>WBZL01005614.1_pt1 | contig 10325 bp, 5 predicted proteins | sample 5204291 | NCBI WGS metagenome assembly WBZL01 (sample SAMN12344345, study PRJNA552823) | activated sludge metagenome | biome: Activated sludge suspended growth; feature: Nitrification reactor; material: Wastewater; isolation source: activated sludge from nitrification reactor of wastewater treatment... | reverse complement strand
CAGCTACAATATTTCAACGGCCGGTAACTTCATCGGCGCTATGAACAATACCATCGCACAGGTTGGTTTTTACAACCCGGTGGTTTTGTTTGATAAGAATCGTTCGAACAGTGAAACCAACCATATCCAGGGAAATGTATACCTGCAGATCAAGCCGGTGAAATGGCTGACCCTGCGTTCCATGTACGGTATCGATTACCTGTTCGTAGACAACGAAATCTTCCAGACACCGATTCACGGCGACGGTTTTGCTCCAATTGGATCTGCCACCAGCACCCTGGGTAAATACAAGCGCTGGACCTGGAGCAACACCGCCCAGGTCGACTATACCTTCAAACAAAAACATACGGTCAGCTTACTGGTCGGTGGTGAACAAGACCGTCGTACATCTACCGGTTTTGGCCTGAACCGCCAGCAGATATCAGATCCGGTATATACTGTTATACAAGCAGGCTGGGGTATCAATAATTCGAGCGGTTCTGTATATGGTGAAAATTATTTGTTATCCTATTTTGGCCGTTTCAGATATGATTACAATAAGAAGTACTTTGTTACATTTAACCTTCGCCAGGATGAGTATTCAGCGTTACCTTTTCAGAAAGAAACATTCTGGGGAGTTTCAGGTGGGTGGAACCTGAATAATGAAAAATTCTGGGGAGCGATGAAAAACGTATTCAGTTCTTTCAAACTAACAGGTAGTTATGGCAAGGTTGGTAATACCGGAGGTATTGGAGACTATGCTTCATATTCCACTTATGGATCAGGCTTGTATGGAGGGTTGCCTACTCTAGTTTTTAATCAAGCTGGGAATAATGTCTTAAAATGGGAAACCAGCTATAAATTCGACCTTGGAATCAATTTTGGACTCTTTAATGATCGTATAACTGTTGAAGCGGATTATTTCAAGAATAATATCAGCAATTTAATTCTGAATGTACCTCAGGCTCCTTCAGTTGGCTTGCCTACATCTGTTCCTTCGAATGTTGGTAAAATGTACAATAAGGGTGTTGAAATAGCTGTGAATCTTGTTCCAGTTCAGAAAAAGAATTTTACATGGACTACGAACTTCACGTATACGAATATTGGTAATCAAGTTACAGAACTTGCACCCGGATTGGCAGAAGTGCTTACAGCTACTTCTGGTCTTGAGACCGTGAATCGTACGGCCGTAGGTCATTCAGTAGGTAGCCTCTGGCTGGTTCGTTCTGCGGGCGTTGATCCGGCTACCGGAAGCCGCGTATTGCTGAACAGCATCGGTAACAGGGTACTCTATCGTTTTGCGCCTGCTGCGGGCCAGTTTAACTGGAGCAATCCCGATGGCACACGCTATAATAAGCCCGACGGAAGCGCCAATACCATCAATCAAACGGCAGATGCCTATATGTATAATGCTATGCCTAAATTTTATGGTGGGTTGAGCAATAATTTCCGCTACAAGAATTTTGATCTCGACATCCTGCTTACCTACCAGGGCGGTAACTATGTATACTATGGTTCCTGGGCCGGTTTGCACGACCAGCGTTTCTGGAACAACCACGTAGATGTACTGAATGCCTGGAAGAAGCCGGGTGATATTGCATCTGTTCCAAGGCCGGTGTATGGCGATAACGTATCGAACGGATCCGCCCTGCCGATGACCTACAGCATGTTCAAAGGCGATTTCATCAAAGTGAAAAACGTGAGCCTGGGTTATACACTCCCGCAAGACCTGGTAAGCAAAGCCAGGATCAACAACGCCCGTTTCTTTGTGAGCGGCCAGAACCTATTCATCTTTACCGATTATCCAGGCCCGGATCCTGAAGTATCTTCCAATGGTAATTCGACAGGTGCTCCAAGTGTAGATCGGAACAGTATTGCTAACGGACGTACCATTACCGTAGGACTGAATATCACTTTCTGATAAACCAACGTCATTATAAATAAATTCTAACGGAATGAAAAATATAGTAAAACAAATCATCGGACTCGGCTTCAGCGTCCTGCTGCTGGTTTCTTGTAAAAAGGAGTATTTGACTCCTGTGCCTCAAACAGCGATTGCAGACCTTACTGCGTTCGACAGCCCGGAGCGGGTTTTGAACCAGGTGCGGTCGATCTACCAGGCACTTAAAAACGGCAATTTCTATGGTGGACGTTACCAGGTATACGGAGATATCCGGGCCGATGACTTCATCAACGAAACCACCAACGGTGTTACCGGTTTCGATGTGTGGAACCTGAACCCACTGGGTACTTCCCAGAACTCGGTGAAGAACCTGTGGTTGCAGGCCTATTACACCATCAACCTCTGTAACCTGTTTATTGATGGTATGGCGGTTAAAGGAACTTCGGTTGTAGGAACAACCTTGTCGAACAACTACCTGGGCGAAGCACGCCTGGTCAGAGCGCTTTCTTATTACAGCCTGCTCCAGTATTATGCAAGGCCTTATGCCGACGGAAATGGAAGCAAACCCGGTTTGCCCCTGCGACTGACCGGCATCAAGGGATCTGGGTTTTCTGATCTTGCCCGCAGCACGGTAGCCCAGGTTTATACGCAAATACTGGCCGATCTCGATTTCGCGGAAGCCAACCTGCCGGCTACATATACCAGCAATGAACTCAATACAACCCGGGCACATAGGAATACAGCCATTGCGTTAAAGACCCGTGTTTACCTGAGTATGCAGAATTACGGAGCTGTTGTTACAGAAGGAAACAAACTGGCTAACCAGGCCACGGCTCCGTTCAAAGCAACGAACGGTGGCGTTCAGGATTCACTGCAACCAAATATCACCACGATCTTCGGAGCGGCCCCGGTTTACAATACAACCGAGTCTATCTTCTCGCTGCCGATGACTTCTACAGCGGGCGATAACCCCGGTACACAAAATCAACTTGGATTCTATTTCGTTCGGAATGGGTCAAGTCTTGGTGCAGCAGAGTATTCAATGAACCCAAGCGGTATCCTGGCCAATACAAACTGGTCGGCTACCGATGCCCGCCGGGTTAATCTTGTTTACCTGAACGCATCAACCGGAAAGCGGTTCGTTTCTAAATACCAGAACCCGTCTCCTTACCTGGATTATGCGCCGGTTATCCGTTATTCGGAAGTATTGCTGAACCTGGCAGAAGGGTTGGCCCGTACGGCCGCAGGCGGTGGCGTGGACGCCAAGGCGCTGGCCCTGGTAAACGCAGTACGGAAGCGTTCAGACCCGGCTACTACCATCACAGCCGCCACCCAGCAGCAACTCATCGACGCGATACTGCTCGAAAGAAGGATCGAGTTCCTGGGCGAGGGATTACGCAACAACGACATCATGCGTTTGCTGCAAACCATTCCTGCTAAAGGATCGGTTCCCGCGAAAACACCCAGTGAAACCGGCTATATCTGGCCGATCTCCGCGGATGAACTTTCACTCAACAGGCTCATGACCGATAATTAATCGAAATAGCTTATAGTAAAAAGGCGGACCGATCGGGTCCGCCTTTTTCTTTATCAAATCGGTTGTTTACTTCAGTATCTCTGCCAGCTTTTCGTGAAGGGCATTTCCCCGGAGGTTTGCAGCGATGATCTTTCCATCCGGACCAACCAGCACATTGTAGGGGATTCCATCAAATCCATAAAGCGGCACAGCGGCGCTGTTCCAGTACTTAAGGTCGCTGATGTGATACCAGTTAAGCTTATCATCCCTGATCGCTTCAATCCAGGGGGCTTTGCTCTTATCGAGTGATACACCCAGTATGGTGAAATTCTTATCCTTAAAACGTGCAAAGGCTGCTACTACATTTGGATTTTCTTCCCGGCAGGGCCCGCACCAGCTCGCCCAAAAATCGACCAATACGTATTTCCCCCTCAGCTGGCTCAATGAAAACGGTTGATCGTTCACATCGTTCATGGTAATATCGGGCGCCATTGCTCCCGGACCCGGTGTGGTCGGTGTGTTTGTGGGCGCCGCCTGCGCCGGGGTATTTTTCCGGGCTACCAGTTCTTTAACCGAGGCAATGGTCGCTTCGAGTCCTTTGTGTTTCGGAAAGCGGCTGGCCAGTTTGGCCAGGGGCGCCTCGAATTGCGATACGTCATCTACGGGCGCCCGGTTGATGATGAACATGGCGGCTACCGGGCTTGTGCAGGTATCTGCAAATGAAAAGCAATAATCGGTAAAGCGTTTCAGGATCCCATCGAAATCGTTCCGGATCGCTTTCACAACGCTGTCGTTGGCGGTTGCTCCTGATCCCATGAGGCTGCTTACCAACTGCCGTTTGTTGTACAATAACCTGTTAACGCTGTCGATCGCCTTCATGCTCGATTTCAGTATGGCGTTGGCATTTCCGCTGAAGTGGAATCCGTCGTAATCGGCTTTGTGCAGATCACCGGTAAACTGTACCTGGTTTCCATCATTGATGAAGAGGTAGGCATTGTCTGTACTGTCGATGCGCAAGCGGTACATTCCTTCTTCTTTGGCTACGGCTTTTACGGTGAATACGCCGTCTTTGATATCGCCGGTGTCGAGTACCTGCGGTGCAACCCCGGTGAACAGGATCTCTTCGAGGAAGACCCGCTGATTCTTTGCGCCTTTCAATTCGCCGCTAAGTGTGAAACTCCCGCTTCCCTTCTGGTTATTGCAGGAAAAAAGGAACGCGGTAGCCAGTACGGCTGCGGATAGTTTTTTCATTTATTCGTATTTAGTTTTTTATCGAGCAGTTGATTTACCAGTTGCATATCCGCCTTTCCTTTACTGATCTTTTTCACTTCGCCGGCAAATAAGCCAATCAATCCTTTTTTACCCTTCCGGTACTCCGCTACTTTATCGGGCATTCGTTCCAGCGCTTCATCAACCCATCGTTCAATGGAGCCGGTGTCGCTGTCGAGCAAAAGATTCAGGGAGGCGGCTAAAGCAAGCGGATCCTTTTCCGGTTCCTGCAGCAGCGCCTGGAAGATCTTCGTGGAAGCGATGCCGAAACTGATCTTGCCCGATTCCACGGCCTGGATAAGGGCTGCCAGTTTTTCGGGGCCCAGTACAAAGTTTTGAATGGTGCCGTTGGTTTCGTTCAGATGCGCTTTGACGGGGCCAAGCAACCAGTTGGCGGCAGCCTTGTACTGGCTGCAATGCGCCGTAAGCGTATCGAAGTAGTTAGCCAGTGCCTTGTCGTCGCAGATCACGGAAGCATCGTAGCCGGATAGCTGAAACTGATCCATGTATCGCTTCTTCAATGCTTCGGGCAGTTCGGGCAGGTTGGCCAGCATGGTATCCAGGTATGCATCGGAGATATGGAAGGGTGTAAGATCGGGTTCGGGAAAGTAGCGGTAATCTTCCGCGTCTTCTTTGGTACGGAGCGAAAACGTGCTGTTGTTGTCGGCATCATAGCTTCTTGTTTCCTGAATGATCTTTTCGCCCCGTTCGGTGATTTCAATCAGCCGGTTTACTTCTACATCAATGGCTCTTTTGATATTGCGGATGCTGTTCAGGTTTTTGACTTCAACCCTTGTTCCCAGCGTGGTTTCGCCCTTTAAACGGATGGAGATATTGGCATCGCAGCGTAAACTCCCTTCTTCCATGTTCCCATCGCATACACCCAGCCAGGTAACCATGCGGCGGAGCTCGGTAATGTAGGCAAAGGCTTCATCGCTGCTGTGCAGGTCGGGTTCTGTCACTATTTCCAGTAAAGGCACGCCGGCACGGTTCAGGTCGATGCATGTGTATGCCTCTTCTATGTCGTGCAGGCTTTTACCGGCGTCTTCTTCGATGTGGATCCTGTTCAACCGGATGGCTCGTTCGGCGTCATTGACACGGATCTTCACAAAGCCATTCCTGCAGATGGGTGTCGTGTGTTGTGATACCTGGTATCCCTTCGGAAGATCGGGGTAGAAATAATTCTTGCGGGCGAAATAGTTAACCCGCTCAATGTCGCAATGAAGAGCGAGTCCGAGACGAACAGCATATTCAATGGCCTTGTTGTTTGTCATCGGCAGGGTGCCGGGGTGGGCCATCGTGATGGGGCTGATGTGCGTGTTGGGATCCGTACTGAACGCGGCGCTGTCGCCGCAAAACAATTTGCTTTGGGTAAGGAGTTGCGCATGCACTTCGAGGCCGATGACCACTTCGTATTTATCGATGGGCGTCACGGCGGCAAAGGTACGGAATAGGGGGGAGAGGCGTTTTGCACAGCGGCTATAAAAAAGCCGCCCCGGTTACAGGGACCAGGGCGGTTACTTCATGCTTATTCACGGCTTATAAATTCGCTGTCTTGAGTTTCTTGGGTATTTTGATATCGAAATTCATCGCATTGCCATTGCGGCTGGCTTTGATGCTGTACGATGCTTTGTCGGCATTTTCACGTAATTGATCTCTTGCTTCGTCTGTATTCTCTACTTTTTCACCACCAATCTCGGTGATCACATCATCTTTTTTCAACCCGGCCTTGTCAGCGGGAGAATCGGCTTCCACATCCAGTACTTTCACGCCCTTGCCATCTTCTGTATCCTGTATCCTGATACCTAGTCGTTGCTGGCGTGGTCCCATTGAGAAGTTATAGCCGTTACCGAATGATCCGTCGTTGTTCCAGTTCCAGTTATTTACATCGGGTATTTTCGGAAGCGAATAGGCACGCGGAACGGTGTAGGAGCGGGAATAACCATCCGGTCCGCTGAATGAATAGCTCATGGCACCGGCAGATTTGCGCTCACCCAGGGTCACTTTTGCTGAGCTTTCTTTTCCATTCCGCTTGTAATATACTTTCACCTCATCCTTCGGCTTCTGGCCCGATACCGCGTCATACAGGGATTCCGGACCATCAATTTTTTTCTCTCCTAATTTGGTGATCACATCGCCTTCTTTCAACCCGGCCTTTTCCGCTGCGCTTTCTTTGGTTATGTCGGTGATTTTGGCGCCATCATCGGTTTTTTCCGTTGTAACGCCTAAGAACGCTCTTTTTTCTGCGTTGTCATCGCTCCAGAATCCGTTGAAGCCATTAAAGGCATCCGGGCTGATCGTATACACATCGCGGCCTTTTCTGTCGCGTATGATGATGTTCCTTCGGTTAATGGTTACTTCATCATCCTTGAATTCGGCCAGCGGTTTTCCATTGATGGTTATCTTATCGCCGCTGATCTCCACGGTGATCTTCGCGTCTTTATCCCCTTTTTTACGAATGATGATCTCCTGGCTTTCTTTGTAATCTTTTTCGACTTTCTCTTTTTTGTCGTCCTGTGCTTTTACCGTCATTCCAAGGCTGGTAAGTCCGGCTACAGCTGCTAAAACTAATAACTTTTTCATGCTATTCCTTTTTGTGTACGAAATGTTTAGTAGATCAAAAATAAGCAGGATTTTGGAATTACGAAATATTTCGGAGATTAATTTATTGCTTTAACAATTCTTTGCCGGTAGCGGACAGATTCCGGGTCAGGTGTAGGGATTGCACTTCACAAAATTTTTCACAGGGCATTCATCTACAATACCTTCGCCGGTATATTCCATGCCTATTTTTTCGAGAATGTGGATGGAAGCGATGTTCTCAATATGGGCGCAGGCGGAAATAACCGGCAGGTTCAGCTGGCGAAATCCGAATGTGAGGGTATGGCCGGCCGCTTCCGAAGCATAGCCCTTTCCCCAGGCTTTTGGCAGCAGGCGGTAGCCAAGGTCGATCAGTTCCAGTTCGGGGCGATATTTCAAACCACACCAACCCAGGAATTCGTTGGAATCTTTCAGGTGCATGGCCCAGCGGCCCAGGTTGTTGGGGTATTGGGGCAGTATGATATCCCGGAGGATCTGCCGGGCATGGTCTTCCGACCCAAGGATCGGTTCGTGGAGGTATTTCAGTACAGCCGGATCACTGTTAAGTGCCAGCACCAAACCCGCATCCGCTTCGGTGAAGCGGCGGAGTATGAGCCGGGGCGTTTCGAAAACGATGTGCATGAAGCAAGGAGAGCAATGGTTTGTTTATGTGTGCAGCGATGCACAATCCTTCCCTAGTCTAATAACGTCTTTATCTTTTCGATCACTTCCTGCAGGTTGCTTACATTTTGTCCGCCGGCTGTAGCCAGGTTCTTCTGACCGCCGCCACCGCCCTTGATCAGCGGAGCAACATGCTCCTTGATGATCTTGCCTGCATCCAGACCTTTGGCTGTTACCACGGTATCCGAAATGCTGATGGCTACATAAGCCTTGCCATCGATGTTGCTGCACAGTACGGCCAGGTGATCGTGAATATGATGCTTGATATCGAAGCAGAGTTTCTTGAGAGCGTCGGCATTGGATACTTCCACAATATCCCCGATGAAGGATACATTGTTGATGATCTCGTCTTTGCGAAGCAGTTCATTGCGGATGCCTACCAGTTGGCGGGCCTCCAGTCCTTCAATACGTTTTTGTAATGCATTGTTTTCTGCTTGAAGGTTCTCGATGGCTTTCTGCAGGTCGGCCGGGTTCTTCAGGAAACCGCGTACGCTGCTTATCTCGGCGAGCGCACTATGGATGTAACGTTCGGCAGCGGCACCACAAACCGCTTCCACCCGGCGTACGCCGGCGGCTACAGCGCCCTCGCTTTTAATTTTGAACAGGCCCAGCTCGCCGGTATGGCCTACATGCGTGCCGCCACAAAGTTCGATGGAATAGGATGGGTCCATGATCACCACCCGCACCAGGTCGGCGTATTTTTCTCCGAAAAGCGCCATGGCGCCCAGGGCGATGGCTTCGTCTTTCGGCATTGTTTTGATGACCACGGGCACGTTTTCCCGGATCTTTTCATTCACCTGTTTTTCAACAGCCGCTAATTCTTCGTCGCTCATTTTGGCGAAATGGCTGAAGTCGAACCGCAGGTGTTCTTCATTCACCAGGCTGCCTTTCTGTGCCACGTGTGTGCCCAGAACCTGTCGAAGGGCTGCGTGCATGAGGTGGGTAACGCTGTGGTGTATGGTGATGTCTTTTCTTCGTTGCGCATCTACGCGGGCGATCACTTCCCCGCTCATATTGGTTGCTACCGACTCGGAAAAATGAATGATGAGATCGTTCTCTTTTTTGGTATCGATAATGGCTAACTCTTCATTATTAATTTTTAATTGCCCGCTGTCGCCCACCTGGCCGCCGCTTTCGGCATAGAAAGGAGTTTGGTCAAGAACGATCTGGTAAAGTGATTTTCCTTTGGCAGTCACTTTACGGTATTTGAGAACCCTTGATCTTGTTTCCAGCGAGTCGTAACCAACGAAGCCGGTGTTTCGACTCCGCTCAACACCCGGTCCGGCACTTCCTTCGGCTTCGCTCAGGACGGTTACCCAATCTTCGGTTTCCAGTGAAGTGGCAGCCCGGGAGCGGTCTTTTTGCTTTTTCATCTCGATCTCGAAACCTTTTTCGTCAACGGTCAATCCTTTTTCGGTGGCCACCAGTTTGGTAAGATCGAGGGGGAAGCCGAAGGTATCGTAGAGTTTGAACGCTTCTTCGCCCGAGATATCCTGTTTCGCTTCTTCGAGCATGGAAAGCCCGTTCGCCACGGTTCTCAAAAAAGCCTCTTCTTCTTCCTTGATCACTTTACCAACAAAATCGACCTGCTTTTGCAGTTCCGGGAAAACATGTTCGAATTGTTTCGCCAATACCGGAAGTACCTGGAACAGCAGGGGCTGTTTGTAATCGAGGTACGAATAATAATAGCGTACAGCTCTCCGGAGGATGCGGCGTATCACGTAGCCGGCGCCTGTATTCGAGGGCAGCTGGCCATCGGCGATGGTAAAAGCAATGGCACGGATATGATCGGCGATCACCCGGAAGGCAATGCTTTCTTTTGAGTCATCGGCTTTGTATGTTTTATTGACCAGTTTGCCGGTAGCCTCAATAGTGCCGCTGAAGATATCCGTATCGTAATTGGATGTTTTGCCCTGCAGTACCCGAACAAGGCGTTCGAGGCCCATGCCCGTATCTACGTGCGTGGCGGCAAGCGGCTCCAGGGTACCGTCTTTTTTGCGGTTGAACTGGATGAATACATTGTTCCAGATCTCGATCACCTGGGGATGATCTTTGTTCACGAGGTCTCTGCCGGGGATCTGGTTTCTTTCTGCATCGGGGCGGCAATCCACATGGATCTCGGAACAGGGGCCGCAGGGGCCGGTATCACCCATCTCCCAGAAATTATCCTTTTTATTGCCGTAGACGATATGATCTTCCGGTAATAGTTTTTTCCATTTGGCCAGGGCGATCGAAGAGGCCGGCAGGCTCTCTTTGGCATCGCCTTCGAATACGGTGGCATAGAGGCGGTCTTTCGGGATCTTATATACTTCCGTAAGCAGTTCCCAGCTCCATTCAATGGCTTCGTTCTTGAAATAATCGCCAAAACTCCAATTGCCCAGCATCTCGAACATGGTA
>WBZL01005613.1_pt1 | contig 10327 bp, 5 predicted proteins | sample 5204291 | NCBI WGS metagenome assembly WBZL01 (sample SAMN12344345, study PRJNA552823) | activated sludge metagenome | biome: Activated sludge suspended growth; feature: Nitrification reactor; material: Wastewater; isolation source: activated sludge from nitrification reactor of wastewater treatment... | reverse complement strand
GGCCGGTATGAAGGGCTTCTGGATGGGCTACTTCGCTGCCCGCAGCGCGCCGATGGGCACAGCGTCCGCAACGCTCGTCGAGGCGACCTTCTACAACTTCGCCCCTTCCCTGGTTCGGCGCGCGTTGCCGAACGCGTGGGAGCGGTCGACACCGGACGCCATCATCGACGCACGCGCCGCTGCGGCGGCCATCGCGCTCCGCCAGATCGACCCCGAGGTGGACGAACACGCGCGCCGAGCGGTGCCGATGCTGGAGTCCGCGGCGGCCGCCGCTCGTTGCGATGGTCGAGTGCTCGCCTTGGCGAATCAGTCTCTGCCGCCACGCACCGATCCCGTCGAGCGACTCTGGCAAGCGGCAACCACGCTGCGCGAGCACCGCGGCGACGGGCATGTCGCCGCGCTCGTCGCGTTCGACCTGCGCGGGATCGAGTCCCTCATCCTGGCGTCGGCCATCAACCCCGCGGCCGCGACCGCAGAGCACCTTCGGCAGGCACGCGGGTGGACCGAAGCCGAATGGGATGAGGCCATCGACCGTCTCGGGGGACGGGGCCTGTTGGATGACAACGGCTCGCCGACCGAAGCAGCCCACATCCTTCACGCTCAGGTCGAGGCCGCCACCGACGAGATCGCATGGCAGCCCTATCAGGAAGGGCTCACCGAGACCGGCCTCGACCTGCTGCGGACCGTGCTGCGTCCGGTAGCGACGATCGCCGCCCGGTCGGGAATGATCCCGTACCCGAACCCCATCGGACTCCCTGCGCTGTGAGGTCGCCGCTCCGCCGCGGCCGAGCAGTGGCTGCCACCGTCATCGTTGTGATGAGCGCCGGCTGCGACAACGGACCGGTGCGGGCTGCTCGTCCGGCCGATGCGGCTACGAGCACGACACCGGTCTCAACGTCGACCTCAACCTCAACCTCAACCTCGACGACACCCGGGAACTCGACCACAACCACGGTCGCTCCGGCCGCTACGGCGATCCCCAGTGCTGTCGAAATACCCGGCGGGGCCGACCTCTACGCGGACCCACCTCCGGCGGCCGGCACCATGCCGGGAACGCTGCTGCGCTACCAGCGCCTTGATCCATTGCCCGGTGCGCCCGGATCCCTGTGGCGGGTCATGTACACGTCCGGAGCAGCAGCGGACGTCTCCGAGGTTGTCACGGGCATGGTTCGCGTTCCGGCCGGAACGCCACCGGCGGCGGGGTGGCCGACCATCTCGTGGGCCCACGGCACCACGGGGTCGGCCGACCACTGCGCTCCCTCACGCGCCCTCGACTACCTCCCGGTGCCGGACCCGATGGTCGCCGACGGGTTCGTCGTCGCGTCCACCGACTACCCCGGCCTCGGCACTCCCGGACTGCACCCGTACCTCGACGGTGCGACCGAGGGGAGCTCCGTCGTCGACATCGTCGAGGCGGCGGCGCAGCTCCCCGGCGTCCTTCTCTCCGGCGACTACGCCGTGTGGGGTCACTCCCAGGGAGGGCACGCCGCCTTGTTCGCACGGGAGCTGGCGGCTTCGCGCTCGCCCCAACGGCGACTGGTCGGTACTGTCGCCATCGCCCCGCCGGCGCTGCTGAGGGACTCCCTCACCGCGATTCTCACACTTCAACCGAAGGGCTTCGCAGCCCTGACCCTCGCCGGCATCGCCTCCCGGCATCCGGACGCCCGACTGTCCGACATCCTGGTTCCGGAGGCGATCAGCGCCATCGACCAGACGATCGAGAAGGGCTGCAAACTTCACGTCGATCAGGCTTTGATGCTCTTCGGTGCCTCCAACGTCGTCGTCGCGCCCCCCAACGCCGTCGAGCCGTGGCGGACCCTCCTCGACCGCTCGGAGCCGGGGATGACTGCGGGCACCGGACCACTCCTTCTCGTTCACTCCGTGGACGACCGAACCGTGCCTGAGGTGATGTCAGCGGTCGTCAAGGATCGAACGTGCGGACGTGGCGAGCCGACGCTGCGTTGGCTGAACGCATCAGGCGGGCACAGCGGAGTCGTGGGCGACACCTACCCCGCGACCCGCCAGTGGGTGTTGGATCGATTCGCCGGCCTCCCCGCACCGACCAGCTGTGGCTCCCCCGACAGTCCGTCACCTCGCTGACCACCCTGCAGACACCGACGTGTCTTCACGTCGGCTACGAGACGGTCAACAGGCCTTCATACAGATAGTCGATCAACTCGAACCACGATTCCTCGTCAACTGGCTGCGCCAGGTTGATGTCGTTCAGCACCAGTCCGAGGGTGACGGCCTGCAGCAGCGTCGCGACTGACCGAGGGTCAAGCTCTGGTCGAACCAGCCCAGCCGATTGAGCGACCGCCACCGAGTCAGCCAGCTCGCTGGTGCGACGATCCTGCGTCTCCGACAACGCCGCCGCCAACGTGGGGTTGTGGCGAGCGACGCCGGTGACCTCGGCACGGAGCCGGCGCAGCGGGGCGCGGGCCTCACTGTGGGCGGCACGGGTGAGGAAGTGCATTCCTGCCCGGAGTTCGTCGACAGTCGCCGAGCGTTGGACCAGATCCCTGATTGCCTCGACGTCACCGCCGAGCACTCGCTCGAACTGCGCTACCCGAGCAGCAGCGATGAGGCCTTCCCGGCCGTCGAAGTGGTGGTACACCGCCCCGACAGCGATCCCGACCGACGCAGCGACGTCTCGAATCCTCACCGCCTGCTCTCCGCCCTGCTCGAGGGTTTCGATGACCGTCGCGAGAATCCGCGCACGGGTGGAGTCCGTCGCAGCCTCGGCCTTCGTTGGGGACTCAGCGTCGACGTTCACCCCGCTGCTACCCGTGCGCCTTCCCGTCGGGCTCGACGGGAATCATCGGTTCCTGCGGTTTGATCATGCCCTTCGACACCAGGCCCCACTTGTCGGCCCACACCAGCATCGGGGGGAGCACGACCAGCGCGCTGAGGAGTGCGACAGCGACGTTCATACCGACGACACGACCGAAGTCACGCAGCAGCGGCATCGAGGAGAAGGAGATCACGGCGACACCGGCGATGGCGGTGAGCGCCGACACGATGAACGCTCTTCCGGTTCGGGCTCCCGTGACGTCGACGGCCTCCTTGGGATCGAGTCCTCGACCGCGCTCTTCGACGAATCGCAGCAGGATCAGCGATGTGAACTCGGTGCACGCCGCAACGACCAGTGGGCCCCCTACCGCCGTCATGGGTGACAGTTCGAGATCCAGCCAGTAAGCCACCAACGACGAAACTCCGACCGCGATCAGCACGGGAACGAGTGACAGCAACGAGCGCACGATGCTCTTCATTCGAATGGCGAGGAAGATTCCGACGAAAGCGATCGACAGGTAGGTGAGGAGGATCCGGTTCTTCTCCAGATTGTCGAGCAGTCCGACTCCGACCACCACGAGGCCGGACGGTGTAACCGTCGTGCCCGCAGGAGGTTTGTCATCTCCCGTCTCGGGGTCCTGATTCGTGCGGATGTCCTCGACGATGACCTTCCGCTGCTCCAGCGAACCGGGGCCGGTGAGGAAGGCGATGTTGAACGCCTGGTCCGCTGCGCTCGTCGACGGTGCCGGTTCGTTCTGAGGGCAGGCCGGGTCCTCTGCCGTCGTGCTGACCACCGACGACTTGATGTCGCACGGTGCGACCTCCCACCCCAGCTTTACCAACTCGGCTTCGGGGTGAACCCGCTCGGTGCCGGGAACGGCGAGCAGGTCGCCGATGATCGTAACGATGCTGGAGGCGACCACAAGATCTTTCGGATGTTCCGCCAGGTAGCGGGTCGCAAACTCGTCGACGTGGTCGACCACGGGCTGGGTGAACACGTCGTCGGATTCGATGAACACGCCGAGCTCGCTCGAGCCGCCGACTTCCTTCTCGGCGTACTGGAGGTTCCTGATCACCTCCGATTCGGGGTTCACCCACTTCACCGGGTCGGTCTGGATGTGGAGTTTCTCCTCGACGACGATTCCGCCGAAGAAGATCGCTACCGACGCAATCGCGAGGGGGATCGCCGAAACGGCGGGAAGCCCGCCAAGCTTCTCGACCAGCCGACCCAGCCAGCCTTCCCGGTACTCGCCCTTCGGCGTGGGGCGCCGGTACTCGCGAATGCCGAGCGTCGCGAGCGGCACGATGATCGAGGCAATGCAGATGACGGCGACGCCGATGGCCAGGAGCAGTCCGAAGTCGCGGAGCATCGGCACCTTCGCCCACTGAAGTGCAACGAACGCGAACACAGCATCGAACGTGACGACGAGGAGCGCCGGACCCAGGTTCCGCGCCGTTTCCTGGATCGGGTGGCCCGAGCGCCCGATTACCGCTTCCTCCTCGACCCGGGCGTGCATCTGGATCGCGTAGTCGATACCGATGCCCAACATCACGGGCAGCCCGGCAACGGTCACGAGCGTCAGCGGGATGCCGAGGAACCCAGCGGTACCGAAGGCCCAGATGACCCCGACGAGGATGACCGCCAGCGGAAGGAGCCGCCACCGCACGTCGAACAACAGGAGGAGGATGAGCACCATGATCGCCAACGCGATGCCACCGAGCTGCAGCATTCCACCGCGGAGGTAGTCGTTGATCTCGACGAGCAGCTTCGGTGCGCCCGTCGTGCGGATCTCGGCGTTCTCGAGTTCGAGTCCCTCGATGATGTCGTACGCCTTGTTCGTCGCCTCCGTTGCCGGGTCGACCTTCATGTTGCCGTCGAACCGGGCGAGGATCATGGCGTGGGTACTGTCGGGGAACACCGGCCGCTGGGCGAGGCGCACCTCGCCCTGGTTGTCGAACAGCAGGAACTCCGTCCACGCCGGATTGCCGATCACCCAGTCAGTCGGCGGAATCGACAGCACCTTGCCAGAGGTGATCGCGTTGTCCTCCTCGCGGAGAGCGTGGTCCTCGCCTTCGCTCGACTCGATCGCCCGCGCCAGCGACGTCGCTGCGACGGAGTTCAGCGCGTTCGCGATCGATGGAGATGCCGGATCTCCATCGCAGGAGGGGGCGGGAGCGCCGGGGGAGGCGTCGGGGTCGGGCGCGAGGCGGTCGGCGACACAGATGGTGATGAGGTTGTGGGACAGCTGAAGGGCGACGATCGGGTCGACGACGCCACGGATGCCCGGAACCTTGCGAAGCTCGGCACTCGCCTTCTCGATTGCGGCCCGGTTCTTCTCGTTCGTGAGGAGCTCCGTGACCGTGTGGCCCTCGTCCATCGTGATGACCGTTAGATTCGCCTCTCCCCCAAAGCGATCCTGGTAGTCGATGCTGGCCTTGTAGGCCTCGTCGTCGGCGTTGAGATAGCTGTCGGTGCCCGTCGCGAACGAGAGGCGGGTGATCCCGTACCCCAGGATCAATGTGACGATGAGGCCAACCAGCGCGACCAAGCCTGCTCGTTTTCCGAGCTCAACAGCGAGGCGTGACCAGAATCTCTGCATTGTTCTCCCCCGGTGACGGCTGGGCCACGGCCCGGCGAACGGCGAGGGAACTGTAGTCGCTCACCAGCCGTCGTGGTGGATGAACTCACCGGGATCGGGGCGGCGGCGCCGGCCGGAGCTGGATCGACGGTCGGCTCCGTCGGGGTAGCCGAGCGCAACCGTGCCCAGGAGGCGGCGGTCTGGCGGGATGCCCAGCACCTCGGCAACGGCCACTTCGTGGTCGAACACGCCGAACAACAGGCTGCCGAGCCCGGCAGCACTCGCAGCGAGGAGGATCGCCATGACCGCCGCCCCGCCGTCGACCCACCAGTAGGGCACCGTCCAATCCGACTCGTGATTTCCGAGCCCGGCGTGGGCCTTGTCGGGCTCCGCGTAGCGCCGCACATACGCGGTCGGATCGACGACCGGAACCACGAGCACCGGCGCACGCAGGAGCCCCGGCCAGGGGAACTGATCCCGCTTGACGGACGGCAACGTCGTGTCCCAGTACCGGGCGGTCTGGGTCGGCCCTTCTAGGACGACGAGGTCGAGCGCCCAGGTGTTGCCCGCCGACGGGCCCCGCGACGCCGCCGCCAGCACCGATTCCAGCACCTCCGACTCGACCGGGTCCACCGAGTACGACCGACACGACCGCCGCCCGGCGAGGGCGTCGTCGAAGCTCATGTCAGTCGCCATCGACCCCAAGGTCTACCCGCGCCGAGGTACCGCAGCGAAAGAAGGAGCGAAGCGACGAACCTGAGCGAAGGTGGCCGAGGCCATCAGAACGCCGCTACCCGTTGTACTTGAGGAGCTCCTCGGCCATGATCCAGCCGAACGCTACGAGGCAGTCGCCCCGCTTGGCGTTGAGCGGCTTGAAGAACGGGGCGATCTCGGGGTCGAGGCGCTCGGGTTTGAGCGACTCGTGGTCGAACACGAGTGGATAGGAGCCGTTGCCCTTGGCAACGAACACCTTGTCGTCGTAGTCGGCTTCCATCCCGAAGCGCTTGGCGAGGCGTCGACCCCAGGCTCGCTCCTCGCCCGATGACTTGTGATCGGGCCGAGGGTTGATGTCGACAAGCACCTTGAACGCTTCGAAGCCGTCGACGGCGGCGAGCCGGGTGCCGACGAGCACGTCCTCGTCGGGGAACGCCATGAGCGCCCGACGGTAGTTGTCGTTCATGATCCCCTTGAGGACCTGGTCGCGCTTGGAGGTCCGTCGGACGTGGGCCAGACCGAGGATGATCGCAGGCGTCCCGCCGATGCGCTCCAACGTGGAGAACGAGAACCCACGGAGGTGGGCGCCCTCACGGACCTGCGTCACCAGCACCCACGCCTCGGCCTGCTTGGAGAGGTCGCCGATCTCGTAGCGGCTCGGCGTCTCGGCGCACAGGTCGGCCATCTCGGCCAGCTCCGAGTCGTTGAGCTGGGCGCAGTCCTTCGTGCTGACATCGAACGGCATTGCACTCCTACCTACGCTGGAACTACCTGGAATCCACAAAAGTGGCCCTAGTAGTTCAGCGCCCCGGGACGGGGCAATGCAAACCGGGTGCCGGACCCCGTGTACCGGCTCGAACTTCAGGCCCACCGGTGAACATGCGCACGGCTGGGCCTGAAGTACGCCCACGGGCCTCGGTTTGGGGTCAGCGTACGCGCCCGGTCAGATGTCGATGGCTTCGGGGCCGAGCAGGACCCGTAGCTCGCCAACGAGGCCGGATTCGACATCGACGGTGAAGGGGTCGGGCAGACGCACGATCTGGCGCTCCCCGATCACCAGGTAGACGTCGCTCTCACCGGGGAACTCGCTCAGCAGCCGCTTCAGTTCTCCGATCAGCTCGTCGGACAGCTGGTTCGCGGTGACGCGAATGCGAAGCGGAGGGGGCCCGTCTCCGATCGGCTCGAACAGATCGATGTCCTTGGGGATCAGCTTGGGAGTGTCATCGCGGCGGTCGACGCGGCCGGTCACGATCACGACGGCGTCGTCGACGAGCTTGTGTCCGTGATCCGCCATGGATTTGGGGAAAACCATGACCTCGACGGAGGACTGGAGGTCTTCCAGCACGAAGACGGCCATCAGGTCGCCCTTCTTGGTCCATTTGCGCTGGAGGTTGGTGATCACCCCTCCCACTGTGCGCATTGCGCCGTCCTCGACATCAGCGAGGTCCATCAGGGAGCAGTCGACCTTCTTCTGAAGCGACCGCTCGGCGCCGAGGAGTGGGTGGTCGGAGACGTAGAGACCGAGCATCTCCTTCTCGAAGGCCAGCCGCTGCTTCTTCTCGAACTCGAGGTCGGGGATCCGCGCCTTCTCGTTGAAGCCGGTGCTGGTGTCCTCGACGTCACCGAACAGTGACATCACCCCCATGTCGCGTTCACGTCGGCGGGCGACGGTCGAGTCGACGATCTGCTCGAAGACCGTGAGCAGCCCTTGTCGAGGATGACCACACGAGTCGAACCCGCCGGCTTTGATCAGCGACTCGATCGTCCGCTTGTTGAGGACGGTGGTGTCGACCCGTTCGCAGAAGTCGTAGAAGTCGGCGAACGCACCGCCCTCGTCGCGGGCTTTCACGATGAGGTCCACCAAGCCCTCACCGACGTTGCGAACGGCCGAGAGGCCAAAGCTGATCTGTTGGACCCGGCGTCCGCTCTCCTCATCGGCCACGAAGACCGGAGTGAAGTCCGATTCGGACCGGTTCACGTCGGGCACCGTGACGTCGATGCCCATCACCCGGCACTCCGCGAGATAGATGGCGGCCTTCTCCAACGAACTCTTCACGCTGGTGAGCAGGGCGGCGAAGTACTCCGCGGGGAAGTTCGCCTTGAGGTACGCCGTTTGATAGGCGATGAGCCCGTAGCCGTAGGAGTGGCTCTTGTTGAAGGCGTAGTCGGCGAACTTCTCGATGATGTCGAACAGTTCGGTGCCGAGCTTCTCCCCGAAACCTGTCTTCTCGACTCCCTCGACGAAGCCGGCCCGCTCCTTGGCCATCATCTCGCGGATCTTCTTGCCGCATGCCTTGCGCAGGTTGTCAGCCTCGGCTAGCGAATAGCCGGCGAACTTCTGCGCGACCCGCATCACCGACTCCTGGTAGATCATCAGGCCGTAGGTGTCGGCGAGAATCTCCTCCGCGTCGGGGTGGAAGTACTGGATCGGCTTGCGACCGTTCTTGATGTCGGCGTAGTCGTTGTGCATGTTCACCGACATGGGGCCCGGGCGGTACAGGGCCACGAGGGCGGCGACGTCCTCGAACTTGTCGGGAGCGAGTGAGCGAACGAGCGCCCGCATCGCAGTCCCCTCCAACTGGAACACCCCGATGGTGTCGCCACGGCCGAGCAGGTCATAGGTGGGGCCATCGTCGAGCGACACGTTGTCGATGTCGAGGTCGATGTCGCGGTGCTTCTTGATGAGGTCGAGGGTGTCACTGATGACGTCGAGGTTGCGAAGCCCGAGGAAGTCCATCTTCAGCAGGCCGAGCGATTCGACCCCGTTCATCTCGTACTGCGTGACGACCGGTGCCTCCTCGATCGGCTTGCCGGCCTCGGGCTTGCGCTGAATGGGGAGGTACTCGGTGAGCGGCTCCTTCGTGATCACCACCGCCGCAGCATGGATACCGTCCTGGCGGCGCAGGCCCTCGAGGCCACGGGCGACATCGATGACCTTCTTGACGTCGGGATCGGCCTCGTACATCGAACGGAGGTCGGCGGCCATCGCGTAGCCCTCCTCGAACTTGGGCTTCTTCTCGAGGCACGCACCGAGCGGCGTGTCCCGACCCATGATCAACGGGGGCATCGCCTTCGCGACCTTGTCGCCGACGATGTAGGGGTAGCCGAGCACCCGGGCCGCGTCGCGCACCGCGGCTCGTGCCTTGATCTGGGAGAACGTGACGATTTGGGCAACGTGGTCGCGGCCGTAGCGCTCAGCTGCGTACCCGATCATCTCGTCGCGAAAACGGGTGTCGAAGTCCATGTCGATGTCGGGCATGGAGATACGCGACGGGTTGAGGAACCGCTCGAACAGGAGGTCGTACTTGATCGGGTCGAGGTCGGTGATCCACAGCGTGTAGGCGACGGCACAACCGGCGGCGGACCCACGGCCGGGCCCGACGCGGATCCCGTTGTCCCGAGCGTGCTTGATGAGATCCCAGACGATGAGGAAGTACGAACTGAAGCCCATGTGGGCGATGACCCCCAGTTCGAAGTGGAGACGCTCGACCACCTCGCGGGGCAACGGGTCGCCCCACCGAAGTCGGGCGCCCTCGAACGTCAGGTGCCTCAGGTAGTCCGAGTCGGTCTCGAACTCGTCGGGCAGCGGGAAGTTCGGCAGCAGCGCATCGCCGAACGCGATATCCACGTTGGCACGTTCGGCGATCCACAGCGTGTTGTCGCACGCCACCTCGGCCTCACGGAACAGGTATCGCATCTCCTCGGCGGTCTTGAGGTAGTGCTCGTCGCCGTGGAACTTGAACCGGTCGGTGTCGCTCATCAACGAGCCCGTCTGCACACACAAAAGAGCGTCGTGAGCGACCGCGTCGTCGCGATGGACGTAGTGGCTGTCGTTGGTGGCGAGCAGGGGCGCCTTGAGAGCCTTGGCAATGCGCAGCAGATCGGGGTTGGTGTCGATCTGCTCCTGGATGCCGTGGTCCTGGATCTCGACGAAGAGGTTGTCGCGGCCGAAGATGTCCTGGAGCCGGCCGGCTTTCGCCAGCGCGGCGTCGTAGCCCTCGTTCATCAATGACTGGAGGACGTGCCCGCCGAGGCACCCGGTCGTAGCGATGACTCCTTCGGCGTGGGACTCGAGCAGATCCCAGTCGAGGCGCGGCTTGTAGTAGTAGCCCTCCATGAATGCCCGGCTGGACAGTTGGATCAGGTTCTTGTAGCCGACGTTGTTCTCGGCGAGCAGGGTCAAGTGGTAGTAGAGCTTCTTACCGCCCTCGGTGTCGCCACCCGAGTCGTCCTGCTTGCCGCGA
>WBZL01005612.1_pt1 | contig 10327 bp, 8 predicted proteins | sample 5204291 | NCBI WGS metagenome assembly WBZL01 (sample SAMN12344345, study PRJNA552823) | activated sludge metagenome | biome: Activated sludge suspended growth; feature: Nitrification reactor; material: Wastewater; isolation source: activated sludge from nitrification reactor of wastewater treatment... | reverse complement strand
CCCCACGGGGCCGAGGGTCTGGTAGTAGACCTCGCTCGCACCCGCGACGCTGGGGCTCAGGTCGTCCCAGAACACGTAGAGGTTGTTGTTGCTCGGGGCGGTGGCGCTCGGCAGGCAGGTGTTGTTGTACGTGAGGTACATGTTGTCGCCGAAGCGCAGCACGCCGTTGGACTCGATGTTGGCGTCGACGTAGTCCACGCCGTAGAACGGGAACGAGAAGCCGATGGGCACCACGAGGTTGCTGTCGTCGGTCAAGAGCGTGGGCGTGCCGGTGGCGACGATGTCGTCGCACGGCAGCGGCGCACCGGTGAGGTCGTAGCCGTTGTAGCCGGTGTCGCTGCCGAACGGGATGCCCGCGATGTCGCAGCCGGAGAAGTCGAACTGGCAGCTCGCGGCGCAGGCGAGCGTGCCGCCCGACAGGCCCAGCGAGGCGCAGGTCTGGCCGTTGAGGTTGGCGCCGTCGCAGCCCTCGCCGGAGTCGACGATGGCGTTGCCGCACGCGTTGCAGCCCGAGGTGTCGAGCCCACAATCGGGGGTGCAGGCGAGCGTGCCGCCCACGAAGCCCTCGGTGGCGCACGTGGCCCCGCCGAAGTCGATGCCGTCGCACGGCTCGATGCCGTCGATGACGTCGTTGCCGCACTGGATGCACTGGCTGAAGTCGTAGGCCAGGCAGTCGGGCATGCAGCCGAGCTGCCCGCTCGAGTAGCCCTGGGTCACGCAGGTCTGGCCGAAGAGGAGGAAGTCGTCGCAGACCTCGTCGCCGTCGACGATCACGTTGCCGCACAGGCCGCACTCGTCGGTGTCGAAGGAGCCGCAGTTGAGCGCGCACGAGAGCGTGCCGCTGTCGAAGCCGAGGCTCTGGCACGTGGCGCCGCCGAAGTCGGTGCCGTCGCACGCCTCCTTGCCCTCGGCGACGTCGTTGCCGCAGGCGAAGTTCATGCAGCCGCTGGTGTCGAGGGCCGAGCAATCGGCCGCGCACCCGAGCTCGCCGCCGTCGAAGCCCTGGCCCACGCAATCCTGGCCAGCGAGGTCGGTGCCGTCGCACGCCTCGTCGCCCTCGACGGCGTCGTTGCCACACGCCTCGACGGGCCCCGTGGACGACTCCGGCATCGACGTGGTGACCTCGTCGCCCGAGGAACCGCCGCTGCTGCTGCCGTCGGGAGCCCCCGAGGAGCTGCCGTCCATCGGTGCCGTCGTGACCGGCGTCCCGGTCGTCGTCTCGGGCTCCCCCGAGCTCGACTCGCCTTCCGGCGTCACCGCGGAGTCGTCACCGCACCCAAGCGCCAGCACGCTGGCGCACCCCAACCAAACAAGGCCCCTTCGCATCGCTCCACGATACCCACAGTTGGGGATCGCGGCTATGGGGCCGCCTGGTACCAGGCGGGGCCCCGTCGATGCAGGGGGTCGGGCGAGCCCGGTCGCCTTGGCCATGCCACCCCTGCTAGGCTGCGACCGGATGCCCCGCTTCCTCGCCCTCACCACCCTGGCCGCCCTGCTCGGCGCGTGCGGAGGGGAGACCGGCGCCGTGGAGCTGGCCTGGGTGTTCGTGGACCGTGACGGGGACGCGATCTACCCGGGGGGGGTGTTCACGGCGGACGACGAGCGGGACTCGTGCGAGCTGCCCGGGCTCGCAGGTGGCCAAGGAATTCCCTACGACCTCCGGGTGGAGCTCGAGATCTGCGATCCCGGGTGCGAGGCCGGCTGCGACGACGAGGCCTGCCTGGTGGTGCCGCGCCGCATGTTCCCCTGCACCACGGCGCGGGCCAACGACCCCGACGTGCCGGCGTCGGACGAGCCCTACCGGTTCACCGTGCGCGCGGTGCTCGACGCGTCGTCGCTGACCGAGCAGTGCCGCGAGCCCACGTGCCTGGCCGTGCCGGCGCCCCGCGAGCGCGTGGTGACGGCGGGGCTGGTCACCGACCTCCAGGTCCACCAGATCGTGGTCGACGTCGACCGGCAGAGCGACCGATCGCTCCAGCTCGAGGGGTGCGGCTGTGCGTAGGCCCGGGGGCGTGGGTCGGCCGGTCGCGCTCGCGCTGGCGGCCATGGGGGGCTGCGTGTACCCGGTCACCGAGCCCACGGGGGTGGAGCTGTCGTGGCGCTTCGTGGAGGGCGACCAGACCGACGGCCCCGAGGCGGCGCGGGTGCGCAGCTGCGTCGGGGCGCGGGTCGAGCAGCTCGCGTTCGAGATCGTCGACGACGACGATCCCGGCCGCGAGGGGGTGTTCCGCTTCGCGTGCGAGACGGGCTACCAGACCGCGATCGCCCTCCAGACGGCGGCCTCGGACGCGTTCGTGCAGCTCGACCCGGGCCCCTACACCATCGCCGTGCAGGCGGTCGACGACGCCTCCAACGCGCAGATCTTCGAGCGCGTGGAGACCCGCGAGGTGGAGGTGGAGGCGCGCGGGGTGACGGTGGAGATCTGGCCGCTGTCGCGAGCCCTGGTGCCGTGGAGCCTCGAGCTGGGCGGCACCGACGCCTGCGACGAGATCGTGCTGTCGCTGGTCTACGCCGACCCCGAGACCGACCTGCCCGAGCACGACCCCGCCGAGGACGCCCCGCTCTACCGCACCGGCCTGCGCAGCGATCGCGAGCTCTCGGTGGGCGGCCAGGCCACCGCCTGCAGCGCCGCGCTCGCCGGGACGCACCGCTTCGAGGCCGTGGATCGCGGCGAGTACGTGCTCGAGGTGGCCGTCGACGGGCGCACGTGCGCGGTGCCGGTCGACCTCGGGGGGCGCGACGGGGGCAGCAGCGTCATCGACCTTGCCAGCCCGCCGTGCGGCGGCTAGAAGTCCACGAACCGGCGATTCTTCGATGCGCGCGCGCGGCCACCATGGCGTGGGGCACCCCCTGGGCCAGCCCATCCCGATGCTGGCGGCCCTCGTGCTCGCAGGCCTGACCGCGTGCCAAGAGGCCCCGAGCTACCGGCTGCGCTGGGTGGTGGCGGGCAACGACGTGCCCAGCCTCACCGCGTGCGCCGACGCGGGGCTCTTCCAGGTGCACACGCGGACGTTCGTGCTGCCCGGGCCCGACGAGCCCAACTTCGAGGCGTGGATCCGCGACGAGCGAGACTATGCCTGCCACTCCGCGGCCTTCGACGGGGAGGGGGCGGTCGACGGGGCCACGCTGCCACCGGGCGAGTACGTGATCCAGGTGCGCGGGGTGGACCGAGGCGGCCAGCCATGGATCGAGGGCCCGGCCACCCCCACGCTCGACAACCCGGCCGAGGGCCGCAGCTGCCGCATGGATCCCTGCCTCGTGGAGGCGCCGTTCTGCCTGTTCGATCGCTGCTACGACGGCAGCGCGGGCGACCCCTGCGAGGACGACGGGCAGTGCATGGCCTCGCTGCGGTGCAACCCGCAGGGCGAGTGCGAGCAGCTGACGGGCTGCGACCCGGCGAGCGGCTACGACGCCTGCCTCGACGATCAGCTCGCGTGCGACTGCCAGCGGCTCACCGTCACCCCCGAGGGCGAGGGCGCCGCGGCCGACGGCAAGAGCGTGGAGGAGGGCGCCGACCACCCGATCGTGCTGCCCACCCAGGAGCTCGACGCCCCGCCCGAGTGCGTGGACGGCATCGACAACGACGCCGACGGCCTGGTCGACGGCAGCGATCCTGCGTGCACCGCCGGTGCGGCGGGCGAGGGCGCGCCGGTCGGCGTGACCGAGCTGAGCCTCCAGCTCACGCTGCTCGGCCGCAACGCCGCCGCCACGTGCTCCGCGGTGCCGCTGCGACGGCTGCGGGTCACCGTCGGCGAGGGCCAGGCGCAGGCGGTGGTGCTCGAGGAGGCGTGCCAGCTCGACCACCGCTACGTGGCGCTGGTGCAGCTGCCCGCGGGCCCCGCGGTGTTCACGGTGACGGGCTACGACGGCCTCGGCACCGCCGCGAGCCCGGCCCAGCCCGTCACCCGGCCCAAGGTGCTCGAGGCCGAGATCTCCGAGTTCGGCGGCATCGTGGCGCGCACGATCGACTTCGCGTCGGCCGACTTCCTCGAGCCCATCGAGGGGTCGTTCCGCGTGTCGCCGAGCTACGTGAGCGAGGTCGGCCCGGGGGCCAAGGTGCGCAGCAGCTGCGCCCCGCCGATCATCCAGCCGGGCACCATGAGCACGCCGCAGATCGATCGCGGCCGGCTCACCCTCGACCGCCTGCGGGTGACGGTGCTCGACGGCCACGGCGACCCGCTCGACGCCCCCGTGGCGCTGGCCGACGGCACCGTGCTCCTGGGCCCCACCGAGCTGCCCTGCACCACCGAGCTGACGAGCGAGCCGCTCGCGTGGGGCAGCTACGCCGTCACCCTCGAGGCGCTGTCGGCCGAGGGCGAGGTGTGCTTCTCCAACGTGGGCGCGCCCGCGCTCCTGGCCCCCAACGGCAGCGTGCAGGGCGTGACCATGACGCGCCCGGCCTACGACGCCACCACCCCGGTGCCGGCCTCGTGCCGCGATTGCGAGCAAGACGCCGACTGCGGGCTCGAGGACGTGCTCTTCTGCGTGCAGGGCGTGTGCCAGCAGGACTGCGTCACCAACCCCGATCCCGCGGCCGATCCCGCCGAGGACGACGTGCAGTGCGAGAGCCCGCTGCTCGGCGACCTCGGCTTCGTGTGCGCCGACGACCTGTGCCAGCCCGGCTGAGGGACCGCTCGCCCCGGCCCGTGCGCGGCCGTGGGCTCAGGTCACGTCGATCTGGACCGTGCGCGCCTCGTCGCCGCGGCGGTAGTCGACGACGAACGTCCGAGCCGCACGCACGCGCACGTAGAGCATCACGGCGTCCTGGGCCGAGCCGATCGCGGTGCCGTTGACGTGGGTCACCACGTCGCCGGGGCGCAGGCCCACGAGCTCGGCGACGGTGCCCGCGTCGATGCCATCGATGCGGATGCCCGTGACCTTGCCCGCCACCCGGGTGACCCGCACCTGCTGCGCGAGCGCGGTGGAGCGCTCGCGCGCCCGGCCGGCGAACTCGGCGGTGACGGTGCAGCGCTCGCGGGCCTCGTCGCACGCGATGGCCGTGGCCGCCCCGGCCAGCGGATCGGGCTCGTCGGCCCCGGAAGGCGAGCCCACCACGCCGTCCCAGGTCTTCGAGATCGACGCGGTGTCGACCTTGTCGAGCTGCTCCTTGGCCGACTCGACGCCGCGCGAGACGGTCTCTTGGGTGGCGCGAGCGACCTCGTGCGCCTCGTCGGACTCGAGCCACCCGCACGCGGCGAGCCCCACGAGGGCCACGAGGCCCGCGCACCCGGTGCACCGATGAAGGGTCGGGGTCGAGGAGCGCACGCGACCAGCATAGTCGGGTCGGGCGCGGCTTCCCACGCCCCCCCACGAATGGCTCTATACTGCGCGCTCGCATGCGAGGGACGACGTGGGGGGTGGCGAGGCGCAGGTCGCCGGCGTGGCTCGTGGGCGCGGCGCTCGTGGGCGCGTGTGGCGACGACGGCACGGGATCCGCCTGGGAGCCGAGCTCGGGCACGCAGGCGCACGGCGAGGACGAGACCGCGAGCGCGACCGCGAGCACGGACGCCCCGGCCACCGGCGAGGCTACCGCGCCCGACGGCAGCGACGACGGCTCGGCGAGCTCCACCGGCGAGCCCCCCACGCAGCCCACGGTCGACGTGAGCCACGACCGCGAGCTCCGCGGCGTGTGGGTGGCCACGGTCAGCAACATCAACTACCCGAGCAGCCAGGGGCTGCCCGTCGACGCGCAGCAGCAAGAGCTCGTGGCGCTGCTCGACGTGATGGTGGCGCACAACCTCAACGCGATCGTGTTCCAGGTGCGGCCCGAGGGCGACGCGCTCTACGCCTCGGAGCTCGAGCCGTGGAGCCGCTTCCTCATGGGCAGCCAGGGCGAGGACCCCGGCTTCGACCCGCTCGCGTGGCTCGTCGAGCAGGCGCACCCGCGCGGCATCGAGGTGCACGCGTGGATCAACCCCTATCGCGCCAAGGTGAGCCTGGCCTCCACGCTCGCGCCCGGCCACATCGCGCTGGCCGAGCCGGGCTATGCGTACGAGTACGGCAACTTCCTGTGGATGGACCCCGGCGGCGAGCCGGTGCAGGAGCGGGTGCTCGACGTGGTGCTCGACGTGGTCGATCGCTACGACGTGGACGGGATCCACCTCGACGACTACTTCTACCCCTACCCCAACGGCGAGCCGTTCCCCGACGACGCCACCTACGACGCGTACCAGGCGGGCGGCGGCCCGCTGGGCCTGGACGACTGGCGGCGCGACAACGTCAACGGCCTGGTGGAGGTGCTCTACCAGAGCATCGTGGGCACCCGCGACCACGTGCGCTTCGGGATCTCGCCGTTCGGCATCTACCGGCCGGGCATGCCGCCCGGGATCACGGGGCTCGACCAGTACGCCGAGATCTTCGCCGATCCGCTGCTGTGGATGGACGAGGGCTGGGTGGACTACCTGGCGCCGCAGCTCTACTGGCCCACCACCCAGACCGCGCAGGCGTACGAGCCCTTGCTCGAGTGGTGGGCGAGCATGACCTCGGAGGGGCGCTACGTGTTCGCAGGCAACTACTTGTCGCAGATCGGCTCGAGCGGCGCCTGGACCACCGAGGAGCTCCTCACCCAGGTGGAGCTGTCGCGCACCTATCGCGACCTCGGCTCGATGGGCAACATCTTCTTCCACATCGAGCCGTTCGTGAGCGACACGCTCGGGGTGGGCACGGCGCTGTACGAGGGCTTCTACACCGCGCCCGCGCTCACGCCCCCCCTGGCCGCCCAGCTCGGCACCGAGGTGGCCCCCCCGTGGGTGGACCTCGAGGGCAGCACCGTCACCCTCACGCCGCAGGACGACGCTCCCTTGCGCGCGTGGGTGGTCTACGAGGATGCGGGCGCGGGCTTCGAGCTGGTCGACATCGTACCTGCGACCACCACGAGCTTCGACCTGCCCAACGCCGGCACGTGGGCCATCAGCGCGGCCGCGCGCACGGGCGTGGAGAGCCGCGGGGTGCGGATCGAGGTGCCGTGAGCGATCGATGGCGTGTGGTCGAAGGTGTTCCAGCGCTCGCAATCGGATGTGCCCCGTCGATGATCTGACAGTGAGTGTCGATTCGCTGACACCACCGGTGCCGAATCGGTGGCCACGCCCCCGGAATCGACGCCCGGGTGGCGTTCCTTCGGGGGAATTCCGATGAGGAATCGGACACCTTGCGTCACTCTTGACGTCGGAATCGGCAGGCGACCGTCATGGTCCCGATGCCCGCGAAAAGCCTTCTAGACCGTCCCCAAACAGTGCTTGCGCCAGACCGGGTTCCGACGCAGACCGTAGGAGTAGGGCACGTCGAGCCCACGAGTGTTGAAGATGTAGGAGCCGAGCATGGGGCTCGGCGTGGCAAGGCTGCACCCACCGACATCGAGGACGATGATGCACATCCACCGAATGACGACTCCCGACTCATCGATTGCTCGTGATTCCCACGTCGAGCCGAGCGGCGGCCAGCCGGCGGCTGCTCGCCGTGGCGCACCGAGGACCATGGATCGGCGGAGCGTCCTTGGGCTCGGTGTGGCGTCTTGTGCCGCGCTCACCACCGCGCTGGTACGTCCCGGCTCGGCGAAGGCCCACGGCGGCGGCTGGGGGGGTGGCTGCGGCGGGACCGACCCCAAGGACGTGGTGGAGGGCCTGCTGGGCGCGCTCGAGACCCTCGACGGCGAGGAGATCGCGGACTGGCTGCACCAAGACGTGATCTACTGCAACACCGGCATGCCCGACATCTGTGGCAGGGATGCGGTGGCGCAGTTCATCGCGGGCTTCGGGCAGGTGTTCGAGCCGCTCGTCGTCGACGTGGTCGGCATCATGTCCCAGGGCAAGCTCGTCTCGGCCGCGAGAATCGAGCACTTCGTGGTCCGCAATGACTCACCCATTGGGATCCCGGGTGCCGAGGTGTTCTTGGAGGCCGCGGGCTGGTTCGAGATCAAGAACGGCAAGGTGTTCCGCTGGTCCGACTACTGGGACACGCAGGTGTTCGCCTCCACCCTCGGCATCGCCCTCTAGGCCCTCGCCATGCAGCCCGCTCGCAGGCCTCACGCCCCCGCCGTCGCGTCGTTGCCCCACCGGTTGGCCCGACGGATCACCCCGAAGTCGTTGCGCCGCACCCCCTGCCGCAGCATCTCGGCGTGCGCTGCCCTGGCGACCATCTGCCGCAGGTAGAACGGCTGCTGCACCACGAAGTGGTGGATGATGTGCGTGCTGCCGAAGTTGAAGCAATAGAGCTGCATCGGCCAGAGGATCGGATGATCCATGATCTGGTTCTGGTAGAACACGTCGTTCTCGGGGATGTCGCCGTAGTAGTGCGAGTACGACGAGACGAGCGCCAGGCACGTCTGGCGGATCACGTTGGGCGCGATCCATAGGACCATCAGCACGTCGAACACGCGGACGAGCCCGGCCGGGGCCACGCCGGGCACCAGCGCGTCGAAGAGGTGCACGAGCGGCTGCCCGAACAGCACCAGCGCGAACATGGCGAATGCCGGGGCCGACTGCCGGATGCCCCACATCACGCGCCACTTGGGATCGGCGCGCTTGATCTTGGGGACCATGGGGTTCGAGAAGATCGGGTGCACGGCGATGAGCAGGCGGTACCACCCCGCGCGCACCCCCAGGCCGATGAGGCGCTCCTCGGCGTCGTCGGGCTGCCCGCTGCGCCGGTGGTGACGCAGGTGCTGCTCGCGGCGGTACCACGGGCTCGCGTTGAGCTTGGACCACCAGATGACGAGCAGCATGAAGTCTTGCAGCCGCGCGTTGCCCTTGGAGTACTGCCCGTGGATGAGGTCGTGCTCGAGCTCGTGGAGGATGGAGATCGGCAGGCCGATGAGCAGCACCGCGCCCCACCACGGCAGGTGCCCGGCGAGGTAGGCCCACGCGAGGCCCCCGAGCGCGGCCAGGCTGCCCGCGAAGCAGGCCATGCCGAGCGCGTCCTGGTGGGCGAGCCAGCCGTGCCTGGCGCGCAGCCGCTTCTCCTCGGCCACGATGGCGCGGTTGATCGCCTTGACGCGATCGCGAGTGCCACTGCGCGGGTCGGTGCCAGAGTCGTCCACGCGGGCATCATCGCCTAGCCGCTGCGGGCGCGGAAGCGCTGCTTGGCGGCGCGCCCCTTGCGCTCCATCACGGGGACGAGCGCGCGCCGCAGCGCGGGGAACAAGCGTCCGAGGGTGGCCGCTGGCCTACGACTGGCCGGGTCACGTGCGGGAGCTTCGAGGCCGCCCGCGAGCAAGATGTGCGCGAGGGCGGCGGGTATCGGGGGGCCGCTCCTCGTGCAATCGTGGCGAGCACGATGGCTCGCACGATTCACGAGCACCTCGAGCGGCACGCGGGTGGTCGCGCCGCGTGGCTGCGCGCCGCCGTCCTCGGTGCCAACGACGGCCTCATCTCCACGGCCTGCCTGATGATCGGGGTCGCCGCCGCCGACGGCTCGCGCGCGGGGATCCTCGTGGCCGGGATCGCCGGCCTCACTGCGGGCGCGCTATCGATGGCCGCGGGCGAGTACGTCTCGGTGAGCTCGCAGCGGGACACCGAGCGCGCCGATCTCGAGCGCGAGCGCCTCGAGCTCGAGCGATCACCGGAGGCCGAGCGCGACGAGCTGGCCCGGATCTACCGCGATCGGGGCCTCAGCGCCGAGCTGGCGGCGCGCGTGGCCGACGAGCTCTCGCAGCTCGATCGCGTTGCGATCCACGCCCGCGACGAGCTGGGGATCGACGTCGAGGCGCTGTCCAACCCGCTCCAGGCCGCGGTCGTGTCGGCGCTCAGCTTCGTGGTGGGCGCGGTGGTGCCGATCGTGGTCGTGCTGCTCGGCTCGGCCTCGCTGCGGCTGCCGCTCACCATGGGCGTGACGCTGGCGGGGCTCCTCGGCCTGGGTGCCCTCGGGGCCCAGCTCGGCGGCGCTCCGCGTGGCCGCGCAGCGCTCCGCGTGCTCGTGGGTGGCACCCTGGCGCTGCTGATCTCGCTCGCGATCGGCCACCTCACGGGGGCCGCGGTGTAGGGTGTAGCGAGGCCGCGAGCCCGTCATGGCTGGCGCTGGCTCCCGCGAGCGGAGCGACGAGCCCGAGCACCCGAGCCCGAGGATCGCTACGCCTTCCTCTCGCCGCTGCGGGCGCGGAAGCGCTGCTTGGCGGCGCGTCCCTTGCGCTCCATCACGGGGACGAGCGCGCGCCGCAGCGCGGGGAACAGGTATCCGAGGGTGGCCAGGCGCCCGCCGAAGACCGGTCGCATGCGCTCGACGCGGCCGTCCACGGCGCACTCGACCACGAGCGCGGCGATCTGCTCGGCGGTGCTCATGGGCTGCGAGAACACGAGGTCGGGCACGTGGTCGAGGTCTTCCATGATGAAGCCGG
>WBZL01005608.1_pt1 | contig 10330 bp, 7 predicted proteins | sample 5204291 | NCBI WGS metagenome assembly WBZL01 (sample SAMN12344345, study PRJNA552823) | activated sludge metagenome | biome: Activated sludge suspended growth; feature: Nitrification reactor; material: Wastewater; isolation source: activated sludge from nitrification reactor of wastewater treatment... | reverse complement strand
GTTGAACCAGGCAAAAGCGGGTGCGGATATTATTGCGCCGTCTGACATGATGGATGGGCGGATAGGAAAGGTGAGGGGAGCACTTGAGGGTGCTGGCCATGTGAATGTGCAGATCATGGCGTATTCCGCGAAGTATGCGAGCGCCTTTTACGGTCCGTTTCGAGATGCCGTTGGTTCAGGCGGTTTGCTCAAGGGCGACAAGAAAACCTATCAGATGGATCACGCGAACAGCGAAGAAGCGTTGCGCGAAGTCGCGCTTGACATCGCTGAAGGTGCAGACAGCGTCATGGTCAAGCCCGGCCTGCCCTATCTTGATATCATACGGCGAGTGAAAGACAGGTTTGAAATACCTGTTTTTGCTTATCAAGTTTCTGGCGAGTACGCCATGATTGAAGCTGCGGCCGCGGCGGGGGCAGGGGACCGCGATGCCTTGGTCCTTGAAACCTTGCTGGCGTTCCGCAGGGCAGGATGTTCAGGGGTGCTGACCTACCACGCTGCCCACGCGGCCAGGTTGCTCAATGGGTGAAACGATTGTCAAAACGGAGCGATTGCGCCTGAGGACATGGGATCGCTCCGACATAGAGCCGTTCATGATGCATCTCAACACGCCGAATGTCACGCGCTGGCTCGATGGCGTGAAAGACAGGGACTATTACGAAACGGTCTACGAGAAGATTGTGGCAACCCAGGAGGAACAGGGCCACTGTTTCTGGATTGTGGAACGGGCAATCGACAGTGCGCTGCTGGGCTTTTGTGGCTTGCGGAGAGGGGGACCCCCGGGAACCTGTGTGGAAAACCATGTTGAGCTCGGCTGGCGGCTTCGCGAGGATGTGTGGCGCAAGGGATATGGGCGGGAAGCTGCCTTGGCCTGCATTGAGTGGGGCTGGCGCATGCTCCCCGATGATCTTCTGGTTGCCTTTACCGTGCCGGGGAACGTGCCATCATGGTCGCTGATGAAAAGCGTCGGCATGAGCCCGCGCCCGGATCTCGATTTTGATCATCCGAGCTTTCCCGCAGGGCATGAGCTCAGCAGGCACATTGTTTACGGTATTGACCGACCGGGCAAGGATTAATCATTGGACAAGAGGGCGTCGCTATAGCGGACCTGTTCTGGGGGAAAATTTGCATGACACAGGTCGCTCCGTCGCCAGCCCATAGTTCCGCATTGCGGCTTCGTTTCATTGCGACAATCTGCGCCGGTTCCTTCCTGCTATTCCTTGTGCAGCCCATGGTCGCGCGCATGGCCCTGCCGAGGTTGGGCGGTGCGCCCACCGTCTGGAATTCGGCAATGGTGGTCTATCAGGCCCTCCTCCTGGGCGGATATGCCTATGCCCATTGGCTGGGCCGGTTTTCGGGCCGCACTCAGGCCCTTATTCATGTGCTGCTGTTCCTTGCCGCTGCATTGACCTTGCCCGTCGGCCTGACCGCATCGCTGCCTTCGGCCGACGCCAATCCGGTATTCTGGGTGCCGTATCTGCTGCTGACTTCGATCGGGCCCGTGTTTTTCGTCGTTGCTGCTCAGGCGCCTCTCATGCAGCGCTGGTTTTCGATTTCGGGAGGGGGAGATCCCTATCCGCTCTATGCAGCATCAAACATCGGCAGTTTTGGGGGGCTGATTGCCTATCCCCTTGTGCTTGAGCCCTTGCTGCCTGTGGCGAGCCAAAGCATGTTGTGGAGCGCAGGGTATGGCCTGCTCTTCCTTCTGGTCGCGGGTTCGGCGCTCATGATGCCTAAAGTGGTAGCCTTAGCTACGCCATCTGCGCAGGAATCAGAGGCTCCCGAATGGCGGACGATTGGTCGCTGGATTCTTCTCGCGGCTGTGCCCTCTGGGTTGATGCTGTCAACAAGCCTGCATCTGACCACGGATATTGTGGCCATGCCGCTGCTTTGGGTCGTTCCGCTTGGCCTTTACCTGCTCAGCTTTTCCGTGGCGTTTGCCGAGGATCGGAGGATGGCAGACGTCTGCCAGAGAATTGCGCCCTTCATCATCCTCATGGCCGGTTGTAGCGCATTCATGGATTCAACCAAGTTTCCATTCTCGTTCGCGTTTCTTACGCTCCTGTGCCTGTTTGTCGTTTCGGTTGCGCTTCATTCGGAAATGTTTGCCAGGCGACCCCACCCCGAGCACTTGACCCGGTTCTACCTCGCCATGTCGGTCGGAGGCGTCCTTGGCGGAATTTTCTGCGCGATTGTGGCGCCGCTGGTCTTTGACTGGACCTATGAGCACCCCATACTGATCATCGCATCGGCCCTTCTTTTGGCACCGCGAGCAATCTTTGAGTCGAGTCAGCGTTTGCTGGAGGGGGCTAACAAGCGAGCGGTGCGCGCTGCCATTGCGCTAGTGGCGCTCCTGTCGGCGGTGGCAGCGAGTGGAACGCTTATGGACCACACGCCGGGCTTCGTGCAGCCGATTGCTGCCGTGATTGTCATCATCGCCGCAGTCGCCGTGCTGGGGTACCGGCCACTGTTTGCGTTTTGCCTTGGCTGCCTGATGCTGACCTTGAACGGCTGGCAGAAGATCGCGCTGTCCCTTGAGCCCGGGATGATGACCCGCAGCTATTTTGGGGTCTATTCCGTCAGAAGCAACGGCGTTGATACACGCTATCTCGTCCATGGCACGACTGTGCATGGCGTTCAGAACCTGAATCCCGCGCGGCAAACCCAGCCTACATCCTATTATGCGCCGAATTCCGGGATCGGGCTGGCGATGAAGGCCGCGCCCGAAATCTATGGGCCGGCTGCGCGGATAGACATCGTGGGTTTGGGGGCTGGAACGCTCGCGTGCTACGCGCGACCTGGGCAGAGCTGGACTTTCTATGAGATTGATCCCGCAATTGTAACCATCGCTTCAGACCCGAAGCGCTTCACGTTCCTCAGCGAATGCCTGCCTGATGCCAGGATTGTCATCGGCGATGCCCGCCTTACGCTCGCCGCGACCGGGCCAAATAGGTCGGACGTGCTGGCAATCGATGCATTTTCGTCCGATGCGGTGCCCATGCATCTTCTTACGGCTGAGGCCTTTGCGACCTACAGGAGGCACATTGCGCCCAATGGCCTCCTGATGGTCCACATCTCCAACCGCTTCCTTGATCTGGAGCCTGTTCTGGCGGCTATTGCCAGGCAGGGATGGGCCAGCGCGGCTCGCGACTATGATGTGAAGGACGCCGAGCGCAAACTCAACTATTCACACTCGCTCTGGATTGCCTTTTCTCCAGATCAGGCCGTGATCGATCGGCTTGTTGCCATCAATCCTGCCGAAAAGTGGCGACCAATCGGCGCTCGCGCGGAATTCAGGCCCTGGACTGATGATCATGCCAGTATCCTTTCCATCCTGAAGCCTTACAAGAGAGACAATTGAAGCGGCGCATTATGAACGACATCAGCATCATCACCCTCCACGGCAAAACTCCTCGCATTGATCCGTCTGCATTCATTGCGCCGGGGTGCCGGATCATTGGTGACGTGGACATCGGCCCTGGCGCCAGCATCTGGTACAATTGCGTTCTGCGCGCTGACGTGAATTTCATAAGGGTCGGCGCACGATCCAACGTCCAGGACGGAACAGTCATTCATTGCGATTCAGCGGAAGGCGGAATGAATGGCAGCCCGACGATCATCGAGGAAGATGCGCTGGTTGGCCATATGGCCATGCTGCATGGCTGCACGATCCGAAAAGGGGCACTTGTGGGCCTTGGGTCCATTGTCATGGATGGCTGCGTGATCGAAGCCAATGCCATGCTGGCAGCCGGTGCCATGCTGACGCCCGGCAAGATCATTCCAGAGCGGCAGATGTGGGGTGGCCGCCCGGCTCGGTTCATGCGCGACCTTGATGAAGCCTGGTCAATCGGAAACCAGATGGCCGTATCCCATTATGTTCATAACGGAGCGGCGCACAAGGCCGCGAACGAGGCTATTTGAAGCGTGCAAGCAGGGCTTTGACGGCCTCTGACTGTTTCGCATCAATTGCTTCAACTTCAGCGATCGCAATGATGAGCGCCGCAGCATCGGGCGATCCCGGTTTGGCATCAAGGATCCGGCGGTCGTCGTCCAATGCTGCCAATGCTTCGCGGACAGGGGCTGTCGTACTGATGAGCCTCGTGACCATCAGCTGACCTTCGATCCAGGATTCACTTTCCGGTGGCTCGCCAGAGGCCCGTTCGGCCGCAGCGCGGGCAGCCGGCAATGCAGCCTCAAACTCAGGAACGCCATTGCGGGCTTGTCGCAGCGCATCGGCAACACGACCCAAAAGCGCGATGTCCGAAGGCTGTTCGACGGGAATTTGCGCCTCTGCCGGTGGCGGCGCTGGCTTTTCAAAGGCACGCTTGGCGAGCGAGGGATAATTGCCCGGCGCAGTGCATGCTGCCAGGAGCGCAGGGATCAGAAATGCCAGTGAGCGAATGTCCATTGCATATCCCTACTGGCTGATTTCGATGGGCGAAAGAGCTACGTGCCTTTTCACGCGGAACAGGGTTGCGCTCCGGCGTGGTGCCGACTAAAGGCACCTTTCCCGCGCGCCCGTAGCTCAGCTGGATAGAGCATCAGACTACGAATCTGAGGGTCGGACGTTCGAATCGTTCCGGGCGCGCCAATTTTTCTACATTCAGGGATTTGTCGTCTGCGTTCGCGGCTTTACGTGCGTTCGCGATACGACTAGCGCCGTGCGCGAAACGGGATTGCGAAAGGGATGGGGCCAATGAACTTCGATGTTGTGATTGTGGGGGCAGGGCATGGCGGCGCTCAGGCTGCAATCATGCTTCGGCAGCTCAAGTTTGAGGGGACGATCGCCATTGTTGGTGAAGAGCCCGAAATCCCTTATGAACGACCGCCTCTTTCCAAAGAGTATTTCGCGGGCGAAAAGACTTTTGACCGGATCCTGATCCGCCCGGCCAAATTCTGGGAAGAGCGTGACGTGGCGATGATCCTGAGCACGCGTGTGACGTCTGTTGATCCGATAGCCCATACCGTCACGACTTCTGCGGGTCAGGAAATCGGTTATGGAAAACTGATCTGGGCAACGGGCGGTGCGCCCCGCATGCTGCCGCTTCCCGGAGGCGATCTGCCCGGCGTTCAGGGTGTGCGCACCCGTGCTGATGCCGATGCAATGAAGTCTGCATCAGACACTGCATCCCAGATTGTCGTCATCGGCGGTGGCTATATCGGGCTTGAGGCTGCGGCTGTCCTTTCCAAGTTCGGAAAGAAGGTTGTGCTTCTGGAGGCGCTTCCGCGTGTTCTCGCGCGTGTTGCAGGGGAACAGCTGTCTCGTTTCTTCGAGGCAGAGCATCGTGCCCACGGCGTTGACTTGCGCCTTGATGTCAAGGTCGAAGCCATTGAAGGGACCGACAGGGCGACCGGAGTTCGGCTCGCCGGGGGTGACGTCATAGCGGCAGACCTCGTCATTGTCGGGATCGGCATTATTCCTGCGGTTGAACCGCTCATCGCGGCGGGCGCCAATGGCGGGAATGGCGTGAACGTTGACGAGTTCTGCAGAACATCCTTGCCGGATGTCTTCGCCATCGGGGATTGTGCGGCACACAGCAATGCCTTTGCGCAAGGGGAAACGCTCCGTCTTGAATCGGTCCAGAACGCCAATGACATGGCCAACACGGCTGCGAAGGCGATTTGCGGAGACCTGCAACCCTATCATGCGGTCCCCTGGTTCTGGTCGAACCAATATGATCTCAAGTTGCAGACAGTCGGCCTGTCCACCGGGCATGATGCTGTCGTGCTCCGTGGCGATCTCGCTGCCCGCAGCTTCTCGCTGATTTATCTGCGGCAGGGCCGTGTCATTGCGCTCGATTGCGTCAATGCCGTGAAGGACTATGTCCAGGGCCGCGGTCTCGTTCTTCAGGGCACGCAGGCAAGTCCGGCCGACCTTGCAGATACGTCCCGACCGCTGAAGGAACTCGCAGCATAAATCTGGTCGCAAAAAAAGGCCCCGGCACTTTCATGCCGGGGCCAATTTCGTTTTACCTTGAACTCAAACTAGAACTTGAAGCCAGCGGTTAGGCCGTAACGGCGTGGTTCAAGCGTGAAGATGTTCGTGAAGACACCTTGCGACTGATCCGAAACATAGAGGCCAGTTGTTGAACTGCTGTTTGCCACGTTCTGGATAAAACCGCGCAGATACCATCTGTCGTCATTTCCGTTAAGCTGGATCTGCGCATTCACCTGCGAGTAGCCCTTAATACGGTTGATCGGGCCGTTGAAGATATCGCCTGTGCTGTCTCCGGTATAGATAAAGTCAACACGCGGGACGAGCGTCATGCCGTTGTTGAACTCAGCCGTGTATTGCGCTCCGACCGACCATTTGAAATTCGGTGCCTGCGGCAATTTGTTGCCCTTGAGATTTACCGGCACACCTGTTGCAAAGTAGGTGACACCTCCAAAGGCTGCAGGGTTGATTCCTGCAATCCCTCCTGCTGCTGCTGCCTGCAAGACACCACAGATGCTGTAGGCTCCGGTAGCTGTCAGGCCACTATTAGGGCCAAAAGGCGATGTACCCTGAAGTGGAGCGACATTGGGATTAGCGCCCGTCCGAGGAACCAATGTGCCGTTAGGCCCCGCTGTAACATTGTTGATAACTGCAAGGTTAACCGTGTTCACGAACGCATTGATACCAGCAACACTCCCGGAATTTGAACCAACGGCACAATTCGAAGCGTTGGTAATGTCCTTGATTATGACGGCATCAGAGCGTCCCCCTGACGGGTCACGAGGATTACCCAGGAATTTGTCTGAGGTCACCTTCGTGTGCAAATAGCTGAAGCCCATGTTCACGAGCACCTGACGGCTTGGCTTTATGATTGCTTCTGCTTCCAGGCCATAAATATCGGCATCGACGTTATCGTTGACTGCGGTCCGATTGACGATGCGAGCCAACTGAAGCGACTTATACTTGTAGTAGAAGCCAGTAAGGTTGAACCGCAATGTTCCGTCAAGAAATGTGTTCTTTGAACCAATTTCAAACGAGTCCACAAATTCTGGTGTAAAGCTGTCGGGCACAGCGAACTGCGGCTGAACCGGCGGATTTATGCCGCCTGACTTGTAGCCGCGCGAATAGGACGCATAGAGGAGATGATTGTCATCGAACTTGTAATCGAGGACGGCGCGTCCAGTAACCTCACTGAAAGTCACATTCCGAACCTGGAATGCCTGAATCCCCGGACGGGCCGGGTCAGCATCATATCCGGCAGCGAATGGTGAACTGAAAGCAGACGTTGAGCCATAAGGAACAAGGAAGTTGGCAAGGGTCGACCGAGCGATGCCACCCTTCTTGTCATGGTTGTAACGAAGGCCGACCGTAAGCTTCAGCTTGTCGTTGAACTCATAATAGGATTCACCGAAAATACCGTAAGATTTTAGCGTGTTTTCAACCGCATTGTTTCGGAAGAATGGTGTGCCAAGGTAACTGGCTGGAAGCCCATTACCCAGTGCAGAGAAAGAACCAAGCAAGCCTGCGACATAATCTATAGCGAAATGTTGGACATAGTAATCGCCTTCGGTCACCTTGCTGTCGACATAAATGCCGCCAACCAGGAAATTGAATTTCCCATCGAAGTCGCTCGTCAGGATGGCTTCACCTGACCAAGTGCGAACATGGTTGTTCGAACGATCAATTCCGAGCGGAGTATTGGCGCAGATCTTGTGTCCACCAAAAGATCCGGTTCCAGTTGTTTCGGTATCAGACGTGCACAGCTGGCCGTTCGGGCCGTTCGGGATGATTGCGGCAGCGATAGGAGCAAAGTAGCTGGCAGGGAGGCCCGGAATAAGTCCAGCAGCCGCTGCTGCCAGAGTGTTCAAGCCTGTCGCATATGTGGCGCGATTGGCTACATCCAGCTGAGGATCCTGCCGCGAGTCAACTCTGGTCTTCTGGTAAAGACCGGTGACCTGAAGCTTGACTGACCCCAGTTCTTGCTCGAGTCGAGCCTGAAATTGCTGCTCATCCGTAAAATATTCAGGCGTGAAGTCCGTACGAACCTGTCTTTTGCTGGCTGGAGATGCCGACCCAGCGTTCGTATCGGGGCCGTAAAGATTGGTCAGGCCCAGGGCAATCGGTAGAGGTCCGGGGATACCATTGAAGGACAAGAATTGGCTGGACGAAAGCACACCGAAAAAGTTTGTATTGCCATTCGGGTATTCATTGCCGAGCCCACCGGGTGTGCAACCCATGATGCCAAAATTTGTGTCGCGTTGGCAAAGCTGCTTGATGCTGCGCAGCCGGTCATCGCGTTCGTGGAAATAATAGCCCATAAGATCGATCGTGGTCGTGTCGCTGGGCTGCCACCGGATAGATCCGCGAATCGCGTATTGATCACGTCCGTCAATACGGGAGCCATTGAACAGGTTCTTCGTATAACCGTCGCGCTTTTGATAGAAGCCGGCAACCCGTACTCCCAGCGTTTCGCCAATCGGCAGGTTGACCATTCCTTTTATCTTGTAGGCGTTGAAGTTGCCATATTCGCCATCCCCCGCGGCATGAAAACCTGACATATCTGGTTTCGCCGTGATAAAGTTGACGACGCCTGACGTCGCATTGCGGCCAAACAACGTACCCTGTGGGCCACGCAGAACCTCAATACGTTCCAAGTCGAAATATTCAGTTTCGAACAAGCGCGTCGCGGCCAATGGCGAGCCATTGACGTGAATTGCGGTCGCCGCATCGCAAGAGTTGCCCACGCACAGATCGCCGATGCCGCGGATCGTGAAGCTGGACCCGGTGAATTGGCCCTTAGAAAAAACGACGTTCGGAAGCGTCAACTGAAGGTCGCTTGCATTCTTGATCTGTTGCCTTTCGAGAGCTTCGCCCGAGAAGGCAGAAACCGCAATCGGAACGCTCTGAAGGGTTTCGGACTGGCGCTGAGCCGTCACGACGATATCGCCAATCCCCTCTGTGGCGGTTGCATCATCTGCCTGCGGCGCAGTTTGCGCAAACGCAGGGCTCGCCACCAACAATGCAATTGCCGTAGCGCCAAGCAGTTCAAGCTTTTTCATATTGTCATCTCCCACCGAATTTTTGCCGAAATTTTTCAGCTTCACGATGCTTTTTGCATCTGTCTGTGCCTGTTTGCGTGTAGTTTACGCTCGCGTCAATGCCAGAAATTTCACGAAAACGGCCAAATTCAATGGGTCGCAGATTGAAACTCATTAAGATCCGCGCCTGACGTAGCGTCATGCGGTGTCATTTGCGCAATTGTTGCCAATTTGCATCATCGTTCAGGGAAATATTGTGGCGCATTTGGCTACGAAAAGTTATCGGGATGCGCATGACTCATGCGCATCAATCCGATGGCCATAAATTGGCCAAGCCGCCCGTTCCTCAGGACGTCGCAGACGCAATCCGCACTCTCATCCGCTGGGCCGGAGATGATCCTGAACGCGAAGGGTTGTTGGACACGCCGCACCGCGTCGCCCGTGCATGGAAGGAATATTGTCGCGGGTATGACGAAGATCCATCACTTCACCTGTCGCGTACTTTTGAGGAAGTGGGGGGCTATGATGAACTGGTGCTGCTGAAAGACATCCCATTTCAGTCACATTGTGAACACCATATGGCCCCTATCGTGGGCAAGGCCTCAATCGCCTATATGCCCAAGGATCGGGTTGTGGGAATTTCGAAACTTGCGCGCGTCCTGCACGGATTTGCATCCCGCCTGCAGGTCCAGGAACGGCTGACGGCCGAGGTTGCCCAATGCATCTGGGATCATTTGCATCCCCATGGTGTGGCAGTCGTCATAGAGGCAACCCATGGGTGCATGACGGGCAGGGGCGTCCGCACGCCCGGCGTTGCGATGACAACATCACGCCTGCTTGGCTGTTTCCTTGATGACCATCGCAGCCGAAAGGAAGTCCTGAGCCTGATGGGGTATTAAACCCCACCAGGCGGACTCAGGCTTAGGACTGCTAGAACTTTGTCTTGACCGTGACGCCATAAGTCCGGGGCTCCTGCAAGAAAGCGCCACGAGCAATGCCCGCGCCATTGGCCCCGAGTGGCCCCGGTATGAATGCGCCGCCACGCAGGGGGACGTTGAAGGTCACATTTCGAGTCGTTCGATCCGTGATGTTGTTACCGAACACCTCGATCCGCCATATGCCATCCTGACTGCCAATTCCGGCGCGCAGGTTTATCTTTGTGTTGCTTTCTTGAATGTCGAACGGATTCTTGGTCGTCAGCACTGTCGGGCCGCTAACGAGGACGGCCTGTGTTGATGTGCGGCGATCGGATTCATAGCGGATCGAGCCATTGAAGGTGAAGTTGAGCGCAGCACCTATGTCCCGATCGAAATCGAAGCCGGCGATCACCACATTCTTCGGCGCGTTGGTCAACTGGTAT
>WBZL01005607.1_pt1 | contig 10331 bp, 8 predicted proteins | sample 5204291 | NCBI WGS metagenome assembly WBZL01 (sample SAMN12344345, study PRJNA552823) | activated sludge metagenome | biome: Activated sludge suspended growth; feature: Nitrification reactor; material: Wastewater; isolation source: activated sludge from nitrification reactor of wastewater treatment... | reverse complement strand
GCGCTACTCGCGCGAGGGCGGCGTCGCTGCGCATCCGCCGTCGTCGATCCCGTTCCTCGCGCTGGGCGCGTGGATCCTGTCGGTGGGCTGGTTCGGGTTCAACGTGATGAGCGCGCAGACGCTGGACAAGATCTCCGGGCTCGTCGCGGTGAACTCGCTCATGGCGATGGCGGGCGGCACGATCGCCGCCTTCGCGGTGGGGCGCAACGATCCCGGCTTCGTGCACAACGGGCCGCTCGCGGGACTGGTTGCCGTTTGCGCCGGCTCCGACGTGATGCACCCGATCGGCGCGCTCGCGACCGGGCTGGTGGCCGGCGGCCTCTTCGTGTGGCTGTTCACGCTCACGCAGAACAGGCTGAAGATCGACGACGTGCTCGGCGTGTGGCCGCTGCACGGCGTGTGCGGCGCGTGGGGCGGGATCGCCGCGGGCATCTTCGGCGCGAAGGCGCTGGGCGGGCTCGGCGGCGTCGCGTTCGGATCACAGGTCGTGGGAGCACTGGGCGGCATTGCCGTTGCCTGCGCGGGCGGGGTGCTGGTCTACGGAACGCTCAAGAGCGTCGTCGGGCTGCGGCTCGACCCGGAGCAGGAATTCAACGGCGCCGACCTGTCGATCCACAAGATCAGCGCGACACCCGATCGGGAGCCGTCGTGGTGAGCGGCGGGCCGAACATCATGCGTTTCCGGGGAAGCGCGTCGTTGCGCGCCTGACCTGACGTCGGCGCGGCGCGGTCGGCTTTGCGCCCGCGCCCGGCTTCCACGACAATACGCCGGCGTCCGTCGGGGCGCCGGTCGCGTGCAAGGACGCTTGCACGTTCGGCGCGCGGCGGCGCGACTCCCGCGGACTCTTCCGGGCGCGAACACGAACACCCGATGCGATCGCACGACGGCAGGAAGCGGATACTGGTCACCGGGGGCGCGGGCTTCCTGGGCTCGCATTTGTGCGACCGCCTCCTCGAGGCAGGGCACGAGGTGCTGTGCGCCGACAACCTGTTTACCGGCACCAAGCGCAACTTCGACCACCTGCATGGCCACCCGAATTTCGAGTTCATCCGCCACGACGTCACGTTCCCGCTCTACGTCGAGGTCGACGAGATCTACAACCTCGCCTGTCCCGCGTCGCCCATCCACTACCAGCACGACCCGGTGGCCACGACCAAGACATCGGTTCACGGCGCGATCAACATGCTGGGGCTCGCGAAGCGGCTGCGTTGCCCGATCTTCCAGGCATCGACCAGCGAGGTGTACGGGGACCCCGCGATCCACCCGCAGGTCGAGTCGTACTGGGGCAACGTCAACCCGATCGGCCCGCGATCGTGCTACGACGAAGGCAAGCGCTGCGCCGAGACGCTGTTCTTCGACTACCACCGCCAGCACGGGCTCGACATCAAGGTGGCGCGGATCTTCAACACCTACGGTCCGCGCATGCACCCGAACGACGGGCGCGTGGTGTCGAACTTCGTCGTGCAGGCACTCAAGGGCGAGCCGATCGCCCTCTACGGCGACGGCAGTCAGACGCGCTCGTTCTGCTACGTCGACGACATGATCGACGCGTTCGTCGCGCTGATGGCCGCCCCCGCCGGTTTCACCGGCCCGGTGAATCTCGGGAATCCGGCCGAGTTCACGATTCGCGAACTCGCCGAGAAGGTGATCGCCTTGACCGGGTCGCGCTCGACGATCGAGCACCGGCCGCTGCCCGCCGACGATCCGAGGCAGCGGCAGCCGGACATCGCGCTCGCGCGCACGGTGCTCGGATGGGAGCCGCGAACGGGGCTCGAAGCCGGGCTCGAGCGGACCATCCGCCATTTCAGCGCACTGCTCGAGGATGCGTGATTCCCGACCGGTCCGGTTCGCGATGCGCGCCCCCGTGAAATGACCGTCCTCGTCACCGGCGCGGCCGGCTTCATCGGCAACCACGTCGCGCTGCGGCTCGTCGAGCGAGGCGACGAGGTGGTCGGCGTCGACAATCTCAACGACTACTACCCGGTGGAACTCAAGCTCGCGCGGCTCGCGCGGCTCGAGGACCGCAAGGGCTTCCGCTTCGTGAAGCTCGACGTGGCCGACCGTGCGGGCATGGCGGAGCTCTTCGCCGACGTGAAGCCGAAGCGCGTCGTCCACCTCGCCGCGCAGGCGGGAGTGCGCCACTCGCTGAAGAAGCCCGAGGACTACGTCGACAGCAACCTGTCGGGGTTCCTGACGATCCTCGAGGGCTGCCGCCACCACGCGGTCGGGCACCTGGTGTACGCGAGCACTTCGAGCGTCTACGGCGGCAACACGCGCAAGCCCTCGTCGGAGCACGACGGCGTCGACCATCCGCTCAGCCTGTACGCGGCCACCAAGAAGGCGAACGAACTGATGGCGCACGCCTACAGCCATCTCTACCGTGTTCCCGCCACCGGGCTGCGCTTCTTCACCGTCTACGGCCCGTGGGGGCGGCCGGACATGGCGCTGTTCCTGTTCGCGCGCGCGATGCTCGCGGGCAAGCCGATCGACGTGTTCAACGAAGGGAAGATGGCGCGCGACTTCACCTACGTCGACGACATCGTCGAGGGCGTGATCCGCGTGCTCGACAAGCCGGCGACCGCCGACGCCGCGTTCGACTCGGGCCACCCGGATCCGGCGACTTCGTGGGCACCCTGGCGGGTGTTCAACATCGGGAACAGCCGGCCGGTGGCGCTCACCGAGTACATCGAGGCGCTGGAGGAGGCGCTGGGCGTGAAGGCGAAGCGCAACCTGCTGCCGATGCAGCCCGGCGACGTGGCGACCTCGCACGCCGACACCGGGGAACTCGACGCCTGGGTGGGCTTCAGGCCGGCGACGCCGGTGAAGGAGGGCGTGCGCCGGTTCGTCGAGTGGTACCGGTCGTACTACCCGGCCGGGCGGTAGCCGGGCGAACCGCGCACCCGGGCGCCCTGCGGCGGAGCGCGGCCGGCCGGGTTTGCGCCCGCCGCGCCCGCGTCAGGTCCGCGCGCGCCCGAGGCGCTTGACGTCGGGCACGCGGCGCATCGCGCGCATCACCTGCGCGAGGTGGCGGCGGTCGCGCACCTGCACGCCGAAGAACATCGCGATCACGCTGCCCCCGTCGGGTCGCTCCATCGACACCGCATCGATGTTCGCGTCGGCGTCGGCGATCGCGGTCGCGAGGTCGGCGAGGAGCCCGCGCCGGTCCGACACGACCAGCCGCACGCCGGCGTCGAACACGCCCTGCACGTCGGCCGACCACTCGATGTCGACGATCTCGCCCTGTTCGACGCGCTGGCGCTTGAGCGACGCGCAGTCGCGCAGATGCACGGTGAGCCCCTGGCCCTTGCGGAACTGGCCGACGACCGCGTCGCCGGGGATCGGGCGGCAGCACTTCGCGTAGAGGATCGCGATGCCTTCGACGCCTCGCAGCGTGAGTGCCCCGGCCCGCGCCGGCACGGGCGGCGCGTCCGCCGCGGACTTCGAGCCGCCGCGCGTCAGCGCCTGAGCGACGACGAAAGAGAGCCGCTTGCCGAGGCCGATGTCGGCGAGGATGTCGAGCTGGCTCTTCGCGCCGTACTCCTTCGCGAGCGCCTCCCACCGGTCCCAGGTGACCGCCTCCGGGTCGACCTTGAGCGTGGCGAGGGCCTGCGCGAGCAGCCGCTCGCCCAGGGCAGCCGACTCCTTCTGCTGCAGACCCTTGAGGAAGTGGCGGATGCGCGAACGCGCCTTGCCGGTCGCGACGAACGCGAGCCAGGACGGGTTGGGCCGCGCGGAGGGCGCGGTCAGGATCTCGACGTGGTCGCCGTTCTTCAACTCGGTGCGCAGCGGCAGGAGCTCGTAGTTGATGCGCGCAGCGACGCAGTGGTGGCCGATGTCGGTGTGCACGCCGTAGGCGAAGTCGACCGCCGTCGCACCGCGCGGCAGCGCCATGATCTTGCCCTTGGGCGTGAAGACATAGATCTCCTCGGGGAAGAGATCGCCCTTGACGTGCTCGAGGAACTCCTTGCTGTCGCGCGACTCGCTCTGGATCTCGAGCAGGCTCTGCAGCCACTTCGAGGTCTCGCGCTGCGCCTCCTCGAAGTCGATCGACCCGCCGGTGCGGTAGAGCCAGTGCGCGGCGACGCCGGCCTCGGCGACCCGGTGCATGTCCTGCGTGCGGATCTGCGCCTCGAGCGGCGTCCCGAACGGGCCGAACAGCGTCGTGTGCAGCGACTGGTAGCCGTTGGCCTTGGGGATCGCGACGTAGTCCTTGAACCGTCCGGGGATCGGCTTGTAGAGCTGGTGCAGCACGCCCATCGCCGCGTAGCAGCGCGCCTGGTCGGCGACGATCACGCGCGCACCGTAGATGTCGAACACCTGCGCGAACGAGTAGCGCTTCTCGCGCATCTTCCGGTAGACCGAGTAGATCGTCTTCTCGCGCCCGGCGACGGTGGCTTCGATCCCGGCGGCCGCGAGGCCCCCGCGGATCGACTCGATCAGCCGGTTCATCACCTCGCGGCGGTTGCCGCGAGCGGCCTTGATGGCAGCCGCGAGGATCCGGTAGCGCATCGGGTTGAGCTGCTTGAACGACAGGTCCTGCAGCTCGAGGTAGAGCGCGTTGAGGCCGAGGCGATTCGCGATCGGCGCGTAGATGTCGAGCGTCTCGCGCGCGATGCGCTTGCGGTGCACCGGCGCCATCGCGTCGAGCGTGCGCATGTTGTGCAGCCGGTCGGCGAGCTTGATCAGGATGACGCGGACGTCGCTCGCCATCGCGAGCAGCATCTTGCGGAAGCTCTCCGCCTGCGCCTCCTCGCGCGTGTCGAACGCGATCTGGTCGAGCTTGGACACGCCATCGACCATGTCGGCGACCGGCTTGCCGAACGTGGTTTCGAGCTCGGTCTTGGTGACCGAGGTGTCCTCCATCACGTCGTGGAGGAGCGCGGCGGCGAGCCCCTGCGCGTCGAGGCGCCACTGCGACAGGATGCTGGCGACCGCCAGCGGGTGGGTGATGTAGGGCTCGCCCGACTTGCGGAACTGGCCGCGGTGGGCGGACGCGGAAAAGTCGAACGCCCGCTCGACCAGCGCGAGTTCGGGCGGACCGAGGTAGTGGCCCAGGTGCCGGGTGAACTCGGCGATCTCCGACATGGGCGGAGCCCCCGGGGGGACTACCCCGGGAGCACGGGTGTCGGCGGCGCCTTGTGCAGCATCTCGATGCCGACCTTGCCGGCGGCGACCTCGCGCAGCGCGATCACCGTCGGCTTGTCGCGGTCCGCGTCGAGGAGCGGCGTCGACCCCGCGGAGATCTGGCGGGCGCGATTGGTGGCGGCGAGCGTCAGTTCGAAGCGGTTGGGAATGCGCTCGAGGCAGTCCTCGATCGTGATGCGGGCCATGGAATCACCTCGTCGTGTCGGTCAGTTCGGAGAGCGTGCGCGCGTGGCGGACCAGTTGCCGCGACGCGGCGAGCCGCGCCGCCCGCACGATCACGGACAGGTCGTCGACGGCTCTCGCAAAGTCCTGATTCATAATAACATAATCGAAATCGGCTGCATGGCGCACCTCTTCGCGCGCCGCGGCCAGCCGCTGTTCGATCACCGCCGCGCTGTCCTGCCCGCGCTTTTGCAGACGCTCGCGCAGCGATTCGATCGACGGCGGCAGCAGGAACACCAGCACCGAGCCGGGTACCAGCTCGCGCACCTGCGCAGCGCCCTGCCAGTCGATCTCGAGGAGCACGTCGTTCCCTTGCCGGACCTGGTCGGCGAGCCAGGGCGCGGAGGTCGCGTACCAGTTGCCGTGGACGTGCGCGTGCTCGAGGAACGTGCCGGCGTCCTTGAGTTCCATGAAGCGCGACACGTCGACGAAGTGGTAGTGCTCGCCGTCGCGCTCGCCGGGGCGCGGAGGTCGCGTCGTGTACGACACCGACAGCCTGATGCGCGGTTCGCGCTCCAACAGCGCGTTGACCACGCTCGTCTTGCCGCCGCCCGAGGGCGCGGCGATGACGAAGAGGCAGCCCGAGGCGCCGGGGCTCTGGGTGGTGATCGTCATGGGCGGGCGGAGACGTCGGAGCGGGAAACGGGTGTGCAGGGCATGCGCCCGGCCGGGATCATCGGCCCGGGCCCGCCCCGTGGGCGGTGCGCGAAATCCGACACTTTATCAGCGGAGGTAGACCGGTCGCCGCCAGGGCACGACGGCGGGCGCCCGAAATGGGGGACAGACCACGATTTCTCCCCAACCTGACCGAACGGGCGATGGCGCGATGACGGGTAACCGCCAGATGCTCTCCGCAACGCATCGATCTGGAGCCGACCCGCCCGTGCCTCGCCGTGCGCGCCTTCGCCTCGCGGGTGTGCCGCAGCACCTCGTCCAGCGAGGCAACAATCATTGCGCATGCTTCTTCGCCGAGGAGGACTACGCGCTCTACCTGCGGCACCTCGGCGAACTCTCGCGGGAGTTTGGTTGCCGCGTGCATGCGTACGTGCTGATGACGAACCACGTGCACCTGCTGCTCACGCCGGACGCGGTCGACAGCGCATCGCTGACGATGAAGCACCTCGGGCAGCGCTACGTGCAGTACGTCAATCGCACCTACCGCCGATCGGGCACGCTATGGGAGGGGCGCTTCAAGTCGTGCCTGAGCCAGAGCGAGTCGTACGTTCTCGCCTGCTACCGCTACATCGAACTCAACCCGGTTCGGGCGGGGATGTGTGCCCATCCGCGCGAGTACCGCTGGTCGAGCTACCGGGCGAATGCCGAGCAGGCGCGGGATCCGTTGGTGACTGCGCACGACGAGTATCGGGGCCTGGGCGCAACGGGGGACGCCCGGCGCGCCGCCTATCGGCGCCTTCTCGAGGACCAGCTGGACCCGGCGGTCATCGAGGCGATCCGCGAATCAACTCGTGGCAACTACGCGCTGGGCACCCGGCGTTTTCAATCCGAGATCGAGAGCATGCTCGGCCGGCGCGCGCGCCGCGGGAGTGCGGGCCGACCGCGGTGTGAGTGACCTCGCGCCGTCACGTCGCCGGCGTCGCTGCAGCAAATCGTGGTCTGTCCCCTATTCGAGCCGGCGTCGCTGCAGCAAATCGTGGTCTGTCCCCTATTCGAGGTTCTGCACCTGCTCGCGGATCTGCTCGATCAGCACCTTGAGTTCGAGCGCGGCGCGCGAGACTTCAGCATCGACCGACTTCGAGCCCAGCGTGTTGGCCTCGCGGTGGAGTTCCTGTGCGAGGAAATCGAGCCGCTTTCCGGCTGCGCCGCCTGCTGCCAGCACGCGGCGGAACTCGGCAACGTGGGCGGTCAGGCGCTCGAGTTCCTCGTCGATGTCGATGCGGGTCGCGAACAGCGCGAGTTCCTGCTTCAGGCGCTCCTCGTCGGGATCGAGCCCTGCTTCGCGCAGCCTCGCATGGAGCTTCTCGGTGTACGCGGTGTGCGCCGCCGGGATCCGCGGCGCGACGCGGGCGACTTCGGCCGCAATGTCGTCGCATCGGGCCGACAGGACGCCGGCGAGTTTCGCGCCTTCCCGGGCGCGCGCGGCGGCGAGTTCCGCGGCCACTTCCTCGACCAGCGCGGAGGCGCGCGCAGCCAGCGTCGCCGGATCGACCGACGGCTCGGCCAGCACGCCCGGCCAGCGCAGGATCTCGTTGACCGACAAGGGCGCGGCGCCGGGCACGCGCCTGGCGACGTCGGCCGCGGCCCCCGCCAGCGCATCGACCCGCGCGCCGTCGACGGCGAGCCGGGCGGCCCCGCCAGGGGCGGTCCGGTTGAGACCGAGCCGCAGTTCGACTTTTCCGCGTTTGAGCCGCGCCGACAGCTTCTCGCGGAGCGCCGGCTCGAGCGGCCGCAATTCGTCGGGCAGCCGGAGCGAGAGGTCGAGGTAGCGGTGGTTGACGCTGCGAAGCTCGGCGACGAGCGACGCCCCGGGGAGCTCCGCGGAAGCTGCCGCGAAGCCGGTCATGCTGACGATCATCGGGGGTTTCTACCGGATTTCGACACGTTTCCCGGCTTTACAGAGGCTGTCCTCACCGGGAGAATGTAGGCGTTATCCGGGCCTCGCGCAAGAGCGGTCGGCGCTTGCTGGCACGCCTCTTGCGGCCATCCCGGACCAACGTTGCGAACACGCCCATGCCCGTCACCAACCAGGCGCTGCCGAGCGGCTACCAACTCCTGAACTACCGGGTCGACCGGCAGATCAGCCGCGGTGGCTTCTCGATCGTCTACCGCGCGTTCGACGACGCCGGCCAGCCGGTGGCGATCAAGGAGTACCTGCCGTCCTCGCTGGTGCTGCGCACCGAGGGCGACCTCGTGCGCGCCTCGTCGGCGGAGAACCTGACCTCGTTCCGCTACGGGATGAAGTGCTTCTTCGAGGAGGGCCGCGCCCTCGCGAAGATCAACCACCCCAACGTGGTGCGCGTGCTGAACTTCTTCCGCGCGAACGAAACCGTCTACATGGTGATGCGCTACGAGCGCGGCCGCACGCTGCAGCAGCAGATCCAGATGCGGCAGGACCAGATGTCCGAGCGCTTCGTGCGGCACGTGTTCATGCACCTCCTGAACGGCCTGCGCGAGGTGCACACGCACAAACTCCTGCACCTCGACATCAAGCCCGCCAACATCTACCTGCGCACCGACGGCAGCCCGGTGCTGCTCGACTTCGGCGCGGCGCGCCAGACGCTCACCAACACGCGGCCCAAGCTCGCGCCAATGTACACGCCGGGGTTCGCGGCGCCCGAGCAGTACCGCGATCCCGAGCGCCTGGGGCCCTGGACCGACGTGTACGGCGCGGGAGCGTCGATGTTCGCCTGCCTCGCGGCGTTCGCGCCGCAGGCGGCCGACGCCCGCCTGCAGGAGGACCACCTCGTGTCGGCCAAGCGCATCTGGTCCGGCCAATATTCGGACAACCTGCTCGAGGTGGTCGACTGGTGCCTGAGGCTCGACCCGCTGGAGCGCCCGCAGTCGGTTTTCGCGCTGCAGAAGGCGATCCGCGACATTCCGCCCAAGCGCCGGAAGCTCTCGTTCCTCGGCAACCTGAAGCGCGTGCTTTTCTCCGAGATCCGCGCCTGACGCCGTCGCCGCCGGGCGCGCCCTTGCGCTAGAATCGCCGGCGTCCTCCACCCACCCACGACACACGCGACGGGGAGCGCGCGATGATCGTCCTCCGGGTCCGCGCTCGCGCGCCGGGTCGGTGCGCCTCGCGCGCCGGCGAGACGCTTCGCCCGAGTTCCCGCCGTCCCGCGCGCCGCATCGTTGCGGGGCGCCTGCAGCGAACGTAGACCCCGATGCGCTTCACCATCTTCCAGGAGTCGCGCAAGGGTTCGCGGCGCGTGAACCAGGACCGCATCGCCTACACCTACGGGCGCGACACGCTGCTGCTGGTGGTGGCCGACGGCATGGGCGGGCACGCCGGCGGAGAGATCGCCGCGCAGATCTGCGTGCGGTTGTTCATCGAGCGCTTCCAGCAGGAGGCGAAGCCGGTCCTGCGCAACCCGCTCAAGTTCCTGCAGGACACGATGCTCCGCGCGCACGCGGCGCTGGGATCGTACGCGAACCAGTTCTCGATGCTCGAGACGCCGCGCACGACCTGCGTCGCGGTCGTCGTGCAGGCCGGCTACGCGCACTGGGCGCACGTCGGCGATTCGCGCTTCTACCTTTACCGGCAAGGTGCGCTCATCGGGTCGACCAAGGACCACTCGAAGGTCCAGTACCTGGTCGACCAGGGCATCATCGGCGCCGAGGAGGTCGCGCAGCACCCCGACCGCAACAAGATCTTCAGCTGCCTCGGCGGGCTGGTCGACCCGGTCATCGACCTGTCGAAGCGCACCGCGCTGCGCAACGGCGACGTGATGCTGCTGTGCACCGACGGATTGTGGAGCGTGCTGCCGCAGCACGAGATGGCGAGCTGGCTCACCTCGCAGCCGATCCTCAAGGCCGCCCCGCAGATGATGCGCGAGGCCGAGAAGCGCGGCGGCCCGGAGAGCGACAACCTGTCGGCGATCTGCGTGCGCTGGGGGCCGGAGACGCTCACCGACGAACCTTCGACGATCACCGAGACCATGGGGCTGGGCGAGTTCCAGACCCAGATCGACCGCACGCTCACGCTTACCGACCGAAAAGGTACGCAACGCGACCTGACCGACGACGAGATCGAGCGCGCGATCTCCGAGATCCAGTCCACCATCCAGAAATACCGGAAATAGCGCCGAGTGGGACGCTGGAGGTTTCGAAAGGCGGGCGGACGATCGGCGCAACGCGTTCGAGCGGTCGCGCCGGCCGGCGTCGATGGCGGCGGTGTCGGACGGAGCGGCGCGCCGCTCAACGCGCCACGCCGATCGCAAGGGGCGCCGCTCAACGCGCCACGCCGATCGCAAGGGGCGCCGCTCAACGGGCCACGCGATCCGACG
>WBZL01005606.1_pt1 | contig 10332 bp, 11 predicted proteins | sample 5204291 | NCBI WGS metagenome assembly WBZL01 (sample SAMN12344345, study PRJNA552823) | activated sludge metagenome | biome: Activated sludge suspended growth; feature: Nitrification reactor; material: Wastewater; isolation source: activated sludge from nitrification reactor of wastewater... | reverse complement strand
GACTTCGCTGGCGGCATCGAGGCGGGGGTCCAGCAAATTGTCGGTACCCTGGAAGGCACCCTGCCGCCCCTGGAAGACAAGCCGGAGCCGGCGGTCGGCGGCGGAGGAGGTTGGACGGGAGGCGTGGTCCTCGCCTTCCTGTTCCTCGCCACGGTGGGGGTCTTCTCCTTCACCGCCCTCTTCACGAAGGGCCCCATGGCCTGGGTGATCTATCTGTTCTTGACGCCGTTCTGGGCCATCTTCCCGATGGCAGCGTTCGGTGCCAGTCTCGGCGTCGCCGCTGGGGTGGGATGGCTGGTCGGCTTCCCGATCCTGCGCGCCCTCTTCTTCCACAGCCGCTGGGGAGAGCGGATGGTCAAGCAGATGAACTCGGGGGGTGGCAGTAGCTGGGGTTCGGGCGGCGGCTGGAGCTCGGGCGGTGGCTCGTGGAGTGGTGGTGGTGGGGGAGGCTTCTCGGGCGGCGGTGGCAGCTTCGGCGGCGGCGGCGCCTCGAGCAGCTGGTAGCGGCGCCCGGCGCCACTGGCGCGATCAGGCGAGCAGGAACGACAAATCAGCGCCGCCGGGGCACTCCTCGGGCTCCTGGCCACGGCGGAAGAGGCGGGCGTTCTGCCCGCCGCCGAGGGTCATCCTCCCACCCTCGACCAGTAGCCATCCACCCTCGCGCAAGCCGAGCACCGGGTTGGCGTTCTCTTCGTGGAATTGCCGGATGCGCTGCTCGCGGGTCTCGCCCATGTGGGTGGAGCCCGGATCGGGGTCGAGGTAGTGCGGGTTGAGGTTGAACGGCACCAGGGCGAGAGCGGTGAAGGAGGGCACCTCGACGATCGGCATGTCGTTCGTCGTGCGGATCGAGGCCGCGGCGACGTTCGAGCCGGCGCTCGACCCGAGGTAGGGCATGCCGTCGGCGACCCGGCGGCGGATTGGCTCGAGCAGGGCCGCGTCGTAGAGGCGACGGAGAAGCCGGAAGGTGTTGCCGCCGCCGATGAACACCGCCTCGGCGGTGGCGAGGGCGGTCCGTGGGTCTGCCACCTCGTGCAGGGACTGCACCCCGCAGCCCAACTGCTCGAGCCGCTCGCGGGCCACCCGCGCATACTCATCCCAGTCCGCAAGCGCGTAGGGCACGAACGTCACCGTGCCGACGCCGGCGAGGTGTTCGCGGATCGCCGCCTCGGCATGGTCGAGGTAACCGTGGCCGTGGCAGGTGGAGTTCGAGAGGAGAAGGACGCGGCGGTGGTCGGAAAGCATCTTACGCTCCATTTACGATCTTCCGTGCAACCTTCGACTATACTGGAAGCGAGCAGGGAGATCTGGCGAAGAAGGAGGATTCGATGGCCAGTGCTCACGATGTCGCAGCCTATGTCCTGAAGGTGCGCGGCGAGATGACGGCCATGAAGCTCCAGAAGCTGGTCTACTACGCACAGGCTTGGTCGTTGGTTTGGGATGAGGAGCCCTTGTTCAGCGATCGGATCGAAGCCTGGGTCAACGGCCCCGTCATACCTGCCCTCTACCGACTCCACAAGGGCCAGTTCAAGGTCTCGCAGTGGCCCTCCGGTGATCCCGAAGCGTTGACCTCGCAGCAGCGAGAGACCCTCGACGCGGTGCTTCGGTACTACGGCGACAGGTCCTCCCAGTGGTTGAGCGACCTGACGCATCGCGAGGCTCCATGGCGAGAGGCGCGGCAGGGTCTGGAGCCCGGTGATCCAAGCCGACGTGAGATCACCCACGCGGCGTTGGCCGAGTACTACGCGAACCCCTACTAGGTCGCAGCCCAATGCCAAAGAAGAAGCCGCGGCATGCGCGCTTCGAACCGTCGACCCGCCACCCGACTCAGGCTTTGGATCCCTCGACCGCGAAGCGGCCGAGGGCCGTCGCCTACGCAGGTGCGAACCACCTCACGCCGTCCTGGCGGATCGCCAGTCTTGAGTTGGCGCATGAGACGCTTGGCTTGCACCGTCTGGATCGCAGCACAATCGACAAGGTCCGTTCGCGGCTCGCCAACCTGGAGACGATGACCTGGTCGCAGATCCTGGTTGAGGGAAAGAAGCAGAACCACCCGATCCCCGTGGCTGCGCTCACGCCCGAGGCTCAGGCGTGGCTGGAAGCGAAGAGTCTCGACCTCGACGAGGTGATCTCGCTGCGGCTCTCCGGCCAGGAGAGGATCTTCGGCTACCGCCAAGCCGAGGTCCTCGTGCTCCTCTGGTGGGACCCAGCTCACGCCGTCTGTCCAGCGCCCAAGAAGCACACCTGACTGCCGCTTACCCGGCTATGATCCCGCCATGAGCTACTGGTTGCTGAAGACGGAGCCGGAGGACTATTGCTGGGACGACCTGGTGCGCGACGGTCGCACGGTGTGGGACGGGGTGGGCAACAACCTGGCACTGATCCACATGCGCAAGGTCGAGCCGGGCGACCTGGCTCTGATCTACCACACCGGCAACGAAAAGGCAGCCGTGGGGATCGCCGAGATCGTGACCGCGGCTTACCCGGACCCCAAGCTCGATGACCCCAAGCGAGCCGTCTTCGACGTCGTGCCGCGCGAGAAGCTCGCCCGCCCGGTGACCCTGGCGAGCCTCAAGGCAAAGCCCGAGTTCGCCAACTTCGACCTCATCCGCAACTCGCGGTTGTCGGCGATGCCGGTTTCTCCAGAGCGCTGGCAGGGCCTCCTGGCCCTCGGCCGCTGATCCTCCGGCGCGACTAGTCCGGGTTGACGACGGCTGCGCGTGCCGCCAGCTCGCAGTATTTGTCGCCGCCCACGAGGTAGGTGTGGCGAGCCTCGGAGGCGAAGACGAAGGTGACCTCGCTCGCCGTTTCGCCCTCGGGGAGCAGGCCGCCAAGGCCTTGCGGCAGGTCGCCGCTGCGGTAGGCCCAGACCTCCTGGCTCATCCAGCGCGTCTTCTTGCCACCCTGGCCGCGGTTGGGCTCGAGAGAGGGCACGGCCTGCTGCTGGTAGCGCAGGATCGGCGGCGGCCCGAAGAGGATCAGCACCCGGCCGCGGTCGGTCAGGCTGCCCCGCTTGTTGCCTTCGCCATAGAGGCGGTCGGCGGCAATCGAGCGCTCGAAGAAGGCGCTGCGGTAGGGGTTGTCGGCGTCGCCGGGCGTGGGGTCGCGCCGCCGCCAGAAGCGCTCGATGAACTCCAGGCTGTCGCGGCTGTTGCGCAGGCCGCGGAACTCCTTGACCTCGTCCGGCTGGATCAACCAGCGAACCGGCCCCTCGATCCACAGCCGGGTTGCCGGGTTGGTCTCGGCCCAGCGAGCCGAGCGGCAGGCGGGCGCGAGGCACAGCAAGAGCAGAGTGAGGCATGGCCCGAGGAATCGGCGCAGGGCCGCAGGCTGGCGCCGCTCAGGGTCCCCAGAGACCTGCTGCAGAGAAGGGCAGTGGTGTTCGATGAGGAGACTCTAACCGATTCGCGGCGGCCCGCGACGACCCGTCTCAGGGCTCTCTCGGCTGCCAGCGCAGGCCTCCGTCGGCGCTCCAGCGGTGCTCGGGAAAGTAGATCCCGGTACCGCGGTCGGCGGCGGTGACGGCAAAACGGAAGGCCCCTTTCCAGTAGTCGTAGGCCTTGCCGTCGCGGGCGTGGGCGGCGACGTCGACCACGTACTCGCCGGGGCCGAGGCGCAGGGCCGGGCACTCGAGGCGCACCCGGGCCCGGCCGGCGAGGCGGCCTGGCTCGAAGCCCGCGAGATCGGTGTTGGTGCCCCAGCAGTCGACGCCTCGCGGCGTGCTGATCGCCACGCCGAAGACGAAGTCCTCGACGGGCGCCGCGGCCTCGACCTCGATCTCGAAGGCCACCGTCGCACCGCTGGCCAGGTGGTAGTGCTCGCGCCCGTCGACGTGCATCCTGGCTTGCAGGATGCGCACCTCGCCCGAGCCCCAGCGGCGGTTGCCGTCCGCCGCGGCCTCGCCTCCCTGCTGCTTGGCGGCGCGGTGGGCCTCACCTTCTGCTTCGGCCACCGCCTCGCGGTAGGCGTCGATCACCCGCCGCGGCTCTCCAGCCAGCCGGGCTTTGCCGTGGTCGAGCCAGAGCACGCGGTCGCAGTGCTCCTCGACGAGCGACAGCGAGTGGCTCACCAGGAGCAGCGTCCGCCCGGAGGCCACCAGCTCGGCGACCTTGGCCAGGCAGCGGTGCGCGAAGGCCTCGTCGCCTACCGCCAGCACCTCGTCGACCAGCAGGACTTCGGGATCGGTGTGGATGGCGACGGCGAAGCCGAGGCGGACGTACATCCCCGACGAGTAGTTCTTGACCGGCTCTTCGATGAAGTCCCCGAGGCCCGAGAAGGCGACGATGCTGTCGTAGCGGCGCTCTACCTCGCGGCGCGGCAGGCCGAGCACGGCGCCGTTGATGAAGATGTTCTCGCGGCCCGAGATCTCGGGATGGAAGCCCGCCCCCAGCTCGATCAGCGCCGCCACCCTGCCGTCGACGGCGATTGTGCCCCGGCTGGGCTTCAGGATCCCCGCCACCATCTTGAGCAGGGTCGACTTGCCGGAACCGTTGCCGCCGATCACCCCGAAGGCCTGTCCCTTCTCGACGGTGAAGCTCACGTCGTCGAGGGCGGTGATGGTCTCGCTGGCGGCGAGGCCGGAGGTGAGGTCACCGCGCAGCAGGGCGCTCTTGAGCGTGCGCAGGTGGGCGCCCGGCGCAGCCCGGCGATAAAGCTTGGTGACCCCCGTCGCGGCGATCGCGTGGTCCATCGCCGCCGTCCTCAAACCGCCTCGACGAGCGTCTCGCGGAGCCGCCCGAAGAGGCTCGCCCCCAGCCACCAGGCGACAAGCGCCAGGCCGGCCATCTGCAACCAGAGGAGGGCTTCGGGGACGGTTCCCGCGAACAGCACCTGCTGGTAGGCGAGGGTGAAGGGGGTGAAGGGGTTGAGCCGCACCAGGCCGCGCACCAGGCGGAAGGGGATGGCGTCGAGCGAGTAGAGGATGGGGGTAAGGAAGAAGGCCAGGGTGAGGACGTTGGCGAGAATGTCCTTGACGTCTTTGAAGTGGACGTTGAGCGCCGCGACGGCGAGCGCCAGGCCGGCGAGCAGGGGCAGGTGGAGGAGGATCACCAACGGCAGGAGCAGGGCCGCCCAGCCGCCCACCGGATAGCCAAGGAAGCGGCCGGCCACCAGCGCGGCGGCGAGGATGGGGGTGGCGAACAGGAAGTGGGCGCCGTTGGCGAGCACCGTGACCACCGGCAGCAGCTCGGCCGGGAACACCGCCTTGCGGATCAGCCCGGCGTTGGCGACGAGCGACATCGCCCCCTCGTTGAGCGCCGCGGAGGTCCAGATCCAGGGGAAGAGGCCAGTCACCAGGAAGAGGGCGTAAGGCTCCGTGCCCGAGCCCGCCGGGCGCCGGAAGGCCACGCCGAAGACGAAGCTGTAGACGGCGAGGAGCAGCAGGGGGTTGATCAGGGACCAGAAGAAGCCGAGGACGGAGCCACGGTAGCGGGCGGTGAGCTCGCGGCCGGTGAGGGCGGCCAGCAGGCCCCGGAAGCGCAGGATCCGCCGCGTCGCACCGAGCATCGGGGTGAAGGATACTAGACTCTCCCCGTGCTCAACCCCGAGCTGGCCAACCTCCTCCCGGGCCTGTGGTTTCTCGGCCTGGCCGCGGCCCTCGCGGCTGTCCTCCATCGCATCTTCGACCCCCTGCCCCGCCCCGCCCTCGCGGCCTTCGCAGTGGTGTTGGCCCTCGCCTTCGGCCCGGTGCTCTTCATGGGCCGTTCGTTCCTGCCTCTCGACAGCCTGCGTGGACACGCACCCTTCCTCACCTTGGAGCCGGCAACGCCTCCCGCCAATCCCCTGCAGGGCGACCTGTTGCTGCTGATCGCGCCGGCCGGGGCCGAGGTGCGTCGGGCCCTGGCCCACGGCGAGCCGCCCTTCTGGGCCGCGGAGCTCGGGGCCGGCATGCCGCTCTTGGCGGACCCGCAGGCCCAGGTGCTGCAGCCGCTCGTGGTGGCGGCCTTGCCCTTCCCGATCACCCAGGCGGTGGGGATCACGGCAGCCTTGCAGGTCTTCGTCGCCCTCGTCTTCGCGCTCCTCCTCTTCGAGCGCCTGGGGCTGCGGTCGCCGGCAGCCCTCTTCGGTGCCTTCGCCTGGGGCCTCGGCAGCTTCCTCGCCGTCTGGCTCGGCTGGCCCATCGCCAACACCGCCGCCTGGCTGCCCGCTTGTCTCTACGCCACGATGCGGGTGGTCGGGTGCGGCGGCCGGCGGGACCTGGCCCTCCTCGCCGCGACGACGTTCTCTCTTCTCGTCGGCGGTCACCCGGAGACCATCGTCTACGCCCTGGTGCTGATCGCCGGCTGGGGGCTCGAAGCTCTCGGCCGCCAGGGTTGGCCGCGGCGGCGCAGCCGGCGCCTCGCCGCCGGGCTGGGGCTCGGCTTCGCGCTCGCGGCGCCGGCCCTGCTGCCGGCTGGCCTCTACCTGCCGCAGACCCTCCGTGCCAGCCGGCTCGCCGAGGTTAGGCCGGAGCCAGTAGCGGCGGGGGCCTTGGCGCGGGCCGAGCTGCGCCTACTGCCGATCGTGGCCCCGCAGGTCTTCGGCAACGACCGCTACTACGCCTACTGGGGGCCCGAGAGCTTCAACGAGGACGCCGCCGGCTTCATGGGCACGGCGAGCCTGCTGCTCGCCGGCCTCGCGCTCTTGCCCGGCCGCCGGCGCCGGCCGGGGGAGCGGCTGAGCCTCGGCTTCGGCCTCGCCGGCCTGCTGGTGGTCGCCCAGGTGCCGGGAGTGCTCGACCTTCTCGGTGGGCTCCCCGGCGGGGGCGCCTCGGGAGGCCAGCATCGCCTGCTGTTGTTGATCGCCTGGGCGCTGGTGATGGCCGCTACCGCCGAGCTCGACCGCCGCCTCACCGGCGAAGGGCGAGCTTGGCCCGTGGTCGCCGTCGGCTTGCTGCTGGCCAGCGTCATCGCCTGGGCCACCCTGGGCCATGCTCCGCCCGGCGGCGAAGGCCTCGCCATCCTCCGCCTCGGCTGGCTGCGCTGGCAGCTGCGCTTCCTGGCCGGGGCCAGCGCCGTCCTCCTCCTCGCCTGGCAGCAGGGGCGCTGGCGCGGTGAACGCTGGCGCCCGCTCTGCGGCTGGGCGCTCGCTGTCGCCGTCGCTGCTGAGCTCCTGCTGTTGCACCGCCCGCTCCACCCGCCGGCACCCGAGCGCCTGGCCTTCCCACGGACGCCGCCCCTGGCCGCCCTCGCCGCGGCGTCGAGTCAAGCCGGTGCCGCCGGCTACCGCCTGAGCGGCCTCGACCTGGCCCTGCCCCCCAACCTGGCGGCGGTCTACGGCTGGAGTGACGCGCGGCTCTACAACCCGCTCGCCCCGGCTACCTATGTGGCGGCCCTGGCACCCCTGATCGAAGGCTGGTCGGGCGAGGCCCCCCACCTCGGCCAGCCGGAGCACCCCCTCTACGACCTCCTGGGCGTGCGCTGGCTGCTGGTGCCGCCCGGAACGCCCCGGCCGGACGCGTTCCGAGTGCTTGCGGATGGCCCGGACGGTGCGCTCTGGGAGCGCCCCTCGGCGCTACCCCGCCTCTTCCTGCCGGCGAGCGCCCTCCCGCAGCCCGCCGCCTGGCCGGCGGCGCTCGCCGCGATCACGGACTTTCGCGCCGGGGCCCTCATCGAGGGCCTGCGCACGCCCTGGCAGGCGCGGGAGGTCGAGGCCGGACGGCTGGAGATCGGCGAGCTTGCGAGCCATCGCCTGCGCGCCCGCTTCGCGTCTCCCGAGCCGCGCTGGCTCGCTTCGAGCCTCTACCAGGACGGCGGCTGGACCCTCCGCGTCGACGGCCACCCCGTCCCCACCACCCGCAGCAACGGCCCCTTCCTCGCCGCCCTGCTCCCCGCCGGGGAGCATCGGCTCGAGCTCTGCTACCGCCCACCGGGCTTTCTGGCTGGCTGCCTGTTGGCGGTCGTGGGAATGCTCGGGGCCGGGTGGGGGTGGCGGCGATGGACGGCGACGTGAGGGGGGGCGTTCAGCTCCAGACGAGATGGGAGGCGACGAGTCGAGGCCGCCCGCCCTGGTTGCCCGCGCGCCTACAGCCCGAGGCGGTCGGCCTCGGCCTGGAGGGCGGCGAGGACGCGCTCGGCGTGCTGGTCGAAGGGCACTCCCAGCTCGTCGGCGCCGTGGGCGACCTCCTCGCGGTTGACGCCGCGGGCGAAGGCCTTTTCCTTAAGGCGCTTCTTGATTCCGGCGAGGTCGACGTCGGCGATCTTCTTCGACGGCTTGATGAGCGCTACGGCGACGCAGAAGCCGGCCAGCTCGTCGCAGGCGAAGAGGGTCTTGGCGAGGGGGGTGGTGCGCGCCACGCCGGTGTAGGGCGCGTGGCCGAGGATGGCCTGCAGCATCTCTTCCGGGTAGCCCTGGGCGCGCAGGATCTCGACCCCGCGGTAGGGGTGGTTCTCGGGGTCCGGCCAGCGTTCGTAGTCGAAGTCGTGCAGCAGCCCGGTGAGGCCCCAGAGCTCCTCGTCGGCGCCCTCGAGACGGGCGTAGTGGCGCATCGCCGCCTCGACGGCGAGGGCGTGCTTGCGCAGGCCTTCCTTCTCGGTGTACTCGCAGAGCAGGGCCCAGGCCTGCTCGCGGCTCGGCAACGTCGCGGCGGTGTCGCTCATGATCGCGAAGGTTAGCAGCTCGGGAGAACGCCAACGCGGCCCTGGCAGAGGCACCGCGCCGCGCGGGCGGCCGGGCTAGAATCGTTCCCGTGACCGACCATCGCAAGCTCACCGTGCGCTGCCCGGACTGCGGGTCCGACCTGACGATCGACGCCGTCACCGGCGAGGTGCTCTTCCACAAGAAGGCCAAGGCGCCGCTGGCCGGCGGCAAGGACTTCGACGCCCTGCTCAAGGGCCTCGACGACGACAAGTCGCGGGCCGAGGACGTCTTCAGCCGCGAGATGACCGCCCTCAAGGACCGCGACCGTCTCCTCGAAGAGAAGTTCCGCGAGGCGATGCGCCGCGCCGAAGAGGAGCCCGACGCCGGCCCGCCGCAACGGCCGTTCGATTTGGACTAGGTGGCTCTGCCGCTCTTAGGGTCAGAGCGTGTTCTCGGCGAGCGCTGCCAGAAAGCGCCGCAGGGGCCAGACCTCGATGCCGTCGTCTGCCGTCTGGAGCTCGCGGCTGCCGTTGTAGAGCAGGATGCGCCGCACCAACCCCGGCAGCCCACTGACGGCACGCAGCCCGGCGAGCTGAGAGGCGGCGAAACGCTCCCCGGCCTGCACCGCGATGGCCAGAGCCTCGGCGCCGCCTTGCAGTAGGAAATCGACTTCGACCTGCCGGGCCTCGGCCGGCGCCCAGTACGAGATCTCGTCGAAGAGCCCACGCTCGGCGTCGTAGGCGCGCCGCAGCATGTGCACCGACGGCGCGGTGCACCTCGTTGAGGAGACCTGGGATGCGCTCGACCTCGTCGACCACCACCCAGCTCTGCGCCGGCAGGGTGCGCAGCTCCGCAGCGAAGAGGCCCGGGTCGGCGAGGAGCTCGTGTTAGAGCCCCTCATTGAGGAGGTCGAATCGGCGCGCCAGGGGGGAACGTCTGCCGTGCCCAGGTGCTCTTGCCGACGCCGCGAGCGCCGAAAAGGAAGAAGCTCGTCGAGGGCGGTGCGACGATCCGCAGGCGCGGAGAATTGACCATGACGCCGTCATTCTGCGCCGCAAAATGACGGCGTGGTGAGCAGAAATCGGCCCTTTCGGCCTCAGGGCGCCTCAGCGGCCACCTTGTCGAGCCAGCTGCCGACCTCGTAGCCCGCCTCGACGGCGGTGCGGGCGAGGAGAGCGGCGCGTTCGAAGGCGGTGCGGGCGGTCGCGGAGCCGAGGCCGTGCTCGGCGGCCACCGCCAGCACGGCCCAACGCAGCAGGGTGGCGAGCGACTCGCGGTGCAGCCAGTCCCGGCCATCGAAACGGTTGATGCGGAGGAACCCCCGAACCACCGGCTCGGCCACCCAGGTGGCGAGAGTGGGTGGCGCCGCGGGCGTCGTGCGGTCGTCTCCGGCGGGCTGGCCTGCCGCGCGTGCGGCCGTCACCGGCGGCAGGCTGTCCGCGAGGAGGAGCTTGAGGAGCAGAACGCCCTCCTGGGCCTCGCTTTCGGAGTGGCCGAGGGCACGCAGCGACGCCGCGAGTTGGCGGCCCAGCAGCAGCTCGTCGAGGAGGGCCGGGAGCTCGCGGCCGAAGCGCCGTAGCAGCCACCAGGCGAGGAGCAGGGGCAGCGGGCCCGGCTCGGCGTGCAGCCAGCCGGCGAAGGAGTCGCCGGGGTGCTGAGCGCCCGCTGGGGGCGTGAGCAGCGGGCCGAGATGGTCCACCAGGGTCGTGAGGTCGGCGAGGTCCCCGCTGGCGTCGTCCGCGGCGTCGCGGGCCGCATCGTCGAGAAGGAACTCGCTCG
>WBZL01005602.1_pt1 | contig 10336 bp, 14 predicted proteins | sample 5204291 | NCBI WGS metagenome assembly WBZL01 (sample SAMN12344345, study PRJNA552823) | activated sludge metagenome | biome: Activated sludge suspended growth; feature: Nitrification reactor; material: Wastewater; isolation source: activated sludge from nitrification reactor of wastewater... | reverse complement strand
CGCCGACAGGTGACCGCGCACCGTCTCCTGGCTGGTCGTCCCGCAGATCGTTTCCATCTGCTCGTACGTCACCCGCACATAGAGATCGCCCGGCTGCGTCAAGTCCAGCAGCCGCCGCGCCGTGCGGTAGATGGCCGCCGGCAACGCTGCCCGGTCCAGTGCGTCCACGATCACCCAGTCATTCATCGCTACCGTCGTCTCCAAACAGAATGGCGCGCAGCATGTCGCTGATCGACATACCGGCCTGCTCGCTTCGCTCCTTCAATTCCTGGTGCTCGTACTTGTTGACCCTGATTGCAATAGTCTGGTTGCGTGGCGGTCGTCGGCGCAGCGCCTTCACCTTTGCCTTATCCCTACGCTCTGCCGCGATGCGTTGTTGCCGCGACGGGATACCATACAGGCGCCGCCAGTAGTACACCGCCGTGTGGCTTACACCAAAGTGCGCCCCCACATCGCTGTCGCTAAGGTCGCCAGCGCCTGCCGCCAGCAAATCTTCCTTGGCGGGAGCATTACCTCGCCCCGTTCGCGGCACTCGCAGGCGCGCCTTCCAAATTGCAATGGTGCTATTCGATACACCGTAATGCTCCCGGAGCTGCTCGAACGTCATCCGGCTGCACTTGTCCACGAAGTCTTCCCTGGCCGGCTCTTTAAGTCGTCTCCCCATCATCGTCTCCATTCCGGCTGCCGCTGGCCGGCAACAGCCCCGCCTCTTCCACCATCTGCGGCCAGCCCTTGCCCAGCCGCGCCTTGATCCCCGTCGTCGTGGGCAGATAGGACGGGCGTGTCTTGTCCCACCTGCCCACGCTCGGCCCCATGCTGCCGTGCGCCATCCGTTTGATCTGCGCCCGGATCAGCGCCTCCAGCAGCACGTCCTCGTTAATCTGCCGCGGTCGCCCGCGGGGGCGGGTGTCCATGCTCACCTCAACGAGTAGTATTGCCGCGTCACCTGCACCACCGTGCCGTCCGGCAACCGGCCCCGGAACGTCTGCGTCCTTGTCGGTATCCCGAACAAGGGCCACGTGCTGGGCTGGGGCGGTTCCGCCGTCGCAAAGGCGTTGCGGATATATGCCTCCGTCTCCGCAGGTACGGGCCGCTCGGCGAATCCCTTCTTGCTGCCCAGCTTGTTGCCGGCCGCCGCTCTCACCAGCCCGGCCGCCTCCACCACCTGCGCCCACGTGCGCCCGGTGTTGACGATCATGTAGCTGGTTGGCATACCGGGCCCGCGCTGCTGGTCCCATCGATCCTTGGATGGGGCAAAGCCGCTGTCGTCGGCCAGCTCACGCATCCGCCGGTACACCTGCTCCCACGTCCACTTCTTGCGCAGCCGGCGCCCGTCGTTGTCCCGTGAAGTATTCCCAGGCGCACTCCACGCAATTGATGTAGGTTCCTTCTCGCACGTTGAAGAATGCCTTGCGGTTGATCGGTCGGTAGGGTCCGCTCCGCTGGATGTGGTCCCGGCATCGTGTGCGCACGTACCCGTCGCAGCAGTAATAGGAGTAGATCCGCATGTCATGCCTCCGCCTCCTCCTCGCCCAGCGCCACAGCCAGCCCGTTGACCGCGTGCACCAGGTGCCCCAGCAGCCGGTTCGTCACCGCCGCCTGGTACGCCTGCGCATAGGCCAGCCGCAGCATGGCCCGCCGCTCCAGGATGTAGAGCTCCAGGTGATCGCCCGTCCGGATCTCCGTCTGCGCCAGCATGTCGTTGGCCAGCTCGTCCCACTGGCTGACCGCCGCCAGCCCCACGTCCAGCGCATCGGCCGGCGCCTGTCCTGTCCCATTTGCTCTTGTGTTGTCCATATCGGTGTGCTATCCTTTCCTAAGTCAGAATTTCCACGCAACCACGAGACGCTGACTAGACGCCCGCCGGCCCGCTACCGACGGGCGTCGCCTCTTCCAGCGCAAAGCGGATCAGCATCGGCTCGCCCACAAACCACGCCAGCAGCCCATGCTCCGCCAACTGCTCCAACTGCCGGCGGAACTCCTCCGGCTCCTCCCCGCAGATCTGGCATAGCGTCCACTCGCCCAGCCGCAGCAGCCCCTGCGCGTTGGCGTACTGCAACAGCCGCCGCGCCGTGGCGTAGGTGGGGTCGTCCAACTCTGCCGCCTCGATCCTTGTCCTGATACTCTGTTTCATGTCGTCCCCTTTCGGAATCTCCAAAACCTGCACACCCCAGTCCACCTGGCTGGCGTGCTCCTCGCATAGCCACATTGCCTGCGTGACCAGCGCCCCGTTCCCGCTTAATACTTGGAATATTCCAAGGTGCGTGCGGCCCTGTCCACACGCACAGCGGGTAGTGCTTCGCAGGTGCTCCCGTTGATCGCGGGGAATTTTCAACAGTCGCAGCCACTCGTCCATTTACGCCAGGCCCCGGACCAACTCCTGCACAATCAGGGAGATCGCCGGCCGGCACGTCGCCACATGCTCGTAACTGCCAAACGCTCCCTTCTCTATCGCTTTTCCCACCGCTCGATCCAGGGCAGACGCCACAGAGATTACTAGCTGCTGTTCGGATTCCTCGCGCTTGATTACAAAATTGTCGTTTGTTGATTCGTGCGCAGTGCCGGGGAGCTTCCAGTAAGCGCGCACCGATCCGCTACCATACAGCACGACCCGGACGTGGTCGCCCGTGTATACCTGCGTTGATGGCAACGGTTTTTGTTTGTCCCTGGCCGCCTTTTGTCTCGCCTCTTTTGCGTTCAGCCGGTCCAGCGCCTGCTTTAGAAGCTCTACCACCTCCTCGTCTGTTCTCCCGTCAAAAATGCTCGCTTGTGTTTCCACTTATCACCCTCCTGTACGTGTACCGCGTGGCCCGTTTTCGTGCTATCCTGATTCTGGCCCTGCCCGCCGGCCACACGGTGGGCAGGGCCCTGTATAACTCCGGCCGCCGGATCGTGCGTCTGCCTACCATCTCCCGGCGCCCGTCGTGCTACATCGTTCGTGTCTCTTTCAACCCATGCAGAAAGGATCCCGACGATGAGTACGATCAACCTGTCGCCCAGCCAGCCCGTGCTCGATGCCCGCAACCTGCCGGCCCTGGTCAACCTCTACCTGGCTGACTGCGAGACCCGCCTGGCGCCCGTCACCGTGCTGTCCTACCGCTTCGCCCTCTCCTACCTCACCCGCTGGTGGGAAGAGACCGGGCCCGCCCACGAGTACCAGCTCACCGAGTTGCGCCTGCGCGCCTTCGCTCGCTGGCTCGAAGCACAGCCAGGTCAGGCCGCCGAGTTTCTCGCCTACAATTCCCGCAAGATGATCCTCACCCGCGTCGCCCAGCTCTTCCGCTGGGCGCACCACGGTGGCTACATCCAGCACAACTGGGCCGCCCACGTGCCGGCCGCCGACGGCGAGCCGCCCCTGCGCCGCATCGCTGCGCACGTAGACCGGCTCGAACGTCTCCTGGCTGCCGCCGGCCAATCCACCAAGCCAGCGCGCGACCGCGCAATCCTCGCCCTCTTCCTGGGCACGGGGCTGCGCCGCGGCGAGCTTGCCGGCCTCAACGTGCAGGATGTCATTCTCTACGCCAACCAGGCCGGCCGCCTGCTCGTCCAGAAAACAAAAACTCGCCAACCGCGCGAAGCCGTGTTCGGCTCGCGTGCTGGCGAGTTCTTGTCTGTCTATCTGGATGCCGAGGGTAGAACCTCCGGCCCGCTCTTCGTTGGCTATCCTGGTCATCGACTTTCCACGCAGGGTGTGTATAATGTAGTCAAGTCGTCAATCAAGCGTGCGGGTCTTGGCCAGGAAATACAAGGTCCGCATGACCTCCGCAGGGCGTTCGTTACGGTTTGGATGCGTGGCCGCCGTAGCCTGCCAAACGCCCAAATCCTATCCCTGCAAGTTGGCCACACGGACCCAAAGATGACGCTGCACTATTCGTTGCAGACTGTCGAGGATGTAGAGGAGTCGTATATCAGCCCGCTAGACTTGATGGGCTGATGTGGCGCGGGGAGGGTTCAAAGTGTTTGCTTCTTTTGGAGAAGCTAACATTACTTGAACCTTCCCAAGCAAAATGTTGAGAGTTCGAATCTCTTCACCCGCTCCTCGATCCGCTGCAAAAAAGATTGCAGTGGGTCCGTTAACCTGGCAAAGTCTCCCGTTGTCAAGGTGCGATCTGTGGGGCGCCGGCCCATCCGCCAAGATTCAGCCGGCGCCCCACGCTCATTACTTAGTGGGCGAGTCGCTGCGCTATGTCTTCCTGGAAAACCATGTTCTGTTCTTCTGCAAACTTTCGGAGATCAGACAATGAGATCGCAAAGTTACGCAGTCCTCGCCGTCGTGCCGGTAGCATACCCTTCTCGATGTAGTAGCGGATCGTGCGGTCTGTTACGCCCAGCACCTCCGCTGCCTCCGTCGCGGTTAGTTCCATCTTGTCCCCTTGATCTAGTTACGTTTACTTCCGGCATTTCCGATAGTACACCCGAAACCGGAAAGCTGTCAAGGGGTCAATTGAAAGTGTAAGGATTGCGTATGAAACCGATCTTGATCGGTGTCGCCGTTGGCGCGCTCTTCTCTATCGTAATGAACTTCGCTTTGGGGCATGGCTGGCCAGATGCAATGTCCGGCGCCTTGGTTTGCTGGGGTCCCCTGGGTGCGCTCATAGCCTGGGCCTGGTCTACAAAGGTCACGGTCCGGGCGAAGCCAACTGCCCCACCCAAGGACCCGACACGCTACGATCCTGATTGATCTGGCCAGGTGGACCGGGGGATGCCCACCAAATAGTATATCGTTTTTCTTTACGGGATTCCTGCACTTAGTTGGGAGATTGTCAGCTACGCTTGCCGTGCCGAGATGCCCTGTAGCCCCAGCCGGCACACCGTTTCGCGGCTGTGCGGGTCCAGCAGGTCAGCCTCCCACAACTCAGCCGCCGCCCAGATGCGCCGCCCCTGGAACCACGCACCCCGCAGGCGCAGGCTCACCGTGCGGTCGTAGCCCTGCTTGCGTGCCAGGCTGTGCCAGTACTCGCCCTGCACCTGCCACGCCACGCTCTGCCCGCCGCCCACCTGCACCACGAAGTCAGGCAGCAGCCCACCGCTCGAGCGCCGGCCGCCGAAGAGCATCGCCTGATAGGTGAACTTGTAGCGGTTCTTCTCCAGCCAGTCATAACAGATGAACTCTGGGATCGTGCCGGCCGGGTACTCCTGCATCAGCGAGATGATCCGCTTCACCAGCTTCTCGTCGCCGCTCAGGATGCGCAGCAAACGCACCTCGGTGGCGTCGCGCAGGTCCACGATCTTCTTGGCGCGCAGCCCGCCCTTGGGCTCGAACTCCTTGCGCTTCTTGCCAAGGCCGCGGATCGTTTTGCCCTTGTCGATCTTCTTGAACAGTTGGGACTGGCTAGCTGTACGCGCCACTGGTGACCTGCTCCACCGAGATCTCGTACACCCACTTGATGCGCTTCACCTGGCTGGCGTCCAGCCACTCGTACTCGTGGACGTTGCGCGCGCTGCCCTGCGCCTTGACCTCGTACTGCGTGCCGTCCACGTCCTCGAAGATAAACGGCGGGACCTGCTGCACCAGCCCGCGCAGGTGGGAGATCATCTGGCTGGCCGTGTACGGGTTGATGTCGCCGTCCACCATCTGCTGGTCGTCGCTCACCAGGATCGCCAGGTTCCATGCCTCCCGGTCCGTCACCATGGGCAACAGCTTGGTGGCCACTGCCTCGATCTTGGGCGTGGCTGTCGGGTCGTCAGTCGCCAGCAGGAAGCCCAGGCGCAGCCATCGCCCGCCCGGCCGTGTGCTGTAGTCGCTCCAGCGCAGCTCCTGCGCGTCGGCCGTCGCCGTGCCAAGGCTCGTCCAGGTCGTGGTGCCGGCGTCCTGCCAGTAGACCGTCACGTCCTGCCCGGTCGCCGTCAATTCCCCAAACAGGCGAACGCTCTCCCAGTCCTTGCGCAGCTCGCGCAGGCCTCCGTACACGCGGGCGATCTCCATCCAGCCGTGCGCCATGTACGTGCTGGTGCTGTCGTTGTACGGGTTCAGCGCCCAGTCCGGCGCGTGAACGTAGAAGATGGCCCACCCGTCCGAGGCAATCCACAGCCGGCTGCGGATGCGGTCGTAGTACAGGCTGCGCACCTGGTAGCCCGGCGGCAACGTGGCCAGGTGGTGCCACCCCTGCTGCGTAAATGCCCACACGCTGGCCGGGTCGCTGCTCGTCGTCCCGTTCACCCCGGCCACCAGCCAATTGGAGAGCCCGGCCAGCGCCGCAATCTCGCCGAGCCGCTTGTTGTTCAGGTCGTCGTCACGGCTCACCCACACGTCCTGCAGGCTGCCATCCTCGCTGTAGCGCAGGATGCGCCCGGCGACGGGGATATACAGCGCACCCTGGTGCACCACCATGCCCACGCCGTTGCGCTCGTCCACCGTGCTCCATGGGAACAGACCCACCGCCACGTCACCCGGCGCCACATAGTAGAGCGCCTCGTCCGTCGCTACGTACAGGTACTGCCCGAAGCCCGCCATGCCGCGGATGCGGTAGTCGCTTGGCCCCACGTCGTTGGTAATGGCCGTCCACGTGCTGCCGTCGGTCGAATACCATAGCTGATTGTTGTACGCTCGCCACAGGTAGCCGGCCCACGAACAGAACACATGGGCGTCGTTGGTGCTGCTGGCGGCCGTGTTGCCGGAGATCGTCCACGTGCTGTAGTTGGCGCCCTGCGGAATATAGGCCACACCGTCGTAGAGCACCAGCGGGCCCAGGTCGTCAGGCGTCAGGCTGCTCCACGTACTGCTGCCCGTCCCGCTGCTGTATGCCTCGTAGTCGAACTCGTCGTTCGCCTCGTCGTAGCGCAGCACAAACGGCACACCGCTAAGCGCCCCACTGCTGATGGTTTGCAGCGTCGTCCATGTCACTACGTCGTCGGTGGTCGTGTCGATCATAAAGCCATGTGCGCCGGCCTGCTTGTAGCTGGTCGCGCTGGCGGTGGCCAGGTAGGGGTAATTGTAGACAAAGAAGGGGCATTCCCCGGTGTTGGCGTCCCACGTGCTGCCGTTGTACGTGTAGCTGTCGCCAGTGTACGTGTCGCCCTGCACCACCGTGATCTCGTCGCTGCTGTCCGTCGGATAGATGACCCAGTGATAGGTGTTGTTCCCGTCGATGGCCGGCGAGTAGGCTGCGCTCAGCGGGATGGTATACCACTGGTAGCCGGGCCGGTAGGTGTCCGCCGTCAACGTGCCGCTGGCCAGGCTGCTGCCCGGTGCGCCGCTGCTGTTGGAGTACAGCGCCGCCGTGAGCCCCACCCCATCGGGCACATAGCCATAGAATGCCACCGCCGTGACGTTGGGCCGCAGTGTGGATTCACTGTTGCCGTACAGGGTAATGCTAAAGCTGATGCGCGTCGGGTTGCCTGTGCCGCCCACCGCCTGCGTGCTGTACGCGTCGGCCTCCGCCGGCATGTAGGCCGGCCGCTCCGTCGCCGTGCTGCTCAGCCGCATGGGTGCGCACCCCAGCGCCGCCGGCAAGATCACCTGCTGTGGGATGCGCGTCTCCGCCTCGCTGAAGAGAAACCCGCCGCCCTCCGCCGCGACCTTGCCCACCCCTGCCTGCCAGTCCGCCATCAGGAATGTGGACCACGCCTGCAGGTCTCCGTACTGGCTGCCCGTGCTCACCCTGGCCGCCATGGGGTTGGCGCTCGTGGCGCGATACTGCTGCGGCTCCACCAGCAAATAGTCGCGCAGCGTCGCCGCCGTTGCACCCAGCCGGATATGCCCCTCTGCCATGTTAGCTTCCTGCGGTAACGGTCAACTCGTACGTGTACTGCACGCTGTCCCCGTTCACCACGTTGATCGCCGTGAACACCGTGCGGTCCATCAGCGTGCCGGCCGTCGACGCGTTGAAGAGCCCGTGCTCGCGCAGTGCCAGCGTGCTGGTATAGGCAATGGTGCCCACACTGCGGTAGATATTGGCGCTCGCTCCCTCCGTCTGCGTGCCGCTCGCCCGGCTCTCTCCGTCTGTCGTCTCGATGGCCGTGTCCGTGACGTTCTCTGCCGTAGACCCCACGCCGGAGTCATGGTACAGGAAATCACCAAAGACGCTCGTCTCGGCCTGGAGCTGGTCCACCACGAAATTGACAAAGGCCGTCGTCACGACGCGATAGCCCAGCACGCCATAGTTGATGCGCGTGCCGTCCGCCCTGGTCACGATGGCCGATAGCTTGCCCAGCATGACCGGCGCCCCAAAGAGACGGCTGTACAGGTGGCCCAGTACGTGCGCCAGCCAGCCCCAGATAAAGTACCAGCGGGCCATATTGCGCACCCGCCAGGCCAGCGGCGCCCGCTGCATCCCGATCTTCTTGGCGGTCAATGTCCCGCCCAATGCCACGTTGTTCACCCTGTCCTCCTAGAAGTTGCTGTCCTTGACGCGGAACGATCCCTCGTCCGCTGCCTGCCCCGTGCCCGTGCTATAGAATCTATAGTGATAAGTCCCCACCAATGCGGCATCCACGTCGACGTAGTAGTTGCCCGTGCTGGCGCGCACCAGTTGTGCGTCCGTGCCGTATGTGTAGGTCGTCGTCGTGCCGGCCGGGTTTTTCACCTGGAAGAGCACCGCCGTTGGGTTGGTCGCCGTGCCTGCACTGTCCGCAAAGCTCGCCGAGCAGCGCACCAGGTCGCCCTTGCTGTACTGGTTCATACCGTAGCGTCTCCAATCGCCAGCGTCGTTTGCGCTGCGTTCGCCATGGTCAGCGTCGTCTGTGCTGCGTTCGCTATGGCCAGTGTCGTTTGCGCTGCGTCGCTCAGAGTAACGTCCAGCTTGGGCGCCGACGGGCTGATCCAGCTCGCGACCACGCTCCCCGCCAGCCCCAGCGCACCGGCCAGCCCCTTGCCAATCTGCCGCGCAATGCTCCCGGCCGGCGCCAATGCACCGCTCACCGTGACACTGGTCGCCCTGGCCAGGCTGCCCGCCAATGCCAGCGTGCCGCCCACCGCCTGCTCGATGACCCCGCCGATCAGCTGCGCAGCCAGCGCACCCGCCAGCCCCAGCGCGCCCGCCAGGTTCTTGGCCGTGCTGCGCACCAGTGCGCCCGCCGGCGTGATGCTGCCCGCCAGCCGCTTGCCCGTGCTGCGCACCAGGCTGCCCGCCGGCGCCAGGCTCCCGCCCACGCTGGCCAGCACCGTGCGCGCCGCAGCCAGCGCACCCGCCAGCCCCACACTGCCGGCCGGGTACTTGCTCGTGCGCTTGCTCGCTGCCCCTGTGGGCGTCACGCTGCCGGCCGGCGTCTTGCTCGTGCGTCTACTCTGTGCCCCTGCCGGTGCCAGGCTGCCCGCCGGCGTGCTGTAGTAGGTCGTGGGTCCACCGCTGGCCACAAACGGCACAGTCCAGGGCGCCACGCCCCACGACACCGGTGGCCCGGCCTCGTCGCTCAGCGTGCCGTTCTCCGTCCACGTGTTGCCGCTGCCGCTCCACTCGCTGTCGCGGCTGCTGCCCGTCTCGATCATGGGCATCCAGCACCACAGGTTGGCGTACCGCTGCGGGCGAATCGTGTACATCTCCTGCTGGATCTCGGCCTGCGTCAACTGCGCATTCCAGATCTTCACGTGCGCCAGCCGGCCGTTCAGCCACTCGCCGTACTCGTCGTTGCCCAGGTACATGTTGGTGCCGGCGGATATCGCACTGCGCGCGCCCGCCGATATGTCCGACACGCCGTTTAGGTACACTGCCCAATCGTCGGTAAGCGCATCGCCCTGGCTTGAATACGCCAGGTGGTACCATGTGCCGGCGGTCAGGTTGGTGCCGGTGTACTCGCTGGTGCCGTCATAAAAGAGTAGCGTCGTGCCCGTGGCCGTCGTCGCCACGATCTCATTGCTGCCCATCCCAAAGAACGCGGTGTAGTCGTTGCGGTCCGTGCTGATGTAGATCCACGCCATGACCGTCTTGGCGCCTGCCAATCGGCTGCGTGATAGGCTCTCGCCCGAAGCGTTGAACCGGATCGCCATCTTACGCTGCGTCCCGAATCTCTACGGCGAACACATAGCAGTCGCCCGTCGCCGTGTCTGCCGCGTCTGCCACGTCGCGCGCCACGCTCACACGCACCAGGTCGGCCGCCGCGATGCTGTCGGCGTTGGTCAGCGTGATGCTCAACTGCTCCATGTAGCCCGCCGTGCCTGGTACCGTGCCGTCGTTGCCGGCGTTCACCGTGTCAAAGCTGGTGGAGGCGTCCGTGTCCAGCGCGTCTCCGCTGCTGATTGCCTCCAGTGCCACGTCGAAGGCCACACCGCCCGTCGTGGCACTGGCCATGGCGTAGGAGATGACCGCCGTCACCGTGCCCGTCCAGCCCTGCGGCGCGACGAATGTCCAGTAGGCTGTCTCGCTGGTCGTAGCGTCAAAGCCCAGCACCGGGCGCCGGT
>WBZL01005600.1_pt1 | contig 10337 bp, 9 predicted proteins | sample 5204291 | NCBI WGS metagenome assembly WBZL01 (sample SAMN12344345, study PRJNA552823) | activated sludge metagenome | biome: Activated sludge suspended growth; feature: Nitrification reactor; material: Wastewater; isolation source: activated sludge from nitrification reactor of wastewater treatment... | reverse complement strand
TCTCCCACTGGCCCTCGGTGGGCAGGTGCTTGCTGCCGCCGTCCACCCAGCTGCAGTAGTCCCGGGCGTCGAGCCAGCGGACGCCGTTGATGGGGTGGTCGGCGCGTGCCTCGAAGCCGTAGGTGGACGCCGATCCCAGGTAGGGGGGACGCTCGCATGCCTCGGCCACCACGCACTGCTCGTACTGCGCGGCCGTCACCTCGGTCTGGTCGATGTAGAACGAGCCGACGTGGACCTGCCGGACGGGCTGCTCGTTGTCGATGAGGTCCGCGCCCATCGTGAACTCCCCGCCGGGGACGAGCCGCATCCCCGCCGGGGCGCACCCCGACACGTCGAGCCGGCAGCCTCCGTCGCATGCGAGCGCCCCGGGCACGTGCCCCAGGCTCTCGCAGGTCGCACCGGCCAGGTCCGTCCCGTCGCACTCCTCGGCGTCGTCTCGCACGTCGTTGCCGCAGGCCGTCGAGGGGCCCGTGGAGCCCTCGCCCGGGTCGGTGAGCGCGGTCGACTCACCGTCCAGGGAGTCGGCGCGGCTCGTCGAGCCCGGGCTCGTCGACGAGGCGCCGGCGTCCGTCGTGGGCTCCCCCGCCTCGGCGAGCGTGGGCCGCTCGGTGCATGCGCTCGTACACGCCAGGCAACCCAGCGCGCCCAGGAGGACCGTCGACCGCGTCATGCCCGAAGCGTCGCTCGTCGTGGGGGGCACCGCCAGCCTCGTGCGGGCCTCGTGACGTGGATCGCAATCGTGCGGTGGCGTGGTGCCCAAGGGCCTCATCCGTGGCCGCGCGCCCACGATGATGGCCGCGCGATCACCCGTCGTGGCCGAGGACGGCGTCGATCCGCCGCTTGCGGAGCGCCTGCTCCTCGCGGTGGAGGGCCACGAGCTCCCGTACGGCGCGCTCGTCGACGCCGATCCTCGCGCCGCCCTCGACGAGGGTCGCGAGCTCGGCGTCGTCGAGGGCTCCGTCGGCGGCGCGGATCTGGATCGCGAAGTAGACGATCATGCGCGGGTTGGCGGGCGTCCCCGCGAGCAGCGCGGCGGGGTCGTCGTGCCCCTTGGCGCTGCGCAGCGCGTCGATGGACTCGACGCTGGCACCGCGGAGCGCGAAGCCGCCCAGCAGGTAGTCGTGCTCGGCGGAGCTCAGGCGGCCCTTGCCCTGCGCGACGGCCATCACGGCCTTGGCGACGGGCAGCACGGCGCTGGCAGGGGACGCAGCCCTGCCCCACAGCTCGTGTGCCAGCCAGTTGCGAGCGAGTTGGGTGGTGTCGGTCATGATCGTCGTCCTGGGTGATGCGAGTGGCGCTCGATCTATAGCGCGGCGCCGTGGGGGCGAGCGCGGCGTCGCATCGCGTGCGGGTGCAATCATTGCTCGCGATCGCCGGGGGGCCCGAAGGAGCTGCGTCGGGCCCATGGTCCTCGCGGGAGCGCGCTGCGACCTACGGGCCGGTGTGCGGCACGCTGGCGCGTGCGCGGGGGGGCCCCACGAGCGACGCGTAGTCCTTCACCTCCACGGTGTCGTGCATCTTCACCGTCTGCGGGGTGAGCCTCGCCACCGCGCGTACGAGGGGCGTGGGCATGCGGTCGAGGAGCCAGGCGAGCCCGGCGATGGTCGCCAGCGCCGAGCGGCTGTGGGGGATGAGCCGCCTCGCGGCCCCCTCTGCGAACCGGCGGCTGTAGAGCACGTAGGGGCGCAGCGCCTGCTCGTAGGCGGGGAAGGCTCGCCGGTGATCGCCGCCCGCCGCCGCGAGCTCGCCCGCGAGCACGTAGGCGCCGACGATGGCGAGGCTCGTGCTGCCGCCCACGGCGGGCCCCGGGCAGTAGCCCGCGTCGCCGGCCAGGCTCACGCGCCCGCGCGACCACGTGTCCATGCGCAGCTGCGTGATGGAGTCGAAGTAGAACGCGGGCGTGCGGTCGAGCTCCTCGAGCATGCGGGCGGGCTCGGGGCCCATGTCGGCGAAGCGCTCGCGCACGATGGCCTTCTGCCGCGCGACGTCGCGGTGGTGCACGTCGAGCGCGCGGGGGCTGCGGAACAGGAAGAGCGCCCGCGCGTCGTCCATGGTCTGCGCGCTGTAGAGCCCGGCCATGCGCCCGACGCCGCCGACCACGAGCGCGCGGTTGCGGAGCTCGCGGTAGTTCGGCACGGTCATCACCGCGAGGTAGGCCCCCAGGAACACCGAGAGGCGGCGCTCGTCGCCGAACACCAGGCGCCGCACGTTCGAGTGGACCCCGTCGGCCCCGATCACGAGGTCGAAGCGCCGCGGGGCGCCGCGCTCGAACGTGACGTCGACGCCTCCCTCGTCCTCGGTGAGCGTGGTGATCGAGTCGCCGAACACGTACTCGACGTCGCCGCGGGTGGCGTCGTAGAGGATCTCGCTCAGGTCGTCGCGCATGATCTCCACGTGGCGCTTGGAGACGATCGTCATCAGCCGCTCGACGTCGATCTCGACCAGGCGCCCGCCTCCCTCGCGGAGGATGGTGAGGGTGTGGGTGCGGGTGACTCGGCCCTCGATGCGCGGCAAGAGCCCCATGCGCTCGACGACGTCCATCGCGGGGCGGAACAGGTCCACCGCGTGGCCGCCGGCCTTGCGCAGCGCCGGGGCCCGCTCGACCACCGTGGGGTGGAATCCGTACTGCACGAGCCAATGGGCGAGCACCGGGCCCGCGACGCTGGCCCCCGAGATCAAGATGCGCATGGAGAGGTTCCTTACTTACCGATAAGTAAGCACACGGCGCGAGGATTTCAAGGGCGACGTTTCCATCGCTTCGGGTCAGCCACTACGATGGGCCGTGCCCCGTCGCAGGCCCACGGACACCAAGGCGCGGATCCAGGCCGTGGCCCGCGAGCTGTTCGCGAAGCAGGGCATGCAGCAGACGAGCCTCCAGGACATCGCCGACCGGCTCGGCATCACCAAGCCCGCGCTCTACTACCACTTCGACTCGCGCGAGGCGCTGGTGCGCAGCATCGTGGTGCCGCTGGTGGAGGAGCTCCAGGCGTTCGTCGTGGCGCGCGAGCAGGGCCCCCGGCCCGAGCCCGTCGCGCTGCTGTCGGACTACTTCGACCTCATGTTCCGCAGCCGCGACGTGCTCGTGATGATGGTGAGCGATCTCTCCGTGCTCGGCGGGCTCGATCTGGGCACGCAGGTGCTCGAGTGGCGGCGGAGGCTGATGGCGCTACTCATCGGGCCCGATCCTTCCCTGGCCATGCGCGCGCGGGCGATCGTGGCGATCGGCGGGATGTCGGACTGCACGGTCGAGCTGGCCGGGCTGCCGCCCGAGCAGGTCAAGCCGCTCGTCGTGGAGGCGGCCTGCGCGGCGCTGGGCCTGGCGGTCGCTCCCGCACCGGGCCCCCCCCGCCGGCCGTCGCGTGCCAAGCGGTCGCGGCCGGCCACCTGAGGGCCCGCGGGAGCGTGCGCGGGCCGTGCGGCGTGTCAGCGGACCACGACCACGCTGCCCGGCGAGCCCTCGCGAGAGGCGGCGCCGTGCCAGCCCTCGGGCAGCTCGGGCCCCACCCACCAAAACAGCCAGCGCGCGTCGCCGACCGCCAGGTTGATGCAGCCGTGGCTGCGCCGCGAGCCGAAGCCGTTGTGCCAGAAGGCGCCGTGGAGGGCGTAGTTGCCGTGGAAGAACATGGCCCACGGCACGTCCTGGATCGAGTAGTTGCCGTCGGAGGCGGTGTTGCCGTCCATCGACGAGGAGATGTGCTTGGTGATGATGCGGAACGTGCCCTTGGGGGTCTCGAACGGCTCGTCCTTGGTGCCCTTGCGGCCGGTGGAGACGAGCGTGGTGAACACGGGGCGCTCGCCCTCGTAGGCCACCAGGAGCTGCTTGCCGAGGTCGACGTCGATCCAGCGATGGGTGCCGCCGAGGTCCTCGGGCACGGGCTGCGGCACGGCCATGCGCAGGTCGGAGGTGCGCACGTAGGTGTCGTCGGCGGTGTGGACGTAGGTGCTGCCGCCGATCTCGACCTCCTCCGTGCCGCCCACGAACGTGCGGCGCGGCAGCGAGCGCACGAAGCGGAGCTTGCCTTCCTCGGTCTTCTGGAACACGGCGGCCTTGTCGTCGACGAAGCCGAACGGGAAGCCGGCGCCCTCGGGCAGCACGGCGCCGAGCTGCACGACCTCGGGGCGGCCCTTCTTGGCGATCTTGCTCGCCTCGATGTAGCCGCCGCGGCTGGTCCGCCACCACGTCTTGCCCTGGTCGGAGACCTTGAGCGCGGTGGTGATGGTGAAGCCGCGCTCGAGGAAGGGGTGCTCGGGGTGCAGCGGGAGCTTGCCCATCTTCTGCAGCCGCTGCTTGCGCTCCTCTTCCTTGCGCAGGCGCTCCTCCTCGGCCTTGGCCTTGGCCTCGGCCTCCTTGCGGCGCTGCTCGGCGAGCTCCTCGGGGGTCGGCGGGGCGGCGGGCTCGGCCGCCGGCTCGGGATCGGGCTCGTCGAGGCTGGGCAGCGCGGGCGGATCACCGGCCGCCGCCGCTCCACCGCCATCGTCGTCGGGCGCGGGCTGCTTCTTGGGCGCGGGCTTCTTGGGTGCGGGCAGGGGGTTGCCGGAGGCGGCCGCCTCCGCGGCCGCGGCCGCCTCGGCGGCGATCCGCTGCTCCTCGAGGATGCGGAACTTCTCCGCCGCAAGCTCCCGCTCGAGCGCGTCGGCAGGGCGCCACCACGTCTCGGTGCCGTTGCGCACCACCGCGCCGTAGTCGTACGGCATGGGATCCTCGATGCGAGGCCGCGGCGGCGGATGGTACATGTACGGCTCCTTGCTGGCGTCGACCGTCAGGCCCTTGCTGGCGCACGCGTAGCCGCCGGCGGGCAGCTCGTACCAGCCCTTGGGGCAGCCCTCGCCCCGATCGGCGAGCTTGGGCGTGACCATGGTGCGGTGGCCGAAGCGGAGGTAGCCGAGCTTGGCGGACTCGAGGTTGGGCTCGGCGTAGATGGTGACGACCTCGAACGAGGCGAGCGCGTGCACGCTGAGCGACTCGGCAGCGGGCGGCACGAGCTTGCCGGCGGGCTTGGGCGCGTCGTCGTCGAGGGCGACGTCGTCGGCTGCCTCGGCGTCGGCTGCCTTGGCATCGGGCGCCTTGGCATCGGGCGCCTTGGCGTCGGGCGCCTTGGCGTCGTCGGTGGGCGCGTCGCCTTGCGTGGGGGGCTGGCTGTGGGGCGCGGGGGTGCCGGCCTCTTGCCCGCCGCAGGCGGCGAGCAGCAAGAGGCCCAGCACGAGGGGCGAGAGCGGCGGTCGGGGGCGAACGTCGAGTGACGAGCTCATGGCGAGGGAGGCGGGGTGAGTACGCGTCAGCAGATTCCAGAGGTCTCGGCGCCGCGGTCGTCGAGCTGCTCGACGATGCGCTCGGCCTCGGCGCGGGTGTCGACCTCGATGGTCAGGAGCACCGCGCCCTGGGGCAGCCGGGGCGCGAGCGCGAGCAAGGGGGGCTTGGCCACGCGGGTGCCGGCCTGCATGGCCGTGTACACGCCGATGACGACGCCGGTGATGATGCCGATCACCATGCCCATGAACGGGCCCATGCCGAGCACGAGGTCGTAGGCGCCCACGAGCACGCCGGCCGCCGTGAAGAACACGGTCGAGATGGCGGTGGTGATCACCATGTTGCGGCCGAAGTTGGTCGCGCCCTCGGGGAGCTGGTTGGCGTCGAGGCGACGCTCGTGGGGGCGCACGTCGAGGCCCGGGCCTTCCTTGCCCCCGCGGGCCAGCTCGGCGCGGAGCTTGTCCGCGACCTCGGGGTCTTGGAAGAGCGCGTAGACCACGTGCGGCACGGCGGGGAGGCTACAAGCTTTCGGCCCCGCTCGCCGCGGCCCATGGCAGCGGGCGGCACGGGCCGCTGCGCGCAGCCGCGGCCTCGAACGTCCGAACGCTCACACGCTGCGCTCGCACGGGGCGCCGCGCAGAGCTGCGGCGCGCCCGCAGGCCGGGCGCGCCTCAGGGCCGCCAGTCGATGGGCGCCTGGCCCTTGCGCTCGAGCGCGGCGTTGGCCCCCGAGAACGGGCGGCTGCCGAAGAACCCCTGGCGTGCCGACAGCGGCGAGGGGTGGTTGGCCTCGAGCACGGTGTGCTTGCCGCGATCGATGAGCTTGGCCTTCTTCTGCGCGTGCTTGCCCCACAGGAGGAACACCACGTGGTCGCGTTCGCGGCTGATGGCCTGGATGGTGGCGTCGGTCAGGCGCTCCCAGCCGTGGCCGGCGTGCGAGCCGGGCTCGTGCGCGCGCACGGTGAGCACCGCGTTGAGCAGCATCACGCCCTGCTCGGCCCAGCGCCGCAGGTGGCCGTGCGCGGGCGCGTCGATGCCAAGGTCGCCGTGCAGCTCCTTGTACATGTTGCGCAGCGACGGGGGGATCGGCACGCTGGGCTGCACCGAGAAGCTCAGGCCGTGCGCCTGCCCCACGTCGTGGTAGGGGTCCTGGCCGAGGATGATCACCTTGACCTCGGCGAGCGGGGTGAGCGAGTAGGCCGAGAACACCTGGTCGCGCGGCGGGAACACCTCGTGCTCGGCCCGCTCGCGCTCGACGAAGTCGAGCAGCTCGAGGAACCACGGCTCGTCCATGGGCTTGGCGAGCGTGGCCACCCACGGGTCCACGGTGAGCGTGGTCGCGGTGGTGGACGGCCGCCCGCCGGCGGTGATGGGGCGGGCCACGCCGTCCTCGCCCACGACCTTGCGGGGGCCCTGGAACTTGCGGGGCGGCGGCGGGGCCGGGGCGGCCTGGGGGCGCGGGCCGTCCACGCCCTTGCGCGGGCACTGGTCGAGGAACGGGCAGCGGGCGCAGGCCGGCTCCTTGGCGGTGCAGGTGTAGCGGCCGTGGATCACCATCGCGGGCCCGAAGAACGTCCAGTCGTCCTTGGGCACCTGCTGCATGAGGTCGGCCTCGATCTTCTCGGGCGTGGTGTTGGTGGACAGGCCCATGCGCTGGGCCACGCGCTGCACGTGGGTGTCGACGATGATGCCCGTGGGCAGGTCGAAGCAGCAGTTGAGCACCACGTTGGCCGTCTTGCGCGCGATTCCGTGGATGGAGGTGAGCTCGTCGATGGTGCGCGGCACCTTGCCGCCGAAGCGCTCGACGAGCGCGCGGCAGATGGCCTGCACGGCCTGCGCCTTCTGGCGGAAGAAGCCGGTGGGCTTGAGGTCCTCGGCGAGCTCGTCGAAGTCGGCCTCGGCGAACGCCTTGGGGCTCGGGTACTTGACGAACAGCGTCTGGGTGACCTTGTTGACGCGCTCGTCGGTGCACTGGGCGGCGAGCGTGGTGGCGACCAGCATCTGCTCGGGCGTGGACCAGTCGAGCTCGTAGGTGGCGTCGGGGTGGTGCTGGCGCAGGCCCTGCACGATCGACTCGACGTTCGGCACGTGGGCGGCCATGGAGGGTGGACATCTTGGCACGGCTCCGGTAACCACTCAATCGGTGGACGAGCGCGAGGATGGGATCGAGCGGCGCCGGCACGACGGTCGCGTGTATCGTTGGTCGGTGAAGGGAGCGTGGCCGGGGCACACCGCGTTCGTGGCCCTGCGCGGCGGCCAGGTGGTGGTGGGCGATCGCTACGAGGGCGAGGCCATCGAGCGCACGTACGCGTGCGACCCTGCGGCGCTGCTCGAGGGGTGCTTCCAGGAGCTCGTGGCCCAGCAGCTCGGTGCCAGGGTGCTCGCCGAGCTGCTCGCCGAGGTCCGTCGCGAGCTCGGGGCCGGGGCGCCGCCCGACGCCGGGGCCGGGGCCGCTGCCTCCACCGGCGACCAGGCGCGGCCGTCCGCCGCCGCGAGGCCCGAGGCGCGGCCCCCCGCGGCCCCGCCCGTCGAGCCCCCTGCAGCGGCGCCGAGCCGCCAGGCCACGGCCGCGGCCGTTTCCGCGCCCCCCCGCCAGGCCCCGCCCGCCGGGCCGGCGGAACGGCCTTCCGCCGCACCAGAGGGGGGCTCGGTGGCCGCGAGCGTCGACGTGGCCGTGGTGGGCTGCCCCAGCGTGAGCCTGCCGCTGTGCGTGGCGCTGCGGGGCATCACGCGCGCGCCGGTGCAAGAGCTGTTGGCGGGGTTGCGCTCGCTGCCCTACCGGGTCGCGGCCGGGGTGCCGCGCGAGCAGGGCGAGGGCCTGGCGGCGCGGCTGGGCGAGCTGGGGGCCGAGGCCCGGCTCGTGCCCGCGGGCGGCTCATGACATCTGGCGTCAGGAGCAGGGCTGGTTTCGCTCCAACGGGTGCGATTACGATACGCACCACTCGTCATTCGTAGTGACCGCTGGCTCGTGGTGAGCCGCGGGATTCACCCCCTCTCGTTCGAATTGCAATCGCAAGGGTAGAGCCCATGGCCGTGGCGCACGAACCGAAGACCAGAGAAGAGATCCAGAAGGAGTTCAGCCAGCTCCTTCGTACGCACGAGCAGCGTGCCTCGCAGATTTCCACCAAGGCCGAGGAGGCCGTACAGGTCAAGGACCGCGAGGTCGTGGATCGTGCGGCAGGCTACACCGTCGAGACCATCATCAATAGCCTGGCCAAGCTGCAGCTCGGCTTCGGCAGCTCGGTGGAGGCGATCGCGGGTCAGCTCGAGGCCGAGTCGAGCAAGCTGGGCGAGCTGCGGCGGGCCATCGAGGTGGAGACGCAGCGGCTCGAGCAGCTGCGGGCCACGGTGGTGGCCGCCGAGGCGCTCGCGATCCTCAAGCAGGACAGCCAGCAGAAGCTGGCTGCGCTGACCGAGCAGGCGGAGCAGGCCCGCAAGCAGCTCGGCGACGAGCAGGCGCTGCTGCGCGAGCAGTGGCAGCGCGAGCGCGAGGAGGCCGAGGTCGCCGCCGCCGAGTACGAGGCCGCGCAGGCCAAGGAGCGCCAGGCCGCCGAGGAGGAGCACAAGTACGAGCGCGAGCGGCTCGCCAAGGTCGAGGCCGACGAGAACGCGATCAAGCGCACCGCGCTCGATCGCCGCCTGGCCGACGAGGAGGCCGTCAAGTCCAAGGACTGGGCCGCCCGCGAGAAGGCGCTCGAGCAGCGCGCTGCCGAGATCGAGCAGCTGCGCACCAAGGTGGCGGGCTTCGCCGCCGAGCTCGAGTCGGGCAGCAACAAGGCCCGCGACAAGGCGATCGCCGCGGTCAACCGCGAGGCCAAGTTCGAGCTCGAGATGCTCGAGAAGGAGCACGACGCCAACGTCAAGGTCTTCGAGCTCAAGGTGCAGACGCTCGAGGAGCGCATCACCCGGCAGCTCGCCCTCATCGCCGACCTCAACACCAAGCTCGACGCCACCATCGCCAAGTCGCAGGGCCTGGCCGAGCAGGCATTCAAGCGTCCCACCACGAGCGCAGGAGCGTGAGCACCATGGCCACCACCAAGATAACCACCAAGAACACCAAGCAAGAGCTCGTGTCGGCCTACAACCAGCTGGCCAAGGAGCTCAAGGCCCTCAAGGCGAGCGGTGGCGGTGACTCGGCCGGCGCAGCGGCCCCCGCAGGCGGGGGCGGCGACGGCGGGGGAGGCGACGGCGACATGCTGAGCATCCCCGACATCGTCGAGCGGCTCAAGGCGCTCACGCTGAGCATCGGCGAGAGCAGCAGCGCGCTGCAGAGCGCGCTGTCGGCCGAGGCCACCGAGCTGCAGCGCCTGCGCGCCGAGGCCGAGGGCTACATCGAGCAGCTCAAGACGCTGCACGAGATCACGGTCGGGCCCGACACGCTCGATGCCCTCGTCAAGCAGTACGGCGAGACGTCCAAGGCGGCCGAGGCCGAGCTGTCGGAGAAGCGCAAGGCGTTCGACAAGGAATCGAGCGCGGCGCGGGCGGCCTGGAAGAAGGAGCAGGACGAGCGCGCCGCCCAGGCCAAGGAGGCCGCCGCGCAGCTCAAGAAGTCGCGGCAGCGCGACGCCCAGGAGTACAAGTACCAGGTCGAGCGCCAGCACAAGGCCGAGACCGACGCGATCGAGCAGGCGCGCAAGGCGTTCGCGCAGGAGCTGGCCGAGCTCGAGGAGCGCAAGCGCAACGAGTGGGCCGAGCGCGAGAAGGCCATCGCGGAGCGCGAGAAGGAGCTGGCCGAGCTGACCAAGAAGTCCGACGCCTTCGAGGCCGAGCTCGAGACGGCCACCAAGAAGGCCGAGGCCGAGGGCACCAACATCGCCAAGCGCCAGGCCAAGACGCAGGCCGACCTCAAGAAGAAGGACAACGAGGCGATCCAGCGCGTGCTCGAGCTCAAGATCCAGTCGCTGCAGGACCAGATCGGCAAGCAGGACGCGCAGATCGAGGAGCTGTCGCGTGGCCTCGAGGCCGCTCGCAAGCAGACGACCGAGCTCGCCGTCAAGGCGATCGACGGTGCCAGCAATGCCAGCTCGTTCGCGGCGATCAAGGAGATCGCGCTCGAGCAGGCCAAGAACACCCAGAAGAGCAAGTAGGTC
>WBZL01005599.1_pt1 | contig 10341 bp, 6 predicted proteins | sample 5204291 | NCBI WGS metagenome assembly WBZL01 (sample SAMN12344345, study PRJNA552823) | activated sludge metagenome | biome: Activated sludge suspended growth; feature: Nitrification reactor; material: Wastewater; isolation source: activated sludge from nitrification reactor of wastewater treatment... | reverse complement strand
GAACAGCGTGGCCATCACCGTCAGCACCTTCATCACCTCGTTGAGCCGCTGGCCCGACAGCGAGATCTGCAGCTCCACCAGGTCGGCCGACAGCTCGCGGTACGTGCCCACGATGTCGATGAGCTGCGCGCAGTGATCCTGGCAGTCGCGCAGGTAGTTGCGCGTCTCCTCCTGCACGTGCGGGCACTGGCCCGAGGCCAGGCCCCCCAGCACGTCGCGCAGCGGCCACAGCGCGCGGCGGATGTGCAGGAGGTCGTGCTTGACCGCCCGCAGCCGCGGCGTGAGCCGCGGGTGATCCATCTCGACCAGCTCGTCCTCGATGAGATCGAGCGTGTCGCCGATCTGCTCCACCACCGGGAAGAACGCGTCGATGACCACGTCGAGCAGCGCGTAGGCCAGGAAGTCGGCCCGACCGCGCCGCACCTCGCCCAGGCCGCCGCGCAGCCGCTCGCGCAGGCTCCCGAACAGCTCGCCGCCCCGCGCCTCGAAGCTCAGCACGAAGTCGCGCCCCACGAAGACGCTCAGCTGCTCGGTCTGTGCCGAGCCCGCCTCGTCGATCATGCGCGCCACGATCTGCGTGACCTCGCCCCACCGCTGCACCTTGGGGCGCTGCTGGTCGTGCACCACGTCGGCGAGCGCGAGCCGGTGGATCCCGAACGTGTGCCCGAGCTGCTCGATCACCCCCACGTCGCCCAGGCCCACCACGTGCACCCACGTCACCGGCCAGCGCGAGCGCATCCGGCGGAGCTCGGCCGTGTCGAGGCCGGTGCTCGCCTCGAACCCGTCGGGGCCGTACGCGCACACCGTGATCACCGGCGCGAGCGCCTCGGGGTCGATCACCAGCGTGCCGGCCTGCGTGTGCAGGCCTCGCGTCTTGGCGCGCCGACGCCGGCGCTTGCGCTCGATCCTCCGCGAGGGGGGCTTGGCCATGGCCGAGCATCCGCGCACGGCCAGCGAGGCGTCAATCGCAGCGCTCCCGCGGGCCGCCTACCGCAGCCGCGCGCCGCCCCACGGCCCCGGTCGCCGGCGCCCCGTCACCTGGCGCATGAGCCCCTCGAGCGGCCCGTACTCCCAGCGCCGGCGCCACCACACCGAGAAGGCGATCGACGCCACGTAGAACGTGAGGCCGTAGGCGAACGCCACCTGCAGCGGCATGCCGCGCAGCAGCCCGTGGTCGATGGGCACCAGGATCGCGATCACGTGGGCCACGTAGAGCGTGAACGCGAGCTGCCCGGTGGCCACCAGCGCGATCACCCAGCGCCGATCGGCGCGCGTGCGCGTGAGCTCGATGCACCCGCAGATCACCGCCACCGCGATCGCGCAGCCCGAGATCACGAACAGCGGCCGCGGCGCGCGGGGCCACGTCCGCAGCCACGCCGCCCGCGGCCCCAGCCCCAGCACGCCCGCCTGCTCCTCGTAGCGCGCCACCACGTCGATCGCCTCGGTCACCCCCACCACCACCAGCGCGAGGACGAGCACCCGACGGCGCGTCGCCTGGTCGCCCAGGTCCAGGCGCCCCACCGCCATCCCCACCAGCAGGAACGCCATCCAGGGGAACACCGGGTAGAGCCCGTTGAACAGCACGTGGCGCAGCGCGCCGTGGACGGTCAGCAGGCTCGGCCGGTCGTTCCAGTCGAGCTGCTGCTGCAGCGCCACGCTCATCCCCACCAGCGCCGCCGCCACGAGCCACAGCGTGCGGTCCTGGGCCCGCAGCAGCGGGATCGCCAGCAGCATGTACACGCCGTAGAAGTGCAGGATGTCCCACACCCACAGGTGCATCAGCAGCAGGCCCAGCACCATGAGGATGGTGGCGCGCTCGAGCAACGCGCGTCGCTCCACCCGCATGTCCACGGTCCCGCCCGCACGGTGCGTGCGCAGCGAGATGCCCAGCCCCGCCAGCAGCACGAACAGCGCGCCGGCCTTGCCCTCGATGCGATCGCCGATCCACACCAGCGCCGGGATGCCGTGGTCGTACGCGTGCACCTTGCCGCGGAAGTTGACCATCACCATGCCGAACACCGCGAGGGCTCGCGCCACGTCGAAGCCCGGCGTCCGCAGGGTGGCAACCGATGACGACGACGCGCCCGGCTCGACCATGGCTCGCTACGATATCCCGGCTTGATACCCGCGGGAACTTCGTTGGGAGCCCCCCGCGGCCGGGCCACCCGACCCACACGCCGCCGCGCGGAGCCGCGGCCGCTCGCGATCGCTCCCCGCCCCCCATGGCCCACGCCGACGGCGCACCGTGGGTCCACCCGGGAGCCTCGCGCCCTCACGGCACGGGCTCGGCCACCACCAGCCGCTGACCCCGCGCCACGCCCTCGAGCACCACGCGGCGCCCCGACGCAGGCCACGTGACCTCCACGCGGTGGACCGGCGCATCGCCCGGCCCGAGGCCGAAGTGCGCCGCGGCCTCGCCCTGCCCGAAGAGGTGGCTGCCCACGCCCAGCTCGCGCAGCTGCCACGGCCCCTCGGCGCGCGCCTGCACGCGCACGCGCGCGCCCAGGCCCTGCGCGTTGGGCCCGTGCCCCCGCGCGCGCACCTCGAGCCACGCGTCGTCGTCCTGCTCGTTGCGGAAGAGCGCCGGCGGCTCGGTGTTGGCCACCACCAACAGGTCGAGGTCGCCGTCGCGATCGTAGTCGAGCGGCACGAGCCCCCGGCCCTGGCGAGCGAACGCGAGGCCGGCCTGGGGCGCCACGTCGGGCCACGGGCCCGCGCCGTCGTTCTGCCACAGCCGCAGCGGATCGGCGGCGAACGGCGTCGTGGGCCAGCCCGCTGCGAGCGCGAGGTCGAGGTCTCCGTCGTGATCGGCGTCGAGCATCGCCGCCCCCCACGACCAGCCGCTGTTGCGCACGCCGAGCGCGTCGGTCACGTCCTCGAAGCGGCGGTCGCCGCGGCTGCGATACATGCGGTTGCCGTCGAATTGGGAGCCCGCCGGGCCGATCGCCGTCACGAACCAGTCGAGGTGGCCGTCGCCGTCGTAGTCGCCGATCGCCGAGCCCATGCCGTTGTCCTCGAGCCCCACCCCCGCCGCGTGCGTGCCGTCGGCGAAGCCCCCGGCCCGATCGTTCCACCACAGCCGGCTCGTGCCGAAGTCGGCCGCCAGCGCCAGGTCGGCCCAGCCGTCGCCGTCGAGATCGGCGAACGCGGGCGCGAAGCCGTACGCCCCGGGGAACGCATACGCGCCCGCCGTGACCCGCTGGAGGTCGATCCCCACCGCCGCCGTCACGTCCTCGAACCGGCCCGGCGCCTCGGCCCCACGGTTGCGCAGCAGCCGGTTGTGATCCACGTCGTGCCCGAGCGCATTGATCGAGAGCCACTCCGCCACGAACAGGTCCACGTACCCGTCGCGATCGTAGTCGCCCGCCGCGATCCCCATGCCCACGTGCACCGCCCCGGTGGCCATCGCCACCCCGCGCTCGCGCCCCTGCTCGGTGAAGTGGCCGCGCCCGTCGTTGACGTAGAGGAAGTGCCGGCTGCCGCCGAAGCTCGCGAGCACGAGGTCGAGGTCGCCGTCGCCCTCCACGTCGACCCACGCCGCCCCCCCCACCGCGGCCTCGGGCAGCACCCCCGCGGCGGCCGCGACGTCCTCGAACGTACCGTCGCCGCGGTTGCGCATGAGCCGGCCCGGGCCGTCGATGCGGCCGAGGTACACGTCGGGCCAGTCGTCACCGTCGAGGTCGCCCACCGCCGCGACCCCGAGGAAGCGCTCGGGGATGCAGTAGTCGCCCGCCTGCGGCGGCCCGTCGACGTTGTCGAGGATGCAGAAGGGCGCGATCGCGAAGTCGCCCGGGTCCACGTCGAGCCCGGCCCGCGCCGTCACGTCGACGAACCGCGGCACCGCGGGCGGCTCCTCGGGCACCCCTGCGTCGAGGGGCGGCTCGCGGCCGGGATCGCCCGGCGGGGGCACGCGATCGGGGTCGGCTCCGGTCGTGTCGTCGACGCTCGTGGTCCCGGCACCGCCCGCGGTGGACGCCCCGCTCGTGCCGGTGCCCTCGGTGCCCGCGGGGACGCCCGGCACGGGCGCGTCGTGGCACCCCACCACGGCAAGCACCAGACCGCTCGACCACCTGCCCCACGCCATCGTGCCCGACCCAGCCTACGGGCATCGCGAGCCCCGCGCCAGGCTACCCGCCGCGCAGCAGCGGAGGGTCGCGCTCGCCGGGGAAGCACGGCCAGCGCGCCGTGCCGAGCCACGCCCGCCGCAGCTCCGCCACGCCCGCGGTCGACGGCACGCAGCCCCGCACCGCCGCCTCGTCCAGCATGAACGCGCAGCGCTCGGCATCGACCGACACGTCGGTCGCCGCGGGCTCGAGCGCCAGCAGCAGGTACCACTGCGCCAGGTCGGCCGTCGCCTGCCACGGATCGAGCGGCTCGGGCTCGGCCTGCGCCGCGGCGAGGCGCTCGACCCCTGCCTGCAGCCCGCGCAGCGCCCCGAGGTCCTCGGCCGACAGCCGCGCCGCGAGGCCATCGGGGATCGTGACGCGGTGTCGCCGGCTCACCCCGTCGACGCTAGCCGAGCTCCCCGCGCGAGGGCGCGCGACCGGCCGCCCCGCGCCGCCGGGGCGGCGCGGATCCGAGCGACACCGCGCGCGGGCTACTCGATCGTCGAGTCCGTCACCACGATCGGCGTGTCCTCGTGCCCCGAGATCTGCGGGTACGTGGGGTACCAGGAGCCGCCCACGTTCTGGGTGATCACCGAGCGATCGATGCGGATGTCGCCGGAGTGATCGTTGCTCACGAAGAAGATCGCGCTGCCGTGGGTGTTGACCTCGTTGTGCTCGATGCGGGTGCCGCACAGCGACAGCGTCATGGTGTTGCCGTCGTTGTAGATCGCCCCCCCGCTGCCGCCCCCCGGCGTGTCCGCCTGCGCCGGGTTGCCGCCGTTGCCGATCGCGTGGTTGTACGACATCACGCTGTTGAGGATCGTCCACGACACGCCGATGCTGCTGATCGCCCCGCCGTTGGAGCACGTGTTGCCGAAGCCCTCCGCGCCGCCGAACGTGCTGCTCACCACGTAGACCGGCTGGCCGCGGTGCTGGTCGAACACCCGCACCGTGCCGCCCACGTCGGGCCCGGTGTCGGCGCACACGTTGTTGAAGAAGCGCGTGTTGACCAGCCTGATGCGCCCCCCGCGGGCCCAGATCGCCCCGCCGCCGTCGTACTCGCCCTCGCCCTTCGAGTTGCCGTCGATGAACGTCAGGTTCTGCACCGTCAGCCGCGGGTGATCCTGGTCGTTGCAGTTGGGCGTGGTCCACACCTGCGCCTCGTCGCACGTGTTCATGTAGAGGATGCGGGTCCGGCCCCCGCCCGACAGCGTCACCAGGCCGCCGCCGTCGATCACGATCTCGGGCCCGGTGTCGTTGTTGATCTTCGCCGGACGGTCGAGGGTGATGACCACCGGATCGGGCCCGCAGTCGAAGGTGATCACCCCGCCGCCCCCGATCGCCTCGATGGTCGCGTCGGCCGTGCAGCTCTGCGGCGTGCCGTCACCCACCACCGTGGTGGGGCTCGACACGTCCGCGAGCCCCGCCTCGGGGGGCACCGCACACTCGCCCTCCAGGTTGCCCGCAGGCGGCCCGTCCTCGGGGTTGGTCAGCGGGTTCGGGACTTCGACCCCCATGCCCTCTCCGTCGCCCTCCCCGTCGCCCTCGCAGGCGCCCAGGCCCAACCCTACCAGCACGAGCGCGCGCCCTCGCAGACGATGCAGCATGGGCGGAGCATACCTCCCTCGCATACGCGCTCGCGACGACGTTCCGCCGCACACCATGCGCCACACCACGAGCCACGCGGCTGGAAGCGAGCACCCACACTGTAGGGGCGCCCCCGAGCGGCCAGCTGCGGCTCGGCTCGCGTGATGGCCCGGCTCGGAGATCGAGACACCACGTCGAATCGGCCACGCTGGGGCGTTTCGCCACGATGCGCGAGCCCGGTTCGAGCGTGCCAGCAGACCCTCGCCGACGTGCGAGGAGCGTGGAAGAGTGCACGAATCACAAGAATCGGCCAAGCTTGTCCTCGCCTCCGCGGCAACGCGCTGGTCGCTGCATCGTCGCGACGAGCCTGGGCAGGTCGCGGGTCGCCCATGCCTCGATGCCCCTCGCCTTCTCCTTCATCGTCACCGCGTGTTGTCTGCTCGTGGTGATGCGAGCCCTGGGCTCGCTCTTGCCGGTCGACGTTCGCACGCGAGCGCTCGCAGCCGCGGCACTGGCCGTGGGGCTCGTCGTCACCTCCGGCGCGTGCCCGAGCGGGCTGTCCGACTGGCCCGCGGTCGTGCCCTCGGGAGCCATGGTCGTCATCGCGCTCGCAGCGGGGCTGTCGTGGCGCATCCCCGATCGCATGCAACGCTGGGCCACCGAGCTCGGCGACGCCGCAATGCTCTTGGTGGCCGCCACCGGTCCGTGGCTCGACGACGGCACCCCCGGCTGGTGCACGGCCGTCGCCGTGGGAGCCTGCGCGGCGTGGGTCGTCGCGGGCATCGTCACCCACCGGCCCAGCGCCCGCGCGCCCTCGAGCCACCGCGCCACCCTCCCGCTGCTCGCCCTCGGTGCGTTCACGGCCGCGGCGCTGGTGCTCGTCGGATCGAGCACCCTCGCGCTCGCCGTCGCCTCGGGCTGCATGACCATCTCGCTCGCCCTCGATCGCGCCCTCTCGGTGGTCGCGGTCGGCCGCGCCCTCGTCCTGCCCCTCGGGGGTGCGATCGTCGCGACGACGGCCGCGGTCACCGCGGGGCTGCCCTTCGACGAGCACGTGCTGCTGCCCGCGATCATGGGCGCCTTGATGGTCGACGTGGTCCATCGCGCTCGCCCCCGGGCCGTGGGAGCCGAGCGGCCCCCGGCCGCTCCCCCGCTCGAGCCGCTCGACGTCGAGCGCGAGACCCTCGCCGTGCTGGGCAAGCTCGCCAACCCCCTGCCCGAGTCGAGCGACGCCATCGTCCTGTCGCTCGAGCACGTGTTCCCCGGCGGCCGCATCGAGCTGCTGCGCAACCCCGACGCGGCCCAGAGCACCACCAAGCCCGGCAAGCGCGTCGATCGCGAGCTGCTGGCCGAGGTCTGCCGCCGCGGGATCTTGGTGCAAGGCAAGGACGCGGCCCAGGCCTCCGACGCCCTCCCGCACGCCGCGGCCCTCGCCCTGCGCAAGCTCGGCCCCGACGTCGTGCTCCTGCCCGTGACCTACGAGACCCGGATCCACGGCATCCTCGTGGTGCGCGACCTGCCCCGGCGCGAGGGCATGATCGCCCAGGCCCGCCGCTTCGCCGACCTCCTCGGCCACCGGCTCGAGGCCCAGCAGCTGCTGACCGAGCTCCAGCACAAGCAGAGCCTGGCCACCCTCGGCACCTTCGCGGCCGCGCTGGTGCACGATCTACGCAGCCCCCTCGCCACCGTCCGCCTCGACATGCAGCTCGTACGGCGCCACTCGTCGCCCCACGATCGCGAGGCCCTCGACGAGGCGATTCGCGCGATCGACCGCGTCCTCGCCGATCTCTCCGGCACGCTCGACTTCACCCGCCCCCTCGCCCTCGATCTCGCCGCCATCGACCTCGCCGCGCTCGTCGACGAGGTGGTGGCGTCGCACCGCGCCCAGGCCGAGCGCCAGGAGGTCGAGCTGCGCGGGCCGCCGCGCGCCAACGAGCCCGTGCGGGTCCGGGGCGATCGCCCGCGGCTGCTCCGCGTCCTCGAGAACCTGCTGCGCAACGCGCTCGAGGTGTCCCCATCGGGCTCCGTCGTCTCGGTGAGCCTCACCACCAGCCATCGCGAGGTCGAGATCGCGTTCCGCGACCAGGGACCGGGCATCGACCCCTCGGTCTGCGAGCGAGTGTTCGAGCCGTTCGTCACCACCAAGCGCGAAGGCATCGGCCTGGGCCTGGCCATCGTTCGGAAGATCGTCGAGGCGCACAAGGGTCGCGTCGGGCTCGAGAGCACCGTTTCCGTCGGCACGTGCATGCGCGTGTGGCTTCCCCGCGCGCGTGAGTGAAGAGCACCCCGAGGGTGTGAACCAAAAAAGGCCGCTCCAATCGTTCCAATTCTGACGCGCGCAGGTATCAATTCTGAGAGCATCCGCGCGGGTAGGTCTCATGATTCGAGCGTTGGTCATCGAGGATGATGTCGGCTTCTCCCGTACGCTCGAGCGCGTGCTGCACGGCGAGGGCTTCGAGGTCGACCTTGCGCACAGCCTGGCCGCAGCCCGCGTGCGGCTCGCGGCCGAGGAGCCCGACCTCGTCCTGCTCGACCACGGCCTGCCCGATGGCAATGGCCTCGAGATCCTCCCCGAGCTCGCCGCCGCGCCGTGGCGCCCCGTCACCGTCATGGTCACCGGGGTCGACAGCGTCACCACCACGGTCGAGGCCATCCGGCGCGGCGCCTACGACTACTTCGTCAAGCCCCCCGAGCTCGAGGACCTCGTGGCCGTCATCCGCCGCGCCTTGCGGGAGCGAGAGCTCCGCGCCAGCCTCGTCTCGCGCCGCGACGACGGCATCGAGCCCGCCCCCGGCAAGACGCTGCTCGACGACATGCTCGTGGGCACCTCGCCCGTCATGCGCGAGGTGTTCAAGTCCATCGCCCGCGTGGCGCCCACCAGCGCCAACGTGCTCGTCACCGGCGAGAGCGGCACCGGCAAGGAGCTCGTCGCCCGGGCCATCCACGAGATAAGCCCTCGCCAGTCGCGGCCGTTCGTCGCGGTCAACTGCGCGGCGCTCAGCAGCAACCTCGTCGAGTCCGAGCTGTTCGGCCACGCCCGCGGCTCGTTCACGGGGGCCTCGCGCGACCGCCCCGGCCGCTTCGAGCTCGCGGCCGAGGGCACGCTCATGCTCGACGAGATCGGCGAGCTCGAGCTCGAGCTCCAGGGCAAGCTCCTGCGCGTGCTCGAGGAGCGCTCGTTCGAGCGCGTGGGCGAGACCAAGAGCCGCCCGTTCCAGGCGCGCCTGGTGTGCGCCACCCACCGCGACCTGCCGGCCGCCATCGCGGGCGGCCGCTTCCGCGAGGACCTCTACTTCCGCCTCCGCGTGGTCGAGATCCACCTGCCCCCGCTGCGCGAGCGCGGCGAAGACATCATCAGCATCGCGCACCGCATGGTGCGGCGCGCCGCCGCGCAGCTCGACAAGCCCACGCTGATACTGGCGCCCGAGGCCGAGGTGCGGCTGCGCCGGCACGACTGGCCGGGCAACGTCCGCGAGCTCCGCAACGTGGTCGAGCAGGCCGCCGTGATGGCGCGCGACGTGATCACTGCCGAGCACCTCGCGCTCGATCTCCCCACCACGCCCAGGGCTCCGAGCCACACGCCCGCCGCCGAGCCGCCCAGCGAGGAGGCCCCCGCGCTCCCCAGCCCCTCCCCGGCCGCGACCGCCAGCCTCGTCACGCTGGCCGAGATGGAGCGCGATCACATCCGCAGCGCGCTCGAGCAGCTCGGGTGGGTCAAGATCAACGTCGCCAAGGCCCTCGGCATCTCGCGCCCCACCCTCGATCGCAAGATCCGGCTCTACCGCCTCGAGCCCCCGCGCGACGACCCGCCCTAGCCTAGCCGGGCCCCGCTGCGGGCGCGTCGGCCTTGGCCCCCACGGTGGGCACCCAGCGCGCGGTCGTGAGCCACGCGTCGATGTCGGCGACCATCTGCGGGTTGATCTTCACCATGCGCGCGCGGGCTCGCTCGATGAGCGCCATGGCCTCGGCGGGGCGCCCGAGCCCGAAGAGCGCATCGGCCGTGTGGCGCTCGAGCCGGCTGACGAGCACCGGCGAGGCGGAGCTCTCGAGCAGCTTGGCGAGCGCCTCGGAGCACTGCACGCGGGCCTGCTCGTAGCGCTGGCGCCCCAGCGCCACCCGGCAGCGACCCGTGCGCACGATGAGGCTCATCAGGTGGGTCGGGCCGACGGTCTGCTCGAAGATCTCGTCGGCGCGATCGAAGGCCTCCGACGCGTCGGCCCAGCGCTGCGCCTCGTCGAGCGCGAACCCCAGGTTGCTCCACGTGATCCCCACGTCGAAGTCCTGCTCGCCGCGCAGCTGCCCCTTGATGCGGAGCGCTCGCCGGAGGTAGCGCTCGGCCTGGTCGTGGTCGCGTAGCTCGCTGTAGACCAGCCCGAGGTTGTTGTAGAGCCACCCGCGGGCCTGCTCGTCGCCGGCGCGATCGACCGCCAGCTCGGCGGGGAAGCCCAGGCTCTTGGCCGCGACCACCTCGCCCCCCATGACCATGGCGTACACCAGCGAGGGCCACGCCCGCCCGACCATGAGGTCGTCGTCTCCGCGCGAGGCCACCTCGATGGCCTCGCGCAGCGCCGCGGCTGCGGCCTGCGGCGCGGCCCCGTCGGCCTGCAGGCGCCCCAGGCACTCGAGCGCCTGCCCCAGCACCGATGGG
>WBZL01005596.1_pt1 | contig 10342 bp, 13 predicted proteins | sample 5204291 | NCBI WGS metagenome assembly WBZL01 (sample SAMN12344345, study PRJNA552823) | activated sludge metagenome | biome: Activated sludge suspended growth; feature: Nitrification reactor; material: Wastewater; isolation source: activated sludge from nitrification reactor of wastewater... | reverse complement strand
CTGAGCGACTGGGTCGAAACACGGTGGTCGAGCTCACCCAGGCCGGATCAAACCTGTTCGTCTCGGCGGTCACCGTCGCGGAGATCGCCATCAAGCGATCGATCGGTAAGTTGAGGATGACGCTGGCGATCTCGGATCTTCTCGCACCTCTCGATGCCCGAGAGTTGGCCCTCTCGATGGCTCACGCCGAGGCGCTCGAACGCTTGCCGATGCTCCATCGCGACCCCTTCGACCGACTCCTCGCCGCTCAAGCGAGCTGTGACGGACTCACGCTCGTTACGGCCGACGATCGATTGCTCGCCTATCCCGTCGCGACGCTCGACGCCCGCACGTAGTCGCACCCGCCGGCACGTAGGGCACACTGCCCTACGTGCGGGCGGGTTGGGTAGGGTGTCGAGATGCCCATGCTTGCCGTCGGTCACCGGCGCACCGGTGCCTGCCCGACGTTCGATCGTCCGGTGCAACAACGCGACGGTTACCTCCTTCGCGTGCCGTTGGTTGGAGGCACGGTCACGCCCGTTCAGGCGAACGCCATCGCCGAGGTCGCGTCGACCATGGGGAACGGCGTTGTCGAGCTGACCAATCGCGGCAACCTCCAACTCCGCGGCCTTCGCCCCGAAACGCTTGGGCCTGCTCAGGAGCGCTTGAGGTCGCTCGGCCTCGGAGACCCACGCGCCGCGCTGGTCACGATCTCGCCGTTCGCCGGTCCGGTCGAACACGCGCTCCGAGCCCGGGTCGTGGATGCTCTCGGGCCGATCGCCGGCGACGCGAGCTTGTCACCGAAGTTCGTCGTGCACATCGACGACGCAAGCGCCACGACGTCGTCGCGTCGTGCGGAGGTGACGCTGCGAAGCACCGGTGACACGTGGCGTGTCGAGATCCCCTTGGTCGGCTGGTGCGACGTAACTGCCGACGACGCGGTGCGCACGGTCGTCGCGCTCGCCGAGGCGTGTCGGTCGTTCGGAGACGAGGCCCGGGTGGGTGACGTGCTCGACGCCTGTGGCCCGGGGTGGTTGCATGCGGTGTTGCCGGTCGAGCTCGGACCTACATCCAGCGCGGCTGCAGCTACGAGGACGATGCCGAGGCCGGGCGACTTGCTCGCTCTTGCCGGTGGACCGGCCGTTGTGGTGGCCGCCAGGTTCGGTCGTGTCGACTCCGAACAGCTCGGATCGCTCGCCGCGCTGGGTCTCGATCTGACGGTCACGCCATGGCGCTCCTTCCTCGTGCCGTGTCCGAGCGACGTTGAAGCACCCCGACCGCCGGTCGACCGGCTCGCCAGGATCGGCCTCATCGTCGACCCGGCCGATCCCGCCGCCGACGTCGTGACCTGCATCGGCGCGGCCGGCTGTTGGCAGACCGAAGCCGACACGCTGGTCGAGGCCGAGCGGGTCGTCGCCCTCCGAGCCTCCGGAGCAGCCGTGGCCGGGCCGATCAAGGCCGGTGGCGAGTCGGATACCAGCACCGGCACGATCCACGTCACCGGCTGCGACAAGCGATGCGCCACCCGCGGACCGGTCGCCACCACGTTCATCGGCCGTACCGACGGCTCCGGCTTCGACGAAGTGGCCTCAAGGGCGAGGGCGACGTTCACGTGACCGCCTACGACTACGTCGCCGACGGCGCCGAGATCTACCGTCGCTCGTTCGCGATCATCCGCCAGGAGTCCGACCTCCGGGCGATTCCGGCGGACGCGGAGCCGGTGGCCGTTCGCATGATCCACGCCTGCGGGATGACCGATCTTCCCGCCGACATCCGGTGCTCGACCGACTTCGCCTGCTCGGCTCGCCAAGCGCTGGCGGCCGGTGCCCCGGTCCTGTGCGACGCACAGATGGTCGCCAACGGTGTGACCCGGTCGCGGCTACCGGCCGACAACGAGGTCATCTGTACCCTCGGCGATCCGATGGTCCCGTCGCTGGCGGCAGAGCTGGGTACCACCCGGTCCGCGGCGGCGATGGAGCTGTGGGCACCGCACCTTGGGGGTGCGGTGGTCGCCATCGGCAACGCCCCCACGTCGCTGTTCCGGCTCCTCGAGATGCTCGACGCCGGCGCTCCACGACCCGCCGCCGTAATCGGTATTCCTGTGGGGTTCGTCGGTGCGGCCGAATCGAAGCAGGCGCTCACCGAGTACGTGCCGGCCCTCCCGTTCGTCACCGTCCTCGGACGTCGAGGCGGCAGCGCCATGACCGCTGCTGCGATCAACGCAGTCGCCTGCGAGAAGGAGTGACCGTGCCCAGCGGACACCTCTACGGAATTGGAGTCGGTCCCGGCGACCCGGAGTTGATGAGCGTCAAAGCCGACCGCCTCATCCGCTCCACGTCCACGGTTGCGTACTTCGCGGCCAAGGGGCGGCCGAGTAACGCCCGGCGTGTCGCCGAGCACCTCCTCACCCCCGAGCATCACGAGCTTCGTATCGAGTACCCAGTCACCGTCGAGGTGCTCCGGCCCGACGAGTCCTACGAGGACCTGCTGATCGAGTGCTACGACGAGGCGGCCGAGCGGGTCGCCGCCGAGCTCGACGCCGGCCACGACGTCGCCGTCATCTGCGAGGGCGACCCGTTCTTCTACGGGTCCTACATGTACCTCCACAACCGGCTGGCGGGTCGCTACGGCACGACCGTCGTCCCGGGCATCAACTCGCCGGTGGCCGGTGCCGCCGCGATCTCGCGCCCGCTGGTGTGCGGCACCGAAGTGGTCAGCGTGTTGAGCGCAGTCCTTGCTGAGGAGGACCTGAAATCGGCCCTCGCCGCGTGTGACGCGGCGGTCATCATCAAGGTCGGTCGCAACCTGCCCAAGGTCCGTTCGGCGCTCGAAAGCCTCGACCTCATGGGTCGCGCCTTCTACGTGGAGCGGGCGACGTGGGCCGAGCAGCACGTCTGTTCGCTCGCCGATGCGGATACGCATGGCGCGCCGTACTTCTCCATGGTCGTCGTCCCCAGCGCGACCGCACTGCTCCGTTGAACGACACCGCGACGTTGAGCGGCGCTACGTCCGACCGAAGCGGCGGTTGGCTCGCCGTTGTCGGCTTGGGGCCGGGGGACCCCCGATGGCTGCTGCCCGAAGCGCGCAGCTCGATCGAGGCAGCCGACCACCTCGTCGGCTACCAGACCTACCTCGACATGATCCCCCCAGAGATCGTGGGGGACCGGCAGTTGCACGGCTCGGACAACCGCGTCGAGATCGAACGGGCCGGGCTCGCCCTCGACCTGGCGGTGCGTGGGCAACGCGTCGCGGTTATCTCGTCCGGCGACCCCGGTGTGTTCGCCATGGCCGCGGCGGTATTCGAGGCACAGCACGCTGACGACGCCCCAGCGGTGTGGCGGACTGTGGACGTCACCGTCGTCCCCGGTGTCACCGCGGCGTTGGCGGCGGCGGCCGAAGCCGGCGCTCCGTTGGGCCACGACTTCTGTGTTGTGTCCCTGTCGGACAACCTCAAGCCATGGTCGATCATCGAGCGGCGGGTGCTTGCCGCCATGGAAGCTGACCTGGTCCTCGCGCTCTACAACCCGGTCTCGCGTCGTCGGCCCACCCAGCTCGCCACGGCGTTCGACCTGATCCGGTCGCACCGGGCGCCGGACACGCCGGTCGTGCTCGGCCGTGACGTCGGCCGGCCGGAGGGCACGGTGTCGGTCGTGACCCTGGCCGATCTCGACCTGTCGGTCTGCGACATGCGCACGGTGATCATCGTCGGGTCGACCACCACCCGGATCATTCCCGGCGCGGCGGGAGCGTCCCGGGTGTACACACCCCGGACCTATCCGGCGGTGTGAACCCGCTCGTCGATCCACGCAATCGCCTCGTCGACTGAGCTCACCGTTGGGACCGGTGGCTTCGGCGGTCGTTCGACCATGACGACCGGCACGCCGAGCTCGCGGGCTGCGGTGAGTTTCGCGGCGGTAGCAGTGCCACCGCTGTTCTTCGTGACCAGCAGGTCGACCGACCCGCGGGCGAGCAGGTCGCGTTCACCTTCGAGGTGGAACGGGCCTCGATCGAGGATCGAGACCGCCGCCCACGCCCCGTCGAGGTCGGGAGGTTCGATGGAGCGAACGAGGAACGTCGGGCCGACGATCGGTCGGAACGGGTCGAGTTCCTGGCGTCCGATCGTGAGCAGCACGCGCTGGGGGGAGCGGAGCGCGACCTCGGCCGATGCTTCGGACATGTCTGCCACAGGCGCCCAGTCGTCGCCGTCTGTCGTCGACCATGACGGTCGCTGAAGCCGCAGCAGGTCGACACCGACCGCCCGACACGCCTCGGCCGCGTTGCACGGCATCACGGCGGCGAAGGGGTGGAGCGCGTCGACTGCCACGTCGACCGGCGTGGAGCTCAGATACTCCGCCAGTCCGTCGACTCCGCCGAAGCCGCCAATCCGAACGGTGCCGGCGGGGGCGGTCGGTCGTGTCGTCCGCCCAGCGAACGACACGACCACGTCCAGATCGCGACCGATCCTGGGAGCCAACGCCTCGATGAGCGCGGTTGCCTCGGTCGTCCCGCCGAGAACGAGCACGGTCGGCAGGCGTCGCATGGGCCGACCGCCTCGACGTCAGGCCGCTGGTTGGGCAGCGAGTTGGCTCGAGCGGTTGGCCCGGTCCAGCAAGAGGCCCAGCACCCCGGCCATCACCGCCCACATCAGCGCTACTCCGGCGATCGAGCGGAGTCGGAAGCTCCACACCATCGTCGTGTACGCCTGCGGTGCGAGCTTGGTGGTGCTGATGGCGACTGGAGTCCCGACCAGGTCGGCACCCGACGACACCTCGTCAAGATCGAGGGCCTCGGTCGGATCGCTTGGGTTCCGGTACGACTCGTCGCCGATCTCCCTGGCGTTGGTGAGCATCGCGTCGAGCACCTCGTCGGGGGCCGTTTCGGCGACGACCAGTGCCGGGTCGGCCTCGCTGTTCGGCGGTTCGATGCGGTCGGGAGTCGCCGGGAACACCAGGTAGGCCGCGGTCACCAGTACGACGGCAAGCCCCGCGCCGGCGAGGAACCGTGTGCCGCCGTCGATGCCCTTGGCCGAGAGCTGCTTCCATGCCCATCCGACAGCGACGACGATGCCGATGCCGACCACGATCAGGAGCAGGTAGGACGCCGTGCGTTGGCCGATCGTGTCGGGGTCTCCGACCGTGGGTGGGTTGGGCGGGTACTTGAACGCCGGGATGAGCGACGTGGCGACGAACGCGGCGAAGGCGACCTTTGCGACCCGCCCGAACTCGTCGCGCGACGAGATCCGATCGTGGAGCGCCGCGACGACCACCGACAAGACGATGCCGAGCAGCGTTCCGAAGATCAGCGCGGCGAGCATTCCGCCCCAGTGTTGGGTGTTGCGAGTGAACTCCGCCGGTTCGCCGGCAGGAGCACCGAGGCCGGAAGCGTCCTCGAAGCCGATCGCCCAGCCGATCTCGGTCTCGGTGACGAAACGAACGAACAATGCGGTTGCGAGGCCTCCCGCCGCGCCGGCTGCAAGGCCGCGCAGAAGGAAGCCCTTCATGGTGAGGTTCATGAGGTTGTGCCGGTTCTGATCAGTGGAAGGCCAGGATCAGTGGCAGGGGAACCCGAGGGCATGGCGGCCGTCGTGGAAGAGCTCGTGCACGGTCATCCAGTTGTCCATCATGAGCCCGTTCTCCTGGCTGGTGATTGCAGCCATTTCGTAACCCTCCATCGCTCGTGGTTGTTGTCGTCGGTTGAAGTGCGCAGCAGGTTTCCTGGCTCCCAGATCACTGCTCGCCATCGCCTTCCCAGACCGAGGTCCAGTGGCCGATGATGGGTCGCTTCCTGGTCACAGTGGCGAGGACCGCGCCGGGCTTGCACCGGACTTCCCTTGGCACTGCGCACCGACATCATGGCACACGTGCCGGACGCGGGATGATGGATCCGTGGACATTGACCCGCACGCGAGCAACGGGGAGTTGAGCGACGACGAACTGGTGGAAGCCCTCGCCCCGCTTTCGCTCCGGTCGACGCTCGACATCCCGAAGCTCGCTTCATCGGCCGGGCGGCGGGTCGACGAGCCGTCGTCGTTCGCCGATCTGGTGGCGCACTACCGGAGCGCCCTGTTCGAGAGCCCGTTCGCCGCACCTGCGGTGGTCCGCCCCGACGGCCATCGAGAACTCCGTCGCACCGAGGTGGCAGCGTCAGTGGTGTTCCAGGCCGTCGTAGCGCACGTAGCGAACGTCGTGCTGCTCGCCAGCCGTGTCTTGGGCGTCGGCGTGCAGCCGAGACCTGGCGACATCCGGTGGCGGGCCGACGGCTGGGGGACGCGGTTCGGGCTCGCGGAGATCCGGCGCAGTGAACTCGTCGGAATGTCGGAGGTGCTCAGTCGCCTTGGCGACGAGGTCGTCGAACCACTGTTGACGATCGTGGGTCCCCATGCTCCGGTGGTGGAACGGGTGCTACGCGGCAACGCCCGCGCCGCGATGTGGACGGCGGTCGTCGCTGCTCACTCCCACGTGCCGCTCACCGATCGCGAGCGGGACGAGATTGCAGCGCTCGATGTCGGTCCGACACGCGACACCTGCTGTGGCATCCACCTGGCCGGGCTCGTCGCCTGCGACGAGTGCCCACGGGCTCCAGCCGAGACGCAACCGGAAGCCATCTGACGGGAACCCGAGGGAGGTCCTCTTTCCGGCGCCGTATAGTGAACGGCATGGCTCGCATCGGACGCCCGCCGATCGGAGACCGGATCTCAGTGCGCCTCCCCGCGGAGATGCTCACCGAACTCGACCGCCGAGCATCCGCTGCCGGCGTGTCGCGAGCCGAAGCGGTCCGGCTGTTGCTCGACCGGGCGCTGTCGAGCGGCCGAGACGACGGGGTCGACCGTACGCAGATCGCCCAGCGACTGGCGCTGACTCCGGCCGAACGGATTCGCCGAATGGCCGAGGAGACGCGGCGGCTGCAAGCGTTGGCCGGCCGGGCATCGTGAGCGGTCGGTTCGACCCCGAGCGGGTCTTCGAGGTGCTGCAGCGGCATGACGTCGAGTACGTGCTCATCGGCGGACTCGCCGCTGTCGCTCACGGTTCTCCGCTGCCGACGACCGACGTCGACGTGACCCCTGATCGGCGCCGCGAGAACCTCGACCGGCTCGCGGGTGCCCTTCGCGAGCTCGAAGCTCGCATCCGGACAACCGATCCCGATGGCGTCGTCTTCCCCGTCGACGGTGCGTTTCTTGCCGCTCAACCCAGGATGCTGAACCTCACGACCGCTGCGGGCGACGTCGACCTCACCTTCGTTCCGGCCGGGTTCGAGGGCGGGTTCGATGATCTCTGCGTCGAGTCCGATCCCGTCGAGCTGGTGGACGGCGTGATCGTTCGCGTCGCGACGCTCCGAGCGATCATCAGGTCGAAGGAGGCAGCGGATCGGGAGAAGGACCGCCGGGCGCTCCCGTACCTGCGAGCCCTGCTCGACGAGACCGGGGGCTGATCGTATGACGCTGAGCATCGACAACCCAGAGGCCGTCGAAGTCGCCCGGGAACTCGCCGCGACGACCGGCGGAACGGTCGCCGACGCGATCGTCACCGCGTTGCGGGAACGGCTCGAACGTGAGCGGCACACTCGGCGCCCCTGCGTGGGCGAACGGCTCCGTCACTTGGCACGAGAAACCCAGGCGATTCCAGTTCTCGACGACCGTCATCCCGAGCAGATGCTCGGCTACGACGGCACCGGACTGCCCTCGTGACAGGCGTTGCAACCTTCAGCTGTCGCGGCGAAGCAGGTAGATGTCCATGATCCAGCCGTGTCGGACGCGAGCTTCGGCTCGCACTCGCTGGATCTCGGCGCCGACCTCCGCGACGGGGCCGCTCACCAGGAGCTCGTGCGGCGTGCCGAGGTAGGCGCCCCACCAGATATCGATACCGGTGGGGTCGACGTGGCGGAACGAGCAGTCGCCGTCGAGCATGACGATTGCGTTGGCGACGTCGCTCGGCCACCCGCCGTCGCGTGCGAGGCGGCGGCCGGTGGTGACAATCATCGACTCGCCGATCCGGTGGAGCGGAATGCGGTGGGCGGCAGCGAGCGCCGAGATGCTCGTGACGCCGGGAATCACGTCGTGGGTGAACTCGATGGCGCCCCGCTCGTGAAGATCGTCGAGGATCCGCAACGTCGAGTCGTACAGCGACGGGTCGCCCCAGACGAGGAACGCGCCCACACCGTCGTCGTCGAGCTCGGAGCGAAACGCGTCGCCGATGGCGTCGGCCCGTGCCGAATGCCAGCGGCGAACCTCGGCGTCGTAGTCGTCGGGCGATCGATCCCTCGGCGGGTCGGCGATGTCGACCCACCGGTAGTCGCCGTCGAGGTGCCGCCGGCACAGTTCGGTGCGAACGGCGATCAGCTCCCCGACCTGCTCGCCCTTGTCGAGCGAGAAGAACACGTCGGTCGCCTGCATCGCGTTCACGGCTTGGATCGATGCGTGGTCGGGGTTGCCGGCACCGATGCCGATGACGTGGATGTGGCGCACCGTTCGATACTGCCACCTCCCAACGGGTAGCTTCGCCGGTGCGACACGGGGAACATCGGTGTGAATCCGAGGCTGTACCCGCAACTGTCACCGGGGAGCGAACCTCCATACGACGGTCACGGCCCCGATCGGGGTTGGAAGGCCGGAGGGGAGCGTCGATCCGGGAGCCAGGACACCCGATCGCTCCGAACCGACCGGGAGCAGTCACATGCAACAAACCTCCGCACCCACCCAACGAATTGCCGAGGCGGTGGAGCGACAGGTCGCACACCTTCGCATCGCGCTCGATTCTCCGCCGGGCGAGGGCTGGATCCGCTGCGAGGACCTGATGGCCGATGTGGACGAGCTGCAGACGTCGATCGAGGAAACGCAGGCCGGGCGGGGTGCTCCCGACGCACAAGTCGCCGCTTCGTTGTGGTTCCAGGCCTATGCGTACCGGGTCGCGATCCCGGTGGTCGCTCCGTTCGCTCTGGGGTTGGCGGGCTTCGCCGCCGATCCGCGGTCGACCCACATCCGCATCGCCCGCAACCGTCCCGCTGCGGTCGCGGTCACCGATCCGGCGTTGCACGATCGTTCGGCGGAGCAGGCCGCGTCCGATCTCGGGGTCCTGGCCCTTTCGCCGATGGTCGACTCGATCGCCGCCCGATTCACGATCGGTCGACGTCTCCTGTGGGGCAACGCCGCTGCATCGGTCGCTTCGGTGTTGCGGTCGTTGGAAGGCGCGCCGGGTGCCGACCGCGCGGCGATTCGCGAACGCGGCACCGACTTGTTCGCCCACGCCGACCCGTGGTTCGGCGGTCTCGGGCAGTTCGACGTGGTCGAGGCTGCCGGCCGTGACGGCTGGTACTGGACTCGCACCAACTGTTGCCTCTACGAGAAGTGCGAGGGTGCGTCCCGCTGCGCGGATTGCTCGCTGACCCCCGCGTCTGAGTTGGAGGCGGCCCGCCTAGCCGAACTCGCGGCGCGCCAGGAGGTTTCGTCGTGATCGTCTTCCTCACCACCGCGGCGACCGAGGTGCTAGCCCTGCGGACCGCGTCGGAGGCTCTGCCCGAGGGGTTCCCTCCAGTCCGCGCCGGCTCGCCCTACGACGCGAGCGTCGACCTCGACGCGGCGGCGTGCGTGATGGTCCGCCTGCTCGGAGGCCGTCGGGCGTGGGAGGACGGCTTCGACGAGCTTCGGGCTGCGTGCATCGAGCGTGGGATTCCGTTCCTGGCGTTCGCCGGTGAGGCCGTGCCCGACGCGGAGCTGACCCAACTGTCGACAGCCCCGGCGTCACTGGTGGCCGAGGCGTTCGCCTACCTCGTACAGGGCGGCCCGCAGAACCTCGCAAACCTCGTCCGCTTCGTGGCCGACACCGTCCTGTTGGAGGGGTTCGGATTCGACGCCCCCGTCGCCGTTCCCGACGTGTCGGTGTGGCGGGCAAGCTCCCCACGAGACCCGTCCAAGCCGCTCGTCGGCGTGGTCTTCTATCGGGCGCACCTGGTGTCGGGAAACACCCAGTTCATCGCCGACCTCTGCGACGAGATCGAATCGCAGGGCGCCGATGTCGTGGCGATCTCGTGCTACTCGCTCCGCGGTGACGACGGCGCACCGGCGGTCGAGTTGCTGGCCTCGCTCGACCTCGATGCACTCGTGACGACCGTGTACGCGGCGGGCGGTGTGGCCGCCGCGGCCGGGATCGACGGTGGTCCCGGTGGTCTCGACGGCGAGGCGTGGGAGGTGTCCGCGCTCGCTGCGCTCGACGTGGCGATCGTGCAGGCGCCGTCGTGTACCACGAGCTCGGCGACGTGGGCGGCGTCGGATGGCGGGCTCGGTCCCTTCGACGTGACCCAGGGCGTCGCCATCCCCGAGTTCGACGGTCGCATCATCGCCCCGGCGTTCGCGTTCGCCGAGGTCGTCGAC
>WBZL01005593.1_pt1 | contig 10343 bp, 6 predicted proteins | sample 5204291 | NCBI WGS metagenome assembly WBZL01 (sample SAMN12344345, study PRJNA552823) | activated sludge metagenome | biome: Activated sludge suspended growth; feature: Nitrification reactor; material: Wastewater; isolation source: activated sludge from nitrification reactor of wastewater treatment... | reverse complement strand
CCGCGCCCCCCACCTCGAGGGCCGCTACACCCTCGTCGGCCAGGTCGTCGACGGCCTCGACGTCGTCGACCGCCTCACCACCGACGATCGGATCGTCAGCGCCCGCCCCTCCGGCCGCTGAGCGCCCGCTAAACCTGCCCCAAGAGACATCCACGCGCGTCGCCTCCACGCCCGGCCATCGACCTGTCTTGAGAGACACCTCGATGGCCCGCGATGGCCCGCTCGCCGGCGCCGGCCGCGTCCCCTTCGACCTGTCCAACAGGACATCTCCACCACGCCCGCGGCCGCGCGCGCCGACGTCCCACGCGCCCACGCGCCCACGCGCGCCCGCGCGCTCGCGCGCTCGCGCCCGCGCCCCGGCCCCCTCGCGGACGTCACCCCGTCGATCTCTCCGCCCGCCGCCTCCCCACGACACATCCTCCGACCCCACACCGCTCGCCACCCGCTCGCCGCGCCCGCACGCGCGCCCGCGCGCCGCGACCCCAGGCGCCGCCGCCCGCGACGGTTGCAGATGCAGACAGAGCCGCGCACGCCGCCGCCCCGCAACGGCGACCGTTGACTCGATCGGCCGCCTCGTTTTCCATGGTGCCATGCGCCCGAGCGCCACCCTCCTCCGCGCCGCCCTCCTCCTCGGCCTCGTCGGCGCCGCCTGCCAGCGGACCAACGTTCAGACCAAGGATCCCGACACCTGCCTCGGCGCCCGCTGCGTCGAGGAGGCCGAGGCCGCGATCTGGGAGGGTGAGGACGCCAAGGCCCGCGAGCCCCTCACGCTCCTCTGCGAGAAGCAGGACGCCTTCCAGTGCTTCCGCCTCGCCCAGCTCCACGAGGAGGGCCGCGGCGGCCCCGTCGATCTCGCCAAGGCCGCCGAGTACTACGAGACCTCCTGCCAGCTCGACTACAGCGAGGCCTGCGAGGCCCGCTACCGCCTCGCCGCCAAGGGCGAGGGCGGCCCCGCGGTCGAGCTCGAGTACGCGAAGAAGGCCTGCGACGGCGGCATCCGCCTCGCCTGCACCCGCGCCGGCGACCTCCTCCACGAGGGCAGCGGCGTCCCCCGCGACGACAACGGCGCCGCCGTCGCCTACGAGAAGGGCTGCGGCCTCGGCGACCCCGAGGGCTGCATCCGGGCCGGCGACCTCCTCTTCGACCCCAAGGGCCCCTGGGAGAAGCGCGCCCGCTCCCTCGCCGCCTACCTCAGCGCCTGCACCGGCTACAACCCCCGCGGCTGCGTCCGCTCGGGCGTCGCCTTCTACGAGGGGATCGGCGTCGACCGCAGCACCGAGCGCGCCCTCACCCAGTTCAAGAAGGCCTGCGACATGAGCGACGACGACGGCTGCAGCCTCGTCAAGCAGCTCGACGCCGCCGGCGGCAAGCAGGTCCCGCTCGAGCTCACCGCCACCGCCAAGATCCTCAACGTCACCGGCGTGCAGGTCCGCGGCCTCGCCTGCCGCCTCGCCGAGCAGGGCGACGAGGCCCTCACCCGCGCCTTCGCCGGCATCGCCGACCAGAAGCTCGCCCTCGACGCCTGCGCCCCCGACGGCGCGGCCGTGACGATGAGCTGGAAGGGCAACAAGGGCAAGGTGCAGGAGCTCAAGATCGACGGCGCCCCGCGGCCGATCGCCGCCTGCATCAGCGCCGCCCTCCGCAAGGCCAAGTCGGAGCTCCCCGGGCCCTGCAAGGGCGTCGTCCTCCTCGGCAACCCGGAGGCCGCCGTCGCCGCCTACGAGAAGGCCAACCCGCCGCCGCCGCCCCCCGAGGACGCCGGCAAGTGATCCGGCGAGCGCGCCGGCCTCACCACACCTGCACGGAGCCGACCCGGGCGAAGCTCCGCTGCTTGTCCCGGATCTCCACCCCGTAGTCGCCGCGCTCCCCCTGCGGCTCGCTGATCTCCAGGTTCTTGCTCGGCGAAACCCGCACCCCGACGATCAGATCGTGGCCGCCGCTGATCACCTCGAGGAGCGGCACCTCGATCCGCTGCCGGTGCGTGATGTAGTCGCCGGCCCGCCAGAGGTTCGGCGGGTAGAGCCCGTCGGCGAAGGGCCTCGGCTGCCCGCCGATCCGGGAGAGGCGCCCCCCTTGCAGCCGCGCGTTCAGCTGCGCCCCCGCCGGCAGCGGCCGCAGCACCCGCAGCCCCAGCACCAGCGTCCCCGCCCCGCCGCGGAGGAGCGGCCCGTCGAGCTCCCAGCCCACCACCTCCAGGTAGTCCTCGAAGCGCACCCGCGTCTGGTGGGCCAGCTCCGGCGGCCCGTCGCCGACGATCGCCAGCAGCGGATCCTCGTCGGCTGTCCCTGCGGGCAGGGTGTTGGCGACCAGCACCGCGTCGCGGTGGCCGTGGTCGAGCACGTGGAGCGGCCAGCCGCCCTGGCGCGCGTCGGCGAAGATCCCCGCGAGCTCCCCCTGCCGGATCAGCGCCGCCGAGGGCTCCGGCCGGGCCAGCCACGCCGCGATCTCGGCCCGCGTCCCCACCACCTGCCGCGCCGCCGCCGGCGGCCCGTAGATCTCGAGCGTCGGATCGCGGAGCCGCCCCACCGCCAGCCCCGTCGGCAGCGCCCCCGCCTCGGTCCACGCCGCCAGCCGCACGAAGGGCCGCCGCAGCGAGATCTGCTCCGAGATCGCCGGCACCAGCCGGTGGCCGATCCGAAGGGACTGATGGCCGAGCACCAGGAGCGCCACCGCCGGCCCCAGCCACGCCCGCGGCCGCCGGTGGTTGCCCGCCACCGCCGCCGCCGCCAGGAGCACGATCGCCAGGTCCCCGAGGCGGGGCAGCAGCCGCTCCGCGCCGATCGTCGCCGCGTCGAGCGAGCGCTCGCTCGCCGGCGGAGCCAGCGCCGCCGCGATCGCCCCCGGCGTCCGGCGGGCGTCCTTCGCCAGCACCAGCACCCCGCCCGCCGCCAGCACCAGCCCCAGCCGCCGCAGCGGCCGGCTCGTCGCCGGGTCCGCCAAGTGGGCGAGCCCCGCCGCGCAGCAGAGCGCCGCCGGCAGCGTCAGCGGGATGGCCCCTGGGCCATAAACCATCGACCATGTCCCATGGATCGCCAGCCCCGCGCAGAGCCACATCGCCGGCCACGCCATCGACCCCGGCCGTAGCACCCCCACCAGCGCCAGCGGCAGCCACGGGTAGAGCTGGTGGCCGAACTCCTCCAGGCTCGCGGCCAGCCCCCGCGCGTAGGGCCGCTCGACCAGCACCGGATCGCGGGCCGCCCCCAGGAGCGGGATGTAGCCGTCGCCCTGGCCGCTCGCCAGCACGAACGCGACGAGCGCGAGCGCGCCGATCGCCAGCCACACGAGCCCGCGTGAGAGCGTCGCCCGCCGCCCCTCGCCCCGCTGCGGCAGCGCCAGCGCCACCGCCACCAGCGGCAAGAGCCCGCCCAGCACCAGCCCCGCGCTCGCCACCGCGAGCCCCAAGCACAGGGCCGCCCCCGCCGCCATCGCCAGCGCCGGCGCCGGCGGCCGCCGCAGCGCCGACGCGCCGAGGAGCGCCGCCAGCGTCGCCAGCAGCTCCCCCACCGGATCGCCGAGGGCCAGGCGCCCCTGCCCCTGGGTCAGCGGGAACGCCAGCGCGAACGCGGCGGCGACCGCCGCCCCCGCGGCCCCGAGCCCGCGCCTCCGGGCCACCATCGCGCAGAGCCCGACCAGCAGCGACGACGCGATCGCCCCCGGCACGCGGATCGCCTCTGGCCGCTCGAAGGCGGCGAGGGCCCAGGTGCGGAGCGCGTCCGGCAGCCACGGCGCGCGCACGAGGCCGCTCTTCGCCGCCCCCAGGGCCGCCTGCGCGCGCGCGTGGACCATCGTCTCGCTCTCCGCCCAGAGCCCGTGCTCGAAGAGCCCCGGCAGGGTGATCGCCAGCGCGACGATCGCCGCCGCCGCCCCCGTGAGGATCGCGGCGCGCGCTCTTCCGGTCTCGCCCTGGCTCGACAAGGGGGCGCGAGCTTACCAGCGCCGGCGCCGCGGCGCTGGACCCAGGTGCGCGGCGGGCGGTCCTCGCCCGCCTCCGCTATGCTGCCCGCCATGTCCACGCGCCGCCCGGCGATCGCAGTGCTCCTCGCGCTCCTCACCGCCACCATCGCCCCCGTCGCCCGCGCCCAGCCGGCCGCCGCCGGCGCCGCCAAGCCCGACACCACCGTCACGATCGAGAAGGCGCCGCCCTTCGAGTACCGGGTGTCGATGGCGCACCCCGAGCGCCACGAGTTCCAGATCGAGCTCGAGATCGACGGCGTCCAGGGCCGCTCGGTCGAGCTCCAGATGCCGCGCTGGAACCCCGGCGCCTACGACCTCACCGAGGCCCACAAGAACGTCCGCGGCGTGGTCGCCAAGGGCCGCGACGGCAAGGCGATCCCGGTCGAGAAGGTCGACACCATCACCTGGCGGGTCCACCACGACGGCAAGCCCTTCAAGCTCACCTACCGGGTCTACCGCGGCCGCTACACCGGGGTCACCGGCGCCTACCTCGACGACGCGATGGGCTTCTGGAACGGCGTCTACCTCTTCATGTACGTCGTCGGTCACAAGGATCGGCCGATCGAGCTCAAGGTCGACCCCCTCCCCGGCGCCACCGTCGTCACCGGCCTCCCCCGCGGCCGCTCCGGCGCCGGCTACCGCGCCAGCGACTACGACATCCTCGTCGACTCGCCGGTCCACGTCGGCAAGGTCGACGTCCTCCGCTTCGACGTCGCCAAGATCCCCTTCCGGATCGCCGTCCACGGCGCCGGCTCGTACAACGAGAAGGTCCTCGTCGCCGACTTCACGAGGATGGTCGAGGCCGCCTTCGCGGTCTTCGGCGGCCCGCCCGGCGCGGTCCCCTTCACCGACTACACCTTCATCGTCCACCTCCTCCCCGGCGCCCGCGGCGGCCTCGAGCACCTCAACTCCACCGTCATCGGCGGCGACCCCTGGGCCTTCGGCGAGCCCGAGAGCTACCGGCGCTTCCTCGGCCTCGCCGCCCACGAGTTCTTCCACCTCTGGAACGTCAAGCGGATCCGCCCCGCCGTCCTCGGCCCCTTCGCCTACGACCGCGAGGTCCACACCGGCATGCTCTGGTTCTCCGAGGGCGTGACCAGCTACTACGCCTGGCTCCTCCTCAGCCGCGCCGGCCTCACCACCGAGGCCGACACCCTCGAGCGGCTCGCCGAGACCGTGAAGCGCCTGCAGGAGACCCCCGGCCGCGCGCTCATCACCGTCGAGCAGGCGAGCTGGGAGACCTGGTCCAAGCCCGACGACGGCGCCAACGCCTACGTCGACTACTACACCAAGGGCATGCTCGTCGGCCTCGTCCTCGACCTCGAGCTCCGCCGCCTCACCGCCGGCCGCTCGAGCCTCGACACCGTCTTCCGCGAGCTCTTCCAGCGCTTCCGCGACACCGGCGGCGGCATCCGCCCGGCCGAGCTCGAGCAGATCTTCATCAACCAGGGCGGCGTCTCCGGCGGCGAGGCGATAAGGAAGCTCTTCGCCGACTACGTCCACGGCCTCGTCGAGATCGACTACAAGGCCCACCTCGCCCACGCCGGCTACGAGCTCAGCGTCAAGGTCGACAAGCCCGAGGGCGATCTCGGGGTGATCCTCGCCGCCCAGGGCAACCAGGTCGTGATCGAGCGGGTCGTCCCCGACGGCGCCGGCTACAAGGCGGGGCTCGCCGCCGGCGACGTGATCGTAGCGATCGACGACGCCGCGGTCGACCTCGACCGCGCCCGCCGCCAGATCAAGGCGATGGCCGCCGGCAGCGGCCACACCCTCGCGCTGATCCGCCACCACCGCCTCCTCGAGCGCAAGGTCACCGCGGCCAGCGGCGGCGACGCGAAGTACACGATCGCCTCGGTCGCCGCCCCCACGCTCGAGCAGATCGCCCTGCGAAACGCCTGGCTCGGCCTCACGGCCGCGCCCGCCCCCGCCGGCGCGCCCCCTCGAATCAGCCAGTAGACGTCCACCGACGTGCTCACGACCGCGCCCCACGGACCTCCGCTCGCCCCGCGTCGGGGCGTCGGCGCGCCGCGCCCGGGCGCCGAGCCCTCACGGCGCCTGGGCGCGGGGTGCTACACTCGCGGGCCCATGAGGATCGAGAATTCCCGTCCAAGGAGATCGGGCGGATGAGGGGTCCGCAGCGCCGGACCGAGGCCGAGGCGTGGATCGGGAAGACCCTCGATCAGCGCTACAAGGTCCAGGAGATCCTCAAGGAGGCCGGCACCCACACGGTCTACGTGGCCACGCACCTGCGCCTCCGCAAGCAGGTCGCCATCAAGATCATCCAGCCGGAGTTCGCCAGCGACGGCGACACCGCCGCCCGCTTCGCCCGCGAGGCGATGGCCGGCGCCCAGTTCGATCACCCCAACGTCGTCGGCATCATCGACTGCGGCCGGCTCCCCGACGGCCGCACCTTCCTCGTCACCGAGCTCGTCCGCGGCCCGAGCCTCCAGGACTTCGCCGCCCAGCACGGCCGCATCCACTGGACCCTCGCCTGTGACATCGGCGCCCAGATCGCCGAGGCCCTGGTCGCCGCCCACTCGGTCGGCATCGTCCACCGCGACGTCTGCCCCGAGCACATCCTCCTCGAGGTCCGCGACGACGGCTCCTACTGGGCCAAGCTCACCAACTTCGGCGTCTCGCGGATGTCGGGCAACGCCCTCGTCGACCCTGGCCACGAGCTCGGCTCCACCCTCACCCGCACCGGCAACATCCTCGGCACGCCCGGCTACGTCGCCCCCGAGCAGGCCGTCGGCGAGGACGTCGACGAGGCCGCCGACGCCTACGCCCTCGGCGTGATCGTCTGGGAGCTGATCAACGGCCGCCGCCTCTGGCAGGCCGCCACCATCGAGGACGCGCTCGCCCGCCAGCTCCACGAGGTCCCCGGCCCGCTCCTCCCCTTCGAGGACGGCCCGATCCCCGAGTCCCTCGCGCTCATCGTCCATCAGCTCCTCGCCCGCGACCCGCGGGGTCGCCCGCGCCTCATCGACCCGGTCGCCACCACCTTCCGCAAGCTCGCCCACGGCGCCGACTTCGAAGAGTCGCTGGTCACCGCGATCCCCGAGGTCTCGGCGGCGATGGCCGAGCCCGACACCGCCGCCCGCTACGCCCCCGCGTCGGTCGGCGACGACGACGGCGCCGTCGCCGGCGGCACCATCGTCGCCGACGGCTTCTACTTCCCCACCGCCCCGCCGGCGAGCACCTCGCTCAAGGTCGTCCTCGGCAACCTCACCCAGGTCCTCGGCGGCATCTGGAAGAGCGCCGCCCCGAGCACCCGCGCCGTCCTCGGCCTCGTCGCCGCCTCGCCGCTCCTCCTCGTCGTCCTCGTCCTCGCCCTCCGCGGCGGCGGCGGCGACGACCGCTCCAGCACCGAGGAGGCGATCGCCGAGGGTCGCGTCGTCAGCGACGCCGTCGCCCGCGCCGTCGCGGCCGCCGACGCCAAGATCGCCGCCGAGCGGGCCGCCGCCAACGCGCCCGCCAAGGACGCGGCCCCCCAGACCCCCGCCGCCGGCCTCCCCGACGAGCTCCGCCCGGCGATGACCCTCCTCTTCAACGCGGAGGGCGACGAGAAGGGCCGCCACGCCGCCGCCACCCGCCTCGCCGGCGTCGGCGCCGACACCCCGCTCCCCCAGCACGTCCGCCTCGGCGCCGAGCTCGTGGCCGCCGGGACATGTCCCGAGAAGCTGGTCGCCCTCAAGAAGATCCGCCAGCTCGACGACCCCGCCGTCCTGCCGATCCTCCAGGCCCTCGACCGCAGCGGCCGCAAGGAGTGTGGCCCCAAGAAGAAGAAGACCGACTGCCTCGGCTGCATGCGCGAGGACCTCGCCCGCGTCGTCGGCCGCTTCGAGGCCCTCGCCGAGGTCGCCGGCAAGGGCTGAGCCCGCCGCGGCGACGGCGATCGCCGACGCCGAATCGTCGACGCCGAGCGCCGCAGCAGCCGCGATCGGCGTGCGCCCGCGCGAGGCGTACCCACCTGCCGTGAGCCCGCCTCGTCGCCGCCCGCGAGCGGATGCGCACGACGCATCGCCCCCGCAAATGGGGCCCCCCTGCTACCCTCCGCGCGAGCCCCCATGCGCCGACTCTCCCCGCTCTCTCGTGCCCTCGCGTCCATCACCCTCGCCCTCACCCTCGTCGCTGGTTGCGGCTACAAGAACGCGCTCAAGCAGGGCGACGCGGCGATGGCCGCCCAGCACTACGAGGAGGCGCTCGGCCACTACAAGCGCGCCCTCGAGCTCAAGCCCGACTCCGCCGAGGCCAAGGACAAGGTCGCCCAGGCCCAGGATCGGGCGGTCGCCGCTCGCATCGACACCGGCAAGCGGAGGCTCGCCGACAAGGACTTCCACGCGGCGATCGGCGAGGCCACCGGGGCGGTGGCGATCCTCCCGGAGAGCGCGGCCGTCCGCGCCTTCGTCGACGAGGTGATCACCGCCGTGACCGACGAGGGCGAGCGCCTCAGCGCCGCCGGCGTCCACGCCGAGGCGCTCGCGCTCCTCGACCGCGCCATCGCCGGGCTCCCGGCCGAGAAGGGCCGCCTCGAGGGCCCCCGAAAGGCCGCGGCGGACCGCTGGACGGCCGCCCTCGACGCCGGCGCGAGCGCGGCCGAGGCCGCCGGTCGCCTCGCCGACGCGCTCCTCCAGCGGGCGATGATCGCCGACCTCGGCGGCGACGCCGGCGCCCGCGATCGCCTCCTCGCCGCCCTCAAGGCGAAGGTCGCCTACCGGGTCGGCACCTCCCCCGCCCGCGACCCGGCCACCACCGCCCTCGCGCAGCGCCTCGTCGGCGCCGACAGGAGCGGCCGCTGGCTCGAGATCCTCGCCCCCGGCCCGGCCCCCGCCGACGCCGCCGCCACCCTCGCCTTCACCCTCCAGAAGGCCCGCTTCGCCACCGACAAGAGCGATCGCAGCGAGTCCGCCAAGTACCAGTCCGGGACCAAGCAGGTGCCGAACCCCTTCTACAAGTCGGCGCAGGACAAGGTCGCCGACCAGGAGCGCCGCGTCCTCGAGGCCGAGAAGGAGGTCTCGAAGCAGCAGCAGTACGTGCAGCAGTACCAGAAGGACGTGGCGAAGGAGGGCGACACCCCCAACGTATCCACTGGCGCCGAGCAGAACCTCTACAACGCCGAGAACCGCCTGGAGGCGGCCAACCGGAGCCTCGAGTCCGAGCGGAACCAGCTCCAGCAGCGCCGCGACGAGCTCCAGCGCACCCAGCCGACCACCGACGAGCCGGTCTACACGACCGTCCAGTACAAGATCACCACCCACGTGCTCACCGCGAGCGCGCGGGTCAGCGGCGCCATCACCCCGAAGGGCGGCGCCAAGATCGAGATCGGCCGCGAGCTCTCGGCCCAGGCCAAGGACGACACCAACGACGCGCTCCCGGCCGCCAACATCGCCGCCGACCCCCTCGACCTCCCCTCCAAGGAGGCCCTCGAGGGCCAGCTCGCCGACGCCGCCCTCGCCGAGATCGGCGCCCGCGTGGGCCAGGCCTTCGACGCCTACCGAAAGGGCGTCCTCGACGGCGGCGCCGGCGGCGACGACAGGATCGATCGCATGGTCCTCTTCCTCCTCCTCGACCCCGGCGCCCCCGACCCGGCGCTCGACGACGCGCTCTGGAAGGCCCGCGGGATCCCCGACGCGAGCGCCCGCCTCCGCCGCGCCCAGGGCCTCCAATAGCGCGCGACGAGCGGCGGCCCGGGCCGCGATTCACCGGCGGAGCGGCGGCGGCCGCGATTCACCGGCGGAGCGGCGCGCCGGCCTCGAAGCGGGCCTCGCGGTCGCCCATCCGGGCCGCGAACCAGCGCTCGCGCTCGACGCAGGCCGCTCGCTCGACCCGGCGAGCGAAGCCCGGGATCAGCCGCCGCGCGACCTCGCGGGCCCGGGTGAAGGGGATCCGCGCGAGCGGATAGGCGAGGCGGCGGAGCGGCGGCATCTCGAGGCCACGCCGCGCGCGCCCGCGCCCTGGCCTCGACATATGCCGACCGGGCGGGCACGATGCACGGATGCGTCGCTCGCTCCCGTTGACCCTGATCATCCTCGTCCCTCACCTCGGCGCCTGCAACGGCGACGACGGCACCACCGCCGGCAGCACAGGGGGGAGCGCCACCACCACCGCCACGACGATCACCGGCACCGGCACCGGCACCGGCACCGACACGGGCACCGCCACCCAGGGCAGCGGCACCGACTCGATGGGTGAGACGATCGGCACCACCGGCTCCACCTCCGGCTCCACCTCCGCCTCCGCCTCCGCGACCGACACCGCCACCTCGACCACCGACGGCACCACCACGATGGGCGTCACCATGTCGGGCACCGACACCGACGCCACCACCGGCACCACCGGCCCCTCGTGCGAGAACACCTGCTCGATGGACGGCACCCAGGTGGTCTGCG
>WBZL01004912.1_pt2 | contig 10344 bp, 6 predicted proteins | sample 5204291 | NCBI WGS metagenome assembly WBZL01 (sample SAMN12344345, study PRJNA552823) | activated sludge metagenome | biome: Activated sludge suspended growth; feature: Nitrification reactor; material: Wastewater; isolation source: activated sludge from nitrification reactor of wastewater treatment... | reverse complement strand
TCCAGAGCCTGATCCGCCAGCTGTTCATCATGCCCGAGCTGAGCGAGGCCCTCTCCAAGATGCCACCCAGGCTAATGGACGAGCTCTTCGAGCTCTCCACGTCGACGTTCTGGCCGCACTTCGTGCTCGACACGGCCACCTGGGCCCTGCTTCTGGTCATCGTGTCGACGGTGCGCAAGGCCGACGCGCCCCAGCGCTGACGCCGGGTGCCTCGACCCCGAAGATCGCGGCGATCACCCGCTCGAGCCGCACGCCCCCCGGGTCACGCCCGGGCTGCCCCGCGAGCCGACGCTCGGCGTCGAGGCGCGCGGGGCAGTACCGCAGCGCACGCGGCAGCCGGGGCACCGCCGCACGGATGGCTCGCTCGAGCCCGGCGGCCGTGGCCCGCGCGACGGGGCCTTCGTCGAGCCCGTACGCGCGCCCCAGCGGCGCGGGCAGCCAGCGCGCGGTGAGGTGACGCAGCACCCAGTACACCGGCTCGCTCTCGTGGCGCGGAGCCGCGAGCACGCCCTGGGCGAGCGTGCGCGCGTCGTTGCCCACCGTGAGCGTGCCCGACGCGAGCATGCCGTCGAAGTAGCGGCGGAACGCCGCCCAGTCGGCCGGGAAGCGGTGCGCGGGGATGCCGAACAGGCCGAACAGATCGACGGCCTCGGCGACCAGCCGGTCCTTGTCGGCCAGCGAGAGCGGCTCGACGAGGGCCTCGTGGGTGAGCACGCTGGTGTCGAGCACGGTGCCGGCGATCCACAGCATGAGCTCGACCTGGTTGGCCGAGTAGGGCTGGCCGGCGCGGAACGGGCCGTGGCTTCCGCGGTGCTGCCCGCGGACGCGGGTGTGCTTGCCGTGCACCTCGCGAGCGAGGCGCATCATGGTGGCGCCCTCGCCGAAGGCCATGCCGTACATGTGCTCGAGCGTGCGGTGCAGGCGGCCCGGAGCCTCGCCCACCAGGGCGGAGTGCTCGACGAGCGACTGGGCGACGGCGGGGAGCGCAAACTGGAGCAGCAGCGCCCGCGCAGCCCCGAGCAAGGCCACCGTCTGCCCACTCACCCGCCAGGTGACCGAGTCGGGGCTCGACAGGGACCTGGCGCCGTCGATGTGACGCAGGCCGTCGAGGCGATCCTCGAACGCCTCCAGGCCGACCTCGTCGGGGTCGATCGTCGCCGACGTCGGCGGGCCAGCGGCCCCGGGGTCCCCCAGCAGCCGCTGGACGAGCGGCACGCAGCCGCCACACACGCTGCCGGCCCCGGTGCGCGCGGCGAGCTCGGCGGCGCTGCAGCCCTGGGCGCGCTCGCGTTCGAGGTCGCCGCGCGAGATCCCGAGGCACCCGCACACCAAGCGCTCGCGCCCGCGAGCCGGCGCCCCCAGGCGGCCCGTCCAGCGGAACCGCTCGAGCTCGCCGCGCGTGAGCGGTCGACCGCTCCGCAGCCGCTCGCCGGCCGCCGCCGCCGCCGACAGATCGCCCTCGAGCAGGACCGACAGCAAGCGATCGCCGCGATGGTCGATCCGCCGACGGACGCCGGCGGGGGCCCGCTCGTGCTCCACGTGCTCGCGCGCGGGGCCCTGGCCATCGTCGCACGCCAGGAGCACGGCCGCTCGATCGACGAGCTTGGTGGCGGTCAACGAGCGGCCGCCATCGAGGCGCGTCACCGCGGTCACGCACGGGTGGCCGTCGTGCGTGCCGCGGTGCACGGTGGTCGTGCGGGCGCCGTCGGGCGAGGCGTGGAGCTGCGCGAGGCTGGCGAGCAGGTCGGCGAGCGCGGGCTGCTGCTCCGCCCAGCGCACGAGCGCGCGGGCGTCGAGCCGGTTGGCCACCACCACGGTCTCGGCGACGACGGTGGCCGTGCGCGGCACGTTCATCAGCACGGCCCGCTCGCCGAAGCACTCCCCGGGGCGCACCTGCGAGATCACCACGCCGCCCTGCTCGACGCGGGCGAGGCCCTCGACGAGGTACCAGGCGGCATCGGGCGGGTCGTCCTCGCGCAGGATCACGGTGCCGGCCGGGAAGCGGTGGCTCTCCACGCTCGCCGGCGGGGCGCTGGCCCACGCGGCGCCGAGCAGCGCCGTCAGCTCGTCGCGCTGGCGCTCGGGCACGGGCGCCGAGGCGCCCAGGAGCGCCGCGCCGGCGATCCGCCGGAACGCCTCGCCCGCGACCCGCAGCAGCCGCGACGGCCCCACGGCGCGCGCGCCCGCCGTGCGCACGCCCGGGCCCGAGGGGTCGAGGCCACGCTCGCCGAAGCACTCGCCGGCCTCGAGGCGGGCGATCGCCTCCCCGCCCAGCACCACGTCGATCGCCCCGCGCTCGATCAAGTAGAACGCATCGGCTCGATCGCCCGCCGAGAAGAGCGTCTCGCCGCGCTCGAGCGACACCGGCCGGGCCGCCCCCAGCAAGGCGACGAGCTCGGCGTCGGAGAGGGCCGCGAGCCGCGGCTGGGGGCGAAACGCACGCAGCAGCGCCGGCGCCGGCACCGGCGGCAGCTCGATCACGCGAGCGGCGGAGCTCGCCCGCAGGCGCGACGCGTCGCCGACCTCGAGCAAGAGCGGCGCCCGCCCGACGACGCGCGAGCCCTCGTGCTCGATCGACACCTCCCCGCGCACCACGAACACGAGCCCCGGGCCCGGCGACGCCCACGTGGCCCCGGGCTCGAGCTCGTGAGCCGTGCCCTGGCGCAGGTACGCGAAGCGCGACGTGCGACCCATCAGGGAGAGGCCGGGGTGGGCCTCGGCGGCGTGCTCGAAGCGGCGCTCGGCGTAGCGCGCCCAGATCTCGCGGGCCAGCGTGGGATCGGCCGCCATGGCCTCGAGCAGCGCACGCCGGCCGATCCGCACCAGCGTGGCGCGCGTGGCCGTGCGCGCCGAGGCGGTGCGGGGCTCGCCGCCGAGCGCCCCGATCTCGCCGAGCACCTCGCCGGGGTCGAGCTGATCGAGCAGCACGTCCTCGCCGCCGCGCGTGGCCGTGACGTGCACGGAGCCGCGATCGATGACGTAGAGGTCCTCGCCGAGCTCGCCCTGGATCATGAGGGCGCGGCCGGCCGGGTAGGTGACGACCTCGGCCCGGGCCGCGAGCGCGTCGAGCCTGGCGTCGTCGAGCCCCTCGAGCAGCGGCACGGCGCTCAGGCGCCGCCGGACCTCGCGGGGCAACAGCACGCGTGAGGCGATCGGCAGGTGGTGGACGCGGGCGCGCAGGCCCTCGAGGCGGTGCCCGCCCTTCTCGCGGGCGACGCGAGCGAGGGCGCCAGCGACCACGGGACCCGACAGCGGCACGAGCGTCAGCAGGCCGTGGCCCTCGCCGTAGCCGGGGTTGTGCTCGACGTAGTAGCGCACGTCGGGCTTGTCGCAGCGGCGCCAGAACGCGCGCTCGGCCTCGGTGTCGCGGGTGCGCCAGCCCACCTCGCGCACCAGCGGATCCTCCCCCACGCGCGCCAGCCCGAAGCTGTCGCCGAGCTCGGACACGAGCGCACGCAGCGAGGCATCGGGCGGTGTGTCGACGCTGGGCCACACCGGCCGCAGGTACTTGCACAGCGCGTGGTAGCTCGTGGGGTGCACCAGGCAGCCGAGGTAGTAGAGGGGCACGCCGGGGTTGCCGGCCATGATGCGCAGCGCCTCGCCGAACCCGAAGCGCAGGATGGAGGCGCCGCCGCGGTGCTGGCGGAGCATGCCGGTCTCGCCGCGCGCGATGATGGCGGGCTTGCCCCGCACCACCCGGCGGAACTGGTGCGCGGCGAAGTAGCCGATGGGCGCGCCCGCCCGGTCGCGGTGGACGAGGATCTTCGTCTCGTCGGCGGGCGAGTCCACCACGTAGTGGACGAACGCATCGCGGTCTACGCCATCGAAGATCTGGGAGTGCACTGCGTAGAGGGCGTCGATGAAGGCCTCGCGCGTGCGGCCCTCGAGCGCCGTGGGATCGACGACCTCGCTGCGAACGGGGGGCATGGTGCGATGATGGGGAGCAGGCGACGCTCGCACAAGCACGCGGATCGCATCGGTGCGCACCGGCGCGCCCGCGGGTGGATCGCGCTCGCGCCCCGCGCTAGAACGCTGGGGTGCTGGCTCGCCCGGTCGCGTTCGTCCTCGGCCTGCTCCTGTGCCTCGGCGGCGCCATCACGTGCGCCACGGCGCCGGCCGACGACCGTCAGCCGTTCCCCTCGCGCGCCGATCTGCTGGTGATCGGCGGGCTCGCGATGGTGGTGCTCGGCGTCGCGGGCCGCCAGGCGCGGGGCCGCCAGCTCCTGGGTCGGCGACCGCCCGGCCCCGGCGCGCCGCCGCCCGACCAGGCGCCCTGAGCCGCGGGCCGTCGTATCCTCTCGCGCGCAGGCGATGCCCCTGGTCCACTACTACGTGCACGGCCGCGGCCGCGGCCACGCCACGCGCTCGCTCGCGGTGATCGCCCGGCTGCGCGCCGCGGGCCTCGAGGTGGTGGCGTTCGCGGGCGAGTCCGCCGAGCCGCTCCTGCGCGAGCACGTGCCCACTCGCGCGGTGCGCTCGCTCCTGCCCACGGCCGGCCGCCAGGCGCCCCGGCTCGTCGCCTCGCGCGTGCGCGCCGCGGTGGCGGCCCTGCGCCGCGAGCGGGCCGACCTCGTGGTGTCGGACGGCGACCTGCCCGGCACGCTCGCCGCGCGCGTGGCGGGGCGGCCGAGCATCGCGGTGGGGCACGGCCTGGTGTTCCTGTGCTGCGCTCGCCCGCCCGCGGCCCCGGCCGCGCCCTGGCGCCGCGAGGCGCTCAAGGCCGCCGCGTCCACGCTCGGCGCGCAGCGCCGCATCGCGGTGGGCTTCGTGCCGCTGCCGGTCCGCCGCGGCCGGCTGGTGCGGCCCACCCTCGACCCCGCGCTCGCCACTGCGACGCGGCGCACGCCCGACGGGCCGCTGCTGTGCTACTTCCGCGACGGCGCGCCGCGGGCCCTGCTCGAGCGCCTCGCCGCCCTGGAGGGCCCCGTGATCCTCTTCGCACCCCAAGACCCGGGCGTCCCCGGCCTCGCGCACGAGCCCCCTTCGCGCGCCCGCTTCGTGCAGGCGCTCGCAGGCGCCCGCGCGGTGGTGGCCACCGCCGGCAGCCAGCTGATCGGCGAGTGCGTGGCGCTGGGCGTGCCGCTCCTGGCCCTGCACGCGCCCGACGACGACGAGCAGCGCCTCAACGTGGCCATGCTGCGCGCCGCGGGCCTGGGTGACGGCGCGCCCCTGCCCGCCCTCGACGACGCGCACCTGCGGGCCTTCCTCGCGCGCCCCGTCGCGCCCGCGCTGCCCTGGTCGGCCCCCGACGTTGCCACTGCCGTGCTCGAGGACGCCCACGCGCTCCTCGCGAGGTCCCGATGATCACCGGCTCGCTCCCTGCCCCCCTCGCGCCCTGCTCCGCCGACCTTGCAGGTGGCTCGTGAGCAGCGCGGCCGCCACGCGCGGCACCCCGTTCACGCGCCGCCTGGCCGCGTTCATCGAGCGCCGCGCGGGCCTGGTGGTGGTGCTCACCCTCGTGCTCGCCGTGGTGGCGGGCCTGGGCGCCAGCCAGCTGCGCGTGGACCAGCGCCTGCGCAAGCTCCTGCCCGACCACTTCCCCTCGGTCGCCGGCATGGACCGCGTGGCCGCGCAGCTCGGCAACCAAAGCGACATCTACGTGGGCATCGGCAGCCCCTCGCGCGAGGCCAACGTGGCCTTCGGACGCGCGCTCGCGGCCGACCTCGAGGGGCACCCCGACCTGCGCTGGGCGCTGTTCGAGCGCGACTTCGGCTTCTTCGAGGAGCACGCGCTGCTCTACGCGAGCGTGACCGACCTGCTCGACCTGCGCCGGCGGGTGATCGAGCGCATCTTCGAGGAGACGCGCCACAAGGCCTACGGCGACCTCTCGCTCGTCGAGGACGAGCCCGCCGCGGGCCCCGAGGGCGGCGCCGAGGGCAACGCGCTCGGCCTCGACGAGGCCGAGCTGCGCCGCCGCTACGGCCTCGACGAGGGGCGCTCGGCGTTCTTCGAGGCCGACGAGGGGCGCCTGCTCGTGCTCAAGGCCCGCCCGGTGCAGGAGAGCAGCAACCTCGAGTTCGCGCGGCGCCTGCAGGCCGACCTCGAGGCCCGCATCGCCGCGCTCGAGCCCACGCGCTTCCACCCCGAGATGACCGTCGCGCTCGACGGCTCGTTCATCCAGCACGGCAACCGGGCCAAGCAGCTGCAGGGCGAGGTGGCCGGGGGCACCGCCGCAGCGATCATCGCGCTCTTGCTGAGCATCGCGCTGTTCTTCCGCAGCGCCCGCGCCGTGGTGCTCGTGCTCGCGCCGCTCTTCGTGGCGGGGGCCGGGGCGCTCGCGTTCGCGTGGGCCGTGTACGACGTGCTCAACCTGGTCTCGGCGTTCATCTTCGCCGTGCTGATGGGCCTGGGCATCGACTTCGCCATCCACGTGCTCGCCCGCTACCGCGACGAGCGGGCCCGCGGCCACCGGCGCCCCACCGCGTTCGCGATCACTCTCGCCACCACCGGCCGCTCGAACATGGGCGGGGGCCTGGGCACCGGGCTCGCGTTCGGGGCGCTCACCATCGCCGACTTCCAGGGCTTCGCGCAGTTCGGCGTGGTGGCGTGCTTCGGCCTCTTGCTCACGCTCGTGTCCTCCATGGTGATCATGCCGGCCGCCATCGTGCTGATGGAGCGCTGGCGACCGTGGGCCCCGCCCCCGCGCCGCTTCGTGGCCGACATGGTGCCGCGGTGGCTGGTGCGGCTGGGCATGGTCACCGTGGGCGTGGTGGCGGTGGCCGGCACCGTGGTGAGCGTCTGGGCGCTGCGCCACGCCAGCGCCCTCGAGTTCGAATACGACTTCCGCGCGATGGGCCCCAAGGACGCCGAGGAGGCCGAGAAGGCCGCCGATCGCCAGGTGACCTACCGCGACGCGATCGGCAAGGCGCTCACGGTGGCCCCCGCCATCGCGCTGGCCGACACCCGCGAGCAGGCGCGCGCCGTGTACCAGCAGCTCGTCGCCCTGCGCGTGATGCTGCCCGACGAGGCCGCCGCGCTCGGCCCCATCGCCGCCAGCCGCGAGCCCAACCTGGCCGAGGCCGTCTCCCCGCAGGGCATGGACAAGCCCGAGCCGCCCGCGACCGCGCCGGCCCCCGCGGCCGACCCGCCCGCGACCGACCCGGCCCCCGCCCCCGCCCCCCGCGACCCCACCCGTGCCGGCGACGACTGGGACGCCGAGCCCGAGCAGTGGGACGAGCCGGCCCCCGCCCCGCGCGACCCCACCCGCGTCGGCGACGACTGGGACGCCGAGCCCGAGGACTGGGACGAGCCCGAGCGCCCCACCGCCGCCAAGCCCCGCCCGCCCGGGCTCGACGATCCGCGCTTCGTCGCGATCGCGCAGGCCGAGGCGGCCCGCACCATGCCCGACCCCGAGACCCTCGCCCAGCTGCGCGCCTACGACCCCGCGCGCCGCATGGACATGGCCGACCGGCTCGGCGCGGTGACCTCGATCGAGGCGTTCGTGCCCTCCCAGCAGGCGGTCAAGCTCGAGATCATCGCCGACGTCCGCGCGCGCCTCGACGCCAAGCGCAGCGCCGTGTCGGCCGCCACCCAGGCCGACATCGACGCGTGGTACGGCAAGCTCTCGGTCACCGAGCCCATCGACGTCGAGCGGCTGCCGCGGTGGGTGCAGCAGCAGTTCGAGGACTCCGAGGGCCAGGTGGGCCGCTTCGTGATCGCGTGGACGCGCGGCAGCAAGGCCGACTACCGCAACGCCCGCCGCATCTACGACGCCTTCGCCACGCTCGAGACCCCCGCCGGCCCCGTGCCCGTGGCCGCCGAGTTCTTCGTGCTGCCCGAGGTGTTCGAGGCCATCGAGCACGACGGCCCGCGCGTGCTCGTGCTCGCCACCGTCGCCATGGTGCTGACCACCGTGCTGGCCTTCCGCGGCTTCGGGGGCCCGGCCATCGTGGTGATGGTGGTGGGCAGCACGCTCCTGTGGGTGGTGGCGCTGATGCTGCTGCTCGGGTGGAAGCTCAATTTCTTCAACGTGATCGTGCTGCCGCTGCTCATCGGCATGGCGCAGGACGACGCGCTCCACATCTACGAGCGCTGGCGCGAGGCGGGCCCCGGCCACCTGGGCCTGGTGCTGCGCGAGACCGGCGGCGCCGTGTTCCTCACCTCGCTCACCACCGTCTGCGGCTTCTCGGGCATCCTGTTCGCCAACCACCGCGGCCTGCAATCGATGGCCTGGATCGCGGTCGCCGGCATGACCCTCGCGCTCGTGGCCGCCGTGGCCCTGCTGCCGGCGGTGCTGTGGGTGGCCGATCGCGTCACGCTCGCCCGCCGCGCCCGCGGCACCCCGCCCCCCGCCCCGGAGGCCCGCTAGTGCGCCTGCTGCTCGTGAGCCAGGACTTCCCGCCGCACGTGGGCGGGGTGCAGACCTACGCGCTCGAGCTCGCCCGACGGCTCGCGCCGCGCTGCGACGCGCTCGAGGTGGTCGCCCCCGCGGCCCCCGGCGCCGAGGCGCTCGATCGCACGCTGCCGTTCACGGTGCACCGCGTGCGCTCCTCCACCGACGCGCTCATCGTGCGGGCCGTGCCCACGCTGGTGCAGCGCGCCCGCACCGGCCGCTTCGACGCCACCCTCCACGCGCAGTGGACCAGCGCCCCCGGCTCGCTGCTGGCCCGCCGGCAGGGCTGGCCGCGGCGCGTGTTCGTGGCCGTGCACGGCCGCGAGCTCCTGCTACGCCCCGCCGCGCGCGTGCCCGTGGCGCAGCGCGCCTACGATGCCGTCCGCGCGCGCGTGCTGCTCGGGGCCGACGGCGTGATCGCGGGCAGCCGCTACACCGTGGGCCTGGCCCGGGCCATGGGCGTGGACCCGGCCCGCCTGCACCTGGTGTCCTACGGCGTCGACGCCTCGCGCTTCGAGATCGCCGACGCGGCCGATCGCGCCGCACGCTTCCGCCAGCGCCACGGCCTGGTGGGCGTGCCGTTCTACGCCACCGTCGCGCGCCTCCAGCCCCACAAGGGCATCGACACCGGCATCGCCGCCCTGCCTGCCCTGCGCCGCCGCGTGCCGGGGGCCACCTACGTGGTGGTGGGCAGCGGGCCCGAGGCCGAGCGCCTGCGCGCCCACGCCGAGCGCCTGGGGGTGCTCGACGCCGTGCGCTTCCTCGGCCGCGTGTCCGACGACGAGGTCGTCGACGTGCTCCTGGCCTGCGATGCGTTCGCCCTGCTGTCGCGCGTGGAGGGGGCCAACGTGGAGGGCTTCGGCCTGGTCCTGCTCGAGGCCGGCGCGTGCGGGCGCCCGGTGGTGGGTGCCCGCAGCGGCGGCATCCCCGACGCCGTCGCCGAGGGCGACTCGGGCCTGCTCGTCCCCCCCGGCGACGCCGAGGCCACCGCCGACGCGCTCGCCCGGCTGCTGGGCGATCCCGTGCTCGCGCGCCGCCTGGGCGACGGCGGCCGTCGGCGGGCGAGCGGCCCGCTCGGCTGGGACCGCGCCGCGCAGGCGTACTACGAGACGATCGCCGCGTCGCTCGGCGAGCCTCGCTCGACGGCGCCGCTCCACCCGTAGGCTCGGCCTAGCCGCACGTCCCCGGCACGTTCGAGGGCAGGTGGTACCAGGCCCCGCTCGCCGCGCGGTAGAGCGTGAACGGGGTGGCGAGCCCATACGTCGACAGCAGCGCCACGTAGGTGATGTCGGCCACGCCATACCCCGCAGGGTAGAGGGCGAAGCGCGACAGGTGCCCCGTGATCGGAGCGGTGGCCGTGGCCACCCACGGCTCGCACGGAGGCGGCGGCGGCTCGCCGCCGTCGGCCCCGTCGGCCCCGCCCGTCGTGCCGCCCCCGGCATCGTCGCCCCCCGAGCTCCCGCCGCCGCCGATCACCCCGTCGTCGCCCTCGCCCGGATCCACCCGCCGGTTGCCCTCGGTGAACATCGCGGCCAGCACCGCCGCGAAGTCCACCCCCTGCCGCGCGACGAAGCTCGTCTCCGCGCCAGGGCCCGTGCCCGCCGGCCACGCGTGCCCCATGCCCTGCGCGCTGATCCTCACCACCCGCGGCCCGACCTCGTCGGACCACTGCGTGCCCGTCCCCGCCGGCTGGTACCCCGGCAGCGCGGCCACGCCGAGCGACGCGCTCGTGAGCGACGGCAGCCCCCGGCGCGCCGCATAGATGCTCGCGAAGGCCTCGGCGTCGACCGTCGCGTAGCCCTGCGCCACCGTGTAGTCGTTGGTGCCCGCGATCACCCCAACCTGCTGCGTGTCGAAGTGGGCGATCGCTCCGCCGGCCAGCCCCTCGCACGTGGTGCGAGCCGTGCTCGCGCTGACGGCCACCGAGGCCGTCTGGAAGGCCGTGGTCCCCACCGCGGGCCCGGCCGCGATGCCCACGCCCGCGAACACGTCGGGCGCCAGGCAGCCCATCA
>WBZL01005591.1_pt1 | contig 10345 bp, 8 predicted proteins | sample 5204291 | NCBI WGS metagenome assembly WBZL01 (sample SAMN12344345, study PRJNA552823) | activated sludge metagenome | biome: Activated sludge suspended growth; feature: Nitrification reactor; material: Wastewater; isolation source: activated sludge from nitrification reactor of wastewater treatment... | reverse complement strand
CGGATGCTCAGGGACGCCGGCTATCACACCGCGGCGATCGGCAAGTGGGGGTTGGGGGGCCCCGGCACCGAGGGAGAGCCGAACCAGCATGGCTTCGACTACTTCTTCGGGTACATGGACCAGAAGCAGGCGCACAACTACTACCCGACGCACTTGTGGCGCAACGGCGAGCGCGTGGCGCTCAGCAACCCGTACTTCTCGTCGCACCAGAAACACACCGGCAATCCCGCCGACGCCTCGTCCTACGCGGCCTACAAGGGTCAGGAGTATTCACTGGACGTGATGGCCGACGATGCACTGGCGTACATCCGGGCGCGGCACGCGGCGCGCGAGCCCTTCTTCCTCTACCTCCCATTCACGATTCCGCACCTCGCGCTGCAGGTGCCGGATTCGGCGTTGCGGCAATACGACGGGGCCTTTGAGGAATCACCGTACCTGGGGGAACGGAGTTACCTCCCCCATCCGCGCCCCCGTTCGGCCTATGCGGCCATGATCTCACAGATGGATGCGCACGTTGGCCGTGTCATGGCGCTGCTGCGCGAGCTGGAGCTCGACGAGAACACGCTGGTCATGTTCTCAAGCGACAACGGGACTACCTACACCGGTGGTGCCGATGCGGCGTTCTTCCAGTCGGTGGGGGAGCTGCGGGGGCTCAAGGGATCGGTGTACGAAGGGGGGATCCGCGTACCCCTGATCGCGCGGTGGCCAGGTCGCATCGCCCCCGCGCAGACCTCCGGTGCGGTGACGGCCTTCTGGGACATGGTGCCGACCTTCGCCGAGCTGGTCGGCGTGACGCCTCCGGCGGATATCGATGGTGTCTCATTCCTTCCGGCGTTGCTCGGCAAGGCATCGCCTACGGAGCGACCGCCCCTGTACTGGGAGTATCACGGCCTGTGGAAGGGGGCGCAGGCGGTGCGCCTGGGGCGTTGGAAGGGCGTGCGGCTTGGTGGTCACGAGCGAGGGGACGCGCCGATCGAGCTGTACGACCTCGACGTGGATCCCGCAGAATCGCGCGATGTGGCCGCGGCGCACCCCGACGTGGTGGCGCAGGTGCGGGCGGTGATGCAGTCGCGGACGGCGTCGGCCGTGTCGGAATGGAACTTCAAGCCCTGGTGAGTTAATGACCGAGCAGATGGACCTGGCGGCCGATCATCGCGAGGCGCTGGATGCGTTCATCGTAGCCGCGCAGGGTGTCCCGTCGGAACGCTGGAATATTGCACGGGCGGGTGAGAAGTGGTCGCCGGCCCAGGTGACGGAGCATGTGCGCCTTTCCTACGATGTCGCGCGGGCGGAGTTGTCAGGGGGCGCCGGGTTCAAGGTGCGCACCAGCTGGTGGCAGCAGCTCTTCTTCAGGTGGTTGATCGTCCCGCGCATCCTGCAGCGCGGGGTCTTCCCGGATGGCGTGCCCGCGGTGCGTGAGATCCGTCCCGGCGAGGGTCCCTTTGAGCGACCGGGGCAGCTGGCGGCACTGCGCGAGACGGGTGAGGCCTTCGAACAGGCCATCGTGGCGCAATTCAACGGGGGCCGCGGGATTCACCACCCCTTCCTGGGCAAATTGGAGCCGCGGATCGCGCTCCGATTTGTCTCCCAGCACCTGCGTCATCACGAGAAGCAGCTCACCGATTGACTGCAGCGCTCGGAGCGACCGGCGGGACGCTGCTGTACAGTCCTTGTCGTGGCAAGGATGCTGTCGACATCGGCTGCAAGAGCCCGCAACCCGGTCGCGCTGCGTCCTGGGCCTGGGAGCCAGCTGAACCCGGGATCAGGGAGCGACCTCTTCGCCCCGCCTGTCCGTCAACTCGGGAAGCTCGCTGCCGAGGTGGCGAGCGACTGGCGCGGACACCAGGGGACTCTCGAGCGGGGCGCGAGGCGCGAGCTCCGGCGTCGCTCTCGCCGTGAGGTCGGCTCGCCGAGCGAGCTGCAGCGTCATGCGCGCTGACACCGCGCCGCCAACGACCCCGACACCCAGGGCCAATGCCCAATCCGGCGGCAGCCCACTCCCTGACAGCACAGCTCCACCGAGGCTCAGCGCGGGGAGGGCGGCACCGGCTAAAGCACCCCAGCGGGTTGTACGGTTGAGGCCGAGCTCGTCGAAGCGGCGCGCACGCTCACGGGCGATGAAGACGACGCCGAACAGGAGCCCGGCGGCCATCCCCTGAACACTCCACCAGAGCGCCAACCAGGGGAGGGCGGGCGCGAGCTCGATCGCAGCAGCTCCCGCGGGCGTTGGCGTCAGGGCCGCAACGAGCCACGTCCCCAGGGTGCCGAGCGCGCCCCAGACAGCTCCCCACCAGAGCGCGTTCAGCGCCAGACCTCGAACGCGCTTCAGGATATGCGTGATCACGATCCCTCCTTCGCTCCTCGCAGCTCAGGAAGTTCGCTCTGCTTGTGTCGAAGGCAAGGAGGGTGTTTCGGAGATACGACACTGGGTCCCGGCTTTCGCCGGGACGACGGGAGTTTGGGTCCTGGCTTTCGGCGGGACGGACGGCGTACCCTGTCGCCCGGGCAGGAGCGCAGGTTAATATCACTGGTCGACCGACGGAGGGACCACCATGGGGTTCTTCGCCGCACAACGAAAGGCGTTCTTCGCGGAAGGCGCTGACGGACAGCTGCTCACCATCCGCGGATCCATCATCCCGGCCCGCAATCGCTTCTGCGTCGTGCTCCCTGAGGCCCGGGCCCGGGTGGAACGGCGCACGACCATCGCCGTTGCCCTCTTTCCGGTAGTCCTGGCAGCAAGCCTGGCGCTGACGGACATGTCGCTTGTTGCCATCGTCCCGACGGTCGCCGCTGGAGCGCTCATCAATATCTGGCGCACGTGGGGACTCCCCGATGCCCCTCCCGACGTCGTGCTCGCGCACACGGCAGCGACTGCACAACGGGAGCGGGAGTTCTTCCTCAACGTGGGACGCCGGCCACTCCAGCTGCTCCTTGCCGCATCGATCGTGATGGCGGCGCTTCAGGCATTTGTCGCGATCACCGATGGCGTGTGGTGGGCCTGGGGCGGGCTCCTTCTCTTCCTCCTTGTAGCTCGCAGCACGTGGCGTGGATTGGAACTGGTCGCGTCGAGTCGCCGCCCGGCACCGTGGATCGATCGCTTGTCGTAGGTGAGTGCATTCCGCATGTGCTGAATGCAAGGAGGGCTGATGTCGGGACGAGCGGCACTGGTTCCCGGCTTTCACCGGCACGGCGGGAGGTTGGGTGAGGACATCCCTCCCGGTGCGCGAGCCGTTGCCTCCCGCAGGTGAGGCACGACGAATCCTCACGGGACCCGTGTGGTGACCTCGTGCACATGACGCACGACGAGCGCTCCGATCGCTCGGCGTGACGGCGTTGTGAGGTTCACGATGTTCCCCCGCACGTTGAACGGCGGACGCGCAAAGGGGGAATCGTCGATGCCGCGCTGCCGGTCGAGACTCGCCAGGTACGCGCCAGCGGCGGGGGACACCGTCGCCTGGCGCACCCGCGCCTCGCTCCCGGCAGCGAACGGCACATACGGGTAGGGTGAATAGCCCCTCACCTTGCGGCCGTTGAACGAGCTGTCGCTCAACACCTGGACGTCAAGAAACAACGAGTCCGGTGCGAGAGCCGGTCGCCCGTCGTTGTACAACTCCCACTGGTAGAAGTCTGATCCTGGCGCGAGGTCGGTGAAGTCCACAAGCAGCGTGCGATCGCCCGGCACTCCGATGGGACCCGTGCCGAAGCGCACGGAGTCGATCGGTCGCGCGCGTGGCAACGGCTCCACTGCTTCGTATCGATCCCCGGCCCAGGCGACCTGCAGCCGGTACATCGGTGAGGGCGGCAGTGGGGTTCGAGGAACATAGGTCCCCCGTCGCCCCGTCAGCTCCTGGAACGCGACCACGCGCCCGGCGTCATCCGTGACCTGCACGGACGCGCCAGTGACCGGTTCGGGCGCACCGGCAGCATCGAGACGCATCGTCCGCGCCAGCCGCACAAAGGACGTCGACGGACGGCCACTCACGGTGATGTCCACGCGCGCCTCAACGACCAGAAGCGGGTCCACGGCCTCCGCCACCAGGGGCACGACCCGTTCGCACGCCGCCAGCACCCCACCGCACGTCGCGAGGGCAACGGCCCGGGTGCATCGACTCAGAAGCGCCATGCGTAGCTGATCGAGGGGACGGCGCGAAACACGGAGTACTGCAGTTGCTCCACCCCACCGCTCCTGCCCGGTCGTACGCTCGCATACTGCGGGTTGAACCGGTGATAGGCGTTGACGATGCCGAACTGCAACGACCCGCGTTGGCGCAGCCGTCGCGTCGCACCCAGGTCCAGGCGGTGATACGCGGGGAGACGGGCCCCGTTGCGGCTCGCGTATTCGTTGAATGATCGTCCTCCAAGCACGTACGTGCTCCTCGGCAGCGTGGTCGGCAACCCGCTCGTCGCCGTGAACGTGGAGCCCAGTTCCCACCGCGCCCCCATGCGCCATGTACCGGTTGCCGCCAGTTGGTGTGTCCGGTCCAGGTGCGCGGGGAACCACTCCCCGCCGTTGAACCCGCCCACCTGCGGCCCCGGCGGTCCCGTGACCACCGACGCCAGGAACCGCTCCTCCGCACGGCTCAGGGTGTAGCTCACCCACCATGTGCCCCGTTCGCCGCGCCAGCGCATGAACAACTCAGCGCCTCGCGCCCTGCCCTCGCCTCGCTCCACCACCGTCTCCGTCTGTCGCGCGCGCGTCACGTCCGCCCCGTCGAGATACTCCACGAGGTTGCGTGACCGACGCAGCCATAACTCGAGCGACCACTCCAACGATCCCTGCTGGCGCGCATACCCCACGGCGACCTGGTCACCCACCATCGGGCGGACACCGGGACCCACCGGCTCGAACACATCGGTCGGCAGTGGCACGGCACTCCCGGAACCGAGGTGCAGGTATTGTCGATGCCGCGTCACGCTCGCCTTGAGGCTCGACGTCTCGTTGAGCGCATAACGCAGCCCGAGCCGTGGCTCGAGCCCGGCTGTGCCGCCAAAAGCCCCGGTCACCCGCGTGCTGTCCACCACGCGTCCCTGCACGTACTGGCCAAGGGTGCGGTCGAACGCGAGGGGCGCTCCGTCGTACCGGTAGAGCGTCGCGGGCCCCACACGCTGAAAGCCAGACCACCGCAACCCGACCTCCGCCGAGAGCCGTGCTCCCAGGCCCACCTCGTGTGAGGCGTACAGCGCCCCACTTCTCCCCAGCCGCCGTTCGCGCTTGAGCTCGCCGAGGTCGTACCCAAAGACGTTGGCCCCCGGCTCCACCTTGAGCAGGGCCACCTCACCCCCGAAGTCGATGGTACGCCCCGCACCAAGCGTCACTCGTTGCTCGACGCGCAGGTCGGTCGACGTGATGGCGGCCTCCCATTGGAGCGAGTCTTCCACCTCACCGTTGATATTGAAGCCGAAGTTGTACGCCGCGCGCGAGAGCGTGACCGTGGACAACAGGCGGCGGCCCAGCACCTGGCTCCAGCGCAGCGCTCCCGCCGTATTGCCCCAGTCCGCGCCCTCCTGCTCGTCGATGCCGAAGCGATCACGTCCCAGGTATCCCGACGCGGTCAGGGTTCCGGTGGCGGACGTCCGCCAGGTGAGCTTGCCGTTCAGGTCATAGAAGTAGGCGATCGCCTCCTCATCCTGATCCACGGCCGTCCGATAGATGAGGTCCGCATACGATCGCCGCCCGGCCACCATGAACGCACCACGATCGCTGACCGGCCCCTCGACCAGCGCACGACTGGAGAGCAGGCCCACGCTCGCCGAGCCCTCCACCTCGCGACCGTTGCCCTCACGCTGGCGTACCTCGATGACCGACGAGAGCCTGCCGCCATATCGCGCTGGCGCGGTACCCTTGTATACCGTGATCGCGTCGGTCGCCTCGGCATGCAGCGTGGACAAGAGACCGAATACATGGGACGGATTGTAGATCGGCGCGCCATCGAGAAGGAGGAGGTTGCCATCCGTCCGCCCACCCCGGACGGAGACCGCGGTCGAGGCATCGGTTGCGGTGGCGATGCCAGTCAGTGTTGTGAGATCCCGCATGGGATCCGGCTCGCCAAGCAACGTCGGCGCCGCGCGACGCTCCCTCGGTGAGAGACTCGACACGCCCATGGCGACCGCCGACGGATCGACCTCCGACGGCGCGCTTGCGGAATCCCTCACGAGAACTGGGGCGAGACCGAAGGCACGGGGCTCCAGCGCCAGGTCAAGCACCTGATGGCCGACGACCGAAAGGATGGTGTCCCGTGGCACATACCCGATGGCCCGCGCTCGCAAGGTCACGTGCCCTTCGGGTACGGGTATCGAGAACAGTCCGCTGGCGTTCGCCGTGTATGGCACCCCATTGACGAGGAGAGACGTCTCGCCAAGCGGCTCGAGGGAGCGAGCGTTGCGCACACGCCCCGCCAGTCGCCAGGAGGGCGTCGTGTCGACGAGGACTCGGCGCGAAGGTAGTGTGGCGGCCGCGCGCGCGGTCTCCGGCCGAAAGACGACACTTCCCTGAGGCGTGACGAGCAGCTCGAGACCTCCCGCCTCGGCGAGGCGCGCCAGCGCACGTCCCGCCCGCTCGTTGACGGCGCGGAACGACACCGACGCGCGAAGGCCGGGAAGGGTCGCATCGGCACTCCAGGACAGCCCCGCGCGCCGCGCGATGGAATCGATGACCGCCGACCGCGCGACGCTCCGCAGCTCAATCGTCGTGCGCACGCCCAGGGCCCCGGTCGTGTCGCGCGCAGGATCGAACCGGTGCGGCCCCTGCGAAGGCAGGGCGAGCGGCAGTAGCTGAAGCACGAGCCAGCGCCTCATCGCGAAGCCCCGGACATGGTCCAGGCAGACCCATCGTGACGGACGGAGGCACCCAGTGCGGCGGCAATCCCGCTCAAGACATCCGGGAGGCCGGCAGCGCGACTGTAGCGAGCCGTCACGCGTCGTTCCCCAAGCCCGGGATCGACCGTCACGCGTTCGCCGAACCAGCGCGAGAGATCGGCGGCCACCCTGGCGAGCGGCTCGTCGCGCCACACGAGTAACCCCTGCGTCCATGCCAGATGGTCCGAGATGTCACGGAGGGGGGTGATGTGGCCTTCCTGGTTGATGCGGGCCCCGGAACCCGCAGTGAGATGGGTCGTCGTCGCGCTGACGACGTCCGGTATCCCGATCGCCACCTCGCCTTCCTCCACCGCCACCAGGACATCACCCGCCGTGTCCGCCTCGACGACAAAGCGCGTCCCGACGTCCTCGATGACGGCACGACCTGCGTAGACCTTGAATGGAGTGGTCGCGTGGCGCACCTCGAACCAGGCTTGCCCTTCGAGTCGAACCCAGCGCTCACTGCCCGCACGCGCGCGCCACGACACGAGCGCCCCTGGCGCCAGCTGCACGGTGGAGCCATCGGGGAGCGACACAATGGTCGTTTCACCCGGCGCTGCCTCGCGCTCGAGGGTCCGGGCGCCCCACGCACTCCAGCCGAGCCACAGGGCCGCAGTGGCGGCCGCCGCCCACACCAGACGGGGGACAAGCGGCGCCCTGCGAGCGAGCTGCGGCGACAACTCCTGCCAGCCTCGTGCGACATCGAACGAGACCGGCGCGCCCACCATGCCCGCCCGGATCGATGCCAGCTGCTCGGCGCGGGACGGCTCGGTGCGCAGCCAGGCCTCCACCACACGACGCTCGTCCGCCGTCGCGTCTCCGGCGATGTAGCGCTCGAGAGTGAGGTCGTCTGGTGTCATCGCCGGAGGGGGTGCGGCTGAGTAGACACCCGCTTCCGGAAATCCCCCCCTATCTCATGGCCTGACGGAGGGTCGCCATCCCCCGGACCAGGAGTTTTTCCACCGCTTTGACGGTGATGCCGAGTACCGTGGCGACCTCCTCGTAGCTCAATTCTTCGCGCCAGCGGAGATGCATCGCCATGCGACAGCGTTCCGGCAGGGCGTCCATGGCCCGGGCGAGGGTCGTCATGCGTTCGAGCCTCAGGACGCGTGCGTCAGCCTCCTCGGGCGGCTGGGGCACCAGCCCGGTACGATCGGGAAGGGCCTCTGCCTCAGCGGTCCAGTCTTCCTCGACGCGCGCCCGGCGTCGCGCATTGAGGGCGCGGTTCCGCGCGCTGGCGAAGAGATACGCGCGGAGGCCGGTGGTGATCTCCCAGCGGTCGCGCGACACCCAGAGATCCAGGAAGAGCTGCTGGGTCAACTCGAGCGCGCGAGGTTCGTCGTGCAGGTAGCGCGCGATATAGGCGCAGAGCCGCGGCGCAGTGTCCCGGTAGACCTGCTCGAAGGCCGCAACATCCCCCCGGGCAATCCGTTGCGCGATGTCTTCTGGCCAGGGCGGCGCGGCGCTCATCGCGCGAGTGTAGCCGTCGCAATGCGCGACCGGCAAGCTGGGTGTGACGAGCCGACGGAGCGGTGCACCCGGCTGACAGGGCTGGCGGCTCGCGCGGTCTCCTTGCGCCAGTACGGATAGCACCAGTTCGACGAACCGTACCCCAGGAGACCGAGGATGAGATACACCGCAATCGCGCAAGTCGTGACGGCAGTCGGGTGGGTCATCGCCACCGCACCCATGGCGCCGGCCCAGGCCACCTACCGCCCGACCCCCCAACTCACCGACGTCCTGGGACTCCGGTTCTTTCCGCAGAGCGGGCTCTTCCAGTTTGACGGCGTGCAGCTGGCCTTCCCGGCGTCCGCGAAGACCAGCTTTTCGTTCGTCCTGCGCCGTGCGGGTGGCGCCGTCGTTTATCAGACCGGCCTGCGATATGAAGCGGTCAGCGGCTTCCCGGCGTTCGCCTGGCTCGCGCCCCTCGAGCGCGGCTCCGACAAGTTCAAGCTGACGGAGGGAGGCAGCTACGAGTTTGTGGTTCGCGCCGGCGACCAGGACCTGTCGGTCGTTCCCTTCGAGGCGGCGGCCACCGCCAGCGGGGACCCGTTCAAGCCCGGTCAATCGTTCCGCCTGACGGGGCCCTGGGAGCGCTACGCCTACCTGTACGGCAAGGACGGCGATGCGAGCGCGCAGCTCCGCGTTGTCGGCTGGCTCGCCGATCACGAACTCGGGACTGCCCGTGAGGACAAGTTCGTCGTCGTCCAGTTGGCACAGGGGTCGAACGTGGTCTGCAAGTCGACGGTGTTCATCGATGCGCCGCACTGGTCCCGCTTCCGCTTCGACCTGGCCAAACCCGCCAACAATGCGCCGTGCACCTTTGCCGACCTGCAGAAGGCCGACGGCACCTGGCGACTCGAGTTCCGCTCCCCGACGAAGCTCCTGCGCGCGTTCACGCTCACGGTATCGGGGAAGCAGATCCAGCGCATCGCGCGGAACGCACTCCCCTGGATGCAGACACGGTCCGACGGGATCCCTCCCAGGTTCGTGAACACGGACCTGGAGATGCAGGAGGCGTACTGGTTCGAACTCCCCCGCTAGGGCGCTGGCGGTCCCCCGTCCCCGGATGCAGCTTCGCGGGGTTGGCAGGCTGACCCCTCCCCGCTCCGACGTCCGACCATGCGCCACTCCCTCCTGCTCCTCGCGCTCGCCGCCTCTGCCGCGGGCGCCCAGACGAAGAAACTCATCAACCTGCGCGACATGCTCGCGCGGCCGACCTACGGCGGCTACCAGATCTCCCCCGACGGTCGACAGGTGCTCTTTACCCGCACCGACCGCGACCCGAAGGACTGGGCGCCAACCTCCCACATCTGGCTCCATGAGCTGAACGGCGGGCGCACCTACCAGCTCACCAACTCGCAGCGCGGCGAGAGTGCGCCGCGCTTCCTCCCCGATGGGCGGATCGCCTTCCAGTCCAACCGCGAGGGGCGCAACGCCTGGTACGTCATCTCCCCGTCTGGTGGCGAGGCCGTGAAGCTGGTCGAGGGCGACAGCGTCCCCACCGGCGGCCAGTTCTCCGCGGACGGCACGAAACTCGTCTACACGCAGACAACGGAACGTCCCGACAAGAAGGAGTGGGACGAGAAGGTGAAGAAGAAGGACGATGGGTACTACGCCGAGAAGAAGCTGACGTATACGCACGTGTGGATGTTCGATCTCGCCACGCGCACGAAGAAGCAACTCACCACCGGGGAGTTCGACCACAACGGCCCCGCCTTCTCGGCCGACGGCAAGTGGGTCGCCTACAGCAGCAACCGCAACAACCTCACGATCCGCGACAAGGGGTGGAGCAACAACAGCGACCTCTACCTGGTTTCAGCGGATGGCGGCCAGCCGCGCCAGCTCACGACGAACCCCGGCCCGGACAACGGCCCGCGGTTCTCGCCGGATGGGCAGTGGATCGCGTACTCATCGAGCGACCGGCAGAACTCGTCGGCGGATCAATCAGACGTGAAGGTGGTCAGCGTGAACGGTGGCGACCCGCGCA
>WBZL01002527.1_pt2 | contig 10345 bp, 9 predicted proteins | sample 5204291 | NCBI WGS metagenome assembly WBZL01 (sample SAMN12344345, study PRJNA552823) | activated sludge metagenome | biome: Activated sludge suspended growth; feature: Nitrification reactor; material: Wastewater; isolation source: activated sludge from nitrification reactor of wastewater treatment... | reverse complement strand
ATACACCGGCACGTCCGCCCCTTCCAGGCGCTCGCGGATGCCGGCGAAGAGAATCAGCGCGAGGGTAAAGCCTAGCGCCGAACCGAGTCCGAACAGCAGCGATTCGAGAAAGTTGTGCTTCATGCCGACGTTGAGTAGCGGCACGCCGAGCACGGCGCAATTGGTGGTGATGAGGGGCAGATAGATGCCGAGCACCTGGTGCAACACGGGGCTGGTCTTCTGGATCACCAGTTCCGTCAACTGGACAATGGCGGCGATGGTGACGATGAACGACAAGGTGCGCAGGTATTCCAGACTGTTCGGGATCAACAGCCAGCTGTCGATGACGTAGCTCGTGCCGCAGGCGAGCGTCAATACGAAGGTCGTGGCCGCACCCATGCCCATGGCGGTTTCCAGCTTCTTCGAGACGCCCATGAAGGGGCAAAGACCGAGGATGCGGACGAAGACGACGTTATTGACTAGGACGGCGCCGAGGACGATGAACAGGTAGCTGGCCATGGTAGGGCAATGACAGGAAATTCAACCGGCATTTCCCGATGAGGGGAGTGGGGAATTATCGCCTGTTGCCGTGCGTTAGACAACCCTGAAACTCAAGCGGACATTGGTCCGGGGTGGCTTTTCGCGCCATCGCTCGGCCGGCTTTCCGCCGCCGGCGTCAAGTCCCGCGAGCGGTGGCCGCGATGCATTCCTTGACCAGATCCGGTCCGCGGAACACGATGCCCGAGTAGATCTGCACCAGGGTCGCGCCGGCGTCGAGCTTGGCTTGCGCCTTGGCGCCTTCCGTAATGCCGCCGGCGGCGATGATGGGCAGTTCGTTCGCCAACGCCCGGGCCAGGGAGCGAACGACGGCGGTCGATTTCTCGAACACCGGTGCGCCGGACAGCCCCCCTGCCTCGTTGCCGTGCGGCAGATGTTCGACGCCGGTTCGCGACAGGGTGGTATTGGTGGCAATGACGGCGTCGATGTGGTGGCGGCGCAGCGCGTCGGCGATGCCGACAATCTGCGCTTCCTCCAGATCGGGGGCGATTTTCAAGGCCAGCGGCACGTAGCGGCCGTGTTGCTGAGCCAGCGCCGTTTGCCTGGCCTTGAGCGCGCCAAGCAGAGTGTCGAGCTCGGATTCGTCCTGCAATTGGCGCAGATTCTTGGTGTTGGGGCTGGAGATATTGACCGTGACGTAGCTGGCGTGGGCATATACCTTGGTCAGGCCGATCAGGTAATCGTCCGCCGCCTTGTCGATGGGCGTATCGAAATTCTTGCCGATATTGATGCCGAGTATGCCCTTGAAGCGGGCCACCTTGACGTTGGCGATCAGCGCGTCGACGCCGTGATTGTTGAAGCCCATGCGGTTGATGATGCCCTGCGCCGCGGGCAGCCGGAACAGGCGCGGCTTCGGATTGCCCGGCTGCGGTCGCGGCGTCACGGTGCCGATTTCCAGAAAGCCGAAACCCCAATGGCCCAGCGCATCGATGACTTCGCCGTTCTTGTCGAGACCGGCGGCCAGCCCGACCCGATTGGGAAAGTCGAGTCCCATGGCGGTCACCGGCGCCACGCGCGGCGGCCGGTAGGCCGGCACGAGGCCGCTTTTCTGGAATGCCGCGAGTCCGGTCAGTGTCAGTTCGTGGGCGGTCTCCGGGTCCAGCGCGAAGACCAGGGGCCGGACCAGGCAGTAGGGCAATATCATGGGGAATCCTCATGGGCAAGGGTGCCGGCAAGGCTGGCTTCGAGGTCCTGGCGACCACGGGGAGAAGCCATGACGATCAGGGTGAAGCCCGGTTGCACGACGAAATCGGTCGGTGGATTGAACTGCCAGTCGCCGCGCGTGCGCACGGCCAGCAGCACATAGTTGGGGCCATGCAAGGCAAGTTCGCCGATCGATCGCGCCGGGAAATCGGCCGGTATGACAATCTCCTCCACCCGCAGGTTGTGCTCCGAGCGCAGCATTTCGTCGAGGAAGGAAACGACGTGAGGCCGCAGCATGGCCGAGGCGATACGCATGCCGCCGGTGAAGTTGGGCGAAACGATGGCGTCGGCGCCCGCTTTGCGCATCTTTTCCACATTGCGCAGGTCGTTGCAGCGGGCAACGATTCGCACCGCCGCGTTCATTTGGCGCGCCGTCAGACTGATCATCAGATTGCGGCTGTCGTCGCCGGTAACGGCAAACAGGCCCTTGGCCTGCTCGATGTTGGCCTTGTCGAGCAAGTCCTCGTCCGACGCGTCACCTTCCAGGAACAACAGGCCGGGCTTCTTGTCCGCGTGGGCTTCCAGCACGTCGATCTTTTCGTCGATGGCGATGAACCGGTGGTGCGTCGACTCGAGCTCCTGGGCGACGTTCTGACCGACCCGGCCGAAGCCGCAAAGAATGAAATGACCTCGGGTCTTCATCAGCGCCTTTTCCATGCGTCGCCTCCTCATTGACTTGTCGAAGTCGCTGGCCAGTACCATGGCCGTGACGCTCGAAAAGAAGTAAGTCATTATGCCGATGCCTGAGAAGGCGATCGCCATGGTGAATATTTCGTTGCTCGGGTGATGGAAGATCTCGATGCCGGCGCCATAACCGATGGTGGCTACCATCAGGAAGGTCATGTACAGGGCGTCTAGCCAGCTGATCTCCGGGCCGCCCAGGTATTTGTAGCCGACGGTGCCGACCGCCATGACGGTGCCGAACGCCACGATGGCCGTGACGATGGACAGCCGGGCGCGGCGGAAGACGTCGTTGGTATCGCGGTCGTACTTCAAACGGTTTGATCCCTAGGCACGTTGTCGGCCGCGCCGTCGCCAGGCGCCGACCAGGTAGATGCGCCAGGCGAGGCGCGTCGCCAGATAGCCGAAAAAAGCCAGCAGCGAGGCAAGTAGGACCAGGCCCAGGGCGAGGGGTTGGCCTAGGCGGAACAGCCAGTCGAGCAGGGACTCGCTCCAGGCCAGCAGGCCGTCGGCACCATACTCGGGGGGCGGCGCGAACTGTCCGGTGGCGGCGACGCCCACCAGCGAGAGCGAGAACGTTCCGAGGGTGAAGGCCAGGACGTAGAGCGGCACGATGGTCAAGGGGTTGGTGTAGAGGGTGGTGAACAATGCCAACGGCAGATTGACCCGGAACATCAGGGCGCCGATGGCGGCGCCGACCATCTGCAGCGGGCCGGGAATCAAGCCGCAAAAGAGACCTACCGCTACCGCTCCCGCCGCCGAGCGGCGGTTCAGATGCCAGAGACGCGGATGCAAGAGCGTCGATGCGAAGGGTGCCAGCCACCGGTTGGAGCGAATCGCCTGGTGATCCGGCAGGTAGTTCCGCAAGTACTTGCGCATCACGAGATTTTAGCGGAAAAGCCGAACGCTTCTGGTCTAATGATGACCGGGAATGCCTCTGACATGCGACTTGCCATCCTCGCCTTTGCCGCTGGCGACCTAGCCCTCCAGAGTTGTGCCGAACTGCCGGCGGGACCGGTGCTGGCTGGTTTGCTGCTGTCCGGCGCGGCCTTGCTGGCCGTCTGCCGGCGATGGCCCATGCTGCGCCTTCCCGCGGCTGCCCTGCTGGGCTTCGTCTGGGCCGGCGGTCTGGCGCACCAGCGCCTCGCCGACGGCTTGCCCGCCGACGGCGAGGGGCGCGATGTCGAGCTCGTCGGGGTTGTCGCCAGCCTGCCGCAGCCTTTCGAACATGGCGTGCGTTTCGAATTCGACGTCGAGCGCGCCGGCGCCGCGGTGCCGGCGAGGCTGTCGCTGGCTTGGTATCGCGGCTGGCGGGCGCCGGAGGATGACGAATTTCATGCCGTGCCACCCTTGGCGGCCGGGGAGCGCTGGCACCTGACCGCGCGGCTCAAGCGGCCGCACGGCAACCTCAATCCGGACGGTTTCGATTTCGAAGCGTGGCTGTTCGAGCGCAACATCCGAGCCACGGGTTACGTCCGCAAGGCCGACACCAACCGGCGGCTCGACGAGTTGGTCATGGCGCCGGGCTATGCGGTGGATCGTCTGCGCCAGAATCTCCGCGAGCGCTATCGGCGCGCTCTGGGCGATGCGGCTTACACCGGCGTCCTGGTGGCGCTGGCCATCGGCGATCAGCGGGCCATCGACCCGGAACTCTGGCAGGTGTTCGCGCGGACCGGTGTTACCCATCTGCTGAGCGTGTCCGGCTTGCATGTCACCATGGTCGCCGGTCTGGCGGCCGGCTTGGCCGGCTGGGCTTGGCGTCGCTCATCCCGGCTCATGCTGCGTTTGCCGGCCCAGAAGGTGGCGGCGGCCGCCGGCTTTCTGGCGGCGCTCGCCTATACCCTGCTGGCGGGCTTCGCCGTGCCGGCGCAGCGCACGCTCTATATGCTCTCCGTGGTGGCCTTGGCGATGTGGACCGGTCGGACGACGGTGGTCAGCCGCGTGTTGGCGCTGGCCCTCCTGCTGGTCCTGCTGCTCGACCCGTGGGCGGTGTTGTCGGCGGGCTTCTGGCTGTCGTTCGGCGCGGTCGGCTTGCTGTTCTATATCGGTGCCGGTCGACTGGCGGAAGGGCATTGGTTGCCAGCCTGGGGTCGCGCCCAGTGGGCGGTCACCATCGGCATGATTCCGGCGTTGTTGGCCTTGTTCCAGCAGTTCTCGCTGGTGTCGCCGCTCGCCAACGCGGTGGCGATTCCGGTGGTCAGCTTGCTGGTGACGCCGCTGGCCTTGCTGGGCGCGTTGCCGCTCACCGAGCCGCTGCTCTGGCTGGCCCATTGGCTGACGGCCGAACTGATGGGATTGCTCGACTGGCTGGCCGCGTCCGATTGGGCGATCTGGCAGCAGCAGGCGCCGCCCGGCTGGGCGGTGCTGCTGGGTACCGCCGGGGTCGGCTGGCTGTTGCTGCCCCGTGGCTTTCCGGCGCGCTGGGTGGGGGCGGCCGCGCTGTTGCCGCTGGTCTTCGTTCCGGCGCCGCGACCGGCGACCGGCGAGGCGCTGGTGCGCGTGCTCGATGTCGGCCAAGGCCTGGCGGTGCATGTTCAGACGGCCGGTCACGATCTGCTCTACGACGCCGGGCCGGCCTTCTCGGCCGATGCCAATAGTGGCAATCGCATCATCGTGCCCTACCTCCGCGCGGCCGGGGTGCGCCGGCTCGACATGATGGTGGTGACTCATCGCGACAAGGACCACGAAGGTGGCGCGCAGGCCGTGCTGGCGGCGGTGCCGACGACATTGCTGTCCAGTTCGCTGTCCGCGGATCATCCCCTGTCGGCAGTGCCCGTGCCGCACCGGCCCTGCGTCGACGGCGAGACCTGGCAATGGGACGGCGTGAGTTTCACCGTGCTGCACCCGACCGAGGCTGGCTATTTGGCAGCGAAGACCACCAACGAGCTTTCCTGCGTATTGAAGGTTTCAGCGGCGGGCGGTGCCGTCCTGCTGACCGGCGATATCGAGGCGCGCACCGAAGCGGCCCTGCTGGAGCGGCATGCGGCCGATGTCGGCGCCGAGGTGCTGGTGCCGCCGCATCATGGCAGTCGCAGTTCGTCCAGCCCGGCGTTGATCGCGGCGGTGCGGCCGCGCCAGGCGATCTTCTCGTCCGGCTATCGAAACCGCTTCGGGCACCCGGCAAGGGAGGTGATGGAACGCTTTCGCGCCGCCGCGGTCGACATGCGGCGCACCGATAGCGACGGCGCCGTGACGGTCAGGCTTGGTCATGCCGGCATCGCGACCGCGGTGGAACGGCAAGTCCGTGCCCGCTATTGGCAGGGCCGCTGATAGACTGGCCGGCGGAGGTAATCGATCATGAGCGACATGCGCCAGCACACCGTCCAGTGCCTGAGTCCGGCCGGCTTCCACGACATGGCCTACGTGGAGTGGGGCGATCCGGCCAATCCGCGCGTGCTGGTCTGCGTTCATGGCCTGACGCGCTGCGGTCGCGATTTCGACTTCCTGGCGCGGGCAATGGCCGATCGTTACCGCGTGGTTTGTCCCGATGTGGTCGGGCGGGGGCGCAGCGCCTGGCTGCGGGACAAGAGCCACTACGCTATTCCGCAGTACTGCGGCGACATGGTGACGCTGCTCGCCCGCCTCAACGCGGCGACCGTGCATTGGCTTGGCACCTCGATGGGCGGCCTGATCGGCATGGCGCTGGCGGCGCAACCGGACAGCCCGATTTCCCGTCTGGTGATGAACGATGTCGGGCCAGTGATCACTGCGGCTTCGATTGCCCGCATCGGCGAGTATCTGGGTACCGCCCCACGGTTCGCGTCGATGGAGCAGGCGGAGGCCTTCGTTCGTTTCGTTTCGGCCCCGTTCGGTGCCCTCACCGACGCCCAGTGGCGGCACTTGACCATCCATACCATGCGTCCGACGGCCGACGGCGGCTTCGAACTGGCCTACGATCCGGGCATCGCGGCGCCCTTCCGTCAGGCGATGGGGCAGGGTGAGGATGTTCTGCTTTGGCCCATCTACGACGCGGTTCACTGTCCGACCCTGTTGCTGCGCGGAGCCCAGTCCGACTTGCTGACCGCCGATACGGCACGACAGATGGCGACCCGCGGACCGCGGGCCCAGGTGGTGGAAGTTGCCGGTGTCGGCCACGCGCCGGTGCTGATGGAGGCCGGGCAGATCGGCGTCGTGCGGGACTTTCTTCTGGGTTAGAATGGTTCGTGGCGGGTCTCCCCGCATTGTGGCGCGGTCAATCTGGTCAGGTCCGGAAGGAAGCAGCCACAGCCGATGTCCGCAAGTGCCGGGGGTCAGGCTCGCCACCCCCTCTTTCAGTCGATGTTTTCGCGGTCGCCGCGTCGTCCGGCAACATCCACTTACAAATCCCTTGGTCTTCGACACACGACGCTTACCGTCGGGTGCTGAAATGGCTCACGCCAATCAGGCATCGTTAGGAGACAGCAATGGAATCCAGCAGGAAAATTTTCGCGGCCATCGTTGCCGCCGGCATCATGGGTGCCGGCCCCATCGCCTGGGCGCAACCCGGCCCGGGTGGATGCGATGGCCGTATGGGCATGATGCGGGGGGCCATGCAGGGCGTGAGTTTCGACCCGGCGGCCCGCGCCGAGCAGCGCCTGACGCAATTCAAGGCCGATCTCAAGCTTACCGCCGCGCAGGAGCCGCTCTGGCAGGCATTTGCCGACAAGGCCAAGAGCGAGGCGGGCAAGGGATTTCAGGCCATGCGCGACCAAGCCCAGGATCTCAGCCTGAGCGCGCCGGAACGGATGGCGAGGCGAACGGAGGTCATGAAGCAGCGTGTGGTGGCCATGGAGTCGGTTAACGCGTCCTTCAAGACGCTCTATGATGCCCTGACCGTTGACCAGAAGCGGGTGGCTGATATTCACGCGGCGCGCACGGGCGATCGCCGGCAGATGGGACCTATGAGGCACGGCGGACCACGGGGCCCGATGCAGCCGCAAGGCATGGCGGCGCCAATCAAGGGCTGAGAGCAAATCTGCTCGTCGGATGCACGGGGCGTCTTCCCAACCGGGGGGCGCCCCGATTGCCTTTGGTAGAATCACAACATGAGTTACCAAGTGTTGGCCCGCAAGTGGCGCCCCCGGTCATTCGCCACCCTGGTGGGGCAGGAGCACGTCGTCAAGGCGCTGACGCACGCCCTCGACCAGCAGCGACTGCATCACGCCTACCTGTTCACCGGGACACGCGGTGTCGGCAAGACCACGATCGCGCGGATCATGGCCAAAGCGCTCAACTGCGAGACCGGAGTTGGCTCCACCCCCTGCGGTACCTGTTCTTCCTGCGTCGAAATCGATAGCGGCCGCTTTGTCGATTACATCGAACTGGATGCGGCGTCGAATCGTGGCGTCGAGGACATGACCAGCCTGCTGGAGAAGGCGACCTACGCGCCGACCCGTGGTCGCTTCAAGGTCTATGTGATCGACGAAGTGCACCAGCTTTCCGGCCACGCCTTCAACGCCATGCTGAAGACGCTGGAGGAGCCGCCGGAGCACGTGAAGTTCATATTGGCGACGACCGACCCGCAGAAGATTCCGGTTACCGTACTGTCCCGCTGCCTACAGTTCAACCTGAAGCAGATGCCGCCCGGACACATCGTCGAACATCTGACGCGAGTCCTCGGCGCGGAGAGCGTGGCGTTCGAGCCGTCGGCGCTGCGCCATCTGGCCAAGGCAGCGGCCGGCAGCATGCGCGATGCGCTGAGCCTGCTCGACCAGGCCATTGCGCACGGCGCGGGACGGGTCGAGGAAGCGGGTGTGCGCGACATGCTGGGCACGGTTGGCGACGACTATCTGTTTGCCATTCTGGATGGCCTGGTGGCGGGCGACGCGCCGGCCATGGTCGATGTGGCCGACGCCATGGAAGCCCGCAGCCTGGCTTTCGACTCGGCGCTGCAAGAGCTGGCGACCCTGTTCCATCGCATCGCGCTGGTGCAATTCGCGCCCCAGGCGCTGGTCGACGACGCCGAGCGCGTGCGCTTGGCGCCCTATGCGACCGCCTTCGACGCCGAGTTCCTGCAGCTTTGTTACCAGATCGCCATCCATGGCCGTGACGATCTGGCGTTGGCGCCGGATGAGTTCGCCGGCTTCACGATGACCTTGCTGCGCCTGGCCGCCTTTCGGCCGGAGACCGCGGCACCATTGGGCGCGGCATCGACAGCGCCGGGGTCGCGACCTGTCCCGGCGAGGCCCGTGAACCCTCCGGTCGTGCCGGTCACCCGCCCGGAGACAGCGCCCGCGTCGATGTCGAACAAGGCGCCGGCCTCCGTTGCCGATCCGGCGGAAAGCGACTGGCATCGCCTGGTCGCTAGCCTGTCGTTGTCGGGTTTACCCAGGCAGTTGGCCCAGAATTGCGAACTGGCGGAACTCGGCGACGGTCAAGTCACACTGCGCTTGCCACCCGCGCACAAGTCTTTGTTGAACACGAAGATACCGCAGGACAAGCTGCAAGCGGAGTTGCAGACCCACTTGGGGCGGCCGGTTCGGCTGGTCATTGTGGTGGCGGAACCGGAGAATGAAACGCCGGCGGAGCGCAGCAAGGCGGAAAAGCGCGAACGCCAGGACAGGGCCGTCGCCGCCATCGAGGGCGACGCCTTCGTGCGCGACGTCATCGACCTGTTCGATGCCAGTATCGACGAATCGACGATCAAACCGTTATAAGGAGTTAGCGAAATGTTCAACAAGGGCGGCATGGCCAACCTGATGAAGCAGGCGCAGCAGATGCAGCAGAACATGGCCAAGGCGCAGGAGGAACTGGCCAGCCTGGAAGTCGAGGGGCAGGCGGGCGCCGGCATGGTCAAGGTGACGATGACCTGCAAGCACGACGTCAAGCGTGTCACCATCGATCCGTCGGTGATGGACGACAAGGAAATGCTGGAAGACCTGATCGCCGCCGCGCTGAACGACGCCAGCCGGCGGGTCGAACAGACGACGCAGGACAAGATGAGCGGCTTCACGGCGGGGCTCAATCTGCCGCCCGGTATGAAGCTGCCCTTTTGATAGTCGCGCCCTCGAGTCTCGATGAGCTCATCGAGGCACTGCGCTGTCTGCCCGGGGTCGGCCCGAAGTCGGCCCAGCGCATGGCCTATCACCTGTTGCAGCGGGACGCCCGCGGTGCCGGGCGCTTGTCCGCCGCGCTCGATCGCGCCCTGAAGACGCTGCGCCACTGCGCCCGTTGCAACACCTTCACGGAAGACGAAGTCTGTAACCGCTGTCGGTCGACCAAGCGCGACCCCTCGTTGCTCTGCATCGTCGAGATGCCGGTGGACCTCAACACCATGGAGCAGACGCACGCCTTCAACGGACTGTATTACGTGCTGATGGGCCGCCTCAGTCCCCTGGACGGGGTCGGTCCCAAAGAACTGGCCTTCGATCGCCTGCTGACGCGGGCGACGGATGGCGTGGTGCGCGAAGTGGTCCTCGCCACCAATTTCACCAACGAGGGCGAGGCCACGGCCCACTACCTTTCGGAAATGCTGCACACCCGGGGTCTGAAAGTCAGCCGTATCGCCCGCGGTCTGCCAGTCGGCGGCGAACTGGAATATTCCGATGCGGCGACCGTCGCCCAGGCCCTGATCGAACGCCGTGACTATTAGGGTCGCGCCGGGTGGTGGTGTCCTCTTGGGGCCAACCTGTGGCGTTGGCAGGCGGGGATCTCATAAGGTTTTGCCAATGCGGGCTTTAATCGGTTGCCTGACTCCTGTATAATCCGGCGGTTTTTCGGGATTGCCTTCTCCATCTTCAGGAATTACGCCATGAGTTGTGACGAAAGAGTGGATTGCGGGCGGCGGCGCCTGCTAGTAGCCACAGCGACCGCTGGTGGGGTCGCTGGCGTCGCGGCCGTGGTGCCGTTTGTTGCCAGCATGCTTCCTTCCGAACGGGCCAAGTCCGCGGGCGCTCCCGTCGAAGCCGATATCAGCAAGCTTCAGCCGGGCGAAATGATGACGGTT
>WBZL01005588.1_pt1 | contig 10348 bp, 10 predicted proteins | sample 5204291 | NCBI WGS metagenome assembly WBZL01 (sample SAMN12344345, study PRJNA552823) | activated sludge metagenome | biome: Activated sludge suspended growth; feature: Nitrification reactor; material: Wastewater; isolation source: activated sludge from nitrification reactor of wastewater... | reverse complement strand
ATTGGCAAGCTAGACCCGGAAGAGTTGTTCTATCTGATGAGCCGTGGGATTCCCCGGAAAACGGCCGTAGAAATGTCCGTTCAAGGATTCTTCGACCCGCTCATGCGGCGCATTCCTTTTGAGGGTATCCGCGAACGCATCTTTGGACGCATTGTTGAGAAGCTTGGTTAAATTCATGGGTGCATCCCGACTTCGGGTTATTTCGGATGACTGGTGCTTGTGTATAAGGCGGGAGAGCTGACTTCCTCGCCTGGCATGAATTGAATTCAAGGCAAACGGTGGCAGCGACTCTCGCCATTCCCAAGGAAACCTGGGTGGCAGCGCGGCCACCGTTTTTGATCTAAACCACCATAAAGTAGGAGTTCGACGTGAGTAACAAAGGGTATATTAATTCTGAAGTTTTGGTAAGCACCGATTGGGTGGCCGACAATATGCACAACACGGCCGTACGCCTGGTCGAATCGAATGAAGATGTTTTGCTCTACAGCACCGGGCATATTGCGACGGCCGTCCACATCGACTGGGTAGCCGATCTAAACGACGCCGTGCGCCGCGATTACCTGGACGAAAGCGCTTTTGCTGCGCTGATGGCCAAAAACGGCATCAGCAACGAGACGACCGTTGTTTTTTATGGCGATAAAAACAATTGGTGGGCCTGTTATGCATTTTGGGTCTTTAAATTGTTTGGACACGCCGACTGCCGCATCATGGACGGCGGCCGCGTGAAGTGGATTGCCGAAGGGCGCGAATTAACCAAAGAGAAACCTTCATTCCCCACGACAACCTACAAACCTGCCGCGCGCGCCGATTACAAAATCCGTGCCTTTCGGGATCAGGTGATGGACCATGTGCGCGCAGATCAGCCGTTGGTGGATGTGCGCAGTCCGCAAGAATTTAGTGGCGAGCTGCTGCACATGCCCGGGTCGCCACAAGAGGGCGCGCTGCGCGGTGGACACATTCGCGGCGCAGTAAATGTGCCCTGGAGCCGGGCAGTCGCCGAGGATGGCACCTTCAAATCGGCCGACAATTTGCGGGCGATTTATGAGGAAGAACAAGGGCTTTCGCCTGATGACAATGTGGTTGCTTACTGCCGGATTGGCGAGCGTAGTTCGCACACATGGTTTGTCTTGACCTATCTTCTGGGTTATCCAAACGTGCGCAATTATGACGGTTCCTGGACCGAATGGGGCAACCTGGTAGGCGCGCCCATTGAAAATCCATCCAAAGCCAAACGCTAGGTATGCCGAGGAACCACACGTAATTAACTTTAGAGTTTCCAGATAGGTCCATTCTTCAAGATTGGACCTATCTTCTACCTCCCATCCTCAATCCCAGACCCCTAACCCAATCCTCGACTTTTTGCGTATCACCTGATCCGCATTACAATCTATTTCATGTTAGATGTAGAAAAAATACGCGCAGATTTTCCTATTTTAAGTGTAGAAGCGTACCCGGGTGTGCCGCTGGTTTATTTGGACAGCGCCGCTTCGTCGCAGAAGCCCGAAGTTGTTTTGGCGGCGATGGATACCTATTACCGGCAAATGAACGCTAATGTACACCGCGGGATTCACCGATTGAGCGAAGACGCGACGAACGCGTATGAAGCGGCCCGGTTAAAAATCGCTCGCTTTATCAATGCGCTGGATGAGAGCCTGATCATTTACGTGCGGAACGCCACCGAGGGTTTTAATTTGGTGGCCTACAGTTGGGGGCGGCAAAACATTCAGGCTGGGGATGAGATTCTCCTCACCGAGATGGAGCACCATGCCAATCTGGTTCCCTGGCAGATGTTGGCGGAAGAGAAAGGGGCGGTTGTGCGCTACATTCCCTTTTTGCCCGATGGCACGCTGGATTTGAGCCGATTGGATATGTTATTGACGGAGCGAACGAAGCTGTTTTCATTTACGGCCGTTTCCAACGTCTTTGGCACCATTAACCCTGTCCGCCAGTTGGTTGATGCTGGGCATGCTGTGGGCGCAGTAGTTATGGTAGATGCTGCGCAAGCTGTGCCGCATACGGCCGTTGATGTTCAGGCCTGGGACTGCGATTTTATGACTTTCTCTGGCCATAAAATGTGCGGACCGACCGGCATTGGTATCCTTTATGGCAAGCGCCGATTGTTGGAAAACATGCCGCCTTTCATGGGTGGCGGCGACATGATCCGCCGCGTAACTCTAGAAGGTTCCACCTGGAATGATTTACCCTGGAAGTTTGAAGCAGGGACACCGAGCATTGCTGAGGGAATTGGTTTGGGAACGGCCGTAGACTACCTTACCAACATCGGCATGGACAACATTCACGCCCACGAGCAGTTTATCACCCATTACGCCCTTGAAGCCCTTAGCGAAATAAAAGGCATCACCCTCTACGGTCCACCCGCCTCGCAGCGCGCTGGCGTAGCCACCTTCACCATTCAGGGTATCCATCCCCACGATATATCCGAAGTTGTCGATAAAGATGGCATTGCCATTCGCGCCGGTCACCACTGTGCTATGCCGCTCCATTTGCGCCTGAATATCAGCGCCACCGCGCGCGCCAGCTTTTATTTGCACACTACGACACAAGAAATCGATAAACTCGTTGCCAGCCTGAACCGGACACGCAAACTTTTTCGATTATAATTTTGCCAGAGAAACAGGATATTAGAGTTGCATTGATTGCTGCACCTTAACTGATCCGAGGTTTGTCATGGATATTTACCGGGAACAGATCATCGATCTTCATGAACATCCACTGAACTTTGGCGAATTGGAAACGGCCGATTACATTCACGAAGATGACAATCCGCTCTGTGGCGACATCATCCAGATTGCCATCAAACTGGATGATTCCGGGCGAGTCAGCCAGGTCGCCTGGACAGGCAGCGGTTGCGCCATCAGCCAGGCGTCGGCTTCTTTGCTCACTGAAACAATCAAAGGCATGAGCCTCATCGACATCCAGAGCTTCCCTCCAGAACGCTTATTAGACCTGATTGGCGTCCCATTAAGCCAGGCGCGTCGAAAATGCGCCCTCTTATCGCTGAAAGTGCTTCAAGCTGGCGTATCTGGGGCGGTGAACACAGATAAATAACCGATGTTACGCATGCGAAACCATTAGGGTTTCCCGCAGCGTAACCGCGTAGCATGAGTGAATAATTGAAATGAACGAATTTATAAAAATAGCTCGCATCGAAGACATTCCACCAGGTGGTCGCCTGTGGTACGATTTTGAGGAAGAAACAGTTGTTGTATTTAACGTGGGTGGGACGTTGTACTGTCTGGCCGACCGCTGCACCCACGACGATGGCCCATTGGAAGATGGCGAATTAGAAGACCACGAAATCGAATGTCCGCGCCACGGCGCACGTTTTGACATTCGCACCGGCAAAGCTTTGTGCATGCCGGCGACGTCGCCTGTGCCAACTTTTGCCGTAAAAGTAGAAGATGGAGACGTCTACGTAGAATCACCTGACACCTGGTAGTGCAGGTGAATATCGTTTGACTGTCTGTCACAAATTGCCTATAGTTACTGCTAAAAATAGAACAAATATTTCAATTGCCAGGAAGTTTTGGCTGCCTGTAGCGAGCGGGGAACGGCCGTTTTGCCGCCAACATCACTCGGAAACAAATAACGAACTATGGAAATTGGACTTGTAAAACAAATCGACATCGAGCATGAAGTAAAAGAATCCTACCTCAGCTATGCCATGAGCGTCATCGTCTCGCGGGCATTGCCCGACGCCCGTGACGGGCTGAAGCCCGTGCAGCGGCGTATCTTGTATGCCATGTATGATATGGGACTGCGGCCAGACACCCCCTATCGCAAATCTGCACGCGTTGTTGGCGAGGTGCTAGGCAAATATCACCCCCACGGCGACCAGTCTGTTTACGATGCGATGGTCCGAATGGCGCAAGATTTCTCCATGCGCGCCGAACTGGTAGACGGGCAAGGAAACTTCGGCTCCATTGATGGCGATCCGGCGGCGGCGATGCGTTATACCGAAGCCCGTATGTCGAACATGGGGTTCGACATGCTCGAAGACATCAATAAAAACACTGTCGATTTTTCCGCCAATTTCGACGATTCGCTGCAAGAACCCAACGTGCTGCCGGCCACCATCCCAAACCTGCTGGTAAATGGCTCATCGGGTATTGCCGTGGGCATGGCCACCAGTGTACCTCCGCACAACTTAGGCGAAGTCGTCGATGCACTCTGTTATATGTTGGATAAATGGGATGCTTTGGCAGACATATCGGTTGGCGACTTGATGCAATTTATCAAAGGGCCAGATTTTCCAACAGGCGGGCAAATTTTTCGTTTTCGAGGCGATGAAAACGAAACCGATGTTTTGCTGAATGCTTATGCCACGGGTCGCGGCCGGGTTACGGTGCGGGCGAAAGCTCATGTCGAGCGCATGGAGCGCAATAAATCGCGCATAGTTATCACGGAACTGCCTTATCAGGCCAACAAGACGAATTTGCTCGGCCGTATTGCCGACCTGCATCGAGATGGCAAAATCGATGGTTTGACTGATTTGCGTGACGAATCGGATCGCAATGGAATGCGCATTATTTTAGAAACGACGCGCAATGTAGAACCAGAGGATGTATTGGCGGAGCTTTTTCGCCTGACGCCGATGCAAAGCACATTTAGTATCTCCCTGTTAGCGCTGGTGAATGGCGCGCCGCGCATTTTAACGCTGAAACAGGCGCTTCGGGTGTATTTGGAGCACCGCCTGGAAGTTATCAGGCGGCGAAGCGAGTACGATCTGGAAAAGACACGGCAGCGGGCACATATTTTGGAGGGCTTGTTAATTGCGCTGGATAACCTGGATGAAGTGATCGACACCATCCGGCGGTCGCGTACGGTAGAGACAGCGCGGGCCAATTTGCAGAGCCGTTTTAAGCTTTCGGAGATGCAGGCGCAGGCCATATTGGATATGCAGCTTCGGCGTTTGGCCGGTTTGGAGCGACGAAAAATTCAGGATGAATACAAGGAAAAGTTGCAGCTCATTAAGTTTTTAGAGAGATTGATCGCCAGCCCGCAAATGATGCGGGACACAATCAAAGAAGAGTTAACGGCCGTGCGCGGCAAATACGTCAACAGCCGCCGTACCCAAATTATCGAAAGCGGTGAAAGCAAAGTCATAACAGCTACCGATTTGCTGCCGGACCAGCAAGTGTGGGTCATGATCGGCGAGAAAGGCACCGTGGCGCGTACCACGACGCCAGATATGGCATCAGTGCCCACCAAACCTACCGAGCAGCCGAAAGCGCTGTTAGAAGCCAATACTCAGGATATTCTTTACCTGTTCACGGCTGACGGGCAAGCCGTTAGCTTGCCCGTGTATCAGTTGGCACAGGCGCGAGAATTGGGGCAAGGAACTCACTGGGCGGATATGACAGGCCTGACCCGGCGGCATCATTTGGCGGCCGCGTTGGTGCTTCCGTTTGAGGCCGAAGGGTATCTGTTTTTAACGACCTTATCGGGCGTGGTGAAACGTGTGCGTCTGGAAGATTTGCCGGGTATCACGACAGATCCGTTTGTGGTAATCAATGTCGCTGAAGATGACGCCTTGGGCTGGGCAAAAGTGACCTCTGGCGAAGATGAAGTCCTGTTGGTGACGGCTTCTGGTCAGGCGATCCGCTTTAAGGAAGAAGAGGTGCGGCCAATGGGCCTGCCTGCCGGTGGCGTGATGGGTATTAAACTGAGCAGCGATGTGGATGGCGTAATCGCCATGGCAGTTGTAGATCCGGCGGCGTATTTGTGGAGCGTTACTGATAACGGATTGGCCAAGGCAACACCGATGGATCAATATCCGACTCAGGGACGATATGGTCAGGGGGTGATCAATTTGCGTTTGCCAAAAGAAGCGGCTGAAGTGGTGGCCGCTGTTGTTGGACCATTGGAGGCGAATCTGATCATTACAACGGCCGTAGGCACCACGAAGACCATGCGATTGGGTCAGGCAGACGTGGGGACGCGGGCTATAAAACCGAAAGCCCTCTGGCAGATGGGTGACCGCAATCGCGTAACTGGTGCGATTCAATTGGTAGCCAGACCAGAAAACCTCAGTAATGAGGAAACGGCCGTGCCTACACAACTATCGCTGATCGATTAATTCCTGGACGCCCTGGTGTAAATCGACATACCGAATGCAAGAAAAATAGGTATAATCATTAAATCAATTCACATGAAATGATGACAACAAACCAAAGACTTTCACTGTTTGTACGAACGGAAACGGAGACAAGATAGGATGAACTTTAGAGATCGAAGGGTAAAGGATGAAGACGGCGTCGAATTTATTTTCACCGTCGAAATGCAGCGGCGATTAAGCCAGGCCGGTTTACCAATTGAACCAATGTATCTTTCTCAATTAGGCGATTTCCAGGCGCCAGCAGCGGTGTCAACACCCAACGATCGCCCCGAACGCAGCGAATCTCAGCCTAAAGCGGCCACCCAGACGGCCGTTTCTGACACGCCCGGCGAGTTTGATACCTCATTTCCCATTCAGATCGATCCACAAACCGGCAAATATATTGGCCGGCTTAAATGGTATAACCCACAAAAAGGGTATGGCTTTCTGGTCCGAGGTGCAGGGGAAGAGATATTTTTCCACAAATCCAGCACAATTGGTCGCCCGGAAGATCTGAACGAAGGCCAGTGGGTTTTGTATGATGTGGAGGAAACCCGCAAAGGACCTGAAGCAATGGAGATCGAGCCCTATTCGGGTGAAATTGTCTCATAACTCACAGCGAGGCAAACTTCTCGGGCCTGTCATAGATAAATCTGTATAATAGTCACTCCCAGCAAATATAATAAAAAGCGCTCTTCAACACGAGCGCTTTTTATTTGGCGTGTCGATTTTGCCAGCAGCTACCCAAAAACGACTTTCTTGAATTCCAGAACGTCACGCAACGTGACGTCCGGAATAATGAGGGCATCCCCAACGCGAGCCGTATCTTCATTAAATTTGTAAGCCACCATACTAATGTACATGTCACGCGCGCCAGTAAAAAACTGAAAAACGCGCCAACCTGGATTTCGTGACCAGTTGGTGTCTATCACAGTGGGCATACCTTTTATTTCAATGTTATCGATAAGAGGGAAACCCTTTGGTTGCGGCAGCGAAATGATGAGGCGTTTGTTTGTCTTAAGCACGCGCCATTGGTTGTATACAATATATTGGCGAGCACTGCCAGAAACTAGACTGACCACGGCAACTACCGGGACGAGGGCAAACCAGTAGCTTAGAATTTGCAGGTAGCCCAGCAGAAGGAGAACGGCCGTACACACAATTGTCAGCACAATCAGCAACGTTAAGTATCTGAAAATGATATTCGCCGGAAAAGCGCGATACCAGGCAAGCCCAATCTGCAGAATGGGCGTTTCCCCCGGCAGCAAACGCTCCGAAATATCTTCTGGCTGAAACGAGTCCTCAATGTGCCAACGAAAATCAGTTGGCAGGCGTTTCCATCGCCTCCTCGCCCAACCGAGTGTGCCAGTGGATGCCCTTCTATTTGCCATACCACCCCGCTTTCACTGTGCTAAATATACTCATAATATCAGGCATCATTTATTGTGGCACTATTAGCACCTGACCCACGTATATCAGGTCAGACGTTAAGCCATTCGCAGCTTTTATTGCATTGACAGTCGTGCCAAACCGGGTAGCAATGCTTGTTAAATTGTCCCCTTGGACGACAGTATAATAAATAGTATTACCGCCGCTACCCCCGCCCGAAACAGGAGACGTTGGCGTAACAATGATCAAAGTAGGCGGCGTCGGCGTCGCGGCAGAGGGGTTGCCGGGGCTTGTGTTCGTATTAAATGCAGAATCAAGGATACTCGACGATGTATTCATGACCTGCTGCCATTCAGACGAAGTACCGGCTTCCAGTAAATCATTAGCCCACGTAGCAAAAACTTGGGTGATGATAAAGCTAACCGCCACGAAAACAAGCAATATGCCGACAAAGTAAGTAATGATCGACCAAATGCCAGATTTTGGTAGTTGTACCTTGAAAATGAGATGGTAGGCTAAAATCAGCCCAACCACGAGGGGGATAAAACGTAATAATTGACCAAGATTCAAATCCATGATGATACTCCTTACTTCTTCTCTACTGGGTCAGGGTAAAAATCCTAAAGGGTCTACAAAGGTTTTGTTGGTTTTATCGTAAATAGTGTAATGAACATGGGGGCCGGTGGCGTAACCCACAGCACCCATCACCCCAACGGCTTGGCCGCGTTTGACAGATCCTGACTCGACCAGGTAAGAACGCGGGTGAAGTAGCCAGACAATCCATTCTTCATTTTCAATTCGAATGGTGGTGTTGTACCAGCGATCTGTGAAGGTGGTTATTTCACCAGGCATTGGAGCCTGTAAAATAGCAGTGCTGTCATCGCTGGAAATATCAAGTCCCGGTAAACTGTAGCTGCAACCATGAATATCTTGGGTCAAAATGGGGGCAAATGTAACCGGGTTTAATCGTGGTCTCAGTGTAATGTTGCCCAAAGTGTGGGGTTTGTCAATACAGGTTTCATCGTCCACACTGCGAGTTGTTGGGAAGAGCATGTCGCTGTCGACACCCAGAACTGTGCTGCTGAGGTTGGTAAGGGCGGAACTGGTCCAATCATAAATGCGGTTGCTGAGGTCGATGATGGCAATGGTCAACGGCCGTTCCTCTCCCCCCACATCTATCTGCGAAACAACCAAACTTTGCATGGCCAAATGTGCCGGCCATGCGCCTAATTGCTTCACAACCACTGTGCCTAATTCCACGTCGGAATAGACCATATTGGTGTGAGCTTTGTCGAAATTGTTCATCACATAGGCCGATTGGTCTGCATCCAGCCGTGCCGCGGCTCCCATGCCGGCATTATAGGCAAAATAACAGCTTTTAATCTCTTCAGGGTTTTGCGCGTAATAGGAAATATCAGGACATCGTTTTTTGAATTCGCTGGCGGCAATTGCCAGTTGCTCTGCAACTTCCAGATCTGAAATGGGACCAGGCGTGAAACAGGGTAGCTCTCCTGTGCGCACCAGATCGTATGCGCCAATGATTCCTGTACAATTTTCGGGATTAGTGGACAGCATACTGTTCTCTTTAAACCATAAAACCAATGGTACTTCTCTGGGGATGTCTGCATTGCGGGCAATGCGGTCTGCAATGGGCGCCCATTTGAGGGCTGCGTTTTGTATTGAACTGGGCAGCGCATATTGGCTGTCCATTACAATTCGGCCGCCAGCAACAAAACCCGTGCCTAAAAGGACAAGCAGTAGTGTGTCAAACGACCCTTTTAAGACGCCTAAGGCTAGCTGCTGCGGACCCCGGATGCCTACAAACGTTAAAAATTGTTTGAACCATACCCGAAACCACGCCGGCAATGCCAACAGCGCCTTAGCGTAAGCTAACATAACTCACATTATAACTTTACATTATGGAAAGGCAACTGTCCTGCGACAGTAATAGATGCCTGCGGAAATGTTAAAAACTCGTTTACGTATAGTGGCGCGCTTTGCCGAGAATTGTAGCCGTACAACTTACGGACTCCAGGAACCGAAAATATGGAGTTTCTGTTCATGTATTCCAGACCGCCTATTCTCCGGTGACAACCTCAAATAATTCACCCACGGTTAGCTGCTCTATTTGCTCGCGGCTCATGCCGAAACCGCCCACAAGAATGGCATAAAGCACATCACCTGAAAAAGTATCTACATTATCTTCGCGTAGGTAGCGTAATATGGTTGGACGCGATATCTTTTCGTTAAGTGACAGCCGATGAGGGTTTGTATTTCTTAGCTTGTCCTCAGAGAAAAAACGGCGATTTAGCCGAATGTGACCACTCGCCATCTTTGCCCCTTCTCGAAAATAATTTTTTATTTATGTTATGTATTATAAGGATCCCTTTACTCATGTCAATCGACGTTTATAGTTTAAATTTTATAAAATAGAACATATAATGTAGATATTATAATTTTTACTTAGCAATAGCTGCTTTTTCTTGCGCTGTTCCCGTGAAAATCGCATAAAATCGGCTGACTGGTACAATTTTCCTATGTTATGATGAGAGGGTGTGCAACGGCCGTCTTGCCGTGGCGCGTCGTGTCAAGACCGGTCGATTTCCAGTGACAATGGAGAACGCCATCCCCATTTCCTATAACCCGTGAGATGAGTCAATGATTACCAGGCGTTTTTTTAGTCTGACCTTGATTTTTTGTATTCTCTTGCTGGGCATGGTCCCCAACACCCCTATTAACGCTCAAACACGCCAGGTACAAGCTGCTGCGCCTGCCTGGCAGATGCTTCCCGGTCCTACCGGCGGCAGTGTCGCAGACATCGTTCTCTCGCCTGATTTTGCA
>WBZL01005587.1_pt1 | contig 10351 bp, 7 predicted proteins | sample 5204291 | NCBI WGS metagenome assembly WBZL01 (sample SAMN12344345, study PRJNA552823) | activated sludge metagenome | biome: Activated sludge suspended growth; feature: Nitrification reactor; material: Wastewater; isolation source: activated sludge from nitrification reactor of wastewater treatment... | reverse complement strand
CATCTCGGCCGCCGCCACCGGCACGCTCTCCAACACGGCGACCGTCGCCGCCCCGGCCGGCGTCACCGACCCGACACCGGGCAACAACACCGCGACCGACACGGACACGCTCAGCCCGATCCCCGCCGCCCTTGTCTCGGGCACCAAGACCGTGGCCGGCGACTTCACCGTCAACGGCACCGTGACCTACACCATCGTGCTGGCCAACAGCGGCACCGGTGCGCAAGGCGACAATGCCGGCAACGAGTTCAGCGACACGTTACCCGCGAGCCTCGCCCTGGTCTCGGCGGGCGCCAGCTCTGGCACCGCCGTCGCCAGCCTGGGCACCAATACCGTGACCTGGAACGGCGCCATCCCGGCAGGAGGCTCGGTGACGATCACGATCACCGCCACGATCCTGCCCGCCGCGGCGGGCGTCTCGGTGTCGAACCAGGGAACGATCCACTACGACGGGGACGGCAACGGCAGCAACGAGTCGTCGGCCGTCACCGACGACCCCAGCTCGCCGGGGAGTGCCGAGCCCACCACCTTCGACGTGGCGCGCGGGGCGATGCCGGCCATCCCCACCCTGTCGCTGTTCGGCTTGTTGGTCTTCAGCTTGAGCCTGCTGGCTTTCGGCGCCCTGGCCCTACGCCGCCGAGGCTGAGCCGGCCGGCCGCCACGGCTCGCGGGCGGCCGGAGATGCCTGGCAAGTCCAGGCCTCCGGCCGCAGTGCAGAGGCGCCCTCGGACGACCGAGCCCAGGCGGCCCGACGATCACCTTGACAGCCTCCGAAGCGGCGGTTAGCTTCCGGGCGCAGAAGCTCGCTCTCAGATCGTCCGCCAAGGAGCCCGCATGAGCACGAACCCGGCCATCCGCGCCTACCTCATCTTCACCGGCACCGGGCCCATCCTGGTGCTCTCCACCTACCCGAAGCTGACCGACGGCCGCCTGGTCGAGAAGCTGCGTTACAAGGGGATCGACAAGTTCCTCGCCTACGAGGTCTCTCTCGACGCCGTGCGGCAGCGCTATGAGCACTCCTTCGCCTCGGTGGCGAACGAGCTCGAGGGTGGGGAAGACCTGCGGGTGCTGGACTTCAACGGCCACCAGATCATGGCCAACTTCTCGCTCGAGGCCCTCGGCGATCCGATCAAGTTCGGCTGAAGCGCCGGCGCTCAGCGGAAGGCGAGCAGGTCGAGCCCGAGCGAGCTGAAGAGCGCGCGCACCAGCGGCAGGGGCAAACCCACGACGTTGGTGTAATTGCCCTCCACCGCCTCGACGAAGACCGCCCCGAGGCCCTGGATGGCGTAGCTTCCCGCCTTGTCGAGCGGCTCACCCGTCCCTACGTACCAGGCGATCTCCTCCGGCTCGAGGTGGCCGATGCGCACCAACGAGCGCTCCACCCCGACGGCCCGACCGCGGGACTCGCCGGCGAGCACCGCGACGCCGGTGTAGACCTCGTGCTCGCGCCCCACGAGCTGCGCCAGCATCGCCTCGGCGTGGGCCGGCGAGGCCGGCTTGCCAAGTAGCTCGCCATCGAGGACGACGATGGTGTCCGCAGCCAGCACCACCTCGTCGGCACCGGCGAGGGCACTCGCCTTCTCCGCCGCCAGCCGCTCGACGTAGATCCGCGGCTCCTCCCCCGGCCGCGGTGACTCGTCGAGGTCGACAGGGCGCACGGCGAAGCGCAGCCCCAAAGAGGCGAGAAGCTCGCGGCGGCGAGGCGAGGCAGAGGCGAGGACGAGCTGCGGCTGGGAAGTGGCGGACATACGGTCGCGGTGGAAGGTCAGGGATAGTAGCCGCGGATCGTCCGCGCCTCAAGCCCCGGCTCGCGCATCTTGACCTCCACCTCGCGGAAGCTGCGGTCCTCACTGCTGTTCGACGACTGGTAGGCGAGCAGGTATTGCGAGCGCAGCTCGGCCTCGATGGTGGCATAGACCCGCTCTAGGCCGCTCGCGTGGTCGACGAAGAAGGCGAGGCCGCCCGTCTCGTCGGCAAGCCGCCGCAGCTTCAGACGGATGTCGCCCTGCCGGCTGCTGAGGCTCAGGCCCACGGTGTAGATGGCCACTCCGGTGCGGCGGGCGTACTCCACCACGTCTTCGAAACGGTATTTGCTGCGCACGTCCTCACCGTCCGAGAGCACCACCAGGGCCCGCTTGCCCTGGATCCCGCTGAAGTAGTAGAGGGCGTAGATCAGGCTGTCGTAGAGCGCCGTCTCACCCTCCGCTTTGAGACCAGCGAGGCCGCCGGCCAGGACTTCGCGATCCTGGGTGAAGCGCACCGCCAGACGCGGCGCATCGCTGAAGGTGATGACGGCGGCACGGTCCTTGTCCGTCATCACCTGGTCGAGGAAACCGAGGGCGCCCTTGACCGCTTCCTCCAGCTTGCTCGCCATCGAGGTCGAGGTGTCGAGCAGGATGCCGGCATGGATCGGCTGGTCGCGCACCCGCTCGAAGCGCTCGATGGTCTGCGGCTGGCCGCGTTCGAGGACTGTGAAGCTCTCCCGGTCGAGGCCTTCGACCGGCCGTGAACGGCGGTCGAGGACCGAGGTGTAGAGCTCCACCAGGTTGACCTGCAGATAGTCGACGAGGGCCGGCGAGTTGACCACCACGGCCGCCTCGGTCGAGGCGCCGCCGGCGAGGTAGGCGACCGCCCGCACGAAGAGCGGTGCCTCGGAGGGCGGCAGCAGGATCGGCTGCGCGAACGGCGGCTGGTAGAGGGTGGCCACCCGGTCCTCGTTGAGGAAGAGCTCGACGCGATCGAGCTTGTCGCCCTCCGGGACCTCGACGCTCGCTGCGGCCCGCAGGCTGGTGCCGTAGTGCCGGCCGGGCTGCGGCTCGAGCAGGCGGATGCCGAAGCGGTGGGGGCCGGCATTGATCAGCACCTCGTCGCTCGCCAGCACCTCGTCCGAAGCATCCAGGGCCACGGCCCGCAGGCGGTGCAAGGCCGGCGCCGCGCCGAGGTCGATCTCCACCGAGTAGGGTGGCTCGCGCTTGGCGAGCAGGGCCCGCCCGTCGAGCTCGAAACGGGCGCGGGCGATGGATGGGCAGGTGGCGAGAGCGTCGAAGCGGGCCTTGCCCACCAGCAGCCGTGGCGGTGGCCGCAGCAGCTGGATCGTGCAGTCGCCGGCGGCCAGGCCGCGATTGGCCTCGGCGAGCCGAGCCTCGGCGGCAGGCTCGGCGGCTGCAGAATCCGCGCCGGGTGTGGCAGCCGCAGCAGCGGGAGGCGCAGCGAGGGGCGCTGCTGCTGGGGCGGTGGCCGCCATCGGCTCGGGGGTGGCCGGCACGGAGAGCTCACGCTCGGCCCGGAAGAACGCCGCGCGGTCGATGTCCTCGACCTTCAAGATCAGCTTGTACTCACCCGGCCGCAAGGCGCGTTGGAAGACGAGGGGCAAACGGCCGTCGGCGTCCGGGCGAGCCGAGAAGCGGTAGCGGAAGTGCTCGAAGAGCTCCTCGCCGCGCAGCACCTCACCGTCGAGGAGGAAGCTCCGCAGGCCGGCCGTGGCGCTGGGGCCAGCCGGCTCCCCGGGCGCTGCCGTACCCTCGACGGTGACGATCCCCTGTAGCACGGTGCGGCTCTGGTTGCGACCTGGATAGGAGAGCGCCACCTCGGCCGGGAAGGTCGCGGCGCCGTCGGCCAGCTCCGTCGAAGACGCGGCGAGGGTGGCCAGCCATTCCGGGTTCGGGTGCGGCAGCAGGTGGGCCGCGGCTTCGAGGCGAGACCAGTCGACCGCCGCCGAGAGGCCAGCGATGATCTCGTCACTCCTCGTGCAGCGGTCCCCGATCTGCTCGAAGATCTTCTCGGGCTGGCCGAGGAGGCCCACCGAGCTGCCGGCGAGGAGGATCTCCAGGCCCTGGCTGGGGTACCAGAAGCGGAATGGTCCGGAGCGGGACCCCGTCGGAGCGTAGACGACGGCGGCAAACGAGTCGCGGATGCGTTCGCTCGCCGCGTAGCGCCAGACCTCGATGGGCCGTAGCAGGTCCGGGCAGCTGAGCGCCACGACGCTCTGCGGCTCGCCCATCAGCAGGAGGAGGCGAGCGCGGTCCTCGGCGAAGGCCAGGCCGCGGGTGCGCACCGCCTCGGCGCGTTCCTTCCAGGCCTCGGCCAGCTCGTTGCGGGCCGTCTCCGGGTGGGGATCGCGCACTTGCCAGAAACGCCGGATCAGCTCGTCGCGCTGGTAGTCCTTGCCGAGGTTGAGGAAGGCCGCTCGCTCGGCATCCGAGAGCAGGACGGCGACCTCCTCCAGCCACTGGCGATGGCGGGGTGCGAGGGGTGCCCCTGGGCTCGCGGCCGGTTCAGCCGCCGCGGCCGGCAGCACAGCTGGGGAGGTGGCACAGAGGACGAGGAGGGCAATGATGAGGCCGCTGGCGCCCAGCGGGTGAGACCAGGACCGCGCCGACACTCTTGGCCACCCCCGCATGCGGCCATCCTACGCGCCACCGCCGGAGGTCGCAAGGCAACGCGAAGCGGCTCAGAGGCGGGCCGGGCGGGGTTCGGAAAGGGGCGTGAGACGGGCCGCGGGATCGCCGAGCACGACGTAGTTGCGTGCATCGTTGGCGAGCGTCCAGGCGTCGACCAGCTCGAGGTCGCTCACCGCTTCGCCACGGCCACGCTGCTCGAGGAGGAGGGAGAGGCGCATCAAGAGGGCAGCCGAGCGGCTACGGAACTCACGGCCGACCACGCCGAGCGGCGCTCCTGCGTCGAGCGCGGCCAGCGCCCGCTCGAAGGGCTGCCGCTCGATCCCGGCGAGAGGATCGCTGAACGAGGCCGTCCAGGCGCGATCGACGTGCGCGAGGAGCCCGAGGGCACCGCCTGGCCGCGACAGCAGGGCCTGCGCCAGCCGCGAGACGAAGGGGCGGGTGGCCTGCCGGCGCGCCTCCCGCGCGGCGCCGACGGCATCGAAACAAGGGGTGCCGGCCGCGTAGCAGGCGACGAGAAAGCCAAGCCAGCCCCCCGGCGGCAGCTCGGCAGGCAGGTCCGCCGCCGTGAAGCGCTGCGCCTCGCCGACCTCGCCCCGCCCAGGCCAGCCCTGGCAGAGGAGGGAGCCCTGCAGTTCCCGCTGCAGCGGGTCCGCCGGCGGCCAGGCGAGCCCGTGCGTGGCCGCGAACCACACCCGGGGGGCCGCGGTCGGATCGGCGAGGGCAGCCGCGAGCGCCTCCCGGGTCGCCGCCTCGGCGAGGAGCGCTCGGCCGAGGAAGGTCGTCGCGAGAGGTGCCGTCAGGGCGTCGACGAGGAGCTCCGTCACCGGCTCGCCGGCGAGCCGGGGCGCAAAGAAGAGGGCCTCGCGGCGCTGGGTGCTGGCCGTCTCGGCGGCGATCAGGTTCTGCGCATAGCGAGCGTAGGCCGCGTCGTCGTTGAAGGCCAGGCGGCCGACAGCGTACTCGACGCCGAGCCCGTGCTGGAAGCTCCACGGGATCTCCGACGGATCACCGGCGAGGAGCAGGAAGTAAGGCAAGCGCTCCGGCCGCAGGCTGCCCACCGACACCCCGTGCTGCCCCAACCAGGCCTGGAAGTCGTCGCCAGGTGCCACGAGGAGCTCGCGCACCCGCGCCGCACCGAGCTGGTCGGCACGGTGGCGCAGCAGGGGCGCCAGGGCGGCCGACCGTCCAGCCGCCTGGGCTGCCGGCAGCACGAGCCCCCAGCCACCCTCCCGGGGCTCACTCCACGCCGTCGCCGACGGCGTCCCGAGCCGGCGCTGCCGCCAGCTCGGCAGCAAGGTGCCGAGGGTAGCGAGGAGGCCACGGACGCTGTCGCCGCGGATGCGGGCGGCGAGGCGAGCGGGATCACAGGGCGGTTCGAGATAGCGGCCTTCAGGGGCCAGGATGCCGTTGAAAAAGAGCTGCCGGGGCGCCATGGCGGCGGAGGGTGCGGAGCTTCCCGTAGCGCGAGGCCGCGGCTAGCTGTCCGCGGCAGGACCACCGGGGTCGAGGGCTTGGACGATCTGGCTCACCTCGACCTCGGCACGCCGGATCTTGGCGCGCGCTACCTCGAGCAGCTGGGTGGCGCGCTGCAGCTCACGGGCGAGGCCGTCGATGTCGATCTGTTCACCCTCGATGCGGCGGAGGATCGTCTCAAGCTCGTTGAGCGCCTCGGCGAACGAAGGCTGCGGGTCTGCCGCCGCCGGGGCCTCGTCGGTCGCTGGCTTGCCGCTACGCTGGGTCATCGCGCCTCCACCCGGCTGGCCAGAAGGCCGCCGGCGGTCTGGGTGAGCAGCAGCTCGCCCTTCTTCACCGCTTCCGGCGACCGTACCACGCCGCCCCGTTCGTCGCGGGTGATCGAGAAGCCACGTTCGAGGGTGCGTTCCGGGGCGAGCTCGGCACACAGCCGCTCGAGGCCCGCCAGGTAGCCACGCGCAGCTTGCAGCTGGCCGCGGGCCGCCGTCGCCAGGCGCCGGTGCAAGGTCTCGAGCTGGCGGCCGAGGCTCGTCACCCGCAGGCTCGCCACCAGGGCCCGGCGCTCCACCTGGGCTAGCCGCTGGTCCGCCCGCCGCAGCGGTTCGAGCGCCGCCCGGCGCAAGGCCTGGCCCCGCTCGCGCAGCGCCAGCTCTGCGGCGGCCACCCGCCCGACCAACAGCTCGGCGGCCTTGGTGGGGGTCTTCACCGCCGTGTGCGCCACCCGGTCGGCGATCGACTCGTCCGTCTCGTGGCCGAGACCGGTGATCACCGGCACGGCGGCATTGGCGATGGCGAGGGCGATCGCCCGGCTGTCAAAGGCTGCAAGGTCGGTGCGAGCACCGCCGCCCCGCACCAGGACGGCGCAGTCGACCCCGAGGCCGGGCAAGGCGGCGAGGGCAGAGGCCACCTCCACCTCGGCCGTCTTGCCCTGCACCGCCGTGTGCAGCAGCAGCACCTCGAAGCCGTAGCCGCTTTCGACGAGGGTGGAGAGGAAGTCGTGGTACGCCGCGCTGCCGGCCGAGGTGATGAGGGCCAGGCGCAGCGGCAGGAGCGGTAGGGCGAGCTCGCGGTTGCGCTCGAGGAGGCCGGCGGCGGCGAGCTCGGCCAGCAGCTCGCGCCGGCGGCGCTCGACGAGGCCAAGGGTGAAGACCGGGTCGACCTCGCGGATGACCAGCTGCAGCCGGCCTCCCGGCGGGTAGAAGTCGATGCCGCCGCGGCAGCGCAGCTCGACCCCTTCGTCGAGGCGTTGGCCGCTCGCCGCGAGCTGCCGCGCGATGCGCTCGTAGTCGGTGCGCCAGATCACCGCATCGAGCTTGGCCTCGATGCCGTCCCCAGCGCCCTTCTCGACCAGCTCGAGGTAGAGGTGCCCGCGCTGGCTGCGCCGCACCCGCTGCGCTTCCCCCGCCACCCAGACCGCGGGGTACGCCGCGGCCAGGAACTCCTGGAGCTCGGCACAGAGGGCCGAGACCGAGTAGGTCGGGGACGGCTCGCCTGGGATCAAGGCCCGTACGGCTCAGTGATACGAGCGCAGTTCGGCGGCGGTGGCGAGCGGGATCGACGCCGCCCACTCCATCGCCCGCTTCTCACCGAAGGTGAAGCGGTCGAGGAAGCTGCTCGCGTCGTCGCGTTCGAAGAACATCCGCCAGATGAAGGTGTGGCCGGCCGGCACGCTGAAGTAGGTGTACTGCTTGGGGCCCTTCGAGAGGTCGAAGCCAAGGTTGGTCTCGCCGTTGACGCCGACACAAGCGAGAGCGATCGCCCGCTGGGCGAGGGCGAGGGCGCGCAGGGCGTCCTCGAACTCGGCGCACTCCTCTTTCGACAGCGGCGAGTGGTAGAGGGAGATGCGCGAGGCGTCCTCCTCGGCCAGCAGGTTGTACGGGATGTCGTGCCGGTCCATCGCGTCGCGGGTCTCGCGCGTGGTGACGAAGACGTCGTCAGTGCCCACCACCTTGTAGGCGATGGCGTAGACGTCCGGCTCGAACTTGGAGAACGCCTCGGCGAGGATGCTCTCGTCCTCGGTGGTGAAGTAGTAGAGGCGGTTCATCAGACGGCGCGAGCTCATGGTCTCATTGCCCTCCGGGGCCATAGATCAACCTGCGGCGACCGCGGCGGGGTCGGCAGGCGGAGTTCTTTGGTTTCCTGCTCGAAGTTGCGGAGTGTCGTGTGCGGGGTGCGAACGGGCAGACTCCGATCCGACACTGTAGAATACCCCAAAACGCGGGCCGACCATAGCCCCCTCGCGAAGACCATGACGCTCGCCACTGACGTCTCCCTCCCGCCCGCCACCCTGCCGGGAGAGGTGGAGGTTCGCCTCCCAGCCGCTCTCCTGCGGGTCTACGCCGACCGCAGCCTCGAGGACGTGCTGGCGGCGGCCCGCCGTGAGAGTGTCAGCCGCGCCGGCATCCACTGGTTGGAGCCGAACCTCTGTGCCGTGCTGCCGATCGCCGCCGATGGCTCGATCTTCGACCTCGCGGCGACCCTCGCTTGCGAGATCCTGGCCCGCAGTGACGCCGCTTTCGGCCATGACTCGTTCGACGCCAGCCGGCCCGGTTGGGGACCGCGCATCCTGATCTTCCCAGGCCGCGCGCTGGTCCGCGGCGACCGAGTCGAGCTGCTGCCCGAGCCCCTGCTGAGCGCGCTCGCCAAGGGCCCGCCCTCGCTCGCGCCCGGCAAGGTCTTCCTGACCAGCCGGGCGGTGACCCGCCTCGACCTCTCCTGGAAGCTGGCCCGCTCCGGCTTTTTCGATCCGGCGTCTGGTGCCCGTGTGCCGCTCCTGCGCCTGCTTCCAGGCGTGCCGGTGGCGCCTAGCGCCCGCAACCCGGAGCTGCTGCGCCGCCGCATGGCCTACGTGCCACGCCCGCAGCTCGACGCCCAGCTGGCGCAGGTGCACGGCAGCTTCCGCGTCCATGGGTCGCTCGGCGTCGGCAAGGGCCGCAGCGTCGCCAAGGCCCTCGGCTTCTCGCTCGCGAGCCCGGTGCCACGAGCAACCCTGTGGGCCCAAGCCCAGACCGTGCGCCAGGGGTCGCCGCCGCTCGCTGCCCAGCTCCTCGCTCAGCTCCTGGCCCCGCGCGGAGAGAGCGGCCCGCCAGCGCTCGATGGCCTCGCCGCCCTCGGCCTCGACCCGGCGGCCTACGCCCGCAGCCCCAGCCTGCTACACCTGCCGGCGAGGGTCCCGGCGGCGATCCTCGACCCCGGGCAGGTGGGCCGCTTGCTCCCCCACTGGTTGGCGCAGCTCAGCCTCGAGCTCTCTCGCGGCGGGCGCCGCGCGCCGCTCACCGTGGTGCTCGACCAGCTCGAAGGTGCGACGGCCGCCGAGCTCGGTTTGGTCGAGGTGCTCCTCGCCGCGGCCCACAGCTCGCCCGATTTCCGCCTCGCCCTGGTGGGCCGCCCGGGTGCCGCCTGGTGCGAGCTCGGCCGCGAGCTACCCGCGATCGAGGTGCCGGCGCTCGCGGCCGCAGAGACGGAGGCCCTGGCGGATGCCGTCTTCTCGGGGTTCGACCTGCCGAGGGCGGTGCGTTCGCGGATCCTCGCCGAGGCCCAAGGCAACCCCCTGGTGATCGAGGAGTCGCTCGTCGCCCTGGCGCACGGCGATCTCATCCGGCAGGTCTACGGCAGCTTCTTCTTCAGTGGCCCCGAGGACCTCTCGTTCATCGCCTCGGACCGCCTGATCCAGTTGGTCGAAGCCGATGCCGGTCGCGCCGGCAGGATCGAACCGCTGCGCCTCCTCGCCTGTGCCGACGTACCGTTGCCGGCGAGCAGCTTGTGGGCGGCGGGGGTCGCCGACGAGACGGCCGACGCTGCGGCCCCGGCGAGCTGGGCGGACGCCTACCTCGCGGCCGGCTGGCTGGCACCGCGTGATTCTCCTTGGGGGCCGGCGCTGACCATCCAATGCCCTGCCCTTGGCGCCGCCCTCGCCGCCACCATCCCGGGCGAGCAGGTGACGGCCTGGCGCCAGCGCCTGGGCACCGAGCTCGACAGCGGCTCGGCCACCGCCTGGGACCGTTACCGGCTGCTCGCCGGCACGCCGGAAGGGGTCACGGCACTCCTCGAAGCGGCCGGCCGCGTCGAGGCCAGCGAGCCGGAGCGGCTGCTCACTGCGCTGTCGGCCGAGCTCTCCCGCGGCCACGACCAGGCCCTGGAGCTGCGCCTGCTCTGGCAGCTGCTGCCGCTCGCCCGCCGTCTCGATCGCCTGCGCCAGTACCCCGCCGAGCTCAAGCGGGCGCTGGCGCTCGCCGCCCAGGACCCGCGACGACTGCTCGCCTTCGCCGGGCTCGCCGCCGAGATCGACGAGGAGGAAGGGCGCCTGCTCGAAGCCGAGGCCACCATCCGCGACGGCCTGCGGCGCGGGGCCGGCCACGATTCCCAGGCCGAGGCCGTGCTCGCCCTGCGCCTCGGCCGCCTGTTGATCCGCCAGGAACGCCCCGAGGAGGCCCGTGAGCTCCTCGAACGGGTGTACCCGGTGCTCGAGTCCCGGGGCG
>WBZL01005586.1_pt1 | contig 10359 bp, 6 predicted proteins | sample 5204291 | NCBI WGS metagenome assembly WBZL01 (sample SAMN12344345, study PRJNA552823) | activated sludge metagenome | biome: Activated sludge suspended growth; feature: Nitrification reactor; material: Wastewater; isolation source: activated sludge from nitrification reactor of wastewater treatment... | reverse complement strand
CCAGCGGCAGAGAAGCCAGCGGCAGAGAAGCCAGCACCAAAAGCGGCGCCCAAGCCCAAGACGGAAGGAGCGCCCGCCGCCGGCGTGAAACCGGCCGCGCTCGATACGGCCAGCATTCTGGCCGCTGCTCGCGGGGCGGGGAAGCCAGGTCCAGTTTCGAAGTCGGAAGCGAAAGAGAAGGGCATCGAAGTCCCGGCGGCGAAGAAGAAACCGCTGAAGACCTGACGGCGTCGCGCAGGTCTCGTTGACCGGGATTTCTTCCACGGCGGCCGCCACCGTCCGCACGGCGATCCAGCTGGCCGGGGGGCGCGAGGTGTGTTTCGTCGCGACGGTGGGCGCCGAGGGGGAGATCACCGCGGCACGCGTCGTGGCGCGGGGGGACGTGCGGAGTGTGCTCGCGTTGCCGGGGTTCGCGCGGCGAGGGGAGATGCTCCTGCACAACCACCCCTCGGGTGTCCTGGAGCCCTCGGGGCCCGACCTCGAGATCGCGGCGCGGATGCACGACAACGGTATCGGCTTCGCGATCACGGACAACGAGGTGTCGTCCGTGTACGTGGTCGTGGAGGTGCCGCGACAGCGGGCCCAGGTGACCCTCGCCCTCGAGGCAGTGGACGCAGACCTCGGCGCGACCGGCGCGGTGGCGCGTCAGCATGGTCGGTACGAGCACCGGCCGACCCAGCAGGCGTACGCGCGCACCATCGCCCGGCTCTACAACAGCGGAGGCGTGGGGCTCCTCGAAGCCGGGACCGGCGTCGGGAAGTCGTTAGGCTACCTCGTGCCCGCATTGCGATGGGCGGCCGCGAACGGGGAGCGGACGATCGTCTCCACCAACACGATCAACCTCCAGGAACAACTCGTGGGGAAGGACCTCCCGTTCCTCGCGGCGGCGCTCGACGACCAACCTGTGCGGTACGCGCTGCTCAAGGGATGGCGCAACTACCTGTGCCTCCTGAGGCTCGAGCAGGCCCGGGCGGCTGGCGCGACGCTGTTCGAGGAGAATCACGCGAAGGACCTGGAGATGATCGATGCGTGGGCCTCAGGGACGAGCGACGGCTCCCTGAGCGACCTGGCGGAGGCCCCCCGGAGCGAGGTGTGGGATGAGGTCGCCGCCGAACCGGACCTGTGCCTGCGGCTGCAGTGTCCCCACTTCGACAAGTGCTTCCTCTTCGCGGCGCGGCGCGAGGCGGCGCAGGCGGACATCGTCGTGGTGAACCACCACCTGCTGCTCGCCGACCTGGCGGTGCGCCGGGCTTCCCAGAACTGGGACGAGGCCGCCGTGCTCCCCCCGTTCCAGCGACTGGTGGTGGACGAGGGGCACCATCTCGAAGATGCGGCGGCCAAACACCTGGGGGCGACGGTCAGCACCCGCGGGGTCCAGCGGCTCTTTTCGCGGCTGGAGCGCCGGGGGCGCGGACTTCTTCCCACCCTCGCGCAGCGTCTCGGGGCGAGGAAGGACCTGCTCAGCGTCGCCTCGCTCGACCTGGTGCATGCGCGCCTCTATCCGTCGGTGCAGGCGGCGCGCGAAAAGGCAGGGACGGTGTTCGAACTGCTCGACGGTTTGATGCGCGAGGCGAACGTGGCCGTCCTGCGCCTCACCAGGGACTTCGATGAACACCCGATCTGGACGTCGGGGCTCGAGCCTGCATTGGAGGACCTGCTCCGGGAGCTGCAGCTCATGGCAGATAACCTCCGCCTGATCAGGGAGCGCATGGAGGCGGACGAACGACTGATGGACCTCAGCGGGACCCTGCTCGGGGAGCTTCGAGGTGTGTCCCGTCGCCTCGAGCTCGCAGGCGACGCCATGCGTCAAGCGCTGCGACCGTCGGGGAAGACGCAAACCGTCCGCTGGCTGGAAGTGCGAGGGAAGGAGCGAACGCTGGTCGCGACGGCAGTGCCGCTCGACCTGGCGCCGATCCTGCGCGACGACCTCTTTCGGCGGATCGAGACGACGGTCGTGACGAGCGCCACCCTGGCCACGGAAGGGCGGTTCGACTTCATGCGGACTCGCCTCGGGCTGACTGAGGATGACGTCGAGCCCGAGGAGGGCACCTTCGCTTCGCCTTTCGACTACCGGTCACAGGCGCTGCTTGCCGTTCCGCATGATGTGCCAGCGCCTAACATCAACGGTGATGAACACTTCGCTGCGGTCATCGAGAGCATTTCCGTGCTGTCGACAGCGTCCGGTGGCGGCGTCTTTGCGCTCTTTACGAGCCACCGGGACGTGCGTGACGCGGCCCGCGAGCTGCGGAAACGCGCGGACTTCGGGAGTTTTCCACTTCTTGTACATGGCGAAGAAACCCGCGATGTCCTGCTCCGGCGGTTCAGGGAATCCGGCAACGCCGTGTTGCTGGGTACCGCTTCGTTCTGGGAGGGGGTGGACGTGCCGGGGGACGCGCTCCGGGGCCTCGTCATTGCCAAGCTTCCGTTCCGGGTCCCGACCGAGCCGCTGACCGCGGCGCACTGCGAGGCGATCGAGGCCCGGGGAGGGGACCCCTTCCAGGAGTACATGCTTCCGCATGCGGCCCTGCGGCTCAAGCAGGGATTCGGCCGCCTGATCCGGACACGCGAGGACCGAGGGGTGGTGCTCCTGATGGACTCACGGGTGACGTCGAAGCGATATGGCGAAGAGCTGCTCGACGGCCTTCCGCCGGCGCGACAGGTGATTGGGGGATGGGCCGTGGTCCAGAAGGAGGTTCGCAAGTTCTATCGGTGACTCGCGCCGCCGTCCCGGCGGAAGCCGGGGCCCGACGTGAACGTCTCGCGAACAGCGGCCGTTTCGCCGGCACGACGAGCGCACAACCGTCCGCTAGTATTCGCCCCAACCCAAGCCTGCCCCCATGAGCCGCCCCTCGAAAATCGTCTGCATCGGTCGCAACTACGTCGACCACGCCAAGGAGCTCGGGAACCCCGTCCCTGACAAGGAACCCCTCTTCTTCCTCAAGCCGCCGTCGAGCCTGATTGGCGACGGCGAACACATCGTACTGCCCCCACAGTCGTCGCAAGTGGAGCATGAAGGGGAGATCGGCGTCGTGATCGGGGCTACCCTCAAGAACGCCAGCGAAGCCGTGTGCGCGGCAGCGGTGAGGGCGATCGTGGCGGTGAACGACGTGACGGCGCGTGACCTCCAGCGGAAGGACTCACAGTGGACCCGGGCGAAGGGGTTCGACACGTTCTGCGCGGTGGGAGCCCCGTGGACGGGCCAGGTCGACCTAGGAAACATCGAGGTCGTGACCCGCGTGAACGGCGTGGAGAAGCAGCGCGGCAACTCGAACCAGATGGTCTTTTCGATCCCGTTTTGCCTGTCGTACATCTCGCATGTGATGACGCTGGAACCCGGCGATATCGTGGCGACCGGGACTCCGGCCGGGATCAGCCGGCTGTCCCCGGGCGACGTGGTCGAGATCGAGGTCGTGGGGTGCTCCCGGGTGTCGAACCCCGTCCGGTAGGGGCAACTCGCTCCCCTGGCGGCGGTACAAAAGGTTGGGGGAGGATCGGGTGTCGTTCCGGTAACCCTGGCCGGTTTGGCGCGACTCCTGCCGGATGAGGTGATCACCCTGTAACATCCAGTCATGCTGACGCTGCGGGAACGCAGGACCTTGCTCGAGGAGGGGTCACCGCCGGGGCGCCGCCTTCGGGTCGCGGCGGCGTCGGTTGTCGTGCATGTCCTGGTCGTGGCGGGCCTCTGGCAGGTCCTGCAGTTCCCACGGATGATCGCCGGGCTGGTTGAACCCTCGGATACCAGCACGCGTGAACAGCGAATCACGTACGTGCAGGTGCCCGAACGGGCGGCGCCGGTTCCGCTGGTGCAGCGCCCCGTCCGCCGCCCGACGGCCCCGGTCGAGCCGGTGACGGCGCCGCCCCCCGCTGCCACGACGTCTGGGGGCGCCGAGCCCGCCGGCCCACCGACCTCGCTGATCGCACCGACCGAAGTTCCCACAGGGATTCCTGCGGCCCCCGTCGGCCCTGCGACGGGCCCCCTCGCGACCGGTCGCGGTCCCGTCCGCGGCGTCCAGCCCGGGTTCACCGAGCCGCGGGTCTGGATCCAGGCGGAGCCCGTCTCGGCGCCGCCGCTGACCGGCGACGACAAGCTGGATTCCGCCGTGGCCGCGCGGGTGTATGCCTACCGGGACTCGGTCGCGGCGAACACCTATCGGCCGAACAAGTACGAGCGCGGCGACTGGACCTACACGACGAAAGATGGCAAGAAGTACGGCATCGATCCGCAGTTCATCCGCCTCGGCAAGGTCTCCATTCCGACGGCGCTGCTCGGCCTGCTGCCGCTGAACCAGCTGCAGGGGAACCCGATCGCCATCGATCGTGAGCGCCGGCTGGCGGCGCAGCGCCTGGAGATCATCAACCAGGCGCAGATGGCGATGAACGAGGAGGAGTTCCGCCAGGCGGTCAACGCCATCCGCGCGCGCAAGGAGCGTGAGCGCAAGGAAGCGGAAAAGAAGAAGAAGCCTGCCGAGGTGAAGGTCATCTCCGACGGGCGTTAGGTACCCTGTCGGGACGTCAACCGGCGGGCTCGCCGGAGCGCAGGGCCCGAACCACCGTGGTCACGACGCCGAGGATCGCGAAGTCATCGGTGACCCCGAGGAAGGTTTCCGCCTCGCCTGGCATGCCGGTGCCGAGGGCAACCACCGCCCCGAGATGGCCGATCCGGCGCACGAGGACGTGGCTGCCCACGCGCGCGGCGACGAGGTCCCCGTCGTGGGCGCGGGTCGACGGGCTGACCAGCACGAGGTCGCCGTCATGGAGTCCGCCCGGCGCCATCTCCTGTCCAACGACACGCAGCAGACACGAGTCGTCCGTGAGGACCAGGGTGCGGTCCACCGCGAGGAAGCGCTCCCGGTTCTCGCTGGTGAAGTACGGCTGCACCGGGTTGACGCGGGCGTAAAGGGGGACCGGCTGCACGCCCCCGATCGACGAGAAGCCCACGATCTTCACGCCTCGTGATCGGCCGTGCTCGCGCTCGAGGAAGCCCTTCTCCTCCAGGCGCGCCAGCACCTCGGTCACCGTCTTGGTGCTGGGAATCCGCACCCGACGACCGATCTCGCGCACACTCGGCTGGTACGTGTGTTCGGCGAGGAAGTCGAGCAGGTAGTGGTAGACCTTCCGCTCGATCGGGGTAAGCGGGTCGTGCACTAGCGGCGGGCCCCGAGGTTCGCGATGGCGGCGTCGAGCCGGTCCAGGGTACGCTCGCGGCCCAGGACGGTGAGGACGTCGAACATCCCCGGGCTTTCCCCGGAGCCGGTCAGGGCGACGCGCAGGGGCTGGAAGAGCTTCCCCGCGCCCACGCCGGCGGCCTCCGCGACCTGACGGAGCACGGCTTCGGTAGTCGCGTGTTCCCAGTCCGGTGCTGCGGCGAGCGCTGTCCGCGCGGCGGTGAGGAGGGCGAGGGTTGCCGGGGCGTCTTTCCAGTGTTTGGCGACGGCCGCCTGGTCGAGCGTCAGTTCGTCACTCCAATAGGGCTGCGCCTGGCGGATCAGGTCGTTGGTGGTGCGGGCGCGCACGCGGAGCAGCTCGAGGAGGTGGAACCACCAGTCACGGCGGGCATCGAGGGTGGCGGCGTCGGCGAGGCCGGCGGCCACGACCATGGGGCGGAGATGGTCGGCCAGCTCGTGGACCGGCATCCGCATCATGTGCTGCCCGTTCATCCATTCAAGCTTCTTGAGGTCGAAGACGCTGGCCTTCTTGAGCAGCCCCTCGCCGGTGAAGGCGGCGATGAGCTCGGGCATGTCCATGACTTCGCGGTCGTCGCCAGGCGACCAGCCGAGGAGGGCCAGGAAGTTCCGCATCGCCCCCGGGAGGATCCCGAGGTGCTGGTAGTCCCCCACGGCCGTTGCGCCATGGCGCTTGGACAGCTTCTTCCCGTCCATGCCGTGGATCATCGGGAGGTGGGCGAAGGTCGGGAGCGGCACGCCCAGCGCCTGGTACAGGAGGATCTGCTTGGGCGTGTTGGAGATGTGGTCGTCGCCCCGCATCACCAGGGTGATGCCCATGGCGATATCGTCGGAGACCACCGCGAAATTGTAGATCGGCGTGCGGTCCGAACGGAGGATGATGAAATCGTCGATGTCCTTGTTGGGGAAGGTGATGGTGCCGTGCACCAGGTCTTCCCACGAGGTCGTGCCCTCGGGGACGCGGAAGCGGATCGTGAACGGGTCGCCCCGCTCGAGTCGGCGTTCCAGCTCGCCCGCTGGCAGCTCGGCCATCCGGCGATCGAAGGTGAACGTCTCGCCGCGTGATTCGGCGTCTGCGCGGAGGCGCGCCAGCTCCTCGGCCGTCGTGAAGTCCCGGTAGGCGTGTCCGGAGGCGAGCAGGCGGTCGGCGTCGATCCGGTGTCGTTCCAGGTTCGCTCCCTGGAAGACCACCTCCTCGTCCCAATCGAGGCCGAGCCAGCTGAGTCCCTCGAAGATCGCCCGCGTGCTCTCTTCGGTGCTGCGTGCCTTGTCCGTGTCCTCCACGCGCAGGAGGAAGGTGCCGCCTGCCTTGCGCGCGTAGAGCCAGTTGAAGAGGGCGGTGCGCGCGCCGCCGACGTGGAGGTACCCGGTCGGGGAGGGGGCGAAGCGAAGGCGAGGGGTCGGCGTGGCGGGGGATGTCATCGGGAAAACAGAAGCGGCAGGGCGCGGGGGAGGCGAGCGCCTCTTTCCAGCCACCTGCCGCCGTTGGTGTTACGGAGACGGAGGGATTCGAACCCTCGATAGGGCTTTAAGACCCTATAACGGTTTAGCAAACCGCCGCCTTCAGCCTCTCGGCCACGTCTCCCTGTGATGCGGGGAGGGGAGTTTAACGGTCGTGGGGGTGAGGGGGGAGGGGCTTGGGCGGAGCAGTTTCGAGGAGTCGCCCGGCGGAATGCCCTGCGACGCAGGTGACGGGGGGCACGTTGTGCCTCCCGTCACCGAGCGTCACCGCGTGCCGAATCGCACCGAACCCACTACCTGGGCCAGGTCCACGAGGAACGAGATCCCCCGGACCTGCCAGGCCACTCCGTACCAGACATCATCGGTTCCCGACCAGCGCCGGATGCGGATTTCGTAGGTCGCACCCGGGCGTGCGTCGAACTCGGCGATCTCATAGCTGTTGTCCCAGCTCGTGCTCGTCGCGACGGTGGCGCCACTCGCATCCCGGATGTGCAGGTCGAGGTCCACCGTGAGGGTGGAGGCTATCGGCAGGGAGAAACCGAGCAGGTTGAACATCGTGATCTTCGAGTCCCACGCGAGCGCCACCTTCACGCGCGGAGAGCGGAGCAGCCGCGGAACGGCGATCCGATAGACGTAGGTCATGAAGTCGCCGGCCCCGACATCGGCCGAGCGGATGGTGCCGACGTCGAATCCCCTGGCCGCCGCCGCGTTGTTCCGTCCCTTGCGCGCTCGTGCGATATCGAGGGCGGCCCTGGTGTCGAGCGCGCCAGCCCCATCGGTGCCGTCCACGCCGGCGACGAGGTCCGCGCGCCAGGTGCTGCCGGCGGGGTTTCGCCAGGCGGAGGCGAGCATGATCGCGCGGCATCCTTCCGGCCATGCGCGGAGCGTGGAGTTGGCCTCCTGGATGCATGCCACGGCACCAGCCACAGCGGGCGCGGCCATGCTGGTGCCGCCGAGCGTCAGCCCCACCGCGGTGACGCCCGTGCCGTTGGCGCTGATCTCCGGCAGCTCGCGGTCGCCGTGCGTAGAGGCCGGGTTGCGGAAGACCGAGTCACTCGCCATCGCGCCGGCACTGTCGTTGTGGTTGCCGACAGTCAGGCGATTGAAGCCCTTGTGGTTGACATACTCGGTCGCAGCGCCGTTGCCGGCCGCTTCGCAGATGGTCGGGTACGGCCAATGCAGCGCCAGGTGATCCTTGTAGACATCGTCGAAGGAAAGATCGGCGTCCGTTTGCTCATCATCGCGGTGGAAGCTCTGGCTGATCACCGTGCACCCGATGTCCTCCACGGCCCAGCGCAAGGCGTCGAGGTCATAGCTGTTGGCCGAGTAGAGGTTGCAGTCCGGGGCATGGCCGTGCGGGCGGTTGGCCTCGACGTTCTTGATGATGCCGTGCGTATGGCGGGAATGCTGGCTGGTCGACGGCGAGCTGTCGAAGCGGTCATCGATGTCAAGGTTGGTCGTGTCATCGGGGCCTCGTTCGTAGACGGCGACGTCGACGCCGCTCCCATCGAAACCCAGCGCATGCGCGTCGTCGGAGTTGGCGATGGCGATCGAGGTGCCGAGGTCGTCGATGCCGCCTCGCCGGTGCAGGAAGATCGCGCCCACGTGCTGGAGCCTGGCCAGCGCGGGAATGACCCGGGTCGGCACCCTGGCGAAAACGACGGGCGCCGCGGCATCGAGGCGCTGCACGGTGGCGCCGAGGCGCGTGGCCTCCTCGGCAAGTCGGGTTGCGGCCTCTCCCCACTGCCTGCGCTGTCGTCTCGCTTCCGCGGGTTGGCGCGTGCGCGGGCCTTTCTCCGGTTTGACAGGCAACGGAGCGTCGGGCATCGCCATCCACACGGCCACGTCGACACCACGCGTCCCGTGGCCGACGCGCTGCAGGTGGGCGTGGAGGGTCGGGTGCAGCTTCCCGTAGGTCTTTCGCCGTCGCCGCGCGAGTGCTGCCCGCGCGGCCTCCACGTCAAAGGGTCGTCCCCTGGCGTCGAAGGCCAGCTCCACGGGCTTGCCGCTGCGACGATGCTCGGCCTTGAACACGTCGATCCAGCCGGCCTCGCATGCGCCGACCATAGGCTTGCGGGTCACGTCCAGCGCGCCGAAGCGAAGCCGCACGGCGTGCTGCACGGCGAGTTCGGTGCGGAGTGGTGCGCGTGAATCGACGAGGATGAAGGGCATGACGAGACCGGGAAGTCGCGCCCTCGATCGTTGGCTCCACAGCTCGCTGACGTGCAACGTGTGTGCGCCGACGGGCAGGTTCGATGTGTCGATCACTGCCCGGCGCCCGCTCTTGCTGGCGCGTGCTGCCACGCGATGGCCGGCGACCGCGACACCCCGCCACGCCTCCGGGTCGATCGCTGAGTCGGCGGTCAGGACAATGGAGCGGCCGCGCGGGACGATCTCGCCAGCCTGCAATTCGAGCGTGTAGCCGCGTGACTTCCTCTTTGGTCTCGGCATCTGGGTCGCTCCGCGCGTGATGGCCATGTCGGCCGGTGGGGTCCACCTGATCACCTGAATGACTCGTGCGTGGCGTCGGAGCGCAAGGACGCGTGGGCGTGGCTGCGGCTTCGGGCTGGCGGCCTCGACCATGCCCGCAGGTACCTAAGACATGGAAGCAAGTCCGGAATGCCGGGCGACCGCGAGCGTCATGGCGCGAGGCCGAAGCGTCGGAGCAGCTCGCGCGCATCGGCCTCCTCCGCCGTCCGCGGTCCCGGCGAAAAGCGGGGAGCACTCGCCGGGACCGGACCGTCCCCGGTCTCGGTGAAGGTTGCACGGGCGCGCAGATGGGGGTCGGACGTCAGTTCATCCCAGTCCAGTACCGGGGTGACGCACGCGTCCGTGCCGGTGAATCGGCGCAGCCACTCGTCGCGTGGCCGCGAAGCAAAGGCCTGTTCCAGCATGGCCGCGAAGGCAGGCCAGCGGTCGCGGTTCCACTGGTCCTGGAGCTCAAGTGCCGACAGGCCGAGCCCGTTGAGCAACGCCTGGTAGAAGCGGGTCTCGATCGCGCCGACCGCCACCCAGCGATCGTCGGCGCAACGATAGCAACGATAGAAGTGTGCGCCACCGTCCAGCACATTCGCACCTCGTGGCCCGCTCCACATCCCCGACGCGCGCAGTCCGAGGGTGTGGGCCATCAGCAGCGCGGCACCGTCGACCATGGCCGCATCGACGACACGTCCCTGGCCGGTGACACGCGCCTCGAGGAGGGCGGCCAGGACGCCGACCGCGAGGAGCATCCCCCCGCCCCCGAAGTCGCCCACGAGGTTCAGCGGGGGCACGGGGCGCGCGGCAGGGCCGATCGGGTGCAGGGCGCCTGCAAGACCGATGTAGTTGATGTCGTGTCCGGCGGTGTGGGCGTAGGGGCCGTCCTGCCCCCATCCGGTGACGCGGCCGTAGACGAGTCGCGGGTTGCGCGCCCGTACCTCGGACGGGCCAAGGCCGAGGCGTTCCATGACCCCCGGGCGGAAGCCCTCGATGAGGACGTCGGCGTGGTCGAGTGCCACACGCGCCTGCTCGAGATCGGCGCGCGACTTGAGATCGAGCATGACCGTGGTGCGTCCACGGACCAGGAGGTCCACGCGTCCGCCGGCGAGCGCTTTCTCGCTCTCGCGGTCGATGCGGAGCACGGTGGCCCCCAGGTGCGACAACAGCATGCCGCAGAACGGGGCGGGCCCGATGCCGGCGAACTCGACGACGCGGACGCCGAAAAGGGGACCGGAGG
>WBZL01005582.1_pt1 | contig 10363 bp, 12 predicted proteins | sample 5204291 | NCBI WGS metagenome assembly WBZL01 (sample SAMN12344345, study PRJNA552823) | activated sludge metagenome | biome: Activated sludge suspended growth; feature: Nitrification reactor; material: Wastewater; isolation source: activated sludge from nitrification reactor of wastewater... | reverse complement strand
ATTGGTTTTCTCTCGTGATTTGGAAGTCACAAGAGTTTGCCAGTGAACCCCCTTTTTTGCAAGTTTTTTGCCCCTCCACGCTTTAGTGGAGTGCTACCTGCAGAATGAATCCCCAGAATTACCTCTAATTTCTCTTTAAAATCTATCCGCTAGTGAAAACCATAGTTGCGGAAATCAGTAGGATGCGGAGTTTTGTTTTTCCCTTCTGCATCTTTTTTACTTCCGCAACTTCTTTGTTTCCGCGACTTAAGGAATCACCTTGTCCCTCGGAAGTTGGCTACGCAACCACCCTCGCCTTTTAGAATGGGCCTATGATGTCACGCACCAGGCTGTCAAAAGTCTGGACCCCGTGCTCGCCAAAATCGGGTATTCGCGCGTCGATACCTGGTTACGCGGCCCGGAAGAATTGGGCAAAAAGATCGTCTTCGATTGCCGGATGTGCGGGCAGTGCATCCTGCATTCGACGGGGATGACCTGCCCGATGACGTGCCCGAAAAACCTTCGCAACGGCCCGTGTGGAGGGGTGCGCGGCAACGGACACTGTGAAGTGATTCCGACCATGCCGTGTGTGTGGGTGCAGGCTTACGAACGCTCCCAAAAAATGGCGATTTACGGTGAAGAATTGCGTTTGATCAACCCGCCTGTCAACCGCCAACTCGAAGGATCATCTGCCTGGGTCAATATGCTGACGGGCGAGGATATGAACGTCCCCCCCGGTTGGAAAGCCACCGATTCCCGTTCGTAGGGTTTGTAATGAGCACTTTGAACGACTGAAGTCGTCACTACCCACAAACTTTCAGTTCCCCAAACTTCCTATGACCCCACCTGAATTCAAATCCGATGGCCGCCTTGAAAAAGTTCTCCGCGCCGGTCTCTTTGCAGTCACCGCGGAACTCAACCCGCCCGATAGTGCCGACCCGCAAGAGGTGTACGATGCGGCGGTAGTGCTTTCCGAGGTCTGCGATGCGATCAATGCGACGGACGCGTCGGGGGCGAACTGCCACATGTCAAGCGTTTCGATTTGTGCGTTGCTGACCCGGGCCGGGTATGCGCCCGTGTTTCAGGTCTCCTGTCGGGACCGGAATCGGATTGCAATCCAGGGAGATGTCTTGGGTGCGGCGGCTATGGGGGTCAGTAATGTGCTGTGTTTGACGGGGGATGATGTGACCGCGGGCGATCAACCCCAGGCGAAACGGGTATTTGATTTCGATTCGATTCAACTTCTGCGGACGATCAAGATCATGCGCGACCACGGGATGTTCCTCTCCGGGCGCAAGTTGACTGTGCGCCCCCGTCTGTTTTTAGGCGCGGCGGAAAATCCGTTTGCGCCACCGTTCGATTGGCGTCCGCTCCGGTTGGCGAAAAAGGTGGAGGCAGGGGCGGACTTCATCCAGACCCAATATTGTTTCGATGTCCCGCGCCTGCAACAGTTTATGAAACAGGTCGTGGACATGGGGTTGCATGAAAAAGTATTCATTCTCGCGGGGGTTGGCCCCTTGCGGTCAGAGAAGGTAGCGGAATTTATGCGGATGAAGGTGCCTGGGGTCCACATCCCGGATGAAGTGGTGGAACGGATGCGGAAAACGCCAAAAGAGAAAAAACAAGCGGAGGGGAAGAAAATTTGCGTGGAGATCATCCAGCAGGTGCGGGAAATCCCCGGTGTGGCAGGGATTCACGTCATGGCTTACCGGCAAGAAGAACTCACCGCGGAGATCATTCAGGATGCCGGGCTGTTGCCGAGACCGGTGCGTCTGGGCGCAGAAAAACATGAACCGCCAAGACCTAGACATAGAACCCAAAGAGGCGTAAAACGAGAGGAATAACCCATATTGCGTAGTGCGTATTCCGTATAAAATCAATCACGGCGCAAGGAAAACGAAATACGGAGTACGAAATATAAATTAGGAGCAACCCCTTGGCTGACACCATTCTCTCTTCCAAAACCAGAACCGTCATCATCGGCCCAGACCGACCTTTTACCATCATTGGGGAACGCATCAATCCGACAGGGCGCAAAGTCCTGGCTCGCGAAATGGCCGCAGGCAACTATGATCGGGTGATCAGTGATGCGCTCGCCCAGGTCGCGGCCGGGGCACACATGCTCGATGTCAACGCGGGCATCCCCCTCGCGGACGAACCTGCCATTCTCGCGGAAGCGATCCGGATCGTGCAATCGATCACGGACGTGCCCCTCTCGATTGACTCTTCCATCGTCAAAGCCCTCGAATCCGGCCTCGCCGCGTACGAAGGCAAACCCCTTGTCAATTCCGTTACGGGCGAGGACGAACGGCTGGAAGTGGTCCTCCCATTGATCAAAAAATATGGCGCGGCGGTCATCGCCATCTCCAATGATGAAACGGGCATCTCCGAAGACCCGGATGTGCGTTTCGCGGTCGCGAAAAAGATCGTCGAGCGGGCGATGGATTACGGGATCCCGCGCGAGGACGTGTTGATTGACCCGCTCGTGATGCCCATTGGGGCCATGCGCTACGCCGGGCGGCAGGTTTTCCGCATCGTCCGCCGGGTGCAGGATGAGTTGGGATGCAACACCTGCTGTGGAGCGAGCAATGTGTCGTTTGGCTTGCCCAATCGCCCCCCGCTCAACGCCACATTTTTGGCGATGGCGATTGCCAGTGGCCTGACTGCGGCGATTACCAATCCCATCGAACATGAGATCAAACAAGCCCTCATGGCCGCCGATGTGTTCACCGGGAACGATGAAAACTGTGCGGCGTGGATTCAGGCCAGTCGTGTGCTGGCCGCCCAAACGGCCGCGCAGGCCCCCGCCCCGGTGGGAACGTCCACCAAGGCCCCCGAACCCCCACGCGAGGGACGGGAGCGCAAATTCCGGCGAGAACGATGACCGTAGGCTTCATCATCTGCGGCGCGTTAGGCCGGGAAGTGTTGGCGATCATTGAAAAACATGGTTGGGATGCCCAGGTGCTGGGCATCCCTGCGCTGGATCACAATTACCCGGACCGGATCGCCCCAGATGTTGAAAAACAAATCGCGGCCCATCGCGAAACATACGAACGCCTGATCGTGGTCTTTGGCGATTGCGGCTCGCGCGGGGCACTGGATGCCCTCCTGGCACGTTTCCCGGACATCGAACGCATCGCCGGGCCGCACTGCTACGAAATGTACGGGGGCCAAACCTTTCACCAGCTCATGGAAGAAGAATTGGGGACATTTTTTCTGACAGATTTTTTATTGCGCGGGTTTGAAGGGCTATTTGTCAAAGAAATGGGACTGGATCGGTTCCCCGAACTGCGGGATGAATATTTTCGCAATTACACACGCGTCGTTTATCTGGCGCAAACCCCCACCCCCGAATTATTACAAAGAGCACAGGACGCCGCAGATTTCCTGCAACTCCCGCTCGTCGTCCGCGAGACCGGGTATGGTCTGCTCGAAGAACGCCTCGTTGCGTTGATGGCGGGAAAACCAGAGCCTGTCTGACAGTTGGCAATCTATACATTTGTGTCCACTCACCATGAGTAGATAGTTACAAAAAAAGGATGGAAGGGGGGGGCTGTACAGCCCCCCCCTTCCATCCTTTTTTTAAGTTTCGCCTATTTAAACATACATTGCCTGAAATACGAGAGGGAAGACCCCCCGCTTAAGGCAGTTGTTCCAATTCGTTGACGACCCGCTTCAATTCGTTCGCCAACACCCCGGGATAAAGTGTCGGAAACAAATCGGCCAGGGAGCGGTAATACCAAAGGGTGCCTTCCCGCCCCTGATTGAAACGCCGCCAAATCTCCCCCCCTATCTGTTGGTGATCGGCCAGGATGGTGCGGGCGTTGTGAACTTTGTCGGCCAGGGAGACGAGGAGGGTGTCCGCGGGGGCGTGCGGCAAATGCGCGAGGTAGGTTTCTTTGCGTTTGCGCCAGGGAGGTTTGGGAGTTTCAAGCGCATCGCTGAGTTCAGTGACCATGCGCGCGACCCGTGGCCCAAACCGGGTGCGGATCTCTTCGACTGTGTCCAGCCCGCCCTGATCTTCTGCGGCGTCATGCAGGAGGGCGGCAATCGCTTGCTCTTCGTCCCCGCCATGTTCCAGGACGAGGGCGCACACCGCCAGTAAATGAGAAATGTACGGGACCCCCGATCCTTTGCGGGTCTGGGTCGCATGGATACGGGTGGCATATTTTAAAGCGTCGGTGAAATGAGAGGTGAGTTGCATCGGCAAGAATTATTTTCGGAATCCACGAACCAGAACGAGAAGTCCAGCCAGAATCAAAGCCACCGGCCACAACATGCCCAGTAAATCCGTCGCCGCGGCGGTGATCAAACCACCAAAAATCAGCAAGCTGACCGCAGGCCAGATCGCCCAACTGCGCCGTGTTCCTGCACTCGGCAGGATCCAAACCAACAAAAATGTGATGCCCATTCCGATGAACAGGACCCCGCCCATCTCCACCAGCCCGGGATTTTTGACAAGCGTCTGCAACGTGACCAAACTCGCGAGGCTCATCAACGCCCCCGCGGGGATAATGGCCCACCAATGCCTGAATTCCCGCAAATAAACGGCGATGAACCCCAACCCGACCATCCCCAAAAACACCGCCCCGGTCAGGTCATCCGCCAGCCTGTTCGTCGGCAGAACCTCCCACAGCTGAATCGCCGCCAAACCCAAAAAAGTAAACGCGGGCAACGCCGCCCACCAATAGTCACGGTTGGACAAAAAACCGAGCAGGAAAAACACCCCGCCAATCGCAAAAGAGGTCCCCCAAAGCGAGGGACTTTGCGGCAGGATATTGAGATTTTGAAGCAGGAAAATCGTCCCCGCTCCAATCAGCAACAATCCCCAGGTCAGTCGGCTTGAAAAAATTCTCATCGGTCAACCTCCAAAACGAGTTTCAGGCGATCCGTACCGCCACCAGTGTGCCATCTCCGGCGGGATAAATCGTACTCACCACACGCGGGTCATACGCGGCGCGGCGATTGAGCGTGTCAATCGTCACGACATCCTCATCCGAGCCGGGGTTCAGGACATTCCCATTCCGAAACACATTGTGCGCCGTGATAATGCCCCCCACCCGCACATTTGCCAACGCCCAATCATAATACAAGTTGTACCCGCTCTTTTCCGCATCAATAAAAACAAAATCGAACGGGCCAAGGGGTCTGATTTTTTTGAGATTCTGATGGGCATCCCCAACCACGATTTGCACCCGTTCGCCTATCCCCGCCTCGTCGAAATGTTCGCGGGCGACGGCGGCATGTTTTTCACTTTTTTCGAGGGTGTACAGCTTTCCACCGGGCACCAACCCCCGCGCGATCCACGTCCCACTGTACCCACCCAGCGTCCCGATTTCGACAGCTTTCCGCGCCTGACAGGCCGAAGCGAGCACCTGCAAAAACCGTCCCTCCTCGGGCTGGATACTGATCGCAGGCAAACCCCGCTCCGGGCTTTTTTCCCGCGCCCGGCGAATCGGGGCATCCTCCCGCGCAAAATACTGCGTGATATAAGCGGAGAGCGGGTCGTTGTAAATGGGCATGATCAATTCCTTACCGGCAAATAAAGACGGGGATGTGCGCCTCGCGCAAGACCCGATCCACGGTACTACCAAACATCACTTCCATCACGCGGGAGTAACTATATCCGCCCATAATGATTTCGTGGCTGTTTTGTTCTTCTGCCGTGGCGAGGATCGCGTCCGCCACGTTGCCCGTTTTAGTAATAAAGTTGGCAGGCACCCCGCGCTCAGACAGATAATCCTGCGCTAGCAGAACGGTTTCATCGGTCGCGCGTCCGGTTTCCAAAATGGTGAGGACATCCAACGCCCAGTGCCATTTCCCGGCCAAATAGGTGGCGACGTACAACGCCTCGCGCGATTTCGCACTGCCATCAAAGGGGAGCAACAACCGTTCGACCTTCGGGACCACGCGGGGGACGAACATCACCGGGCGGCAGGCGCGGCGCACAATGGTTGAAATGCCGGACGTTAACCGGTCGAGGGCACGGTCGCCGGGCGGATGAGAAATGTTGAGGATCACGAGGTCGGTCCAACAAGCCCGATCACAAATCAGCGGGGCAATTTTTCCGCTTTCGATCATCAACTCGCCTTCCACCCCTGCCTTTGTACATCGCCGTTCAAATTCCGCTTTGAGCGCTAAGGCTTTTTTCCCCACGCGGGCGGCATCACTGCGGACCACGTGCAGACCGTGAAGCCGATCCCCTTCCAGTTTGGCAAAAATAAGGGCCTGATCCAACGCCAACCAGCTATCTTCGGTGCCGCTGATCGGGACGAGGTAATCGCGGAAGAGGTGTTCGCGCGGGTGGGTGGCATAGGCCCAAGCACGCCACGACCCCGGATCGGGGGTGGAATCGAGCGGGTGAACAGGTTCGCCGTTGGATGGCGCGTGAGGCGGCGCGAGTGGCGGCGCGTGAGGTGGGGTGCGCCGCGCGGCCCGGGTCTGTTCGCGCGGGGGGCGGGCAAGGTTGGCGGCGGCGACTCCGATGGGAATTTGCCACCCCAGTTCGGCGGTGAGTTCTTCCCGGCGGCGGTACATCCAGACGTAGAGGTCGGTTTCGGTGCGGTTCGGAAAATCGTGGGGAAGGCCGTTTTCTCGGATGACTTGAATGACAGGGGTGTAGATTTTATCGTACCAACGCGCGGCGGCCACGGACCAGGAAGGTTCAGGGCCTTGTGTTTTGGCGAGGTGGGTGCGTTCTTCGGCGATTTGGGCGAGAAGGACGCGGTAACTGCCAGGGACGGTGACGTGAAGATCGGCGGTGGGGCGCGCTTCGGCGAGGTGGGTGGTTTCGAGGAAGGCGGCGTATTCGGCTTTGCGGATGATGTCGTCGGGCTGATCGTTGGGGGTGAGGGGGACGCGGGTTTCGATCTCGGTGACGTAAGCCTGTATGGTTTCGTACCCCCGACTGCGGGTGACGGAAACGCGGTGGTTGCCATCGAGGACAAAATACGTTTCCCCGATCTGATAGACTTCGATGGGCGGCATGCCACGTTGATCAATACTGGCCTGGACGCGTGCCCATCGTTCGGCGTCGCGGTCGTCGCGGGGGAGGAAGGAACGGGAGAAATCATGATACCGCCCCACACTGCCAATGATGGCGTTGAGGGGAATTTCATGGAGGCCGCGGGGAATGGTGTTTTCCCCGATCAGGAGTTCGCGAATTTCATCGAAGGAGAGGAGGTCCACGGATTTGCCCGTGAGGCGCGCCAAGACCGCTTCAAGCGCGGCGCGGCGGCGGGCGATGCGAAAGTCTTCGATGGAGGCGGTGTAGTCGGAGATTTCGAGGTGCATGGGGGGGAGGGAGGGTAAATACAGTAGATACGGTAGATAGGGTATAGAAGGTATACAAGGTAGATAGGGTACGATATATACCTTATTTACCCTATCTACCTTATCTACCTTATCTACCTTATCTACTTTATCTACCTATTCTACTTCCTCCGAACGGATTATATGCCGCCTTCTCTTCTTCCCACCGATCCCAATGGATCACTTCGTCGAACGTGCGGCGACCGGTTTTACGGGCGGGGCGTTCGAGTTTTTCGGGTTCGAGAGGGTAGCCGAAGGAAAGGGCAATGCGGAGGTGCATGTCGGCGGGGAAGCGGAGGAGGGCGCGAGCTTGATCGTGTTGGTAGATGGTGGCGAGGCAAGAACCGATGCCGAGTTCCCAGGCGGCGAGTTGCATGTAGGCGGCGGATTGTCCGGCGTCGAACATGACGTTGAAGCGGATTTCCGGGTCGGGGGTGATGATGGCGATGCCGAGCGCGGCTCCAGCGAGGTGTCCGGCGAAGTCACCGCATTTGGAAAGCGCTTCGAGGGTGGCTTTGTCGCGGATGGCGATGAAGTGCCAGGCTTGCATGTTTTTGGATGATTGCGCCCGCCGTCCCGCGTTGAGGATGGCGTGGAGGGTCTCGTCGGGGAGAGGATCGGGAGAGAATGTTCGGATGGCGCGTTTGGTGCGGATGGCAGTTTGGACAGAGAGGGGACTTAAAGAGGGGGATGTCATTTGTTTACCTTCCAATGACAGACTCGATTGCGTTGAGTATCTCTTCAAGTTTATAGGAAGAGAGCATCCCAAGACGATTTATGATTCTTTCGGTCGAGAGCGAACGAATTTGAAAAGCATCTGCGGCAGAAGGTTTTGCTAACCCATTTCCCGCATTGGGTTCCACTTTAATCATCCACGGCGCAACGTTATAACGCTCTTTCCAGTCTGTAAAGGGGACAATCACGCGAAGGGGCAACAGGCCAATGGCATCGTCATTTACGATGACGGCAGGACGGGTTTTACGAATTTCCGCCCCTACCGTTGGGTCTAAGTTGATCAACCAAATTTCCCCCTTACGCATAAAAATCCTCAGCATCTAATACCGTAAAGGCAGTTAATTCCTTGTCGTGCCGGTAGTCGTCTAAAAGAGCGTTCGCGGCGGCCTCTAGATTTCGTTTTTTGCGTTCGGCGAGTTGTTGACGCACCATTTCACGCACCACATCTGACAAACTGCGATTTTCACGACGGGCAATTTCTGTGAGGGTTTGGTGTTGTTCAGGCTCTAATAATATTTGCGTTCGGTGCATGGTGTTTTGCATAAGTAATTCTCCTTACATCAAATCATTACACCGTAATTATACGCCATTTACCGGAACACTACCCCACCCACCGACACAATCGAAGTCCCTGCTTCATCTGCCGGACATTGGGCGTACCCTACTTTTTCGCCTTTCACCTCCCCCATCAAACGGAGGGCGAGGTAGGTGGGGAAGGTGCCACAGACGTTATTCGGTTCGTATTCATTGAGGAGCGAGGAGATGAACTGTTGGGCATCCCCGGTTGCCAGGATACGGAAGATGTCTTCATCATCGGTGCGAATGGCGGCTTTGGCCTGGTCATCGAGGGGTTCGCCACTAAAGGCGGGGCCGACGTGGGCGAGGTCGCCAGAGATGATGGTGCAGACTTTGCGCCCCTGTGTGGTGCGCTGAATGGCCTCGACGAGATCATCTACTAGTTTTTCGTTGATCGGGCTAAAGCCGTTCGTGCGATGGGGGGTGGTCAACCAGCCGACGAGGATGGGGACGACGGGGACAGGGTCGCCGCCGCGAAGGTGGTGGAGCCAGGTGAGGACGAGTTCGAGGGAATGTTCGTGGCGGTGGTAGAGTTCACCTGCGAAGGCATTTTTTTCGCCAAGCACTTCGACGAGGGCATCCACGACAGGCTGTTCGGTGGGGAGGATGCCGTAGGGGGTGGCGTAGTTTTGGCGGGTGAGGGTGATCGGGTTGTGTCCCCCGTGATGATCGGTGCCGAGGACGATGAAGAGGTCGGCGGCTTTGATCATGTCGGCGGCGCGTTTCCAGACTTGGGCGTAGACTTCACCCCCGCGGGGGTAGTCAATATGGGGGGAGAGGAGGCCGAGACCCCCCGCAGGATCGGGATCAGTGTCCGCGGCTTCGAGGTAGTTTTGGAGGAAATGATGGAGTTCGGTAGGGTCGGCAGGGTAGGAGTATCCCGCGGAAACCGGGGGGCGGGAGGGGGCGGCGCGGTATTCGTCGATGAGTTGTTGTCGGGCTTGGGCGGTGTGGTCATTGTCGAGCAGGCACATTTCATCAAACGCGTTGAGGAAATAATCCAAAACGTCTGCGCTGAGTTGGATTTCAAAATGGGATTTGATTTGATCGAGAATGGTTTCTTTGTCCCGTGTGCCATCACAGAGAAAGAGCAGGGGCAGGAGCGCATCCGGGAGAAGCATGAGGTTTTCTTTGAGCCGGAGCGGGTCACGGAGCAAAAAATAATGCTGTCCCTGGTAGAAAAGGGGTTCGGGTTGGAGGGAACGGAGTTTGGGGTGGGAATTAATTGTTAGCGGTGGGGTGCTATTTGCCATTTGTTATTTATATCATGCGTGAGGCGTATTTCGTATTGCGTATTCTTTTTCGGATACGGAATACGAAATACGTTTTACCCCGGCATCCAATATTCTTCGGCGAAACCAGGCCAGGGGCAGGCATCGAAGAGGGAGTAGTCTTCCAGGATTTCTTCGCCCGCACGGATGTCACGGAGGGTGATGGAGCCGATGACGCCAGGTTCGGAGGAGACGGCGGAGTTGGGTTGGAAGGAGTGGTTGGTGTAGCGGGCGTTGTCGAGGATGAGGATGAGGGCGTCGTCTTCGGCGGAGTAGTAGCTGTAGGTGTAGAGGGCTTCGAGGAAGGCTTGGGAGACGGGGGAGTGAAGGGAGGTTTTAAAGGTATTGAATTGGTCTTGTTCGATGAGGAGCACGTCGGCGGGTTGGGCGCGCCACCAGATCGTGCCCTTTGGGATGTCAGTTTTGGCGAAGATGCCCAGGCCGTGAACGGGGCTGGGGCGGGTTTCGGTAAGGGTGTGGAGGGGGTTGGG
>WBZL01005581.1_pt1 | contig 10364 bp, 15 predicted proteins | sample 5204291 | NCBI WGS metagenome assembly WBZL01 (sample SAMN12344345, study PRJNA552823) | activated sludge metagenome | biome: Activated sludge suspended growth; feature: Nitrification reactor; material: Wastewater; isolation source: activated sludge from nitrification reactor of wastewater... | reverse complement strand
AGTGCTCGCGGGCAAAACCCAGCGGCACAAACGTGTCCTGTAACGTCGAGGCAAAATCAACCAGATCGTAAACCGACCGGCGGTTGGTCTTTGCCATGTCCTCCAGGTTCTCGCGCACGCCTTCGGACAGGTCGCCGAACACCTGCCGGAACTTGGCCCCGGCCTCCTGCGCATCGGACGCGGCGGTGATGGAATCGCGGCCGAGCTGGATTAGTTGCTTACCAACCATAACCGCTGTACCGGCGGTCAGGAACGCTTGCAATTGTCTGCTAACGATGTCGGTGGCCAGTCCACTGGAACGTCGCGCGTCGGCCATGCGCTTTTCGGCCGCCTCCGCGCGGGCGGTGGCGGCGCGCAGTTGTTCCCGCGCCTTGGCAACGTTGATCTCCTCTCTCTCGGTGCGGGCCGTCGCCTGTAACGTGCGCTCGCGTGATTGCGCCAGCCGTTCTTCTGCCGTCGCCGCGCCCGCCACGCTCGCAACCGTGCGCGATTGCGCTTGCGCCAGTCGTTCGTTAGCGGTGGCCGTCTGGATTGCCGCGCGCTCTGCGGCCTCCTGAGCCACAATGATGCGCTGTTCGGCCGCAAGTGATTCGGCCGCGGCGCGTGATGCCCGCTCCCTTGCCGCCGCGGCCTGATCCAGCGCCGCCGCTGTTTTGGCGGCGCTTTGCACCTGCTTTTGTTCCTCGGCCGACAGTTGACCGAACACCTGAGCCAACCGTCGCGCGTCGTCGGCCGCACCGTCAAAAGACGCGCCGGAACGTCGCATGGCGGCCGCCAATTGGCCGATGCTGCGCTCAAGCTTGTCGATGTCACGGATGTCGGCGCGTGCGCGCAGGTTTAGCTCAAGGTTTTTCGTTGCCATCGTCGCGTTCCCGCTGGTTAATCAGTTCGACCAATTGGGCACTCTCGGCCATCATTTGTGTGTGAAAGTCAAGTCGCTTTTGATTGCCTATGAGCGTTTGGCCGTCGGCGTCAAACAACGCGCTAACCCCGGCCGCCTGCTCCATCATAATCATTAAGTATTCGTCCTGATCATACGCCCCGCCCGCCGAGGGCAGGACATTGTACCGCTGGCACCGTTCGTACAATGCCAGCGCCCAATGCGTGTCGACGTCAGCCGACGACCGATGGAGCCATACCCGCAACGCCATTCCAGCGAAAAAGCAACTGCGAGTTTTCCCACTCGCGGTAGCACTTGGCGACCCATACCGCAACGGGCAGGGGCAGGTTGTCGATTGCCGTCTTCTCAGTAATCTTCTTGCCGTCCGGCCCGGTCACGTCCAGTTTCCCGAACATGAGCGCAAGCTCGGCATCGTCGTATTGAAAGACGAGCCTCTCCGGGGCGTCGGTCTTGTCAACGAACGCGATCCCGATACGCGCGGCATCGGGATCACGTTCGACGCGACTGTTAACAAACGCCTGCCACCGCTTGTGCATCGGCAGGGTCATGACGAGCGGAAAAACAATCCGGCCGGGATAATCGGCCAGTGGACTTTTCCCCACGCCGTCGGGTTCCAAAAACGTAGTTTCCTCAGTCACTTCATCCCCCTGTTACGAGATTGTCAGGCTGCCGGACACGGCCCACGTGTAGCTCATTGAGTTGGCATCGGCCGACACGCCCGGCACGTCGAGGCGGTACAGTAAGCCGTGTAGCGTGAACGTGGTGCCGCTGCCCGCGCCCTTCGGTTTGAACACAATCGTTACGTCCGTGCCGTGCTTCCCGGCCAACGCCTGATACAGGTCACTGGATTCACCGTCGGTGTAGATGGAAACGAACTCCATCACGACCGGCGATTTGTCGCCCAACTGCGTGAATACTGAGCCGTTCAACGTGCTGAATGAGTTGATGCCGTACTCACCGCCGGACGGGTTAATTGCCGTCGTTTGATCCTGAAACGCGGTAGCGTCGACGGTGATTGTCACCTGCGTCGCTTTTGGAATGTTGTTTTGTGAAATAGCCATGATTTACCTCTCTATACTGGAATTACACGAACGTATAAAATCGCCCGCCGCCAACCGGTCAATTCCTGCGGAGAGGCGGGTTTTTGGTCGCCCGCGAACGGGTAGCAGTCCGACCAAACGGGATATGATGCACCCCAAACAGCGCGCCATATGCCGTCACAAACATCGTTAAGCGTGCGCTCGGCGGTCTCGTAATCGCCGTCTATGCGCACCAATGTGTCGACGATGTAATCGTATGCCGACGTTAGACCCGTCGGCGCGTCGCCCAGCACGCTCGATATCGACGTAACAACTACCGTGACGCCCAGTTTCGTCTCGGCCACGCGATAGCCGTAACAGCCGTCGATGCCCGGAACGGCGGCGATTTTGCCGACCAGCACGTCGAGGCAGTCGTTGACCGTCGCCGCCGGTAGTGCCGGGCCGCTCAGTCCTAACGCCATATGTCACCTATCAACGCCCACACGGTTTGTTCCATCCTGTCCAGCACGGCATCGCCATGCGCCTCGGCGGTTCGTTCAAACCAGTTGAAATTGCGCGCGGCCCATATCTCGCCGTAGAACTCCGGCTTGGAATTGCTCACGGGGTTGCGAACGTAGGGGTCGATGCTGACCACGCCTTGCATTCCGCCCGCGTAGGGTTCAAGCTCGCCGCGATGGGCACTGCGTAACGTGCCGGTGTCGACCGGCGACGCGCCCGCCACGAGGTCGCGTAATTGCAACGTCCCGGCGGCCAGCGCCCGCCCCAGCGCGCTCCGGTCAGGGTCATCGGCCATGTCTTGCATCGTCCGACGGTTTTTCTGCGCCCAATAGCTCAGGCGCTCGAAGTCGCCAATCACGCCGGGTTCCCACGCGACCTTTAGCATTAGCTTTCCCTCTCTATGAGCAATTCAACAAATGCCGGGCTTCCCTGCGGCCACGCGCTCACACTCCGCACGCGGTAGTCGACGCCGCCGGTCACGACGCGCCAATCGGGCTGCACCGTAACGGGGTCGCAGTAGATGACCATTAGCCGCGCGACCGTCGCCATGCCCGCGCGCTCCGCCTGTTCGACCGACGCCGGGTAGACGGCGCTGCAAGCGACGCCGGATGTCATGGTCTCGCGGTCGGCAGCGTCCACCGCGTTCGGCGGCACGCGCCGGATGTCGGCAGTGTGTGTCAGGCGCAAGGCGCGTCGGGCGGAAACGGCGATCATATCAGTTTAGAACCAGCAACTTCCCGGCCACCGAACAATCGATATAAACCTTGCCGTCGGCTTGCCGGGAAACGGCCGCCGGTTTTAGAACATACGTCTTGCCGGCAGCAATGGTGATTGACATGTCCGGGATTGTCACCGACAACGCTGAATAGCTGGTCGGTGTTGGAATCTTGATCGTCCACGTCGATGACCCGCCGGTGGGGTTCGTCAGGTAGATGCGGGTATTGGCGTCGTAATCAATCTCGCCGCCGTTGCCCGCGCCGGTTGACAGGGTTGTCCCCGTCCCGTCGGTGAAGTTGTACCCGGTGTCGGGAATGCTTGTTGTGCTGATTGCCGCTCTTGCCATTGTTTACCCCTCTAGAATTTGCCGACCCAATCGGCATATGCGCCCGACCAGTCCACAATCTCGCTGGTCGCCCCGGCTGTACCTTCGTTATCGACCGTGAAACCGTAAAGCGAGCGCCACTCGGCAGCGCGCGCCGCAAACGCCTCGGCTTGCCGCGCCTCTTCGGATTCCGGCCCCAGACGGTAGGAACCGGCGTAACGGCTCCACTCAGCCGCCAATACCTCGAAAATGCGCGCGGCCGCCCGGTTCATGTTGTCTGATTCCAGGACGAGGAACACGTCAAGCTCATCGTCCTGAAAATTGCCGCCGTTCGGCCGCGGCCCGTCGCCGTCGCTGGTGTCGCCTGTGAGGAGGCGCAATTGCGACCGGCGGTATATCGGCGCGATCTCGTTGGTCAGGTCGAATGTTACGGTCATGTCAATGTGATGATTCCCGTCGCTCCCCACTGCAGCGTGTAGTTGCCGCCGTTGGTGGGAGTTGTGACTTCCCAGTAGGCGATTAGGCATTTTGACGCATGACTGTCATCGTACATAATCGCATGACTTGGTGTTCCCACGTTGATGCCCGTGAAGGTAACGTCGTTGGCATCGAATACGCCCCGGTCGTTGGTGGTATCCTCAGTCACACCCGCACCGCTCAGTGTCGCGCCGCCCGCCGAGTAACCCGTGCCGGATTCCTCGACGCCGGATACGTCCGAGTAGCCGTTGTGCGTGTCGATATTCGGCGTGTAGCCGGTGACCAACATCACCTTGATTGTGTGACTATCGAGGTCGATAGTTCCCTTTAAAAGCTCTTTCTTGAATTCGTTGTATAGAGCGCCGTCGCCTTGAGCCATTTTGTTACTCCCCGGCCCGCGCCGCCGTCGCTGCCATGCCGACGGCACTCAGGCCGATTGTGATATTACCGCCGCTATCGACGGTCGTGGTTGCCGCGCGTTGTGCCTCAGTTGCGATTGTGTCCAATCGCGCTGCTAAAGCGTCATAGTGTTCCTGTGCCACGCCGTCGCCGGTCGTGGCTATGTACTCTCCGATTAACCGCATAGCAATACGCGCCATAATTGACTGATTCACTGGAACGCACTCCGACGCACCTGAAACTGGCCTTCGGACGCGGCCGTGATTGCGCCGGTCGATTGCCAGCGATAGTGCCAGCTGCCCGGCCGCGATACAACAAAATCGGTCGAGTACTCGCCCGTTCCGTCGCGTATGACGGCCGGGTCATCCTCATATGTCCGTTCCGTTACGGTTCCAAGCGGATTGATATATTTAACAGTGACAACCGTAGGGTCGGCCGCGTTGCCGTCGCTGTCCGTGAACAAAACGGACAAACGCACCTGGTCGCCTGTGTCGTATGTGTTCATTTGCAACCTGTCCTGTCACTGACCGTTGCGTAGTATCGCAACGTGTCATTAACTATCGCGCCATACCGCGCACGGTCTGCGGCCAGCGCGCAACCAAGTAACATGAATACAGTAAGCGGCATCAACCCTAACGACGGCGCGAGCACTTGCATCTCGGTGACGTACTCACCCGGCTCGACCAGTAACGGCTCGATGCCAAACGCGGCCGCCAATGCGGCCATGATGATTGTCTCATCCGAGCCAATAACCGATACAATGAGCGCCACGGCGTCGGCCAGTAGTGCCAGCGTGTCAGCCTCAATTGCCACCGCGCCGGGCGCAACGGTCAACGCATTGGCGGCCAGTATGTGCTCCAATGCCGCCATTGCTATCTCGGTCGCGGCCACGGCAATCGATACATCCGGCGTTGTGGCCAACAAAGCGAGCGCGGCCATGAAAACGCTTTGAGCGACAGTCAGGTCGATTGGCGTGCCGGTCAATGCGAGGTCGTCCATCAACGCCGTGACTGCGCCGGGCACGACGGTCAGGTCAATTGGCGCGCCGGATAGCGCAAGGTCGTCCATCGATAGCGCGCGCGCGCCGGGCACGACGGTCAGGTCAATTGGCGCGCCGGATAGCGCAAGGTCGTCCATCGATAGCGCGCGCGCGCCGGGCACGACGGTCAGGTCGATAGCGGCTACAATCCCGCTCAGGACATCCATGAGCATCGACAACGCGCCGGGCACTACGCCAAGAGAGACGGCCGCGGCCGTTGCCGCGAGGCGGGTCATGCTGATTGTGGCGTCCAGCACGGCGGCGTTGACCGCCATTGCCGCCAGCACGCCGAAATTACTCGCGTCCGCCGTCGACCCAATCGAATACGACCCCGACGCCCCACACGACCGATACATCCCGCACGCCGTTACGTCGCTCGTCGTATCACTACCGCTCGACCGCTCGTAAATCTCCGTCACCCCGCTATCCGGCGACCACGTCCTGTTACCGTTCCTGAGACCGGCACCACCGACCAGCCACGCATCCGCCGTTCCCGTCGAGATGCTCGCCGCGTATGCCGACTTGTTGCCGGTATCCGTCCCTGTATTCCCCACCGGCGACGACTGATCCACGCCCGTCAGCGAGATAGCCGCCAGCGAATACGCCATCATCGACACGCTCGTCGACACCGACACCGTGTAGGACGACCCGCCCGGCGGATTCACCAGATACCACACCTCCGTCCGCACATTACGGCTACTGCCCGATGACTCATTGGCGGCCGCCTGTGTCAACGACGTGCCGTTGTACGTCACCCCGGTCACCGACCAACTACCGGTTCCTGAGCGCATCCCCGTGAACACGACGGCCAGCAGGCGATGTGACCCGCCGCACGTGTGGCTCAGGGTATGTGGCCCGGCGCCGCTGCCGGATGTTTTTGTGTGACCGTCCAGTTCAATCGCCATAGTTGTTTGTGTGCCGGGCGGCGCAGGAGGGGACGCCGCCCGGCGAGGAAACTACCGGCCCGGTTTGCTGCGAGCCTTCGATGGAGGCCGGTCGTCGCTAACGGTAGCGGCGCTCGAAGAAGGAAGCTCCGCCGCCGGTATGCGATACTTGCGCATGTCGTTTGTGATGACGATCACCTCATCATCACGTTCGACCGCTTGCATGATGTCGGCCGCGTCCGTTTTCAGGTACTCGGCGACACGATTGACAAGATTGTCCATTTGCGCCATGCCTTAGCCTGCGACGTTGCGCTTGCCGATGCCACGCGGCCCGTTGACGCCCACCGCAAACTCGTCCCTTACCTTAATCGGCAGCGTGTCGTTGGTGAACATCAGCCCGCTCGTTTCGGAAACAACCGAGAACAGTTCCGGCGCGGGATGTACCCGGCCGCCGGGGTTCTGGCTGTAGCTCATCTGAATGACGGGGTACACGGCCGGGTCGACGATGTAGGCCCAGTCGGTCGCGTCTGTCCAGTTCGGCACGACGAGGGGAATCGGCCGCGGGTCGGCAAAACCGCGATCTTGCGCCTCAGGCGCGTAAGTCACCGGCATGCCTTCACCGTAGCCCAGAACGCTCAGTGCCGTGTCGTACAGTTCGGCCGGAACCAGCAGGAAACGGGGATAGATGCCCAGCACCGCGCCGCTGGTCAGTTCCGTGTGCTGGAAGCACTCGGCGCGCGCCGCCCGCCATGCCGTCGCGTCCGTGCCGAACGCCGTCGTTGCCAGATTGGTGTGGTCATTGTGGAACAGCGCCTTGCTGTCCTGGGCCAGCGTCGGCCCCACGCCGCTGTTGGCCGTGAACAACGCGCTGACGGCCGCCGAGCGTGTACGAATGGCGGCGTTGGCCAGTCCGCGCGGGATAGCCTGTAACTGCATGATGTCGCTGTTCTTGATCACCTCGCGGCTGATACCGACGTATGCGCCCTTCTTCACGAAGGCCGAGGTTTCCTTCACGTCACCGGGGTCGATTTCAGTGTACGCGCCCTTTTCGGCGACGGTGGGGAGATTGGTCAGGCCGCCGACGGTGAGCCATTTCATGTCGTGGAGCGTGCCGTTGTTGGCTTCTACCGACACAATGCGTTCAAACCAGCGCCAATGATCCATGCGTGTCATCTGCTGGGTGATGACTTTGTTCATGGCGTCAACGGCCAGATTTGGCAGGGTGGCCGTGGTGGCACCGGCAAACATAATCATCGACGGGTCGAACACGCCGCGGAACTCGCTGTCGCCGGTCAGGGCGACGTACAACTGCGCAAAGTTGCGCATATTGGCGGCCGGAACCTTGGCCCCGTCGACGCCGAACATCCAGTCAACGATGTCGCGCGCCTCGTCTTTGGCGTCGGACACCTGGAACCGGCGCGGCGCTTGCCCGCCGATTTGCACGACGTTGGCTTCGGTCAACGCGGCCAACTCGGCACGAGCGTCGGCTATCGCCGTTTCGACCTCGCCGGGATTGGCATACTGACCACGGTTCAAACGCGCCTGCACCGCCGTCGGCAAACCGGACGCCTGAATCATTGCTTGCGCGGCCGACTGCTGCAAGGCGGTCAACCATTCATTGGACTGAGGGACGGCGGCCGTTGGCTGAGCCGCGTCCGTGGACATGTTATCTTTTTCCATCTGGACACTCTCCGTTGTTGCGGCTTTGGCCGCCAAGTTGATACGCGTCGCCGGACAGGTTTGGCGACGCTGTAAATAATGCGCGGCAAACACCCGCGCTTTATCCTCGTCTATGTCGTATTCATCCGCCAATGCGCGAAACTCTGCCGGTAACGCGCCGCCGTCGATGAAACGGCCGATGACCTCGCTGATATCGTCGTAACCGTCGAGCACCGCATACACCTGCGCGGCCAGTTCGTTGGTCGTGCGACTAAATGCGGAAAACAAGCCGTCGCGGTTTGCCGCCGGTTCGTCTACGGCGTCCACGGCGTAGGCTTCCGTAACGCGCAAGGTCGGGTACTTGTCACGCGCGTCCGCCGGCCGATAGCCTTCGTCGGCCTGTTCGCTGCCGTCACTGAGTACCCACGCGCCATAGCCGCCTACAACGACGCTCATGCCGAACGCGGCCGGGTCTTCCTCGGCCAGCGTTTCGATGTAATCGCGCAAATCGCCGTGCGGTGATTTAGCTGCGCTGTCGCTCAGATGCAGGTCGCCAATCACCCGGTCGCCAGTGACACGAAAATCGCGCATACGGCCGAGCAATTTACCCAGACCGTCGGCACTCAAACCGGGGTGGGTGAAACGGCTTTTCAGGCCGCCGGGTTTCGCGTTGGCAATATCGGCAAACTGTTGCAACGATGTCCGGTCAACAATTAAATGATGACCGAGCGCCTCGACCGCTTGCATGGCCGACGCGCCGCGTATCACGTGCGCGACGCGGTCAACGGCGGCCGCGCCGCCATAAATGTTGAACCGCATACGGCCGCGCGATGCATGGCCGGTTTTCAGCGCCGTGGTTTGGTTTATCTGTTCCACTATTCACTCTCCAATGCAATCCGGCGGCCGATAGCCGCACGTGGGTGCGTTTCTACTCTGACATTGGTCGCTGGTATGTTGATGACAACCCGACGCATGTCACGGAACATGAGCGACGCGCCGGGGATCACCTGACCGTTGACGGTCACGATGTCACCGTCCGGGCCGCGCGATACGTGTATCGTGTTACTCGTTTCCATCGTTTCCATCGCTCACCTCAGTGGTCGGTGCTTCGTCGACCGGCGCGGCCGGTTGCGGCCGCGTTTCGTCGAGTTCGTCGAGGATTGTCCCGACCTCGGCCGCATCTATCGTTTCGGCCGCGAACTGGAAGAAGTGCCTCAATATCCTCTCGCGTAGCGTCCGGCTGCCGGTTGACAATGCCGTTTCCAGTTCGTTGAACGCGGTCGCCATTTGCCCGGCCGCCTCGGCCAGCAGCTTGTTGTCATCACGGCTCATGTCGGGCAATGAGATAGTGATGAGGTCGCGGTTCGGCGTGCGCCGAGCCATGCCCGCGCCGTGGGCGCGAGTGTAGGCTACGTAGCACAGGTCGATGACCATGTCGGCCACCTCGCCCTGCCGCCGTCGCATGTGGCGTAGTGCCGTGCGCTCCATTGCCGTTGCCGTGGCGAGGTTGACATCCATGCTGTCGCCGTGCCAGTGAGGCGGCTGCCCCGCGCCGACGGCTATCATGATGCGCAATGCCTGGAGATCGTTGGCCGCGTCGGAGGCGTTGAGGGCGGGCGTCTTCATGTCCCATTCCTCGCCGTCATCGTGAACGATGATAGCGCCGGGGTTGGGTGGGTTGGCCTGATATTTTGCCCGCGTCGCGGCGACCGCTGCTTTGGGCACTTTCACAAACCAGTAGAATACCCGCGCGGCCCAGTTTAGCCGGACGCGATCCTCCAGCATCTTGCTGTATCGCAACAACCACGGCGTGACGGAGGTCAGGTCGCCCTCGCCCCACAATGCGCCCACCGGCCGGTTAATGGCGTAGTGGCACATCACCGCGTCGGCCGCGGCCGCGTCGGGATGGGCAGGTGACAGCCAGATGCGCGGTTCCTCGCCGGGGCCGCGCCGTTCGTGGTAGGCCAGTTCGGTCTCCCAGTCGTTGTCGGCCGTTTCTATTTTGAGTATCAGTGACTTGGGGACGAGCCGGACGTAGCTCATGCCGTCGCCCGGATTGCGGAACAAAATGACGAACACGTCACCGGCGCGGCTTAGTTCGTCGACCATTCCCGGCAGACGCATCTCCATGCGGTTCTGCCGGTGCGCCCAGAATTGCTCGATAAACCGGCCCATCACGCCCGGCGCCTCAGGCCTGAAACCGTCGCCGAGTACGTGGTCGGTTGTGATGTCGATGATGCGTTTGGCCTGCGGATGTTTGCGCCATGCCTCCAGCGCGTCGCTGTAGGCGCTCTGCATTTCTGTCCAGTCGCGGTCGTTGGCCCCGCCGCCGGTCGCCCATGCGCTCGTGCCGTCATCCGGCAGGCCGACGGCAACAGGCGCGACGGCCAGTTCCGACCGCCCGCCTATCCCCGCTATCCACATG
>WBZL01005579.1_pt1 | contig 10368 bp, 7 predicted proteins | sample 5204291 | NCBI WGS metagenome assembly WBZL01 (sample SAMN12344345, study PRJNA552823) | activated sludge metagenome | biome: Activated sludge suspended growth; feature: Nitrification reactor; material: Wastewater; isolation source: activated sludge from nitrification reactor of wastewater treatment... | reverse complement strand
GCAATGGCATTAATCTTTGCAGCTCTCAGATGAACCATCAGCTCATGATTATTTGCATCATAAGAAATGTTTCCGGTTTCATTTGCTTTCTCGAGTCCGCCTATCCTGTGCTCAAGTCCCGGTGTTCCGGGTTTCACCCTTGGCCTTACAAATCTCTCATCGCGCCTGTACGGGTAAAATATTCCTTCATCAGAGTTTGGTTTGTCAGTGAAAACGACATTGATCGGCTGAAGCTGATCCGCAGTTGGAAATTTCCATGGCTCAGAACCGTTTGCAATATAACCGTCACTGAGTATTATGACAGGCGTCATGTGTTCGAGCGCAATCCGGCAAGCTTCATAGACTGCTTCGAAGCAATCGGCCGGCGAAGCGGCAGCAATAACCGGAAGCGGCGCTTCCCCATGTCTTCCGTAGAATGCCTGCATAAGGTCAGACTGTTCAGTCTTTGTAGGCAACCCTGTTGAAGGTCCGCCTCTTTGAATGTTAATGATAACAAGAGGTATCTCCAGCATTGTAGCAAGTCCCATTGCTTCTGCTTTGAGAGACATACCCGGTCCAGATGTAGTTGTCACACCAAGACTGCCGCCGTAAGATGCTCCGATGGCTGCGCATATTCCCGCAATCTCATCTTCCGCCTGAAACGTCCGGACATTCATGTTCTTGTATTTCGAAAGCTCATGAAGAATGTCGGAAGCAGGAGTGATTGGATATGATCCGAGGAAAAGGGGACTTCCGGATTTTTCAGCTGCAGCTATCAATGCAATCACGGCTGCATTATTGCCTGTAATGTTCCTGTATGTTCCTGCAGGAAGTTTTGAAGTGCTTATTTTGAACCTTGTATTGAATATCTCAGTAGTATCGCCATAGTTCCATCCTGCCTTTAATGCCTTAATGTTTGCATCAGCAATTGCAGGTGCCTTCGCAAATTTCTCCTGTATGAACTCAATTGTATATTCGGGTGATTGATCAAATATCCAGTAAAGCATACCAAGTACAAACATATTCTTCGATCTCTCAAGCTCCTTATTGCTTAGACCGAGTCCGGACAATGCATCTCTGATCAGATTGGTGACATTTACTTTGTAAACGACATAATTGTCAAGCGAAGAGTCCTCTAAAGGATTTACCCCTTCCGGATACTCAGCCAGCCGGAGATTCTTTGCATCGAAACCTGCGATATTTGTAATTATGATTCCGCCTTTTTTCAGATTCTTAAGATCTGCTTTCAAAGCTGCTGCATTCATTGCTACAAGCACGTCGTATTCATCTCCGGGAGTGTAAATGTCTTTGCTGCCAAAGTGCACCTGAAATCCGGAAACACCTGCAAGCGTACCTGCAGGAGCTCTTATTTCGGCCGGGAATTCCGGAAATGTAGCCAGGTCTTTGCCGAGGAATGCGGCAGTATCAGTGAACTGCATGCCTGTCAATTGCATACCGTCTCCGGAGTCACCCGAAAAACGGACTACCATACTCTCGGCTTCAATTATTTCTTCTGTGGGTTTCAAAAGTTTATGTAGATTTTAGTTTTGCGTGAAAAGAAAAATGTGAGTGTTTTATAAATACAAAATTAAGGAATGGCATGAAGATATTGAAGTCATTTATGAGTGATCAGCAAACTTTTGCATGAAAATCTGATGGCACCTCCTGAAAGGTGCCATCAATTCGATTGATCAGACTAGTAATTTGTAATTATTAAGTGCTTTCATGTAGTTTGCCCTTTCAAATGCGGAAGGGTCAGCAACCGATTTCTGACTCATGCTGCCTTTCATCTGTTCAATAGATTCGTACTCTTTTTCTTCCATCCAGGCAGTCAATTCCGCGAGCACCTCTGTTATTCTCTCCGGTCCGTAATGCAGAAGCTCAGAGCACATGCACGTTATGTCGGCTCCGGCCATGATCATTTTGATTACATCTTCATGAGAATGAATGCCGCTGGTTGCCGCCATGTTTGCTTTGATCTTACCGTACAATATCGCAATCCATCTCAACGGCAATCTCATGGAACGCTTTGTTGACAATTCAAGATTAGGTACAACTTCGAGATTCTCAATATCAAAATCAGGTTGGTAGAATCTGTTAAACAATACCAAAGCATCAGCCCCGGCCTTGTCAAGTTTGCATGCAAGATTTGCCATTGATGAAAAGTAAGGACTGAGTTTCATTGCAACAGGAATCCTGATGTTCTTCTTTACTTCAACAAGATCATTCAGATAAATGTCTTCTACATCCTTCGCTTCCATTTCCGGATTTGTAGGTATATAATAAACATTTAACTCAAGACCGTCAGCGCCGGCTTCTTCTATCAGCTTGGCATATCTGAGCCACCCGCCGGTTGAGACTCCGTTAAGACTTCCTATCACAGGAATGTCAACAGCCTGTTTGAGATTTGAAATGTGCTTCAGGTATTCATCGGGTCCGAAGTTGTAATCCTCTGTTGCAGGAAAGTAGGATAATGCTTCGGCATAACTCTCTGAGCCGTAACTCATGTAATGTTCGAACTCCTTTTCGTCGTGCGATATCTGCTCTTCGAACAAAGAGTAAACTACAATCGCCGCTGCTCCATAGTCTTCAAGCTGTTTCACACGTTCAACACTCTTTGATAGTGGAGATGCGGATGGTACTATCGGGTTCTTTAACTCCAAACCCATGTATCTTGTTGTGAGATCCATAGTTAAATATTAGAATGTTTTGTTTATCAATGCTCCGGCTTGTGAATGTACTTCCGGTTGCATTGCCGGCTCAGCCTTTCCCAATTTCCTTACAATTGGCATATCAACCGAAAATGAATTAATTAAAGTTTTCTGTTACAATATACGTAAGGAACTCATTTGCAAAAGAAGAAACTTTCCAACAACCATTAGTCGGGATCAATGCCGAAATTTGATATCTTTGATCTTTGCGATTTCGTATATACTTCTTTTCAGGATCAATAGATGTATCCTATTGAAAAAAGTAGTCCGACTTCATTCACTTTCCAGACAGTCTTTTCTTTATCAAAGCCTACACCAAGATATTTAAGTCCGGCTGATGTATTCCATTTTGGAGAGAACATGTAACCAAATCCTCCAATTAACATGTAAGTCCAATCAGAGTTAACTCCTAGTCCTCCAAAGTCAGTCTTTACATAAGAGTACCAATCCTTTGATAATAGAAAATTCGCCTGAAGCCCGAAAACCGGGTCAACCCAGGAATTCTTATTGCTTGTCATAACCTGGGTGCCATTAGTTTCTAAAAATGTAACTTCGGCATCCAATGACCAGATCCTTGTACCTCCATAAACATCAAGCGACACATTCTTGCTTCCGGTTCCGATACTGTAAGCCAAAGCTAAATCAGTTGTTAACTGTTTAAATGAAGGGTCTGCACTTACAAGTCCGTATCCTTCGGGAACAGTTGCATCGAATTTTTTCAGATTCATGTAATCAATATCATACAACAGACTTACCTTTTTATACTTGAGTTTCCCTGCTACCATTATGGCAAATTTCAAATTGCCGGCTAAGTCGCCAAAACTTTTGTTGAAATCAACATAAGCAGGATAGCCAAGGTCCACTAAATTTGGAACACCAATTGAACCCCCTACCCCGGTGAGCCAGAGGTATGGGTTGATGGTGAAAGTGAAGTCTTTGGTCTTTGCGGCAACTATGTCACCGTTAAGTTCTTTAGTAATACCGCTCTTCACTTTGCTCCTTGATCCGCCGTTAGGATCAAGACCCGGATCTGACTGAGCAATTATATTTGATGAAAAAACAAGAATCAGAATTAATAAGAATGCGCTTTTCATTTTTTTAAAAATAAGTTTATTTGAAATTCAGTTTATTTAGTTACTGACAATTATGAGTTACTTCAATCGCAAATACTTGGTAGAATCATTTCCAATTACCTGTACTGTAAGATCGCTGTTCGTACCGGACGGTTTACCAGTACAGCACCGAATCATCTTTACAGTTTATCTACCTGCATCTTGAAACTTTCATTCACAACAAACCAAGACTCGTCTTTTCAACTGAAAAATATCACTGCGCCGGGTTCTGCGGCGGTGTAATCAAAGTTTTGGCTTCGCTTTCTCCCTTCTCTTCTGCAAGTGATTCATATATCTTCCACTGGCTGTTCACTGCTGCCTGAGCTTTCTTCATAAGTTCCTTTGCGTGTTCAGGCATGAGTAATGAAAGCATCTTGTACCTGTTCTCTTTGTATGCATAATCCTCGAATCTGATCTTTGCAGCGCCGGAATCCAATTTCAGAGGATTCATGCCTTTCTCAGCATTTCTCGGGTCATATCTGAACAATGTCCAGTATGCGCTGTCAACCGCTGCTTTCTGATTGTCTATTGCCTTGCTCATGTTGATGCCGTGGGCAATGCAATGCGAGTAAGCAATTATCAGCGATGGTCCGTCATAAGATTCTGCTTCAAGAAAAGCCCGGAGAGTCTGCGTATCGTTAGCACCCATAGCTACTTTTGCTACGTAAACATTTCCGTAATTCATCGCCATCATTCCAAGATCCTTCTTCGGATTTGCTTTGCCTGCTGCTGCAAACTTTGCCACGGCGCCAAGTCCGGTTGACTTCGACATCTGTCCGCCTGTATTGGAATATACCTCAGTATCAAGAACCAGTATGTTAACATTCCTGCCTGTTGACATAACATGATCCAATCCGCCGAATCCAATATCGTAAGCCCATCCGTCTCCGCCGATTATCCATACTGATTTCTTTACAAGGTAATCAGCAAGACTCAGCAGGTCTTTTGCTTTCGGAGAATTTATCGGAGCAAGTTTTTCTTTCAGATGTTTTACTCTCTCCCTTTGCTCGTGAATTCCAGTTTCATCGGATTGATCTGCATTCAATATCTCATCCACAAGCGTTTCGCCAATGTCTGTAGAAAGTTGTTTCAACAATTCTCTTGCATATTCATTGTGTTTGTCAACAGATAATCTCATTCCAAGTCCAAACTCCCCGTTGTCTTCAAACAGAGAATTGGACCATGACGGACCGCGTCCTTCCTTGTTAAGTGTCCATGGTGTTGTCGGGAGATTGCCTCCGTATATGGATGAACAGCCGGTTGCGTTTGCTATCATTGCCCTGTCACCAAACAACTGCGAAACGAGCTTCACATAAGGAGTCTCTCCGCATCCGGAACATGCTCCGGAAAATTCGAACAACGGCTGCAGCAACTGACTTCCCTTAACTGTGCTGACGTGTGCCTTTGTTCTGTCAATGTCAGGAAGTGAAAGAAAGTAATCCCAGTTTTCGCGCTCCTGAATTCTTAGCGGGATTTGAGGAGCCATGTTTAGCGCCTTGAGCTTAACTTCTTTCTTATTCTTTACAGGACAAATGTCAACGCATAGTCCGCAACCCGTACAATCTTCAACAGCAACCTGAATCGAATAAGCCGTTCCTTCTTCGTAATCCATTCCCTTTGCCTTCATGTGTTTGAATGTGGATGGAGAAGATGCAAGAAGTGATTCATCGTAAGCTTTGATCCTGATTGTAGCATGAGGACAGATCATTGCACATTTTCCACATTGAATACATATGTTCTCATCCCAAACCGGCACTTCAAGTGCAATGTTTCTTTTCTCCCACTGCGCCGTTGCTGAAGGGAATGTTCCGTCTACAGGCATCTGGCTGACAGGCACTTCATCACCAAGGCCTTCAATTATCTTCGAAAGCGTGGTGCGTACGAAGTCAGGTGCATTTTGAGACACAAGCGGCATGAGTTCGATGTCGCTTATCTTTGCAGAAGTGAGATCAATCTTGTGAAGATTCTCAAGAGTCTTGTCAACAGCTTCAAAGTTCTTCTTTACGATTTCCTCACCCTTTGAACCGTAAGTTTTCTTGATTGATTTTCTGATTTCTTCTATCGCTTCATCTTTGGGAAGCACACCGGAGATCGCAAAGAAACATGTTTGCATGATTGTGTTGACGCGCGAGCCCATACCTGCTTCTTTCGCTACTTTGTATCCGTCAATTACATAGAACTCCAGTTTCTTGTCAATGATCTGTTTGCATACCTTGGCAGGAAGTTTTGAGAAAGTTTCTTCCTTGCTGTACGGTGAATTGAGAAGGAACACTCCACCATCACGGATGTTGCGCATCACGTCAAACTTCTCCATAAGGTTGAACTGATGGCATGCTACAAAGTCTGCAACCTGAACAAGGTAAGTTGACTTGATCGGCTTCTTTCCGAAACGCAGGTGCGAGATGGTTGTAGAACCTGATTTCTTCGAATCATATTCAAAATATCCCTGAGCATAGTTGTCAGTTTCTTCGCCTATGATCTTTATGGAATTCTTGTTTGCTCCGACAGTCCCGTCGCTGCCGAGTCCGTAGAACAATCCGCAAAATGTGCTTTCATCATGAATGCGGAATGACTTATCAAAGTCAAGACTTGTAAAAGTAACATCATCATTGATGCCGACCGTAAAGTGATTTTTCGGAGTCTCTTTCTTCAGCTCATCGTAAACTGCTTTCACCATTGCAGGAGTAAATTCCTTTGATGACAGTCCATATCTTCCGCCGATTATCTTCGGCATTGACTTGAATGGAGACTTGCCTTCTGAGAATGATTCGTTGATTGCAGTAACAACGTCAAGATATAATGGCTCGCCCATACTGCCGGGTTCCTTTGTCCTGTCGAGTACTGCAATTCTCTTCACTGTCGAAGGGAATGCTTTTGCAAAATGTTCCATCGAGAACGGTCTGTATAATCTTATTTTTAACAGCCCGATTTTTTCTCCATCCGGAAGAAGATGATCAATGGTTTCTTCGGCGGTTTCCGCACCGGAGCCCATCATTACTATCACTCTCTCGGCATCAGGAGCGCCGTAGTATTCAAACAACTTGTATTGTCTTCCCGTGACCTCATTGAACTTGTCCATCGCTTTCTGCACGATCTCCGGGCATTGGAGATAGAACCTGTTGACCGTTTCCCTTCCCTGAAAATAGACATCCGGATTCTGAGCGGTCCCTCTGATGAAAGGATTATCCGGTGTAAGCGCCCGTGCTCTGTGTTCTTTAACTTTATCATCATCTATCATTGCTTCAATGTCTTCGATGTTCAGCTGTTCTATCTTCACCACTTCATGTGATGTTCTGAAACCGTCGAAGAAGTGCATGAAAGGAATTCTGCTTTCGAGAGTTGCGCGTTGTGAGATCAGTGCAAAGTCCATGACTTCCTGCACATTGTTTGAGCATAACATTGCGAAGCCCGTTTGCCTGGTTGCCATCACATCGCTGTGATCACCGAATATTGACAGTGCCTGTGCCGAAAGTGATCTGGCTGTAACGTGAAATACGGTTGAAGTAAGTTCGCCGGCTATTTTGTACATGTTCGGTATCATGAGTAAGAGGCCTTGCGATGCTGTGAACGTAGTTGTAAGTGAACCGCTCTGCAGTGCCCCGTGAACCGCACCGGCCGCACCGCCTTCGCTTTGCATTTCTATTACTGAGGGTACTGTGCCCCATATATTTTTCTGACCAACGGATGACCATGAGTCGGATAGCTCTCCCATAGGTGAAGAGGGAGTGATCGGATAGATTGCAATAACTTCGTTTACCTTGTGAGCAACATAAGCGGCAGCTTCATTGCCATCGATCGTAACATTCTTTCTGGACATTGAGGTATAACTCCTGTGATATGTTTGAGATGTGAATTCAGTTTAAAATCATATATGTAAAAATGTCTTAATGCATTAACTATTTCCATACCAAATTTAAAATCAGACTAAACTTGTCGGAAATCCCTGTTTCCGTTAGATTCATGATCAATTTTGCAGGGAATTACTTCAGCAAGGGGTTAACTTTCAGTGAAAAGCAATAAGAAAAAAAAAGTATTCTCTCCTGCCTGCCCTTATCATTGATTGCTTAAAGTGTTAGACTTGTCATAGATGTTCAAAAGAAGAAAAATAAAAAAGTCGAAAAATGCTGCTGATCATGAATAAGCATCAAATATTCTTACTCAATTTCACAAGCACTGTTTGAATAAGTACCACTACTAAATTAGAGAAACAATCCCTATACATTAATCAACCGGTTATATGCAATTTTGCTATAACTGAACAATGAAGTTCAGCATAAGAAAAAGGAGAACAGAAATGAATAACCCAGTAAGAAACACAATATCAGTATTAGCCTTATTCTTCGCTTCAATTCTGATCAATGGCTGTTCTGACAGCAATAGTCTTGTAAATGGAAACATCTCACCCGAATCAAAGGAAGCCGCAACAACTCTTGATTTCAAAGAATACACGTTCGAGCTTGGACTGGACATACTTCCATTTGGTGAAGCAACAATTTCAGCAGAAGAATTGGGTGTAGTATATTTCACATCACTTGATCTGATATCTGCGTCAGCATTTGAAACATTGGATGCCTCTGACTTCTGCAACAGTGTCACCATCGAGTCCAATAATCCCGGAGATACAGAATTCAAAGATTGCACTACGGGTGAGATCAAAGCTAGCAAGTTCAAGATCAAAAACGAAGGAAAGAAAAGACTTTATCTGATAGCATTGGTAAAGTGCAAATCACTCTACGGAATAATTGAAAATGGGAAGTAGAATTTCGACAGTCCCGTGAATTCCGCAAACAGAACAGAATTCACGTGCAGTTTTGAAATTCAACCTGAACCAAGTTAATATTCAAAAACACTAAACAGAAAGGAGAAGAAATTGAAAAGGCAAATCAAAAATGCAGCAATTAATACTGTATTACTCTTCATGTCAATTGCTGTTGTAGGATGCTCTGATTCTCTAACACCAATCCAGAGTGCAAGAGAAACTGGGAATGCTGAAGGAATAAGTATCCCTGAAAGAAGAGAATCGACAATAGACATTTACCTGGACATGCTGCCGTTCGGAGAAGCAACTTATTTTGCCGAAGAACTCGGAGTTGCATATATAACTTCTGTGGAACTGGTTCACTATTCGGATTACAGTGGGAACGATGCCGCCGATTTCTGCAACACATTTGCTATAGAGTCGGATTATCCGGGCGACATTGAGCAAGCTGACTGCGGACTGCAGGAAATCAGAGCTTCATGGATTAATGTTCGAAATACAGGAAAGAAAAGAATGAAACTGACAGCCCGAATCAAAGGAGAAGCTCATAATGAGATGTCGGATTCCGTGACTAACGAAAGACAACCGTTACGAGCACATTAATTAAGCAGGGTATTCAATCATTCAAAAATAGTTTCAGTTCCAAAAACAAAAAACAAACTCTAAACAGAAAGGAGAAAAGAAATGAAAACGCAAAGAAAGTTTAAAGGTCTCATACTCACTGCAGCAATACTTGTTTTAGGTGTTGCAGCATGCAATCAGAATCCGGTAAGTAATTTGACGGCAGAAGGCAAGTCCTACGAAACCTCCGGACTTTCAACTGTCAAAGATCAGGGAAAGAAAGTACTTAATGTCGAATCTTTCCTGAATCCGGGTGAGAAGTGGAAGATCAGCACCAGTGATTACGATCAATACGGGCTTGATGCATTTGTTTCAATAGATGTTGATGCAGTGGATCCGAGAGTTCCGGTTTACCAGACATCAGGCGAGTGCGGAAAGATTGACATCTACATCGATGGAGTTGATGCATATTCCAGCCGAAAGTGCAGAGCTGATGACTTCAAAGCCAGCGAGATCGTTCTTCAGAACCAGTCACAGTCAGGATTATCCGTAAGCGCAGTTATTGGCGGTGTAGGATATTCGGGTAACGATGATATCAAGAAATAGATAGGTCTGTAAGAAGAGGCCCGGCGGATTTGGTTCTGCCGGGCTTTCTTCGTTTTTGGAATAGCTTGTGCTCGTAAGGAAAGCCGAAAGAACGAATGTAAAACAATTCAAATTGTATTTCCGAATCATTGAGTGTATATTTGCACTCAACTGTTCTTACAAGTTCTAACTTATGGAGAAAGGTGGAGGGATTAGGCCCTGTGAAACCTTGGCAACCGACCTGAATTTAGATTCAGCGAAAGGTGCTAATTCCTATCCCCGGGTGATCGGGGAAAAGATGAGTTGGAAGATTAAATATTGCAGAATTTTGCACAACAAATAATATTGAATCTCTTCCGACTTATGTGAAGAGATTTTTTTTTGTGCGGAGACGATTTTCCTGAAATTTGTATTGCCAATTTCGACCGTTTATGCCAAGCAGGTATTGAAGGGTTGAATAGGAGTTTCATATCAGACTCTGTTTAACTCAAAATTACTCAGAGTATAAACAAAAGGAGTCATGCTGAGCCTGTCGAAGCATGGCGTGTTGAAACAGAACAAACCTTTGCAGTAGTGTCACCCTTCGACAGGCTCAGGGTGACGCAAATTTGCACAGAGTAAAAACAAGAGGAGTCATGCTGAGCCTGTCGAAGCATGGCGT
>WBZL01002015.1_pt1 | contig 10369 bp, 8 predicted proteins | sample 5204291 | NCBI WGS metagenome assembly WBZL01 (sample SAMN12344345, study PRJNA552823) | activated sludge metagenome | biome: Activated sludge suspended growth; feature: Nitrification reactor; material: Wastewater; isolation source: activated sludge from nitrification reactor of wastewater treatment... | reverse complement strand
GCCAGCTCGGACTGGAGCCGCTGGGCCGTTGCTTCGAGGCTATCGAGGCGCGGATCGGTGCTCAAATGGGGTCCTGGGCCGATGTCAGAATGGCAGGCGGCGGCGGGCGCCCCAAATCACGTCCGCCCCCACCTCAACCAAATCACGTCCGCCCCCACCTCAAACGGAAGGGCCAACCGACTACCTTACAGCACGTCTCACACAGAGAAGAATCCGTGGCGAAGGCCAAGGCGCCCAAGGCGTCCAAAACTCCCGTGCCCACCTCGTTCGAGTTCGAAGCGGACGGGATCACCTACACGTGCGTCAGGGAAGGCCCGGATCGGCTGATGGTCGACGCCTGGTGGTGGTTCAGCGTCTCCTCGGCTGCCGATCGTCAGCGATACGCTCCGTTCCGTGCCGAGCCTGGCGATACCCCGGAAAACGTCCAGCCACGGATCGTCGCCTGGTACAAGGCGCTGCTCGAGAAGCGGGCGACTCCCTCGAGCCACTCATGGGGCCAGGGACGTCCGCCGGCCAATGCCGCCGCCAAGAAGGAGGCTGAGCCCGAGGTCCCGGAGGAGGAGTAACCACCGGGCCACGGCGCTGTCCCTCACCCCCGCCTGCGCGGGGGTTCTTCTTTTTCCAGCTCCAGGGCAAGCGTTCGGCGCGCCTCATCGATGAGCGCGCGGACCCGATCGCGGAGGTCCGGAACGTCGTCGAGCGTGAGTCCCGACACCTCGACCGGATCGAGCACGGTGACCCGCGCCCGGGCGCGCAGGAACCGGAAGGTCCCCTTGGCCATGGCATGGCGCGTCCCCGCGACCGCCATGGGCAGGATGGGCGAGCCGGTTTCGATCGCCAGTCGGAAGGCGCCGTCCTTGAAGGGGAGCATCTCACCGCTGCGTGAGCGCGTGCCTTCGGGGAAGATCATCACGCTGACCTTCTTCGCGAGCCGGTCGCGGGCCGCCGCCATGGCCTCCACGATGCTGGTGCGCTCCCCGCGACGGACCTCGATGTCTCCGGCCATTCGCATCATCCAGCCAAAGCACGGAATGCGGAACATCGTCTCCTTCGAGAGCCACTTCATCTCCCACGGCAGGTGCGAGATGAGGAAGATGTCGGCGTAGGATTCGTGATTGGAGACCGCCACGTACGGGCGGCGCGGATCGGTGATGAACCGGCCGGAGGTCTCGAAGCGCCAGAGGGGGTTGAGCCGGACCGAGGTCACCCCCAGCAATCGGAAGGCTCGCCCCGCGACATACCGCCCCCGGTCAAAGGGCGCGGTCGCCAGCCAGATGAGCCCGACGACCGGCGTGCCGATCAGGACCAGGACGACGGTTTCCGTCCAGGCCCACGCATTGAGGAGGGATGACACGAGGCGGGATTGAAGGAGGGCGAGGGCAGGCAAGGTAAGCCCGGATACGCAAGGAGAGCAAAGGAGCGAGTGACACCTTGCTCCCTTGCTCCCCTGTCCCCCTGTCCCCCTAGTACCGGTAGTGCTCCGGCTTGTACGGCCCTTCCACCGGCACGCCGATGTACGACGCCTGCTCGTCGGTGAGTTTGGTGAGCTTGACGCCGAGCTTGTCGAGGTGGAGCCGCGCCACCTTTTCGTCGAGGTGCTTCGGCAGGACGTACACCTTCTTCTCGTAGCGGGCCGTGTTGCCGAAGAGCTCGACCTGGGCAATCACCTGGTTCGAGAACGACGACGACATCACGAAGCTCGGGTGCCCGGTGGCGCATCCCAGGTTGAGGAGGCGCCCTTCGGCGAGGACCAGGACCGAGTGCCCGTCCGGGAAGGTGTACTCGTCGAACTGCGGCTTGATGTTGGTGCGCGTGATGCCGGCGGACTTGAGGCCGGCCATGTCGATCTCGTTGTCGAAGTGCCCGATGTTGCCGACGATCGCCTTGTCCTTCATCCGCTTCATGTGCTCGACGGTGATGATCTTCATGTTGCCCGTCGCCGTCACGAAGATGTCGGCGGTGGCCAGCACGTCATCGAGCGTCGTGACCTGGTAGCCCTCCATCGCGGCCTGCAGCGCACAGATCGGGTCAATCTCGGTGACGATGACGCGTGCCCCCTGGCCCCGCAGGGCCTGGGCGCATCCCTTCCCTACATCGCCGTAGCCACAGATGACCGCCACCTTGCCGGCGAGCATCACGTCCGACGCGCGCAGGATCCCGTCCGTCAGCGAGTGACGGCAGCCATAGAGGTTGTCGAACTTCGACTTGGTGACCGAGTCGTTGACGTTGATGGCCGGGAAAAGCAGCGTCCCCGCCTTCATCATCTCGTAGAGACGGTGCACACCGGTCGTCGTCTCCTCGGTCACGCCCTTGATGGCGGACGCCACCGTGGTCCAGCGCCCCGGGTTCGCCGCCAGCTCGTGGCGCAGGAGGTTGAGGATGACGCCCCACTCCTCGCTGTCGGTCTTGGGGTTGAAGGTCGGGACCGTGCCCGCCTTCTCGTACTCCACACCCTTGTGGATGAGGAGCGTCGCGTCGCCGCCATCGTCGAGGAGCATGTTGGGCCCCGTGCCGTCCGGCCACATCAGCGCCTGCTCGGTGCACCACCAGTACTCCTCCAGCGTCTCGCCCTTCCACGCGTACACCGGGACGCCCGTGGGGGTGTCCAGCGTCCCCTTCGGCCCGACGACCACGGCCGCCGCGGCATGGTCCTGCGTCGAGAAGATGTTGCACGAGACCCAGCGCACGTCGGCGCCCAGCTCCACGAGCGTCTCGATGAGCACCGCCGTCTGGATGGTCATGTGCAGCGAGCCCATGATCTTCGCGCCGGACAATGGCTTCTGCGCACCGAACTCCGCGCGCAACGCCATCAGCCCCGGCATCTCGACTTCCGCCAGGCGAATCTCCTTGCGGCCCCACTCCGCCAACGTGAGGTCCCGGACCTTGAAGGCCGGACGATCCATGGGGGATTCCGTGGCTGCGGTTGGTCGTGCCGTCGACGTCATGATGTTTCCCGTATGTTGATGTCCTGGTTCACCCGCGGTCCCTCCGCGGGAGTGTTCACTGCGTTGGCCCTGCGACCCTGCGCGACAAACAGCGCCGGACCCTTCGCCTGCACATCCGGCGCGAGGCGCTGCAGGCGCACCTCGGTCAATCCAGCCCTCGAGAACCACTCCTGCACCAGCGCTCCCTCGAAGCCCGACCAGGCATGGCCCAGCGAACGCCGCAGGTCCTCGCGGTCGTGCGGCACCATGTCCATGACGACCAGCCGCCCCCCCGGCTTCAGCGTGCGGGCCGCCTCACGTATCACCAGCCCCGGCTCCGGCAGGAAGTGGAGGACCAGCGACAGGATACCAACATCGAGAACGGCGTCCGGCATCGGCAGGCGTTCGAGATCACTCAGGTGCCATTCCACGTTGCTCCTGGGTCCCACCCGCGTGCGTGCCGCCGTCAGCATCTCCGCCGAGGCGTCCACGGCAATGACTCGTCGTACTTGCGCCGCCAGCAGCTCCGTGAGGACGCCGTTCCCGCAGCCGAGATCCCCCACGACGAGTTGAGGATCGACCATGGCGGCCAGCAGCGAGAGGTCCGCGCCACGACCGTACAGCTCCTGCCGCACTTCCTCCCATCCCGCGGACTCCGCGGCGAAGTACTCCCGGGAGCGCCGCCGTCGGTCGGCCACCGCGCTCTCCACCCGCGCCCGATCGGCGAGCGATTCAGGGGATGCCTGGATATCGGAACGCACCACGTCCCACAGCTGCTCGGCCGATGCGCTCACCTCCGCGACCTTTCGATAGAAGCGGGAAGTCCCATCCGCCCTGGTCGTGACCCAACCGTCGTCCACGAGATGCTTGAGGTGCCGGGATACAGTGGACTGCGGAAGTTGAAGCGCACCAACAAGTTCCCCGACGCTGAGTTCATGGTCGTCGAGGGCGAGCAGGAGCCTCGCGCGTGTTGGATCCGCGAGGGTCGAGAGGTGTGCGAAGGCAGTGGTTGTCATTCCATCCGTCTATGCGGATGAAAGCATATTGCAGCCGTGTCCCGGCGTCAACCGAGGAGGCTACAGCGGCTGGTACCTGCCCGGGACTTCCTGCTCCCGGTCTGGGACAGTCGCTTCGGCACCATCCGGGACGGCCGCACCTTCTTCCGGTGCCGGCTGGTGCGGGGAATGCTCCCCGTTCTGCAGCCGGGTGGCCACCGGGAGCCAGACATTAAAGGTGCTGCCAACAGCGGGAGTCGATTCAGCGGCGATGAGGCCGTCATGTCGCGTGATGATGCCATGGCAGACGGCCAGGCCAAGCCCGGTGCCCTTGTCGACGGGCTTCGTCGTGAAGAAGGGCTCGAAGAGGCGCCTGAGGACATCCTCGGACATCCCGATACCCTGGTCGCGCACACTCAGGTGCACCCAGTGGCCCGGCGCCAGCTCACCCGTCCCGACCGGCTGTGGCGCCGTGATGTGCACGGACCGGACCGCCAGGACGATCTCGCCCCCAGCCGGCATGGCATCGCGTGCATTGGCGACGAGGTTGATGATGACCTGCTCCAGCTGCGACGCGTCGACGCGCACAGGAGGAAGCTCGGGCGCGACATCCAGGCGCAGGCGGCAACGTTGCCCAATCATCTGATGCAGGGACCGCGAGAGACGCGGGACGAGGAGCCCGAGGTCCACGACGGCCCGTTGCGAGACCTGCTGCCGTGCGAACGCCAGGAGCTGCCGGGTGATCCCGGCCACACGTTCGCCGGAGCGCCGGATCTCCGCCAGATCGGCCAGCAGCGCCGGGTGCTCCCGGGCCGTGCGCTCCGCCAGTTCGGTGAACCCCAGCACACCGGAAATCGAGTTGTTGATCTCGTGCGCGACGCCCCCGGCCAGTCGGCCCAGTCCCTCGAGCTTCTGCGCGTCCACGAGCTGCCGCTCCAGGCGCTTGCGCTCGGCCAGTTCTCCCGCGAGCTCCGCCGTGCGTTCCTCGACGCGCCGTTCGAGCGTGGCGCGCGCGGCCTCGAGGTCGGCCGTGCGCACCCGCACCTCGGCCGCCAGCGCCTCGCCGCGGCGCACGAGCCGGCGCTGGCGCACGCGCGCGGCAGCCAGCGTGGCCGCGATACCTCCCAGCACGAGGGTCGGCACGAACCAGGGGGTCTCGAAGAACGTGCGGGTCACGTCGACACGGAGCGTCGCCGGGCGTTCCACCCACGCGCCTTCTTCGTTGGAGGCACGGATGGTCAGTGTGTACTGCCCACCCCGGAGCGGACCAAACGACAGTGTGCGGCGCGCGCCGGCCTCGACCCAGTCCGCGTCCACCCCGGCCATGCGATACTGGACCCGCACACGTCCCGGCACGAGCGCGTCCGTCACCGCGAAGGTCACCTGCAGGCGGGACACCCGCGGCGGCAGGCGGAGCGCCGTGCCGAGCCCCTGGACCAGCCCATCGACTTCCACCCGTTCGATGTGAACCTGCGGCGGAATCGAGTCCGCATGCAGCGCGGCGGGATCCACCCGAACGACGCCCCGGTACGATGGCAGCCAGAGCCTGCCCGCGTCGTCACGCAGGAGTACGCCCACATAGTCGCCGTTGAATTCCGTGGTCGGGAGACCATCGTGCCGGTCGAAGCTGCGCACCTGGACCGTCGACGTGCGCCCGTCCACCGCGGCAACGAGCTCGCGAATGTCGGCGCGACTCAGCCCGAAGCTCGATGCCAGCCAGAGATGCTGCATCGTATCCTGCACGATGCCGAGGATCTCATGGTGCAACCGCGGATCGAGGTGGCCGAGGCCGACGACACGATCGCGATCGAGGACAAACAACCCGGAATCCGCCGTGCCGATCCAGACGCGCTCCCCGTCGGGCAGGATGGTGGTCACATCTTCGTCGGTGAGTCCCTGGGCCACCCCGTAACGCCGGACCTGCCCCGTGGGCTCGACGACCGTGAGCCCGGGGCGAGCGAAGTACAACCGCCCCGCTGCATCCTCGCGCATGTCGCGCGGAGTCGCGTCGCGGGGAAGCCCGACCTCGGACGCCACATGTCGCGCCACCTGACCTGCTTCCGCTCGGTAGACCCCGCTGTCGGTGGAGAACCAGGTGCGCCCGTGTGTATCGACCATCATGCCCATGATGTCACCGGCCGCGAGGCCGAAGCGGCGCGAGACATCGGTGACCCCTCGATCGGTCACGTGCACGATCCGGCGTCCCTCGCGCGTCGCGAGGATCCCGCCCCCTGGAACGACCGCGGTCGCCGTGGACGTGCGGCGCTTCCCGGGAGGCAGCACGCGGCGCTGGCGGCCCCCGACCAGCTGGTAGACGGAACCGTCGGCCGTACCCGTCCAGAGGGTCCCGGAGGAATCGGCCCTGATCGACCAGACGGACCTGGTGGGCGCGAATACATCGCCGCTGGTCTGGAACGCGCTGCGCTGGTACCGGTCCATCCCCGCCCCGGTCCCTGCCCAGAGCCTGCTGCGACGATCGAGATGGAACGCCCAGACCTGCTCCGTGCTCCCTGTCATCATCTGTTGCACGGCACGGCCATCCCACGTGAGGACCCCGTGATTCTCGGTGCCCAGCCAGAGCAGGCCATCGCTGGAGCGTCGCAGGGCCCAGACTTCACTGGGGATACCGCGAATCGAGGCACTCACGCGCTCGATGACCTTCGCACGCCCATCGGCACTGGCGCGGATGCGGAGGGCCCCCTGGGCGGTCGCGAGCCACGCGCCATCGAGACCGTCCGAGATCACATCGTAGTAGCGCGTGTCGGCAGGGTCCCCATCCACGCGCAGTTCTTTCAGGCTCGTTCCGTCGAGCAACCCCACAAAGCCTCGACCGGAGATCCAGGTGCGCCCGCTGGCATCGCGATCGAGCGCATAGAGATATCCCTCGACCCCGGGCACGACGGCAAACCGGGTGCCGTCCCCCCGATAGAGCCCGGTCGATGTGGCGACGAGCACCTCTTCACCGCGCACGGACACGTCCCAGGTGGTCTTCGCCGGTACCTGAGATGCGTCGATCCGGCGGAACCTCCCCTGCTCCCGCACCACGAGTCCCTGCTGGGTCGCGATCCACAGGCGACCTCGCGTATCGGCGACCAGCCCGTTCGTCCAGTACGACGGAAGCTCCGGGTGCTCGGCCGGCGTGAAGGACGTAAAGGTGGTTCCATCGAAACGGACGATCCCGCGGCGTGTACCTAACCAGAAGTAGCCGTCGGCGTCCTGTGTGACGCTGTTGACCTGCGTTTCCGGCAGCCCATGGTCACGGTCGATGGTCCGGCGAAACCAGGCGCTCGCGTCCGGCGCCTGCGCCGACACGCCGCGCCCCCCCCAGAGGGCGCAGCAGGTGCCAAGGACGGCCAGCCAGCGGACGCTGAGCATCGCTGAGAGCGGGGCTGAAGGCTCCGGGGAGACGCGCACCGATATAGTATCGGACGTTCCGAACGACGTCGACGTTCCTGAGGATCCTCCAACACGCCTGGCCGCTATGCTGCTTGATCGCATCCGTGACTTCCTGCGGGGACCAGCCGCGCCGAACCCCGGTCAGCCGGGCGGGGCCGGCCACGATCCCCTCCACATCGCGGCGTGCACGCTCCTGCTCGACATCGCCTGGGCGGATGGCGAGTTCACGGCGCCGGAGCGCGCCCATCTCGAGGAGGTGCTGGAACGGCACTTCGCCTTGCCTCCGGAGTCGGGCCGAGCCCTGATCGCGTTGTGCGAACGCGAGCGCGCCAATGCGGTCGATCACTTCCAGTTCACCCGCGTCCTCCAGACGGGTTACGACGTGGGCCAGAAGATGGTACTGGCCGAGATCATGTGGGGCCTCGTACTCGCCGACGGCCACATCGCCGACCACGAACACTACCTGACCCGCAAGATCGCCAACCTCCTCGATCTCGAGCCGGGATATCTCTCGACGGCGCGCGCCACGGCACAACAGCGGATCGAAGCGTTGCGCGAGCGCACGACGGACTGACCGGGCTACATCGGTCGATCGCCCGGCTTCGCGCAGATCGGACACTGGCGCATTACCGGGGTCACGCCAAGGGTCACGGTGACGGGCCCGAGGGTTGTCTGTTGCGTGAGCACGGTGTCGTTGACCACGATCGAGAACGACAGGCGCCGGCCGCTGACCTGGCCCGTGATACGTGCCGGGAGAGTCTCCCGCGCCACCGGGAACGCGCGCAGCGCGTAGCTCCCGTCGAGCGCAAAGCGGCCCTCGAGATCCACCTCCACCGGCGCCGGGAAGTCACCGAGGGTGCACCCGATGTGCACGTGCAGCTGGCTCGCGGTGATAATCACTCCGCGCTCGTCACCGCCCCAGGTGCCTTCCACCAGGCGGCCGGAATCCACGCCCGACGACCCCGCCGAGACGCCGCAGGAAGAGGCCCCGGCGCCGAGCAGCGCCGTGACGAGAATAGGCCGGATCTGGTTCAACATGAGGGCATCCCGACGAAACCGTGTCGAGACTCGACCCCCCTCCCCGGACTCCCCCCTGACGCTGCCCGGGTTGTCCCTCGCGTCTCAGGGTCGGCTGGTCAGGGCACGACGCGGGGGGGACGTGCCGGGCGCGTGCCGTTGAGACGGGGACGGGGGCCGTTGGCGATCTCGACCATCAGGTCGTTGATGTAGGTCGTGATGCGGGCGTAGTGCGGATAGTCGATGAACTCGGCTTCGTCGGTCCGCTGGTGGTAGTCGCCGTGCAGCCCGGTGAAGAAGAAGGCAATCGGCACACCCTGCAGGGCGTAGTTGTAGTGATCACTCCGCCCGTAGATGTTGTTGTAGCCCGTCCACGTGAGGGTGCTGTCGTAGCGATAATCGAGCGCGAACGGCTTCGACCGTTTGGCGTTGACCCCCGCGACCGTCTCACCGAGGTCCTTCGAGTCGAAGAAGGAGCCCACGACACCGAGGTAGTCTTCGCCCCCGCCGGGGATATCGCCGTCGCGACCGCGGCCGATCATGTCGATATTGACCTGCGCGACGATCGAGTCCATCGGGACGGTGGGGTGGCGGGTGAAGTACGCCGACCCGATCAGCCCTGCCTCCTCCCCGGTGTGCCAGACGAAGAGGGTGGACCGCTTCGGCTTGACCTTCATCGCCTGGATCGCCTCCGCGATCTCGAGCACCGCCATGGACCCCGAGCCATCGTCGTCGGCACCGTTGTTGATGCTGTCGAGGCGGGCCACGGGATGCAGGCGCCGAATGCTGTCCATGTTGACGCGAATGCCCGCGAGCTGCGCGGGGGGCAGCGCGACCATGTTGTTCGCGAGCAGCAGGCGATTGCGGGCGTCGTTGAAGGCCTTGAGGGAATCCTTGTCGACCGGGGTGTTGAAGCCCACGTGGTCGTTGTGCGAGCCGATGGCGACGTACTGGCCGCGCAGCGCGGGATCGCTGCCGGGAATGACGGCGACGACATTACGCGCGTAGAGGCTTGGCAGCTCAACGAAGTCGAGCGAGGCGTTGACCGTCCCCCCGATGGTGCCCGGCCGCAGGGCGTCGACCGGCTGGCCACCGAAGAGCGCGGCCGCCGCACGCCTGGTGAGGCGGAGCGCGGCCTGCGGTGCCAGTTGGTCGAGCTGCGCGCGCAGCAGGGTGAGGGAGTCGACGGTCGGCGCGGCACCGGGGCGGCCGCGGCCCGGCGCCGACTGGGTGGCCACGTCAGGCTGGTTGAGCTTCTGGCGTTGCGCGAGGGTGAGCCCATCGAGATCGACGGTCGCGACCGCAACCGCACCGGCAAGGCGCGGGTTGGGAGGGGCCCCGAACTGCGGGCGTCCCCGGCCGGCCGGGGAGTCCGGGGCGGGCAGGAGCACGACCAGCCGTCCCTGCGCCTGGGCAGCGGTCAGCTGCCGCGCCGTGTCACCCGCGACGCCGCCAAACACCACCTCCACACCGGTGATCGGGCGTGGCGCCCGGGCCCCCGGCACGGCCACCCAGTCACGGTTCCACTCCAGCGGATTGCCATTGACCGCGAGGCGCGAGCTCGCCGTGTACGACTTGAGGTGATACGGGAGGACCTGGAAATACGTCCCGTTGTCGCCCGCGGGGGCAATGCCGAGCTTCTTCAGCTCGGCCGCGATGAAGTCGGTGCCCTTCATGTTGCCGACACGGCCGACCTGCCGCCCGTGCATCGAGTCATCGGCGAACTGGTACAGCCGGATCTGGAGGTCGCGGACCGTGATGGCCGGCGTGGTGGGCGCCGGCCGCATCCGCGGCGGGTTCCCGTACCGGTTGAGCTGCGCGCTGAGCGGGGCAGCGGAACACGCGAGGGCGATCAGGACGAGGCGACGACACATGGGAGGGACGAAGCAGCAGGTGGGCGACGGGCGTTGACGGGCGATGACCTAACAGCGGGCTGATGGCCGCTTGAGCCCCTTCTTGTCCGGGGCCGTCTGGTACACGATCATGCCGGAAGTCAGCGCGGCCATCTGGGCGATGTTCATGCGCTGGTCGCCGGCC
>WBZL01005577.1_pt1 | contig 10376 bp, 5 predicted proteins | sample 5204291 | NCBI WGS metagenome assembly WBZL01 (sample SAMN12344345, study PRJNA552823) | activated sludge metagenome | biome: Activated sludge suspended growth; feature: Nitrification reactor; material: Wastewater; isolation source: activated sludge from nitrification reactor of wastewater treatment... | reverse complement strand
CCGCGATCTCGGCCAGCAACACCGCAGCGGTGATGCCGTCCTTGTCGAGTGGCCGGTCCGTCACCAGGTAGCCGAGCGCCTGCTCGTAGCCGAACACGAACCGCTGGTCGGGTCGTTCGAGCACGGTGTGGCCGATCCACTTGAAGCCCGTGTACGTCTCGGCGGCGTGCACACCGTGGTGCGCGGCCATCCGGCCGAGCAGCGACGACGACACGAGCGTGGTCACCACCAGCCGGTCGTCGCCCGAGGTGTGCCGCAGGACGTGGTCGGCGAGCAACCAGCCGATCTCGTCGCCGGTGAGCTTGCGCCAATCGGCCGGCGACACGGCCGGCCATCTCGTGGGGATCGCGGCGCCGAGCCGGTCGGCATCGGGGTCGTTGGCGAGCGCGATGCGGGCACCGCTCGACGCGGCGAGCGCGATGACGAGATCCATCGCACCCGGCTCCTCCGGGTTGGGGAATCCCACGGTGGGGAACGTGCCGTCGGGCTGCTGCTGCTCGGCCACCACGTGCGGCGCCGCGAGGCCCGCACGGTGGAACGCCTCGAGCAACGCAGCGCCGCCCACGCCGTGCAGCGCGGTGTAGGCGACGGGGGTGCCGACCACGTCGGGGCGGAACCGCACACGAGGCGCCGCGGCGAGGTAGGCCTCGACGAGCTCGCCGCCGAGCACCTCGATCAGCGGGTCGTCGGCCGGCGCGAGCTCGACGGCGCACGGGTCGATCGCATCGATCCGCGCCGCGATCTCGCCGTCGACCGGCGGCACGATCTGCGAGCCGGTGTGCAGGTACACCTTGTAGCCGTTGTCGGCGGGCGGGTTGTGGCTCGCGGTCACCATCACCCCGGCCGCCGCCGCCCGACCCGAGCCGGTGTCGGTGATCGAGAAGGCCAACACCGGGGTGGGCACCACCTGTGGGAACAGCAGGGCGCGCACGCCACGCGCCGCGCACACCCGGGCGGTGTCGAGCGCGAAGACGTCGCTCTTGCGCCGCGCGTCGAAGCCGATGATCACGCCGCGCTCGGCGGCGTCGGGCATCGTGGCGAGCAGGTGATCGACCAGACCGGCCGCGGCCTGGCGCACCACCAGCCGGTTCATCCGCAGCGGGCCGGCCCCGACCGCGCCGCGCAGCCCGGCCGTCCCGAACTGGAGGCGCCCGTCGAAGCGCGCGTCGAGCTCGTCGGCGGGGCCGTCGAGCAGCGCCTGCAGCTCGGCGCGGAGGTCGTCGTCGGGCTCGGCGGCGAGCCAACGTTCGGCGACGTGACGGGACTCGGACAACGGGGTACCTCCGGGTGGCGACGGGCCGGCACAGCGGCCCGAACGTCAGATCAGCGTGTGCAGCTCGACGAGCGGTCGGGGACCGACGTGCGAGATCACCTCGGCAGCGGCGATCGAACCGATGCGGGCGCACTCGGCCAGCGACAGCGAACGGGTGTAGCCGTACAGGAAGCCGGCCGCGAACAGATCGCCGGCGCCGGTGGTGTCGAGCACGCGATCGACCGGCTCAGCCGGCGCGTGCAGCACCCCGTCGGGGGTGACCACCAGGCAGCCGCGAGCGCCGACGGTGACGACCGCGAGCTGGCAGTCACGCTGCACGTGCTCGATCGCCGCCTCGAGCGTGTCGACCTCGTACAGCGAGACCAACTCGTGCTCGTTGCCGAACAGCAGGTCGACCTCGTCGGTGACGAGCGCCCGGAAGTCGGTGCGATGACGGTCGACGCAGAAGCTGTCGGACAGGGTGAGCGACACGAGTCGATCGTGGCGGTGTGCCACCTGCGCAGCGTGCCGGAACGCGGCCTTGGCCTCGTCACGGTCGTAGAGGTAGCCCTCCATGTAGAGCACCGCCCCGGCGGCGACGGCCTCGTCGTCGATGTCGTCGACGCACAGCAGCGACGACACCCCGAGATAGGTGTTCATCGTGCGCTCGGCGTCGGGCGTGACGACGATGATGCAGCGCCCCGTGGGGGTGTCGCCGTCGGGCTGACCCGGCCGGAACTGCACACCGACGGCGCGGAGGTCGTGGCCGAACACCTGACCCAGATCGTCGTCGCTGACCTTGCCGATGTAGGCGGCACTGCCACCCAGGCTCGCGATGCCGCACATCGTGTTGGCCGCCGAGCCACCACTCATCTCGACCGCACTGCCGAGTGCCCGGTACAAGTGCAGCGCCCGATCGGTGTCGATGAGGGTCATCGAGCCCTTCACCAGCGTGTGTCGGTCGATGAAGTGGTCGTCCGCGTGCGAGATGACGTCGACGAGCGCGTTTCCCACGCCGACCACGTCGTAGCGCACCTCGGTCGTCCTGTTTGGATCGGGCACGTCGGGAAACGCTACCGGGTCGGGCCGTCGCGTGGGCCGTTAGCGTGTGCTCCGTGACCCAGAACCCGCACCGGCTCGGCCGCGACGTCCTGCCCGAGCGCTACGACCTCGTCCTCGAACCCGACCTCGCCGCAGCGTCGTTCACGGGCTCGGTCGCGATCGAGGTCACGGTCGTCGACGCGGTCGACGAGATCGTCCTCAACGCGGACGAGCTCGACGTCGCCCGGGTGCTCGTCGACGGCTCGCCGGCACCGTTCCGACTCGAGCCCGCGACCGAGCGGTTGGTGGTGGAACGGCCGGTCACGCCCGGCAAGGCGGTGCTCCACCTCGAGTTCACCGGCACCCTCAACGACAAGCTGCGCGGCTTCTACCGCTCCACGTACCGCGACGACGCCGGGACCGAACAGGTCATCGCCACCACGCAGATGCAGGCCACCGATTGCCGCCGGGCCTTCCCCTGCTTCGACGAGCCGGACTTCAAGGCGGTGTTCTCGATCACGCTCGTCGTGGCGCCCGACCTGCTCGCGGTGTCGAACGGACCCGAGGTCGATCGCGCGGTGCGCGCCGACGGCGCACACGTCGTGCGGTTCGCCGACACCATGCCGATGAGCAGCTACCTGGTGGCGTTCGTGGTCGGCCCGCTCGAGGTGACCGAACCGGTGATGGTGCCGCGGCTCGGCGGCGGGGCGATCCCGCTGCGCATCGTGCACGTACCGGGCAAGGGCCACCTCACCCGTTTCGGTCTCGACGCCGGTGCGTTCGCACTCGGCTGGTACCAGGACTACTACGGCATCCCGTACCCCACCGAGAAGTGCGACATGATCGCCCTGCCCGACTTCGCCGCCGGCGCGATGGAGAACCTCGGCTGCATCACCTACCGCGAGAGCCTGCTGCTCGTCGACGAGGCACACAGCACCCAGGCGGAGCAGCAGGTGCTCGCCGACGTGATCACCCACGAGCTCGCCCACATGTGGTTCGGCGACCTCGTCACGATGAGCTGGTGGAACGGCATCTGGCTGAACGAGGCGTTCGCCACGTTCATGGAGGTCGAGTGCTGCGCGAACTACCGCCCCGACTGGAAGCGGTGGGCCACGTTCGGCCTCGAGCGCAGTGTGGCGTTCGAGACCGATGCGCTCGTGGCCACCCGCTCCGTCGAGTTCCCGGTCGAGGCACCCGACGACTGCCAGGGCATGTTCGACGTCCTCACGTACCAGAAGGGCGGCGCACTGTTGCGCATGCTCCAGCAGTACCTCGGCGAGCAGGAGTTCCGCCGCGGTGTGCAGCACTATCTGTCGTCGCACGCGTACGGCAACACCGAGACGAGCGACCTCTGGGACGCGATCGAGGCGGTCAACCCGCACACGCCGGTGCGCCGGATGATGGACAGCTGGATCTGGCAGCCGGGCTTCCCGTTGGTGAGCGCGAAGCTCGACGGCGGTGAGCTCGTCCTGTCGCAGCAACGGTTCGCCTACGACGAGGACGGCCTCGGCGAGGCCGCGGCCACCTTGTTCGTGGTGCCGCTGCACCTCCGCGTCGGCGACGACGAGGTGAAGGTGCTGCTCGAGGGCGACGAGATCCGCGTCGAGCTGTCCGACCCCGACGCGCCGATCGTCGTCAACGCCGGCGGCCACGGCTTCGTCCGGGTCGCGTACGACGACACCCTGCGCAGCCGTCTCGGCGCCACCCTGGCCGACCTCGACGTGGTCGAGCGGTACAACCTGGTCGACGACGCCTGGAACGCGCTCCTCGCCGGTCGCCTCGGCGCGCCCGAGCTGCTGTCGTTCCTCGACGGGTTCCGCGCCGAGCGCGAGAACGCCGTCTGGCAGGCCATCGCGATCGCGCTGCGCGGCCTCGGCCGGTTGCTCGAGGGCGACGCCCGCGATGCGTTCCGGGCACGTGTTCGCGCGCTGGCCGGCCCGGCGCTCGACGACCTCGGGTGGACGCCGGTGCCGGGCGAGACCGACCTGCGCGGGAAGCTGCGTGGGCTGCTCGTCGGGCTCGTCGCGGTGCTCGGCGCCGACGCCGATGCGCAGCAGCGCAGCCGCGCCATCTGGACCGACCCCGACGGTCATGCGGCCGAGCTGGTGGCCGCGGCCACCAACGTCGTGGCAGCCACCGGCGACGCGAGCGACTACGAACGGTTCCTCGACGCCTTCCGGCACGCCCCCACGCCGCAGGAGCAGCTGCGCAACCTGTACGCGCTGGCCGAGTTCCCCTCGTCCGAGCTGGTGCAGCGCACCTGCGAGCTGGCGATGAGCGCCGAGGTGCGCACCCAGAACGCACCGTTCCTCCTCAACCGCTGCATCGGCAACCGCGAGTACGGCGAGCAGGCGTGGGCGTTCGTGCGCCAGCACTGGGACGAGGCCAACGAGCGCTTCCCCGACAGCGCGATCATCTACATGGTCGACTCGGTCAAGCTGCTCACCGGCGAGTCGGTGAGCGCCGACGTGCAGGCGTTCTTCGCCGAGCACACGATCCCACAGTCGGTGAAGACGCTCGAGCAGGTGCTCGAACGGCAACGGGTCAACGCCGACCTGCGCAGCCGCGAAGGCGACCGCCTCGCCGACGACCTGCTCGGCTGAGCCCGGCGGTCGGGGGGCGGTCGGGCTCGAACCCATGCTCCCGAACGTGACGGTCGGTCAGTTCTGCGCACCATGTCACCACATGAAGCGACAGTCGTTTCATGTGGTGACACGTTCAGCCGAACCCGGCGACGAACTCGACCCATCACGCTCCGGAGCATGGGTTCCACCGCACGCCGAGCTCGGCCGGATCCCCGAGGTCGGGTTCAGCCGAACAGCTCGGCCACGATCTCGTCGCCGATCGCGAGCGCTGCCGTCGCCGCGGGCGACGGTGCGTTCAGGACGTGCAGCACCCGGCCGTCGTTGCTGCGACCGAACTCGAAGTCGTCCGCGAGTCGTCCGTCGGGGTGCACGGCCTGCGCCCGCACGCCCGACGGCGCCGGTTCGAGATCGCTGCGCCGCACCTCCGGCACGAGCCTCGCGAGCGCGTCCGCGAACCGCGCACGGCTGACCGAACGGACCATCTCGCCGAGCCCGTACCGCCAGTGCTCGCGGGCGAGCGCCTGGAACCCGGGGAACGACAGCGTCTCGCGCAGGTCGCCGAGGTCGATCGCCCGCCACGAGTAGCCCTCGCGAGCGAGGGCCAGCACGGCGTTCGGACCGCAGTGGACCCGCCCGTGCACCCCTCGGGTGAGGTGCACGCCGAGGAAGGGGAAGCGCGGATCCGGCACCGGGTAGACGAGCCCGCGGACGAGGTGGCTGCGCGCCGGCGCGAGCTCGAAGTACTCGCCGCGGAACGGCACGAGCACCAGCCCCCGGGCAGCGGCCTCGCCCCCGAGCAGGCGGGCGATCCGGTCGGCGTGCAGACCGGCACAGTTGACGACCCGCCGAGCCGCGACCGCGCCCTGCGTGGTCTCGACGACCAGCTCCCCCGCCGGCCCGGCGACGTCGCGTGCACCGACGACCTCGGCACCGAGCAGCAACTCGCCCCCGCCTGCGACCACGTCGTCGGCGAACGCCCGGCACACCCCCGGGTAGTCGGCGATGCCGGTGACGCGCACGTGCAGTGCCTCGATGCCGGCGACGTGTGGCTCGATCTCACGCATCCGCTCCGGCCCTGCCCGCTCGACGGGCACGCCGTTGGCCAGGCATCGCTGTTCGAGGTCGCGCAGCCGGGCGAGTTCGTCGGCGCGCGTGGCGACCACGAGCTTGCCGCACACCTCGTGCGCGATGCCGCGCTGGGCACAGAACGCGACCATGCGCTCGCGGCCGACGGTGCACAACCGCGCCTTCGCCGAGCCGGGCCGGTAGTACACGCCGGCGTGGATGACGCCGGAGTTGCGGCCGGTCTGGTGTCCGGCGATCGAGCCCTCCTTGTCGATCACGACCACCCGCCGCGACGGGTCGGCGAGGAGGGCGGCTCGTGCGGTGGCGAGCCCGACGATCCCCGCGCCGATCACGACGAGATCGGCGCGGGTCATCGGCATCGGCGCGTGGTCAGGCGACGATCTCGACGTCGAGGTCACCCGCATGGTGGCGGGCGCGCAGCACCTTCTTGTCGAACTTGCCGACGCTGGTCTTCGGCACCTCGGTGATGAACGTCCAGCGCTCGGGCAGCCAGAACTTGGCGGTGCGCTCGCTGAGCCACGCACGCAGCTCGTCGGCGGTGACCTCCGAGCCGGGCTTCAGCACCACGCACGCCATCGGCCGCTCGTCCCAGCGCGGGTCGGGCACGCCGATCACCGCCGCCTCCATCACCGCGGGGTGGCCCATCAGTGTGTTCTCGAGGTCGACCGACGACACCCACTCACCGCCGCTCTTGATCACGTCCTTGGCGCGGTCGCTGATCATCACGTAGCCGTTCGGCATCACCGATGCGACGTCGCCGGTGCGGAGCCAGCCGTCGTGGAACTTCTCGGGGTCGTCGACCTCGTAGTACCGGCCGGTGATCCACGAGCCGCGCACCTCGATCTCACCCAGCGACTCGCCGTCCCAGGGCACCTCGGCCCCGGTGTCGTCGGTGATGCGCAGCTCGACGCCCGGCATGATCCGGCCCGTCTTGACGCGCCAGTCGGTCTCGGACTGCCCGCCCATGTCCTTCGGTGGATGGCCGATCGCGCACACGGGGCTGGTCTCGGTCATGCCCCAGCCCTGGACGATCGGGACGCCGAAGCGCTCGCGGTAGCCGTCGATCAGGCCGCGGGGCACGGCCGATCCGCCGCACATCACCAGTCGGAACGAGCTCATGTCGGTGTCGGGCGCGTTCTGCAGCAGGTCGTTGAGCACCGTCGGCACCGCACCGGTGAGCGTGGGGCGGGTGTCGGCGATGACGCGCGACAGCGGGGCGGCCTGCAGGAACTGCTGCGGGAACACGAGGTCGGCGCCGATCATCCACGCCGCGTAGGGCACGCCCCAGGCGTTGGCGTGGAACATCGGCACGATCACGAGCATCTTGTCGGTCTCGGCCAGGGCGACGTTGGCCGTGCTGGTGACCATCAGCGAGTGCAGGTACGTGCTGCGGTGGCTGTACATCACACCCTTGGGGTTGCCGGTGGTGCCGCTCGTGTAGCACATCGCCATGCCCGAGCGTTCGTCGACCTCGGGGTACTCGAACCCGCTCGGCGCCGCGGCGAGCAGTTCGTCGTAGTCGAGCAGCCCTTCACCGAGACCGGACGTGTCGCCGGTGCCCTTCACGATGATGTGCTCCACCGTGGTGAGCTGGTCGCGCACCCGGGCGAGCAGGGGGGCGATCGAGGCATCGACGATGATCACCCGATCGGCTGCGTGATTGATCACGTAGGCGAGCTGCTCGGGGAAGAGCCGGATGTTGAGCGTGTGCAGGACGGCGCCCATGCACGGGATGGCGAGATAGGCCTCGAGGTGGGTCTGGTTGTTCCAGAGGAAGGTGCCGACGCGATCGCCCTGACGGACGCCGAGCGAGGTGAGCGCAGCGGCGAGTCGGTCGGCGCGCTCGGCCACCTCGGCGAACGTGGCGACGGTGTAGCCGTCGCCGGTGAAGGTGGTGACGGTGCTGTCGGCGTGCACCTGGCGCCCGTGCCGGAACAGCGGCAGGATCGTCAGCTGGTAGTCGTCCTGCATCGTGGACGGCAGGAAGGTCTGCGTCATCGTTCCCCCTCGAACGTGGCCTGGTGCCGCGCCGGGCTGCATCCCGGGCGGTGTGGGCATCGTACCGAGGCGGCGCGGAGCCGGTTCAGTCGTCGAACTCGACGCGCTCGATGTGGAGCGCCGCCTCCTCTGGCGAGAGCTCGTCGTCGTCCCACGACTCGACCCCTTCGGCGACGGAGTGCGGGTCGGCGTGTGCGAGCATGCCGCTCTCGGCGTCGACGAGCGTGAGCGGCCCGAACTCGTCGTCGACGTCGGTGCCGTGATCGTTGTGGCGGTGGTGTCGGTGCGGCATGGTCGTCTCCTGGATCAGGCGTCGGTCGCGACGTGGTCGTCGTCGGGAACACCGGCGTCGTCGACGCCGGCGGTGTCGCGGTGCCGGAGCACCTGCGGTCGGGTGGCGGGCGCGGGGCGCCCGGCGATCTCGTAGACGGTCGCTCCGTCGAGCGTCTCGTGTTCGAGCAACTCGAACACGATCCGGTCGAGCGCGTCGCGATGGCGGGTGAGCTCGTCGGTGGCGCGCACCTCGGCGGTGCGGACCAGTCGGGCCACCTCGACGTCGATGCGCCGCTGGGTCTCGTCGCCGAACGGCCGGGTGCTCACCTCGGGTCCGCCCGTCAGGAACATCGGGCCGCCCGACGGGTAGCCGACCGGGCCCAGCTCGTCGGACAGGCCGTACTCGCGCACCATCTTCGTGGCGAGCGAGGTGGCCGTGGCGAGGTCGTTCGCGGCGCCCGTCGAGCCCTCGCCGAACACGAGCCGTTCGGCCGCCCGGCCCCCGAGCTGCACGGCGAGCGTGTCGAGCAGGTAGGACTCGCTGTACAGGTGGCGCTCGTGCAACGGCAGCTGGTGCGTCACGCCGAGCGCCATGCCGGCGGGCAGGATCGTCACCTTGTGCACCGGATCGGCATGGTCGCTCCACGCGGCCACGAGCGCGTGCCCGGCCTCGTGCACGGCCACCGCGCGGCGTTCCTCGGGCAACAACACGTTCGAGGCGTCCCGCTGTCCGAGCAGGATCCGGTCGCGAGCGTCGTCGAGGTCGGCCGCCGTCACCGTGGAACGGCGGTCGCGCGCAGCGCGGATCGCCGCCTCGTTGGCGAGGTTCGCGAGGTCGGCGCCGCTGAACCCCGGCGTGCCGCGGGCGACCGTCTCGAGGTCGACGTCGTCGGCGAGCTGCTTGCTCCGGCAGTGCACCCGCAGGATGGCGACCCGGTCGGGCTGGTTGGGCAGCGGGATCACGACCTGGCGGTCGAAGCGGCCGGGTCGCAGCAGCGCGGCGTCGAGCACCTCGGGCCGGTTGGTGGCGGCGAGGACGATGATGCCGACCGTCGGATCGAAGCCGTCCATCTCGCTGAGCAGTTGGTTCAGCGTCTGCTCGCGCTCGTCGTTCGAGATCACGGCGCCGCTCTGGCGTCGCTGACCGATCGCGTCGATCTCGTCGACGAACACGATGGCCGGGGCGAGCTTGCGGGCCTCGGCGAACAGGTCGCGCACGCGGGCGGCACCGACGCCGACGAACATCTCGACGAACGACGAGCCGGTCACCGACAGGAACGGCACCCCGGCCTCGCCCGCGACCGCCCGGGCGAGCAGCGTCTTGCCCGTGCCTGGCGGGCCGGTCATCAGCACGCCGCGCGGGGCGACCGCGCCGGCGGCGGCGAAGCGGGTGGGTTCGCGGAGGAACTCGATGATCTCGGCCACTTCGCGCTTCACGCCGTCGTAGCCGGCGACGTCGGCGAAGGTGGTGGTGGGTCGCGAGGTGTCGGTGATCGTGACCTTCGAGCGCCCCATCCCGAACGCGCTGGTCATCGCACCGCCGCCCCCGGCGCGGCGTGCCATCCACACCCACAGGCCGATCAGGGCCGCGATCGGCAGCAGGGTGAACAACCAGGTGAGGACGGTGCTGCCGGCCGATGGTGCGTCGGCGACGGCCGAGAGGTCGACGTCGTTCGCCTCGAGCCGGGCGAGCAGTGCCTCGCCGCTGAGTGCCACCGGCACGACGGTGGTGTACTCGTCGCCCTCGCCGTCGGGCGTGTCGCCCACCAGGTGGCCGGTCACGGTGCCGTCGGTGTCGATCTCGGCGCTGGCCACCTCGCCGGCGTCGACCGCGGCCAGGAACTCGGTGTAGTCGAGCTCGGTCGGCCCCGCGGTGCCGCCGGTACGGAACACCAGGACGAGCAGCACCACCGCCGTGAGCAGGAGCGGCACCCAGCTGTGCCAACGCCGCCCGGACGACGTGGAGGGACGGTTCGGCGGATCGGGCAGCGGGGCCGGACGGCTCGGCCGATCGGGGGCTCGGGCCGTCCTGCTCATGTCCTCAGCGTGCACCGGCGCCGCTCCGGCCGACCAGGGGCCCAAGTCCCGCCCCGTCCGACGGAACTCCTGGGCGCCAGCCGCCCCGCACGACCAGCACCAGT
>WBZL01005574.1_pt1 | contig 10377 bp, 9 predicted proteins | sample 5204291 | NCBI WGS metagenome assembly WBZL01 (sample SAMN12344345, study PRJNA552823) | activated sludge metagenome | biome: Activated sludge suspended growth; feature: Nitrification reactor; material: Wastewater; isolation source: activated sludge from nitrification reactor of wastewater treatment... | reverse complement strand
TAGTGTCGGCTCGGACGAAGAGTTCCTACAGATGAGCCTTGGCGGTACGTTGGTACCTGCCATGAGTGTCTCTGTTTCGCCGTCCACGGAAGTGACTCTGCATCGTGTCACACATATTCAAGTGCGTTTCCGTGTCCACGATGACGACGATGCCAACGCGTGGACCTCAGTTGTGGTCCCTATGGACTCGGAGATGGTAGCACTTCTCACGCCTGTCGTAGAAGGTGTTGCGTACGATATCGAGGCACGCGCTGTTACTGCCTTGAGTATGGCATCTGAGTGGGTGGGTATCGGTGAGCCGCATACAGTCATCGGACGTGCGACAATACCTCCGGACGTAGAGGATGTTTACCTCCGTGACAAAGTTATGGTCTGGTCCTATCCCAACGCCCCGAGGGATGCTAAGGGCTTCATGCTGAGGTACCATATCGGCGATGACACCAACTGGGACACAGCCACACAGGTTAGCCTCTACCCGCTCCTCGACACATCGTACGATCTCTCCTCGTACGTTGGGGGTCAGATGACATGGATGGTTAAGGCGATCGACGACGTAGGGAATCTCTCTGCGAATGCGAAGGCGCTCCTGTACGACTTCGGTGATCGGTTCGTCGCCAACGTTGCGGAGACGCTCAACATACACGGTACCTTCACAGGTACGAAGGTTGGCTGCTCTGTAGTGTCTTCACACCTTAAGGCCGATGCAGATTCTTCCCCCGTGTTCTGGAGTGCTGATGACGATCCGCATTGGGGTGCCGATACTGACCCCTACTGGAAGACAACCACCTTCAAGCAGATGGAGTATACTCATCGCTTCCAGCCGAATGCTCTTTGGCAAGCGCTTGGGAAGGTACAGCTCAGCATCACGACAAATGTCCAGCCGTTCTACGTGGAGTACCGGTTCCTAGAGGAAACCGCATTCTGGGGTGCTGATGGTGCTGCGTTCTGGGGAGCTGATGGCGACCCCTTCTGGGATGATCCCGCTCCTACGGAGTGGCGCCCCTTCACAGGTGAGGTGTCCCCAATCACCTACTCGCATGTCGAGATACACTGGATATGGAACGCCAGCATCGAGACGCAGGTGGATGTCAGCGCATTGTCCATCATCATTGACATGCCCGACAAGTACAAGAAGTACGATGACGTTGCTATCGCTACTACCGGTACGTATGTCGGTGCCGGTGACTTCAACGTTATCACTGCAGTCCGCTACACCGTACAAAACGATGGTGGTGGTTGCACAGGCATGAAGTACGATAAGCCGTTCGTAGCGGCAAACGGAGTCCGTATGTACGCTCTTACCGCCAATGGTACCAGCGACATCGAAATCCAAGGCTATTAACCAACTCAACCCCAACTACCTGCCGGAGAACTTAGATGACCGCACCACTTGACAACGGTGACTTGACCGCTGTAGCAAACAACCTTGATATGAAGGGGTTGATGGAGCAGCTGAACGATTTCCTCAACGAACAGATCGGAAGTGGGGACGAGCAGCTCTTGACCCTCGCATCCGACGTAGCGACGCCTCCTGCTCGAGGTCACGGACGCTATCAGCTGGAGACCCAAGGCGGCGCATCCACCGACAACTGCTCGCAGGTAGTAATCACCAATGTCGGCTCACGCATCATGTGCCTTCGCGCGTACAACGCAGGTCATGTAGTGACGTTGGTTCACGGCTCAGGCGTCTCCGGCGAGTTGCTGATGGCTGATGGCGCCAATCTGGTCTTGAACAGCACATCGATCCTCGTGTGGTTCTACCTGATCGGCACTTCGTGGACGGAGTTCTACCGTACCTACGGCAACGACTTCCCCTCGATGCGCGAGTTCCTCCGGATCCCTCACCAGATCGGCACCAACGTGTTGGCTCCGCACAAGCGTCTCAAAGTGGATATCCTCTCGGTGTCCACGGCGACGATCACTGCAGATGCGGTCGTTCTGGAAAATGCTTCGGGCCATCAGAAGGTGTTCACAGCCATTTCCGAGACGTTCAACGTTGCCACCACAGGTGCGGGGGGACGTGTCGCCTCTGAGAACTCTGGCAACGAAAAGGCTTCTGACTGGTATCACGGATGGCTGATCGGTAAGGAGGATGGTACGCTCGATACGTTCCTCAGTCTCGCGGCGTTCCCTGGAGGTGCAGACATCTTCGCACTGCTGCCTTCTGGCTACACCTACGCCGCGTACGTCACTGCGATGTACAACAACGTGAGCAGCAGCTTCAACGACTTCTTCCAGCGGGGTAATGTGATGCACATCACCGCTACTGGAGTACTCACTGCAGGTGCAGCGACGTCCATCACCACTTTGAGCCTTGCTGCCGCTGTCCCCGATACGGCAACTGTCGTCATCGGTCAAGTGCAGGGCATTCCTGCGAGTGCGGGCACGCAAGCCAGCGTCACTCTGTATCCGTCGACTCCGATGACCAATCCAGGTCGCGTCAATTTCATCTGGTCGAGTGCGGGAGCAGTCGCGAATATCGCTCAATTCCGATTCGCGATCGATACGCCCCAGTCGATGCGTTACGCAGTCGGATCAGGCGATACAGCCGATATCGATATCCTTGGCTTTGAGTTCTGATCATGGCTAAATACGCAATCACACCACGAGGTGAAGGTAAGCCTGTCGGGTGGCGCCTCATCGAGGACAACGCACCTCTCAGCGACACGGAGCCATTCAGCGTGACCTTCGACCCTCGAGGCTACGTCCTCGATGTGGGCGGGACCTCGCTCAGGGCGGTAAGCAATGCGGAGGTTATCGCTGAGGAGAAGGAGAAGAAGCGGGTAGCACTGCGAGAGGCGCGAGAGAGGGCACTAGGTGCTGGTGTGTCGTACCAAGGGAATGTGTACGACTCTGATCGGGAGGCTGTGACGAACGTGTTTCAAGCGTTGCAGGGACTTCAGGCAGTGGCTTCCTTGCCTCCTGAGGTACAGGCCCTACTCCCTGGACCCGTACCCGAAACGATCACGTGGAAGTTGGCTGACAACTCGTACACCGACTTGACGGTGCAGGATCTAATCTTCCTGATGGCGATCTTGGCGCTGCACAAGCAGACCCAGTTCGCTATCGAGAAGTCCCTGCTGGATGCCTTGGATGCGGCTACCACGTCAGAGGCCATACAAGCCATCAATTGGCCGAGCTAGTAGTCCAGATCCTCCAGCTCGTCGACTTCCCGATCACCCGCCCGTTCACCATCGAGAGGCATCATCCAGAGGGGGATGTTGCCTTCGATGGCTTCATGTGCGCTGAAGTACTCCTCCCCGTCACGCTCACTCCAGTAGGTGACGACTTCCCCCTCACCGATCAGCGAGATATCGGGATTCCCGCCTACCAAAGGGGGCTGGTCGATGTCCTCCGCCTGAGCGGCGACGTTGATGTTGAAGATGATGATGGCCAAGATCGCACCGAGTAGCATATCGAGTCGCATTGCGTTTCCCCTAGTGGTTTTGCTTACATATTAATTATAGCTTACACCTAAGTAGAAATCTAGTGCCTCAAAAGGGGATCTCCTCAGGCGGCTCAGGTACCTCCTTCAGCTTGCCGGACTTGTAGAGGTCGTAGATCCGCTCCTTGTCGGCATCCTCCTCACGGAGCCTCTCGAACAACCACATCGTCACGGGGACGTAGTTGTAGAGGATATCGCGGATGCACTTCGCATACACCTGAATCTCGTACTGCGCGTGCTCATCGTCCCGAAGGGTGATGAACTTCAGCCAGTTCAGGAGGTTCGCACTGGCATACATGTCGGAGTACATGAACACCGACAACACCCCTCTTGCCAATTCCCGCGGCATCCCCATCTCGAGGAGGTTCTCGTAGAGGTTGTAGTCATGTGCCATCTCGTCCCGTACCATCCGCGCCATCATGTAGTGGTCGTTGGAGGGATCCTCATCCAAGACCCGCGACTGGTGGTTCTTCTTCGACTGCTTCCCGATCATGGTCGGATCCGGTACGTAGCTCAGATCGGGGAGGGGGCGGTAACGCGCCGACATCTCGTTGTAGCTCTGCGTCCGATGCCGATGCCACTGGCGATACACCATGATCGGCGCCCGGATGAAGAACGAGAAGTGGAGGTGCTCGAAAGGGGTGCTGTGCTTGTGACGCAGCATGTACTCGAGCAGCTTGATGTCGTCTGCACCTCTCCAGTTCTCGGACCACGGCATCAGCGCTCTGGCCGCATGCGAGATCTGCAAGTCCCCGTCTTGAGGTCCTTGGGATGCGAGCACCACGAGGCCATGATCTAGTACGGATTGCTTCTCTGCCCACTTGAACGGCTGGAGTGTGCCGTCAAGTACCATGTGTGCGTGATGGCTGTGGACATCCATCGGATTGTGCCACTGGCGCCACAGTTGACGTGACTCATGCATGGTATTAACTCTCCTTCTGTGATGGTAGGGTGATACGCAGAGCCACCTCGACGAAGCGCTCTGCAGTGAAGGTTTGGCTCATCGTCGACATCTCTATTCCGATGTGCTTGGTGTCGAAGTCGATATCACCGACATACTCATTGGCGTCGATGCGATCGGCGATCGTTCGTAGGTGGCGGGCCACAGCTGCCTTACACAGTGCCACTATAGCTCTCCTCGTCGTAGTTCCTGACGTCAACCAGGATCTCGTGGTTGTGTGCCTTCAGGTTGGCGAGTCTATTGAGCGACTCGCCCACCGCAGTCTGGCCGTAGAGCTTCACTATACCCCCAGCCTCGAGGAAGAGGTTTCGAGCAAGCTTGAAGTTGTCCAGCCAGCGCTCGGGGACGTAGGCAGGTGCGACGACGTGCATCAAACCAACTTGGATCATCTTCGCTGCACATCGGCTGCAAGGCATGAACGGCCAGCAGTACATAACGCAGTCCTGCAAGGGGCTATGCGCCTTAAGGAGCGCATTCTCCTCTGCATGGATGACTATGTCATACTTGATCCTTCTGTCACTGAGCCGTACCTCATCATCCTTGATCCCTCGCGGGAATCCATTGAAGCCCATGCATACGATCTCCTTGTTGGGTCGTACGATGAGAGCTCCCACTTTGGTGGAGGGATCCTTCGAGAAGCTCGCCACATTGGCAGCGAGCCCCAAGAAGCGAACATCCCATTTCCTCGACATCCGCATTTGCATTGTGTACTCTCCTAGTTGATGGTTAACCGCACTTGGAGAACGAGCATGACGTGCAAGTCATACAGCCCTCCATCGGGTACATCGTTGGGTTGCCGCAACTCGGGCAATACTCACCTAGCATCGCACCCTGCTGCGTAAGGATCTTCATCGGGGCCTGAGGCGCAGCTGTGTCCCGCTGGATATGGAGCTCGATGCATTCCGCGATGCGGGCTACAAGCGACCCGTAGAACTTCCCGCGGATCATGTGAGCGTCCTTTGCGGAGTGTACCTTCTTCAGCTCTTCCGGGATGAAGGAGATATCACCACCTTTCCGCATGATCGCGGAGATCATGAGGCTGAGCGCCGTCGTCCAGTCGTTGAACTGCGCGTTCGTGGAAGTGATGAATATCTCGAAAGGATTTCCGTCCCCATCATCATTGATGGTAACGTAGAACGCACTCGGAGCCGACGGCCACTTAACCTTGTAGGTGGTTCCGGAAAGGATATCAGGCCGCGGAGGTAGAGGCTTCTCCCTTGACTCATCCCTCGGAGCTTCACCAACAGACAAGATACTTCCGCGCACTTCCGAGGGGCGATACGTGGTGCATCCCTTACATCCAGAGTTATATGCGTCCAAGTAAACCAGCTCAAACGCCTCGAAGGACATATCGGGAGGGCAGTTGATCGTCTTGGAGATGCTGGCATCGACGTAAGCCTGACAGGCAGACTGAATTCGAACGTGGTCGGCCACGTCGAGCGTTTGTGCTGTAACCATGTGCCCCGGCAAGGGTACTTCGCCCTTGATCGCACGCCACAGATTATAACCATAGTCGTTCGCCTCATACACCTCGTAGGTGTCGTCGTTGTTGGTTCTCACGCGGCGCTGTGCGGTGTGTGCGAACACCGGCTCTAGCCCTGAGGAGATGTTGCCGTAGTAGAGGGAGGTAGTACCAGTTGGGGCGATCGTGAGGATCACACCATTCCGAATCCCTGTACGATGGATACGATCCTTAAGCTCCTGGGGGAGTTGTGCGACAACCGGTGAGCCCTTACCCCACTCAGACATGCTCCAGAGAGGGAAGCTGCCCTTCTCTTCGGCGATCGAGGCTGATTCGGTGTAGGCGGCGATCATCAGCGTCTTCATCACCTGTTCGGTGAAGCCGATCGCTTCTGCCGAACCATAGCGGATCCCGAGGAAGTCCATCGCATTGGCGAGTCCCGTGATACCCAATCCGATGCGTCGCTTGTTCAGCATCTCCTCACGCTGTGCCGCGAGAGGGTAGTTCGTGACGTCGATGACGTTGTCCAGGAACCGTACTCCAATGCGGGCCACAACCGTCAACAGCCCGAAGTCGAAGTGTGCATTGGGTCCGAAGGGATCCATCACGCATCGTGCGAGATTCACCGCACCGAGGTTGCAGGCACCATTCGGTGGGAGTGGCTGCTCACCGCAAGGGTTCGTAGCCATGATCTCCTCGCAGTAGCGGAGGTTGTTCGTCTCGTTGACGCGGTCGATGAAGATCACACCTGGCTCTGAGTACTCGTAGGTGGATTTCATGATGAGGTCCCACAGTTCACGGGCGGACCACAGCTCGTACACGTACCACGGCTTGCCATCCTTCTCGAGGACATCGACGTGCTTATCGTCGTGCCGAGGAACACCGAAACCTAGAGCCCACTGCGAGTCCGATTGGACTGCCTCCATGAACGCATCGGTGATCAAGACCGACACGTTGAAGTTGGTGAGCCTCCCCTGCTTGTGCTTGGCCCTCACGAAAGCGGGCAGATCCGGATGGTCGTCAATCATCGTCGCCATCATCGCCCCACGCCGATCACCTGCGGAGCGGATGGTGGTACACATGGAGTCCCACATGTCCATGAAGGGGAGCGGCCCCGATGCGATAGCCCCTGTCCTCTGCAGAGTGGCGCCTGAGGGCCTGAGGGTACCGAAGTGCATCCCTATCCCGCCGCCCTGCTGCTGCGTGAGCATTGCGTCCTTGAGCGCATCCGCGATCCCATCCATCGAGTCCTGGATGGTGCGATCGACGTAGCAGTTCATGAGGGTGACGACCTTCGATGTGCCTGCACCAGCATGGATCCGCCCTCCCGGATTCCACAGCCCCAAGTGCATCGCGATGTGAGCAGCTGCCCTCCACTGGTTGCCGATGTCCGTCTTGTCCTTCGCGAACACACCCTCGATGCAGCGGTCCATCGATTCGAACGGTGTCGCTTCCTTACCGGCGGACCAGCGGTACTTGTTCTCCCACACGTACCGCGTGATCGGCTGATCGAAGATGTCCACCTTGGTGTGGAGACCATCAATGAACAGGATATCGCAGATATCCCTGGGACTCATGTTCCCCGCATTCACCGTAGGAGCGCGGAGAGTCTTCTTCGTCGTATCACGAGCCATGTCGCATTTCCTCTTCGAGGGCCTCATCACCCTCATTGTTGTTGATGATGTCCCACTGCAGCTCGGCTGCGCGTCGCCACAACGCCCTCGAATCCGATACCTGCGAGAGGATTATGTTGAGCGTCGCCAGCGCGGAGTACACTGGGACGACCAACGTAGCATCCCTCTCGCGGTACGCGCAGCTGATGTGGAAGTACATCTGCGTGAGTTGCTTGAGGGAATAGCGTATCTGCGCCACGCCTGAGGGGAATTCCACATCGAACATGTAGATGATGTTGTCGTCGTCATTGCTCATGGTTATACCTTCAACTTCTCGTTTGAACCCCATCTGTAACCCCACTTCATATCCGCCTTAAACGGAACACGAGTGAGTCCCCATTCTGGTGCCGTAGTTTCCATTGCCTCCTTTATCAGGTAGCCAACCTCCATAGCGAGGTCCTTATTGTCGGGACACTCCGCTACGATGTTGTCATGTACCAAGTTCACAATGTACGCATTAAGCTTTTCCAGCTTAGGCTGTACCTTGATGGCTGCATGCAGTGTGATGTCCGATGCGATCGACTGATGCGGAAAGTTCGACGCTTCGTTCTGCAGTGCATTGATGTTGTCGCGTGTCACGATCCCTACACGCTTCCTACGCCCAAACGTAGTGGTTAGTGTTTGGCTCCGCAGAGGAGCTCTCCGACACATTGCGATGAACTTCCACGCATCCTTGAAGCGATTCGCCCACGCGTCGATCCAGCGTTGACCCTCTGCATTCTCTAGGTCGAACTCCTGTGCGATGGTATACGCTGTACGTCCATAGATGATGCCGAAGTTCACGGACTTAGCACGAACACGCTGATCCTCATCGTACACTGGACCAAACAAGGCTCGTGCGGTGACATCGTGCATGGATTCCGTATCACCTCGGTAGATCTCGCACATCACTGGATCACCGCTCACACAGGCGAGGCTTCGTAGCTCAGCTTGGTTCAAGTCCCCTTCTACCAAGATGTGTCCAGGAGCTGCGATGAACATCCCCTTGTACATCGGGTCGCGGGGGATATTCTGCATGTTGGGGTCTGCGCTAGAGAGGCGCCCCGTGCGCGTACCGTGGATCTTGAAGGTAGGATGTATGCGACCATCCGCTTGGATATGCTTCAGCATACCCCGCACGTAAGTACCTTCAGCCTTCGCCACCTTCCGATAGCGTCGCATCGCCTTCACGAACGGTGTCTGTGGGAGTTCGTCAAGAACTCCGTCAGCAGTCGATCGATCACCCTTCTTATGCGGAAGTCCCATCCGATCGAACAGGATTACTGCAAGCTGTGTGGGCGAGTTGGGATTGAAAGGTGTCCCTGCGAGGTCTTGGAGTTTCGCTGTGAGAGCCTGCTGCTCATCTACCAGCTTGGCACCGTTCTCCGCGATGCGGTGGCGATCTACATAGAAGCCACGGCTCTCGACCTTCGCCAACATCTCACTTGCAGGGATCAACGTCCTAGTGTAGAGTTTCTCCGTGATTGGATCGGCTTTGACTCTGGCACGATACTTCTTGAAGACCCTATGCGTGTTGCCTACGTCGAGGGACATATACTCCATCAGGACGCCAGGAGCACGCAGCCACACAGGATAGTAGCCCCATTCATCCTTCTCCTTCTTCGAGACGTAAGGGTCAATCATGTACTTGTAGTCCGGCGCTCCAAGGACATCGTTCGAGATCGTTTCCAGGTCGTGGATCCCTCCCGTCTCATCCATCGCGTAGGACATCAGCATCGTGTCTTCATCGACTCGGGCTTGAATTCCTTCACCGCGAAGCAGCTGGACGTCATACTTACCGTTGTGCCAGTTCCACTTGATCTGGGGATCTTCGAACAAGGGCTTTAGCTGTTGCAGGTGCTCGATCTGGAATGCATGTACATGCTCGTCGTCACCAGTGATGCCGATCGTGATTGGGTAATCGAAGGATGGTTGCAAGCCTGTGGTTTCTGTGTCACAGGTCATCACCTTCCCTTTATTCGCACGGCGCAACTGGCGTACGATGCGATCTACACGCTTAAAGTCCTCCGGCGTCTCCTTGTACCATGTGAACTTGCATGGCTCGTACTCCTTAGGGTTGGCCCCTTGACTCATCTCGTACGCGTACAGGATATCTTCGCGCCATTGGCGGAAAGATCCCGTCCCACGCATTAGAGCCGCCGGATGTATGGCGGTAAAGACTCCGAGTTCTGCGTAGGGAGACTTGTAGAGCTTACCGCGGGCTCGTGTGATCTTAATGTCCAGATCTCCGAGAAGTGTACCGGCTGCCCAGCGCCCCAAGGTGAGGATGATTCTTCTTGGGTGGGCTGTAATCTCCTTGAGAAGTCGTTCACGGCATGTATTAGCAGCCACATACAGCTTCTCCTCCTTCTTCTCCTTGGAATTGGACTTTCCAGGGAAGCATTGGAATGCATTGAGGATGTAGGCGTGATCCTCAGGAATGTACGTATGCAGAATCTTGCCAGATGGGCCTGCGAACGGAATCCCCTTGCGGAGTTCTTCCGTACCAGGAGATTCACCTACAATGACAAAAGGCGCCTTGGGATTACCCTTAGCGCCGACTGTCCTCTTGAAGGGGCACCCCGCACAGCGAGGTGGCTCCTTCGGTTTTATGGCATCACCAGACGCCATCGCGGATTGCTTCCTGTACGACGCAGATGTTCTCACCCATGAGGTCGGTGAATTGAACCTTCGTCCAGAAGTCCTCACGCGAGTAGTGCTTGACCGCAAGCCCTCGATGCATCTGCACACGCCGATGAGCGAGCACTAGCGGATTGGCCGAGTCGATCCCGCAGACACCATGCTGCGTAGCCGTGATATCGTCGTAGACATCATTGCTCATGCCGAACAGGTGAAT
>WBZL01005573.1_pt1 | contig 10377 bp, 7 predicted proteins | sample 5204291 | NCBI WGS metagenome assembly WBZL01 (sample SAMN12344345, study PRJNA552823) | activated sludge metagenome | biome: Activated sludge suspended growth; feature: Nitrification reactor; material: Wastewater; isolation source: activated sludge from nitrification reactor of wastewater treatment... | reverse complement strand
TGAGCCGAAGCAGATCAGGGACCAGTGCCTCACGCACGAGCGCGACAGACACATCTCCAAGCTGTTCGTGTCCTGTGGCCAGCTCTAGCAGTCCGTGTGAACCCGCGACGAACGGGAGAAAGCCTTGTTCCACGAGGCTCGAGATCCTCGGAAGACGGAGCCTCCCTTCAAGAACGCCGCCGACGATGTGCGCGAGCCGCTCTGCATCCAGCGTTGAATCCTCGGTTGGAACCAACGCGTACCGCCAAGACCCGTAAGGGATGGGCAACTCGGCGAACGCGAAGCTCGCAGCCTCCTCGGTGCGCTCATTGGCAGCGACGAAGAGAGCGATGCTGTCCTCTTCCTCTTCCGCAAGGAGTGAGACGCGAATCGCAAGCTCAGTGACGCTCGCTTGACCACGTCCTCGAAGAGCCGCGTCACGCACGGCCGCCCAGAATCGATGCTCTACGAGGCAATGAACGGACTGCTTGTTCACGCTCTCGTAGAGGCGACGGAACTCGTCAAACGCGATCGTGAACGACGACCCAAAGCTACGTCGTGCGGAGCTGATGACAGCCAGGACTCGTCCCACGGGCGGCTCGTGCCCAGCTAGCCCAGCACCATCGAGAATCTCCGATAGCTTCTTCTGGTCGCGTCTGTCTGGGAAGGCGAGCTTTACGGTGTGGCCGATGCGAGTGAGTCCACCGGGGTTGGGCAACACGAGCGGCCGATACCGGCCGGAATTCAGCTGCAGCCATGTCGCGAGGTGTTGCCAGAGACGCGGCAGCAGCGGCAACGAGTGGTCTGGCAGCTGGTTGTCGGAGAGGTCACGAAGCCGCGTCAGGAACTGGCCTTCGTTCCCGAGTTCTTCCGACGACTCAGACGCGGCGATGCAGGTGAAAAGGAGATGTGCGACGAACCTGGGAAGTGCATCAGAGCGCGGCGGGGCCTCTGGGTAGCCTTGGTAGTCGGACGCATGCTCAAGCAAGCTTCCCGAGCGGCGAATTCCATTCCGAACTGCATTGAGAAATGCGGAGCGAACATGTTCCTCCGCGGTGACAAGTAGCACCACGACGGAAGCAGAACGCTCATTGACGACGCGGAAGAAGTGGTTGAGAAGACGCCAGTTCCACCTCTGCAGACCCCAAGTCGCCCAGTCGTTGTCGAGTGGCTCGTCGTCGCGAAACGGCACCTGACCCCCCGCGTCAACCGTTGTTCTGGCAGAGGAAGAAAGCAACTCCTCCTCCTCGTGGATCGGACCAGCCGAACGACAGTCACGGCAATAGGATTGAGGTCTTGCTTCAACAACCGTGCTGCCGTCTTTCCGGGTGCGGGTCATGTTCCGCATGCCGAACATCTCGGCAATCGGGCCACTCCTTCCGCACTTGGGGCACTCCTTGGCGGTCATCGGCTCTTCTCGGTCCTTCACAACGAACGAACCACGCTCGGCACCTCGTGACCCCATGCGCGAACGCCCGTCCGGCCGTCTTCCCGAAGGCGTCGGTCGGTGTCAAGGTCACGCTCCTTGTACGCCAAGATCTTCGAACGCCAGACGTCGGCGACCCCGCGTGGCTTGGTGAGGACCGGCACATGCACACAGTAGCGAAGGCCGCACCCGTACAGCTCACGCCACAACGCCGCCTCGGTGGACGTGTCCTGCTGCCGAAACAGCGACATTCGTTGGCTCGGTTCAGGTGTGGACGGCGCTGCTCTTCGGCTCGCGGCCATTCCGCCCTCCTTGGTGCGCCGACGAGGGGTCCCGGTCGACATGCTGCACGTGGCGATCGGCGAAGCTGTCGCTGTGCTGCCTGACGTGCTCAATGATGCTCTGCCCGATCACGCGTCCAAGATCGACGGGCACAGCGTTGCCGATCATGCGGCCCAGCGCTTTGAACTGGATCGGCTGGTCTTCGGGGATGAAGGAGTAATCCTTCGGGAATCCCTGGAGCAACGCGCCCTCGCGCAGCGAGAGCCCTCGCGCTTGCGTCGGGTGCCCGAAGCGACCGCTGCCGAACCCATAGAACTGCGTGGTCAAAGTCGGCGCGGGCTCGTCGTACTTCATTCGCCCGTAGACGGCGGGGTACTTCTTGCCGGTGCTCTTCGTGTGACACTTGGCGACGAGGTGCTTCGGCCAATCGCGCCACGAGCCTCCCGGCTTCGAGTGCTGGATGCGCTCGTAGTTCAAGTCGGAGAGGCGGGACGCAGCGTGCAAGCGGTCGCTCTTGTCGGTGCCACCGTGGCGAAGGACCGGCATCTCCTTGATGACGTCCTCGACCGTTCGAGCCTCGGAGGCGACCGGCTCACGCAGCTTGATGTCGCCGTGGAGCGACGCGAGCAGTACGGTACGGTTGCGGCGCTGCGGGAGCCCGTACTCGGCGCAGTCGACGACATCGATCCAGACCTTGTAGCCGAGATTCTCCAGCGTCCTCTTGAAGTTGTTGAACACCGAGTGCCTCGTCACGGCGGGGACGTTTTCCATGGTGACGATGTCAGGCAGCAACTCCCTCACCAACCTGCCGAAGTGGTTGAGGAGACTCCAACGCTGATCGTCCTCGACCTTCTCGTCCTTCTGGTAGCGGAGGGCGTACGTCGAGAAGGGCTGGCACGGCGCGCAGCCGGCGAGAACGCGCACCTCTGCGTCGCCGAACCACTCGGCGACCGTCGACGCCTCAAGTTCGGCGACGTCGGCTTGATGAAACGCGATCCCCTCGTGGTTGGCCTCGTAGGGATGGCGACAGGCCTCCTCGAAGTCGACGCCTGCGCGAACCTTCACACCCGCGCTGATGAGGCCATGGGTGAGCCCGCCCGCGCCGCAGAAGAGGTCCACGCACACGACATCGTCTTCGGGCCGCTTGGTCCGTCCGCTCGTCGTCGCTGGTGCCTTCGTCGCCATGCTCTCGGTTACCTCACTCGTCGTCTCGCTGTGCTTCAGCGGCCGTTCCCTCGTGGACCCACTCGTCGACTTCGGACCCCTTGAACTTCCAGAGGCGTCCGTACCCCTCGGTGAGCGAGAGTCGAGATTGCGCCCCGCATGTGGGGACCATAGAGCGATAGGTGCTCCACTGTCCAGGCTCTCGGCGAACATGGTGGATCGACCATCAAGCACTAGACTCATCCACCATCCTCTGCGTCGCCAGGACGCAGCACTGGTCGAGGCGTACCGGAGATGGACGGCGACGACGATCGGCACGGCGGTCGCGGGAGGCACGGCGGGGTCATCGGCGTCGGCCGTCGCCGCGTCCCTCGTCGTGGCGGCCGGAGGAGCGCGAGGAGGCGCGAGAGTACGAGAGGGCCTCTCGCCTCTTCTCGGATCCGGCTCCCCCGCGCTCGCGGGGATCGACCGGGGCCCCACCGACCTCCGCAAGGCTCCCCCGCGCTCGCGGGGATCGACCGTCCCCGACCTCTCGACGCGGCGAGGCGCGGTGGACTGGTCGTCCGGGGATGCAGCGTCATGGCGGTCAGAACCTGACCCACCTGACGGCGGCGAGCTGACCCACCTGTACCCTCTGACCGCCATCGACTGATCGGGAGGAGGTGGGTCCGCGGATGGCGCGGAGGTGGGGCCGGACCGAGACCGACGTCGTATCGAGGTGCCTGCCCCTTCTCAAAAAGAGCGCAGATTGCGCGTGTTCCGTATCAGATCATGTCGCCTTGCGGTAGCTTCACCTCGTGCAGCGCCCCCGCGGTCCATCACCGGAAGGAAGACCGATGAGCGTGACCGAGGTGGTCAAGAACGGGAAGGCATGCTGGCAGGTGCAGGTGATCCGCGGAGGCAAGCGGATCCGGCGCTACTTGGACCGCAAGACGAGCTTGCGGCGGGATGCGTTGGCGCTGGAGCGGGAGCTCCGGGCGGGCCTGGACGCGGCCAAGGAAGGAGGCGAGGACCAAGAGGAACGCGAGATGGGTCCGGCGCCCGCGTGGGCGGGGCCGGGCGGAGTGCGGGCCAGCGAGAGCCCGTGGACGAGCGTCGGGGCGAGTCCGGGGGCGAGCGTGCCCTCGGCTGCCAGGGCGCGGGCGAATGCCTCGGCGGACACACCGACGAGGCGAGACCGTGCGCCACAGCGCGGGCCCAGCCCCGACGCGGGGCGGCCTCACGCAAGCGAGGCCGCCCGCGCGAACACGCCGGCGACCGGCGGGGCCACCTGCACCGGCGAGGTCGGCTGCACGGCCTGGTCGGCGACGACCGGCTGGACCGCGGGGGCGGTGACATCGCCCACCACGGTCGAGGCGGCGACGCCGTCCGCGTCCGCACCGACCACGCCGCCGACGACACCAGCGACGCCCACCACGTCCGTGCGGAGTCGCGGCCGCCGGCGGGCCCCGAAGCCCACCCCGGCCGCGTCGCCGCACGCGAGCCCAGGCCCGGCCGCCGCGCCCACCCCGGCGCCCACCCCCGCCGGCCCGACCTTCGGCGAGTTCGCGGAGCGCTTCCTGGCGCTCCAGGACCCGACGCGGTCGGACTACCGGAACAAGGTGCGGAACGTCCGCAAGCACCTGGTGCCGGTGCTGGGCAAGGCGCCGCTGCGGACGCTCAACCGGGCGGCGGTCGACGACCTGCGGATCCGGCTGCGCGAGCCGGGGACGGGGGCGCGGTCGTACCGGTCGGCGCACCGCAAGGAGGCGCCGGTGTCGGGGCGGCGGTGGGACCGGCCGCGGAGCGCGAAGACCATCAACAACGTGATGGCGACGCTGCGGGCGATCCTGCACCTGGCGCTGGATTACGAGGCGATCGATCGGATGCCGCGGATCGTGATGGAGCCGGAGGCGAAGAAGGAGCCGGCGTTCCTGGACGTGGAGGAGACGGAACGGCTGCTGGAGGCGGCGGGGCCGGAGTGGCGGGGGCTCTTCCTGGTGGCGGTGCGGACGGGGCTGCGGCGCGGCGAGCTGCTCGAGCTGCGGTGGAAGGACGTGCACCTGGAGGGGACGCGGCCGCAGATCCGGGTGAGCCGGTCGGTGCGGCTGGGGCCGGGGAAGGCGGCGACGGTGAAGGAGCCGAAGGGGCGGCGGGGACGGTCGGTGCCGCTCTCACCGAGCGTGCACGCGACGCTGCGGGCGCTCCGGGAGGCGAGCGGGGGCCCGCTGGAGGAGCTGGTGTTCGGGGACCGGGAGGAGGGCGGCTACATCGACTACCGGCGCTACTACCACGCGCTGGCGAAGACGGCGAAGGCGGCGGGGATGGTCCGGCACGTGCACCCGCACATGCTCCGGCACACCTTCGCCTCGCACTGCTACATGCGGCGGGTGCCGCCGCAGGTGGTGCAGAAGTGGCTCGGGCACGCGAGCGTGACGACGACGGAGCGTTACGCGCACCTGCGGCCCGAGGTGGACGACGAGCTCATCCGGGTGGTCGACCCGGAGCAGCCGACGACGGGAGATCCCGCGCCTCGGGGTGCGGAGAATTCTCACGAACAAGGGGTGCCGACGTGAACGCAGGACGGGTGCGCATCGGCCGCCGCTTCAGGTGCCACCAACGGTGCCACCAAGCGGGGGTCGATCGGCGGAACGCCGTTTAGGTGCCCCTAGGAGGCGGATGGCTGGTAGGCGGAACAGGGATCGAAGGCGTGATTTGCATTACAAAAAAGTCTTGTGATGACCGGCGTTTGGCTCTCAAGTGCGCGTCATCGCTCAAGATCCTTCCCGCCTCCTCGTACCCCCTCGTCCCATCCTGTCCCCCCTCGCGGAGCAGATTCGGGGCAACGCAGGGACAACGGCGCCCAGGGCGCAGGGCAACCGGAACGCTCCCTCGACCTGGCCCACCCAGAACCGCAGTGTGAGAATCCACATCCAGCAGCTCTCCGGAGGAGGCAACCGTTCGGCAGTTCCGAACTGCTTCGGCGAGGCGTCAGGTCCGTCAGCAACCACCGCTCGTCCTCGAACACCTCGCGCTCATGCACTGGCGAGCTCGCACGCGGGAAGAGGCGCTACTCCTCGGTCTCCTACTCTTGCCGCCGGAGGCCCTTCCGACCGCGGAGCACAGTCCGCCCGAGATGCCTGATGACCCTCGCATTAGCGCGAGCGTCTCCAGCCCCCCTCCCTGCGAAGCCAGCGCGCTCCCGTCCCTGCGCCTAGGCTCGCAAGACCCGCACAACGGCGCGCCAATCCTCATCGGCTGGGAGCACCACGTCGCCGTCGCCCACGGAGATCGCCTCGACCTCGTCGACACGGCCGTTCCCCGGCTCACCGCGACTTGGACTCTCCCCAGACCCCCCACGGCCCTCGCAAGGCTCGACCACTCGACCACCCTCCTCGCGGGCGACGCCGACGGCCGCATCTGGCTCATCGGTCATCTACACGAGCAACCCCGCCTTGAGAAAACCCTCTCCGAGCCCCCAATTGCCATCCTTGGGCTCACCGACTCCGAGAGCGCCCTTGTCGTCGACCCCACTGGCGCATGGCTCGTCGAGTCTCACGCTCACCATCGAACCTGGCTTCGCCTCCCACCAACTGACGCCGCGCTCACCGCCGCGACCTCCACCGAGCGCACCCTCATCGCCGGCGACGAACGCGGTCGCATCTGGCGCTGGGATCTCACCCCCAGGCCGCTCCCCACCCCACGCCTCCTCGGCCAGCTCGAGGAGGCCGTCGTCGACCTCGCCGCATGCCACAGAGCGCGCCTGGAAGTGATTGCCAGCGACAGATCAGGCCTCGTGACGCTTCTTCGCGGCGCCACTTCCGGCACCATCAGCCGACGACGGCTCTCTACGCGCCATCCCGTCGACACGGTGACTGCCGACAGCTCCTGCACGGTCGCCGCCGCGTCTTCGGGCACCGCCGTCGAAGTTTGGGACCTCAGAGCCGACGCGCCCGAACAAGCAAGTTGGTCGTTCTCCGCCCGCGAGCCACTCCACGAGATCGCCATCTCACCCGACGGCCTGAGCCTCGCCATCCTGGGTGCCTCCTCCGTTCGTCTCTGGAGCCTCACGGACATCGCGCGCCCGCCGACCACCATTCGCGGCCCCGACGAGCGCCCGATCGCGGCCCTCAGATTCTCGAGCGATCGCCTTCTCCTCGCCACCCCGTCTGCGATCGCCTGGACCGAGCCTCACTCCACATGAACGTCCCCGATCGGGTTGGTGAGGCAACCATCATCACTTTCACCGCAGCGAAAGCGCACATGAACATGCCCCACATGACCAGGCGCGTGACGCACGAGGCCCTCACGCTGTCGATCCTCAACAGCTGTCCCTGCCTTCCACTGCACGAGCGAGCGCATCCGCGGGTCTGACGACGTACTCACCAGACGCCCCTGATGCTCGTAGTCGAGGAAGATCGCGTCGACACTCCCCTCCTCAGCCAGCGCCTCGATGAGGAGGCCAAGCGCCCGCCAGTCGATATCGTCCGACGACAAACCATCACCAGCGCGGCGAGGGATAGCGATGTCCACATCTCGCCCCGACTGGTGTGATTTATGCCCATACAGCGCCCCGCCGCCCTCGCGACTGATATCACCGATCCCGAGCGGCTCGCGTAGACCCATCCGACGCTGATACCGGACAATCGCTCGAAGGAGTGCCTCGACCGTCGACGACGAGCCAACACACGTCACTGCGCTTCGACAGCGGTAGAGGTGACTCCGAGGGAGACGCGCACCACCAAGTAGGAGCCCGGCGTTCGGAGCACCGACCGATCGACCGAGCATCCACACCCGCGGCGTCGGCTCCGGATAGCGCGCGTCCTCGGCCACGCGCGTGAACGGCGGCCGCTCTCTCCCCGCTTCCACACACACCCTACTTCGCCCATCCCCGGCCTCAAACCCGAGCCCCACGAGACCACCGAGAGCCATCACCATCAGCCTCAACGCAGCTCCTCCCGTGTCAAACACGGAAAGCCGACAAGCGTCACCGTCCCCGGCGGGAACTCCAGCGTACGAGCCCGTCCTCCCTCATCCGGCGGGACTGTCAGCGTGACCGTGCGCTCCCGCGTCGCCCCACCGACCACCGCCGACACCGCCTCCGACACGGCCCGAGCCGACACCACTCGCCCCCGCGAGCGCCTCGGAGGCGCCGATGGAGCCGCAACCACGATCACCACCGCCTCGCCGCCGTAGAGCGACGACCGCTCGTGCTCGGTCAGCCACCGGTCGACCCGCGGAAGGCCCGCGATCGTGCTGTCCCATGGCTGCGTCGTGCGCACTGGCGCCACCTCGAGGATTCTCCGGAGTTCGGCACCGTCGAGCTTGAGGAGCTGCAAGCAGCGACTAGGGGACTCCTCACACGTCTCCGCGAAGAGCTCCACACTGCGCATCCTCCCTGACGGCAAGCAGATCCTCTCCACGAAGGGATCGACGCAGCGTCCCTCGCGCACCACCCACGGCGGCGAGCAAACACACCCTTCCACGGATTCACCCCTTGAACACGCCTCGGCCCGCATCTCGCAGCGATCACCGACACATGCGAGCGGCCGCGGGCACGTGGCCGCACTCACATCATCCTCATCGCACGCGAGAGAGCAGAGCGCCCCTTCGCAGCCGGCAGCCAACGGCGCCCATCGGGTCATAACCGCCAGCGCTGAAGCAAGCAATGTCAGCGCCAGTGCAGGCGCGACGACACCTCGATGGTTGATCCTCATCATCCCGGCTGCAACCTCACGCCCGCGAGGGGCTTCACCATCCAGAGCACATCGCTCGCAAACTCGAGGGCCCGCGCGACCTCCACCGTCGGCGCCTGACGCGCTGATCGGATCAGTACCTCCGCCACACTCGCACAGAAGTCAGGATCCCACGCGAGCAGCCCACGGCGCTCGATCTCGACCATGAGCGGAGCAAGCACACGCACCGCCGCACCGTGCTGCCCCATCGAACCCAGTCGCGTCGCCGCCCAGAGCCGCATCTCCGCCCGACCTCGCCCTGACGCAGATCCTGCGAGTCGAGCCTCCACGCGCTCGAGGAGCGCCTCCGCGTCCCCGGTCTCCGGTTCTCCATCGACCTCCAGGCTCGACGCTACCGCTGGCGCCCTCGCGGGCGTCAGCGACGCAATCCAGCCCCGCGTCGCATCATCCGCGAGCGCCGACCCATCGCGTGCCAGCGCGTTCAGAATCCCCCGATCGAGAGCGACCAGGCGAAGCGTCTCCTCTCCGACGACACGGCTGGCCTCCCCGAAGCGAGGTCCAAGCGCGACCAGAGCGCGGTGGCACATCCGCTGGAGGTCCAGCGCCAGCGGAGCCCGCAAGCACGCGCTCTCCGCCAGCGCGACCACCTCCTGCCACTGACTCGCCGACTCAGCCCGCTCGAGCAGCGCGCGCGTCCGCGGATCGATCGGCATCGCCAGCGTCCGACCGTTCCGAGTCGGCAACGGAACCTCCACCTCGAGCCAGATCCCCAGCCGAGTCAGTCGATACGCGAGCGCGCGGCTCGGGTCGTCCCCCCGAATCTTGCGAGCCAGCGTCCGCAGCGACGTCATCACCGCAGCCAGCGAGACCTCCGCGCTTCGCACCTCGACCGTTGAGACGTCGCTGGACGAAGGCGCCGCTGGCTCCCCCGACACTTCCGCTCCCCCTCGCTCCGCCGCTGTCGCCCCTCTCTCAGTCGGCACCTCGACCTCGTCGACGGCCGCATCGATCAGAGGAGCAGCTGGAGGGGCGATCGTCCAGCCTGCCATCGCACGGAGGAGGTCTCCGAGCGCCCCAACACGCACGCCGCTCGCCCCGACCAACGCGGACTCCAGCTCACGTAGTGACGCGGAGGCCGCCTCGACTTCCGTCGCGCTCGCCCCACGGGCCCCCCCCTCGAAGTGCGCTCCGACTCGCCCCAGCGCCCACTCAATCGGCGCCACCTTCCGACGTTCACGCCCACGCGGGTGGAGCATCGACCAGTGCTCGCGGATCAGCGCCACCATACCGCGGACCACCGGGGTGAGACCCGCCAACCCCCGCGTCACCGCCATCCCCACTAGGAGGTAGCTTGCCAGGCTCAGGTCTTTGCTGCGCCCACGGAGGAGCGCCAGAGAGCCCTCGCAAACCGCCACCCAGTCGACGGACCCGCCACCACCCGCAACCGGGTCGAGCTTGTCGACCTCGGCGCGGATGGACACGTGCTCTGGGTCATAGCGGGTGTCGTGCCCGCAGGGGTCCGGCCCCTCCAGGGGCTCACGGAGCGTCTCCGCCAGGTCGACGAGGGCCGAGCCATCCATGAACGCCTCACTTCTTCTCGATCTTCGAGACCAACGAGAGCGTCAGATCCACGCCGACGAGCTGCATGTGTGGCCGGATCTGGATCCCGCAGCGATACCAGCCCGGCTGCCCCTCCACGTCCTCGACCACCACCTTCGCCTCGCGGAGCGGCCGCCGCGCGCGGGTGATCGGGTCCGGGTTCTCCATCGACACCACGTACTGGCTGATCCAGCGGTCGAGCTCGCGCTGGAGATCGGAGCGCTCCTTGTAGGTCCCGATCTCGTTGTTCAT
>WBZL01005083.1_pt2 | contig 10377 bp, 6 predicted proteins | sample 5204291 | NCBI WGS metagenome assembly WBZL01 (sample SAMN12344345, study PRJNA552823) | activated sludge metagenome | biome: Activated sludge suspended growth; feature: Nitrification reactor; material: Wastewater; isolation source: activated sludge from nitrification reactor of wastewater treatment... | reverse complement strand
CAGTTCCAGGCCCGCGCCAGCCTGCCGCAGCAGATCGTCGAGGCGCTGCGCGAGGAGGGCTTGCCGGTGCTGGCTTCCTTCCTTTCTTCATCGGTGAAGATCAAGGAATCGCACCAGCAGGCCAAGCCGATGATCCACCTGGATCGCGGCCACAAGCTGGCGCTGGAGTTTGCCGCGCTGTACGACGAACTGGCTGCCGCCGCCGCGGTGCGCCAGAAGGCGGCCGCCAAGAAACGGGCATGAGCGGGCCCAGGCGCCCCCGCCGGTCGCCCGGTTAGTCGGCGTAGCGAGCCCGGATGGCGAGCACCTCGGGCACGATCTCGAGAAAGCGCGCCACGATCACCGGATCGAAATGTTGGCCGGCCGCCTGGCGCAGGAACTCGAGAGCGTCGCTGACCGGCCACGCCTGTTTGTAGGGGCGCACCGAGGTCAGGGCATCGAAGACGTCGGCCACCGCGGCGATGCGGCCCTCCAAGGGGATCGCCTCGCCGGCCAGACCCTGTGGGTAGCCGCCACCGTCCCAGCGTTCATGATGGGTGAGCGCCACGGTCACCGCCATGGCCAGCAAGTTGGAACCGTCGGCATCGCCGATGATGCGGGCACCGATGGTGGTATGAGTGCGCATGACGAGCCACTCTTCGGCGTCGAGTCTGCCCGGTTTGCACAGAATGCGATCGGGAACACCGATCTTGCCGACGTCGTGCATCGGCGCGGCGTTGAACAGCAACTCGGTCCACTCCGCGTCACGGCCCAGCGCCTGGGCCAGCAGTTGGGCGTAGTAGCTCATGCGGATCACATGCATGCCGGTTTCGTTGTCCTTGAACTCGGCGGCGTGGCCGAGATCCTGGATGAGCTTGCGGCGGGTGTCCTCGATCTGGCGGGTGCGCTCCCGCACCAGTGACTCCAGACTGCGGCCGCGCTCGGCGACAGCGAGGTGGGCGCGCACCCGGGAAAGCACCACCCGGTGGCGCACGGGCTTGGGGATGTAATCGACGGCCCCGGCATCGAAGCCCATTTCCTGGTCCGCGTCCTCGTCCCTGGCGGTGACGAAGATGACCGGGATGTTCTTGCAGTCCGAGTCGGCCTTCAGGCGGCGACAGACCTCGTAGCCGTCCATGCCCGGCATCATGACATCGAGCAGAACGATGTCCGGCCGGGGCTCGCGGGCAGCGATTTCGAGGGCCCGCTCGCCATCGAGGGCGGCCATCACCCGATAGCTGCCACGCAGGATGCCGCGCAGGACCTCGATGTTTTCCGGGACGTCGTCCACCACCAACACGAGGGGAGCGTCGGTATCACGCCACGCTGTCGTCATGACTTGTCTCCCGTTGCATGGATTCCGGCGATTCCCGCCGCCGGCTGACCAGGACGCGCTCCAGGGCACGCAGGGCCCCCGCGAACTGGTACTTGGTCACATAGCGCGCCAGTTCGGTGAGTTCGGCGCGCAAGGGTTCCGGAAGCGGTCCCTCGAGAATGACGTCCAGACTTTCCAGGGCGTCGGTGTCGTCGGCCTGCAACTGGTTGCGCAGCCGCTCGAGAGCCGTGGCAAGCGCCTGTTGCGCGGGCCCCGTCGCGCCACCGGCCCACGGATCCTCCGCCGGCGGGCCGACGTGACGAGTGCCCGCCGCCCGGGTCGCCTGCCAGACCTGCGCCAATTCCCGCGCCAAGGGCATCAGGGTGGCCGCCGAAGCGCCGTGGCGGGCGGCTTCCTCCAGCCGTCGGGCAAGTTCCTGCATCGGCAGCGCTCCGACGCTGCCGGCGCCCCCCTTGAGACCGTGAGCCAGGGCGGCAACCTTAGCGGCATCGCCGTTGTCGGCCGCCTCGCGCAGATTGCCCACGGCGTCGTCGCTGGTGGCGAGGAAGACCTTCAGGACGCGCTGGTAGGCCTGACGATTGCCGCCCAATAGCGCCAGCGCCCGCGCCACGTCCAGGTGCGGCGGTTCGCCCGGCTGCGCCGCCGGTGGCGGCGCCGTGGCCCGCCAGGGCACCGGCAGCGGCGGCCGATTCATGCAGCGCCGCATGACGGAAAACAGTTGCTCCACATCGATGGGCTTGGTGACGTGGTCGTTCATGCCGGCCTGCGAGGTCAGCTCGCGTTCTCTGGGCAGGGCGCCCGCCGTCATCGCGATGATGGGCAGGTCGCGAAAGCGTTCCTGGGCGCGAATGGCGCGCGTGGCTTCCAGACCGTCCATGACCGGCATCTGGACATCCATGAGGACGCAGTCGAAAGCGCCGGCAGCCAGCCGATCGAGAGCTTGCCGACCGTTGTCGGCCACCGTCACCACGGCCCCGGCGCTCTGTAACAGCTCCTGGGCCAGTTCCTGGTTGATGGAATTGTCTTCGACCAGCAATACACTGGCGCCCGCCAGGGTCGGAATCCTGTCACCCAGCGGGTTGGCAGCCGTCTGGCCGTCGGCCGCCAGGGGCGCGTTGCCGGTAACGGCGAGCACAAGATCGAGAAGCGACGACGGGAGCACCGGCTTGGCCAGAATGCCCGCCAGTGGCAGACCGGCCGCCGCGCGCCGCAACTCGTCGCTACGGTAGGCGTTGGCCAACATCACGATTGGCTGCGCCCGCGCGCCTGGAACCGTCGCCAGGGCCCGCACCAGCTCGACGCCATCCATCGCCGGCATCTTCCAGTCGCAGAGCAGCAGTCGGTAGCCTCCCGGCGGCTGCATGAGGGCCAGCGCTTCCCGCGCCGATGCGGCGCGATCGACGACCATGCCCAGGCGCCCCAGCAGATTGCCAAGGATGTCCCGCGCCTCCTGGTTGTCGTCCACCACGAGCACCCGTTGGCCGTGCAGCGCATCGGGGAGGATGCGGCCTGCCTCGTCGCCAACGACCGGAACCTCGAAGGGCGCGGCGAAGCTGAAGGTGCTGCCCCGACCGACCTGGCTGGCAACGCTGATGGTGCCGCCCATCAAGCTGGCCAGCCGCCTGCAGATGACGAGCCCGAGGCCGGTTCCGCCGTACCGGCGCGAGATGGAACTGTCGCCTTGGTGGAACGGAATGAACAACGCGGCCGCCTGCTCCTCGCTCATGCCGATGCCGCTGTCACGAACGATGAACTCGAGGCGGGCCTGATCGCCGGTCCGCTCCGCAACACGGCAGGAAACCAGGACGGTTCCCGCTTCGGTGAACTTGACGGCGTTGCCGGCGAGGTTGGTGAGGATCTGCCCCAGGCGCAGCGGATCACCCGCGAGGCGGCGCGGCACCTCGGGTGCGATGTCGAAAAGGAGTTCGAGCCCCTTCTCCTCGGCCTTCAGCGCCACCAGGTTCGCCAGGTTCTCAAAGACGCTGTCGATGGAGAAGTTGATATGGTCGATATCCAGCCTACCGGCTTCGACCTTGGAGAAGTCGAGGATGTCGTTGAGTATGCCAAGAAGCGAAACCGCCGACAGGTGGGCTTTCTCGATGAAGTTACGCTGCTTCTTGTCGAGGTCCGTCTGGAGAACGAGTTGCGACATGCCGATAATGGCGTTCATCGGCGTGCGGATCTCGTGACTCATGTTGGCCAGGAACTCACTTCTCGACTGGGCGGCCGTCTCGGCGGCCAGCTTGGCTTCGATGAGGGCCTTCTCCGCGGCCTTGCGCTGGGTGATGTCGGTGAGGAAGGCGATGTAGTGCCCGGGCCGCTCGCCGCCAGGGGCCTTGAAGTAGAGAGACGCTTCCACCGGCAGGAGGCCGCCGTCGGCACACAGCAGAATGGTCTCGAGCCGGACAAATCCCTTCTCGAGCAGCGCCGTCCCCAGTTGGCGCAAGCGCTCGTGAGTCAATTCGGTGGCCACGTCAACGACGTCCATGGCCTGTAGTGCATCGGCCGAGTAGCCGACCATGTCGCAAGCCTGGTCGTTGACGTAACGAACGTGACCGCTGGTCGCATCGACCCAGACGATGCCGATGCCGGCGTGGTCCATGGCAAACTGGGTTTCCTCCAGGCGCTGATAGGTGTTGGCCAACTCGGCGGTGCGCATGGACACCAGCTCTTCCAGATGCTCCCGATGCCGGGCCAGTTCCTGTTCGGTCAAGGTGCGGTCGGTGACGTCGTCAAGTATGGCGATATCGATGTTTTCGGAGAGGATGCCGCCGATTTCGACGATTCTTTCCTGGCCGTCGCCGCATTTCACCCGATAGGCCAAGGCCCGGATCGGGACGCCGTCATGCCGCGCCTTTGCCACCTCACGCTCCCAGGTGGCCATGACTTCCCGCCGATAGTCGACATCCGGGTAAGCCCGCCGGAGCCAGTCATCCATGGTGGGCACATCATCAATCGAGTAACCGAAAGTCGTGGTGAAACGATCGTTCAGGAATAGGTTGCGCCCCTCTTGGTCGTACAGCGCGAGTGGGATGGGCAATAATCGGATCACCGTCTGGAAGCGTTCTGTCGAGCGCAGCAGCTCGCCATGGCGCATCGCCAGTTGCCGAACCATGGCATCGATGGAACATGTCAGCCGCTCCAGTTCGCCCAGGAAGCCAACATTGCCCAACGCGGTCCTGGCCGTGCCGCCACGGGCCACCTCCTCGGCATAGCGTTCCACCCTGCGCAGGGGATGCAGGACCAGTCGCTGCAGGGAAAGATAGAGCCCCAGCGTGAGCACCAGGTCGAGCAGGACAACGGAAACCGCGAGGAAGGCGAACGCCTGGCTGAGCTCAGCCTCGAGATAACGCGATGTCGCATACAACTTCACCTTGCCGACCGCCTGATCCGAGAAGGTGATCTGACGCTCGCCGAGCCTTAGTCCATCGCCGGCAATTTCCTCCTCCAGGCTTTGCACGGCCCCCTGCTCGTCACGAACCAGGGCTAGACGCTTGGTGTCCAGTTCGACCGCGATGCCGACGTAGCGCCTGTCGCGCATCTGGCTCTCCATCAGCTTGCCGATCTGGGAATACTCGAGGTTCCAGGCCGCCGGCGCCAGGCCGATGGCGATCTGGTCGGCCTGGAGAGTCAGAAACTCCTCGAACTCCGCCCACTTCTGCTGGCTGTAGTAGTGGTAGGCAACGGCACCGACCACCCCGAGCACGACGGAAACCGTGACGACGATGATAAGAATCATCATCGTCGCAATGGAAACCTTCGGCGCTCTCATGATTTCATTTTGGCCCGCACCCGCACAGCGCCCCCGAACGACAACCAGCCCCTCTTGCCACTCACCCTCCTTGCCGCACGCCGTCGCCACAGCGCCGTGGCCAGCCGGACCAGGAACACCGGCCATCACCATGCTTCATCATAGCAAGGTCAATCGTGCCAGGTAGCCCCCGAAGCCGTGGATTTTGCTAACCTTGAACCATGCGATAGCAACATTCCGGCGCGGCGCGCGGCCGTGCGGCCGGTACAAGTCGCGGCAATATGGCGTACCCCGGTATCGGGAGTTTCCCTTGGCGACGGGTTGGGTGGCGGCGATGCGCGGACAACGCTTGTGGATCGGTATCCTGAGCATGTTGCTGGCCCTCGGCGACACCGCCGTGGCCGGCGAGTCGGTGCGCATCACCAACGGCGAATGGCCCCCATTCACCTCCCGGCAACTGCCCAATGGCGGCTTGCTCTCCCGCGTCGTCGCGGAGGCCTTCGCCCTGGAGGGCGTGACCGTCGAGTACGGGTATTTCCCTTGGAAACGTTCCTATGAACTGGCCAAGAGCGGCCGCTGGGACGGCTCCGTGGGCTGGGCCCCGAGTTCCGAACACCGGCGGGATTTCGAAATGAGCGAGCCGGTGATCTTCGTCGGCAAGGGTCTGTACCACCTGAAGGACACGACCTTCGACTGGAAGGTCATCGAGGATCTGAATCGGTGGCGAGTGGGCGGCACGGCGGGCTATTCCTACGGTGACGAATGGGATCGGGCCGTGAAGGCGGGTCGCCTGAGAATCGACGAGGTAACGGTCGACGAACAGAGCCTCAGGAAGTTGCTGTTGCGGCGGATCGATGTCATCGCCATGGAGGTCGAGGTGGCCGAATACCTGATCCGGACCATCCTGACCCCTGAAGAAGCCGCGGCCATTGTCCGCCATCCCAGGTTGCTCACGCGGGTACCGATCTGCCTCGCGCTGTCGCGTCAGTCGGCGCGGGCTCCCGGCTTGTTGCCACGCTTCAATCGCGGCCTGCAACGCCTCAAGGACAGCGGCAAATACGACCAGTACGTCGGTCAGGCCGGTCGGGGCGGCCGGGCGCGGAAAGCGCAGTGATCCGCCGTGCCCTGGACGCGCGGCAAGCCGGCAAGCACTTCAGCCGAGGAAATCCAGAAGAAGCCGATTGAAGATGTCCGCCTGCTCGATGTTGCACAGATGCGACGCCGAGTCGATCAGTTCGAAGCGCGCACCCGGTACGTGCTCGGCGATCTTGCGGCCCATGGCCGGAGGTGTGCCGGTGTCGTTGGCGCCCGCGATCACCAGAGTCGGGCAGCGCAGGGCGGCGAGCCGTGCGGTCGTGTCCAGGCTAGCGATCGCCAGGCCGCTGCCGATGTAGCCGGCGGACGGCGTGGCACGGATCAGGCCGCCGATGCGCGCCACGACTTCGGGATGCGCATGCCGCCAGGCGGGCGTGAACCAGCGCTCCAGGGTCGGCGCCACCAGGGGTTCCATGCCATTTGCGCGTACCGCGGCGATCCGGTCGCCCCACATCACCCGCGCCTCGGGCGGATAACCGCTGGTGGTGCTGACCAGCACCAGCCGGTCGATGCGCTCGGGCGCCGCGAGCGCCACGTGCTGGGCGATCATGCCGCCCATGGAGATGCCGACGAAATGGACCCGATCGATGCCGAGGCCATCCAGCAGGCCGATCACGTCAGCCGACAGCAGTGGAAAATCGTAGGGCATGTCCGGTGCGGAACTGCCGCCGTGGCCGCGCGTATCAAAGCGCAGCACTTTGAAGCGCGACGTCAGCCCAGCCATCTGGTCATCCCACAGTGAGAGGTCGGTGGCCAGCGAATGGGCCAGCAGCAGCCATGGGCCTTGGCCGGCGATGGCGTAGCGGATGTCGATGCCGTTGGCGTGAATCTTGTTCATCAGGCAGGCTCCAGTTTGGCGACGGACAGCGCCAGCCATTTCATGCCGGCGGCGCCGAAATTGATCTGCACCCGGGCATCCTGGCCGGCGCCTTCGGCATTGACGATCACCCCGGTGCCGAACTTGGCGTGGCGGACGTTCTGGCCAACCCGCAGGCCGCCGGACGCGGACGGGCGGCGCGGCGATGGAGCGGCGGCATACGCCGGGGTGCATGCTTCGCTGACGAAGCCGGCCTTGCTGGCTCTGGGTGTCAGCCACTTGATCAGGCCGTGGGGAATTTCCTCGATGAAACGCGAGGGCAGGTTGTAACGCGTCTGGCCATGCAGCATGCGCGTCTGGGCGAACGAGAGGTAGAGCCGGCGGCGGGCGCGGGTGACGGCCACATACATCAGCCGCCGCTCCTCTTCCAGGCCGTCGCGCTCGGCCACCGCGTTCTCGTGCGGGAACAGGCCTTCTTCGAGACCACTGAGGAAGACCACGTTGAACTCCAGCCCCTTGGCCGAGTGGGTGGTCATCAGTTGCAGGGCGTCGTCGCCCTCGCCGGCCTGATGCTCGCCCGCCTCGAGCGCCGCGTGGGCCAGGAAGGCGATCAGGTCGGCGCTCAATTCGCCCTCTGCGCCGACGCGGCCTTCCTCGGCGACGAAACTGGTCGCCGCATTGACCAGTTCATCGAGGTTGGCCAGCCGGTCCTGGCCCTCCTTCTCGGCCTGGTAATGGCTGCGCAGACCGGACAGTTCGACCACATGATCCACCAGCTCCGGCAGGGGTAGATGTGCGCCCTCCCTCATCCTGCCGATCAGTGCCGCGAAGGCGGCGAGTGACGCACCGGCTTTGCCGGTCATGGCGGGAATCGCCGCGAACAGGCTGCCGCCGGCCAGCTTGGCCGCATCCTGCAAGGTTTCGATGCTGCGCGCGCCGATGCCACGCGCGGGGAAATTGACGACGCGGGTGAAGGAGGTGTCGTCGTCGGCGTTGGCGATCAGCCGCAGGTAGGCCAGCGCATGCTTGATCTCGGCGCGTTCGAAGAAGCGCAGGCCGCCATAGACGCGGTAGGGCAGGCCGGCGTTGAACAATGCATGCTCCAGGGCGCGGCTTTGCGCATTGCTGCGGTAAAGCAGGGCGATCTCGGCGCGGGCATGGCCGTCGCGCGACAACGCCTTGACCTCCTCGACGATGAAACGCGCCTCGTCGCCCTCGGCGTAGGACTCGTGCACCCGGATCGGCTCGCCGGCGCCGGCCTCGGTCCACAGGTTCTTGCCCAGGCGCTGCGGGTTGTTCTTGATGATGGCGTTGGCGGCGTCGAGGATGTTGCCGTGCGAGCGGTAGTTCTGCTCCAGGCGGATCAGGTTGCTGACGTGGAATTCGCGCTCGAAGTCGCGCATGTTGCCGACATCGGCGCCGCGGAAGGCGTAGATGGACTGATCGTCATCCCCCACACAGAACATCGCGGCACCGGCGCCGGCCAGCAGCTTCAACCATTTGTATTGCAGCTTGTTGGTGTCCTGGAATTCATCCACAAGAACATGGCGGAAGCGCTCCTGGTAGTGCCGCCGCAGCGGCTCGTTGCGCTCCAGCAGCTCGTAGCAGCGCAGCAGCAGCTCGGCGAAATCAACCACGCCTTCGCGCTGGCACTGCGCCTCGTAGGCCTCGTACAGTTCGACGCGCCTCCTCGCCCAGTCATCCCAGGCCTCGACCGCGGCGGGGCGCAGTCCCTGTTCCTTCTGCGCATTGATGAAGTGGCAGAGCTCGCGCGGCGGGTACTTCTCGTCATCGACGTTCAGCGTCTTCAGCAGGCGCTTGACGGCGGCCTGCTGGTCGGCCGAGTCGAGGATCTGGAACAGCTGCGGCAGCCCGGCATCGCGATGGTGGGCGCGCAGCAGTCGGTTGCACAGGCCATGGAAGGTGCCGATCCACATGCCCTTGACGTTGATCGGCAGCATCGCGGCCAGCCGCGTCAGCATTTCCTTGGCCGCCTTGTTGGTGAAGGTCACGGCGAGGATGCCGGACGGCGATGCCTGGCCGGTGGAGATCAGCCAGGCGATGCGCGTGGTCAGCACCCGGGTCTTGCCCGAGCCGGCGCCGGCTAGGATCAGGGCGTGCTGGGGCGGCATGGTGACCGCGGCCAGTTGCGGGGCGTTGAGGTGCTCGAGCAGGGGGGTTATGGGCGGTGCCGGCGGGCGGAGCGCCGATTATATCGGCGGGGGTGGCGGCATCGCCCGCAGTAAGCGCTAACACAGGGCGCATCGGCAATTTCGGGGAAAGGCAACACGATATTGCAATGCAACAAATTTACTTGAACTTAGAGTGTTCCGCCCATATCAAATCTGTACAATCGACGATGCTGCAATGCAACACATTGTAGACAAAACAGGCGCCCTGGCTCACAAGGCCGGGATTGCCTGGTCCCACGGAGAACACCATGAAGATCACGCCAAAGACACCAAAAATCCTGCCCTGGCTGGCCAGGAAGGCCGGAATCAGCGACGCCCGCGCCGAGCGCTTGTGGCGCGAGGCCGAACATTGGGCTGCAAGGCAGGCCGATCCGGGCTCGTCCGCCTACTTCAAGCTGGCCGTCGATCGCCTTCTGCACCTGGCCGCAGCGGAATCTTTGCGCGCCGATGCGGCGTCCTTCGGGTGGCGGCCCTGGGCGCGCGCCCAGGCCAGATTTTGGGCCGTTTCGATGCAGGTGATGCACGAAGCCGCGGCGCTGAACGCGCGCGGCTGGCGCCTGGTTGATGCCGTGACGCGCCGCCGCCAGCAGTTGCTCGGCTGAGCCGGACCTAGCGGCCTACTACGGGCTTCAGTTCGGTTGCCGCCTTCAGGCGCGCGGCCGCGACTTCCGCCTCCGCCGCGCTGGCGTAGCCGCGGACCAAGACCTCATAGCTCAGGTCGCCGCCCTCGATGGCGCGCGGGCGCACCTTGGCGGCAAAGCCGGCCTCGCGGACCTGGTCGTAGATCTCCAGCGCCGCCTCCTGGCTTGCCGCCGAGCCCGCCAGGATGGACCATTTGCCCTTGCTGCCGGCCGCGCCGTCGCCGGCGAGGATGTCGGTCTGCCGCGCCAGACGGGCGAAGGTTTCGAGGTCCAGGGCCTTCACCTCGGCGGCCTTGCCGGCCGGCGCATCGTAGAAGGTCATGGCTTGCGACATTTCCGTGCTTTGTCCGCCGCGGGTGATTTCGATCCGGCCTTCCAGCAGCGCCACCAGGTCGCCGTCCTTGTCCGTCTTGCCCCAGACATCGGTACCACGGATGCCGACGGTCGCCGTGCCGACGCGGATCGCCAGGTCGCGCGGCTGGGTCCTCTTCAGCTTCGCCGTGGTGAAACGAAAGGCGCCGGCGATGACGTCGAGCGCGCCGCGGAAGGACTTCCGCGGCTCCATG
>WBZL01005571.1_pt1 | contig 10379 bp, 6 predicted proteins | sample 5204291 | NCBI WGS metagenome assembly WBZL01 (sample SAMN12344345, study PRJNA552823) | activated sludge metagenome | biome: Activated sludge suspended growth; feature: Nitrification reactor; material: Wastewater; isolation source: activated sludge from nitrification reactor of wastewater treatment... | reverse complement strand
CGCCGCCATCGCCTCCCCCGAAATCTCCGAGGTCTGAGAGACCTCGGAGATTTGCGCCCCGACAGCCTCCGTAAACCCATACTGCTCCTCCAACTCGTGCCTGAACTGTTGTGTGTACAGGCGGTAGTAATGCCCGCGCTGTTTGAGCAAATCAGCGTGCGAACCTTGCTCGGCGATCTTTCCGTTTTCGATCACCACGATTCGATTCGCCTTGCGGATGGTCGAGAGGCGGTGCGCGATGACGAACGACGTGCGTCCGCGCATCAACGCTTCCATGCCGCGTTGGATTAGCGCCTCGGTGAGCGTGTCGACAGAGGACGTCGCTTCGTCCATGATGAAGAGTTCGGGGCGGGCAAGCACGGCTCGCGCCAGACTGATCAACTGTTTCTGCCCAACCGACAGCAAGTTGCCGCCTTCGCCCACGTTGTGGTCATAGCCTTTTTCTAACGTCACGATGAAATCGTGCGCGCCTGCAATTTTCGCCGCGTCGGTCACTTCTTCGTCGGTCGCGTTCAACCGTCCATAGCGGATGTTGTCGCGCACACTGCCCGAGAAGAGATGCGGCGTCTGCAACACGATCCCGATGCGGCTGTGAATCGAAGCGAGCGTGTAATCCATGTAATCCCGCCCGTTGATGCGGATCGTCCCTTTGCGCGGCTCGTAAAAGCGGCACAACAGATTCACGATCGTGGACTTCCCTCCGCCCGTCGGACCGACGAGCGCGATCATCTCGCCCGCTTTGACTTTCAGCGAGAAATCGGTGAGGACGGGCTTGCGTTCTTCGTAGAAGAAATCCACGCCGTCGAATTCGATCTCGCCCATCAGCGTTTGCGCCTCGACCGCGTCGCTTCTATCGTGGACTTCGGGCGGGGTATCTATCAACTTGAAGATTCTCTCCGCCGACGCGATGGAGTGCTGCATCTCCGCGTAGACGCGCGCCAAGTCCTGCACGGGCCACATCATGAACGTGAGATACGACACGAAGGCTTGAATCCCGCCGATGGTCATCGCGCCGACGGTGATCTGTTGTCCGCCGTAGCCGACGATGAGTCCCAGCGCGAGCGCGGCGATGATCTGCACGGTGGGGAGGAAGAGCGCTGAGAGCCACGCGGCCCGATACGACGATCGGTACATCGTCGTGGTCAACTCTTGAAATTCTTTCGTGTTCTCGTCTTCGCGCAAGAGAGCCTTCACCACGCGCACGCCTTGAAAGTTTTCGTTGAACGCGCCCGTGATCTTCGAGTTCGTGCGCCGCGACACGCGATACTCCACCAAAATGAACTGACGGAACTTGATCGCGATGAAGATCATCAACGGGATGATGGTGAACACGATCAACGCCAGTTTCCAGTTGATGATCGCCATGAAGATCAGCGATGTGACGATGTTCATCACCGCCCACGTCGAATCCACGATGCCCCAACTGACGAGGTCCGAGACGCGCCCCGTGTCCGATGTGACGCGCGCGATGAGGCGTCCCACCGAGTTCTGCGAGTAATACGAAAGCGACAGTTGCTGCAAATGATTGAACAGCATTCGGCGTAAGTCGTATTGCACGCGTTCGCCCATCACGCCCGCGAGGTAGATGAACGTGAACACCGTGCACGCCTGAAACAAAATGATCGAGCCGTAGATCCACGCGATGCGCGTCAATGCGGCGGTATTCTCCAAGCGGATACCCGTATCCACGATCTCCTTGTTCAGGTATGTGAAGTACGCATCCGTCGAGGACGTCGCCGCGATGGTGATAAAAAACCCGACCACCCATTTCCAATGCGGGCGAAGCAGACTCGCAATCCGCTTGAACACGGGCATGGTGAGCTGTGATGTGAATTCTTCTTCTTCAATTTCAATTAATTCTTCGCTCATGATATTTCTCCGTTACATCTGGTGGTCATGTACGCGCCTTCCGCGCTGAGCGGAGTGGCGCGTGATGTTCGCGCCACGCAGTCGAAGCGCCGCCGTATCGAGACCACACCTCTTGTTTTCATGTGATCATCTGCTTACATGTTGCCTGCTGGTTTCGATACGACCTTCGCAACGAACGCTCAGGTCTACTCAACCAGCGAGATTTAGTTGATTCGAGAAATTTCTAATTCCAATTCTTCATCTATCCTTGTTTGGATATCGTAGATTCTCCGATACATTCCATCTTGCTGAGAAAGCAACTCCTCATGCGTTCCCATCTGAATCACCTCACCTTTATCCAACACAAGGATCAAGTCGGCGACCATCACAGATTGAATGCGGTGTGCGATGATGAACGTGGTGCGGTTCTGCATCAGCCCGTTCAATGCGCCGCGGATCTCCGCTTCGGTCTCGGGGTCCACGCTGGAGGTCGAGTCGTCCAAAATCAAAATGCGCGGATTCTTCAACAGCGTGCGCGCGATGGTCGTGCGTTGCTTTTGTCCGCCAGAGAGGGTCACGCCTTTCTCACCGACGATGGTTTTGTAGCCATCGGGGAACGTCATAATCACATCATGGATCGCGGCGGCTTTCGCGGCGCGTTCCACTTCCTCATCTGAAACGTCGCGCCCAACTCCGTACGTGATGTTCTCGCGGATCGAACGGCTGAACAGGAACGGCTCCTGCTCCACGATGCCGATCTGCCTCCGCAAGAACGAGCGCGAGTAATCTTTCAACTCCACGCCATCGAGCAGGATTCGTCCGCCCGTGTATTCGTGGAAGCGGGGGAGCAGATTCACCAGCGACGTTTTGCCCGATCCCGTTGACCCAAGCAACGCCACCGCCTGCCCAGGCTTCACGTGGAAGGAAATATCTTTCAGCGCGTTGGATTTTCCATCCGAGTACATGAATGAGACATTCTCGAAGACAAGATCGCCTCTTACTGGACCTTCGGGCTGGTACGCCCCATCGTGGAGCGGTTCGCGCGTCTGCTTCACCACATCCATGAGGCGACCGTACGAGACAAGTCCCGTTGAGGCTGAGACGATGATGCGCCCCAAGTTGCGGATGGGCCAGATCAGCCACACGACCAAGCCGACATACGCGATGTACATGCCGACGGTGATCTCTCCGCGGATCGCCATGTTGGCGGCGTAGATGAACCCGAACAGCATTTGAAATCCAAGCACGATATCCGAGAGGGGCCAGAACATCGAGTGCATGAACAGCAAAATTTTGCCCTTCAAGAACTTGCCCCAGTTGTCCTTCTCGAATTTTGATTTTTCATACTCCTGCCGCGCAAACGCTTTGACCACGCGCACGCCCGTTAGATTCTCTTGCAGGGTGGTGGAGAGGATCGCCTCTTGCGCTTGATATTCTTCGTAGGCTTTTGTCACCCGCTTGAAGAACCACAGCGAGACGAGCAGGATGAACGGAATCACCACCACTGAGACCAATCCCAACTTCACGTTGAGATTCAGAATCGCGATGAAGTTGATCACGAACAGCAAGACGATCCGTCCCACGCCGATGCCTTGCTCGCTGAAGAAGCGGCGCAGCGCGTCCACGTCTGAGGTGACGCGTTCGATCAGGTCGCCTGTCGGCGTGGTGGCGTGATACGAAAAACTCAATCGCTGGATGTGATCGAAGAGGAAGTCCCTCAGGCGGCGCGTGATTCCTTCGGCGGTGTAGGCGGCTAAACGTCCCGAAATGAACGAGGCGCTTCCTTCCACCAGCGCGAGCGCGACGAATCCGCCCGCGATCCAAAGCGAAGTCGTGATGAGGCTTCCGCCGATGAAATTCTGTTGGGTCAATACATCGTCGGCAAAATAGCGGAGCAAAATGTACGTGTACGTTTTCGACAACGCCGAGATTGCAAGCGCGGCGGTCGCGCCGAGATACGGCATGCGGTAATCCACCATCATGCGCCAAAGCCCCTTGAGGCGGTTTTCATGCACGGTGTTGCGGAAGTCGAAGGTAATTGCGGGTTCGATTGTAGTCATTGCATTCTCCAATTATTGTGTAGATGGCGCTCTCTTGCGCCATCGGCGTTAGAGAACGCCTCCTACACAAAGCAAAATTAAACAAAAAGGCTGTGACGAGTACGCCACAGCCTGAAACGACAGGGAGGTCTGACCTAACGGTCACGAGGCGCACTACGAGAAGGTACGAATCCAGTGTCAACTGGAACAAAGGGGGTCATGCTGATCAACGTGGACATTCGTGCGCGCTCCTTTCTTGAGATTTGTGTGTCAAACTTAAGTTTGACGTACGGCGAGTTTACACCTCGCACGCGAAAAGTGTCAAGGCTTATAATAAAAATGTCGTTGCGAGGAGCGCTCTTGTTCTTTGCGACGAAGCAATCTCCTGTATCGAGAGGGTTGCTTCGCTTCGCTCGCAATGACATGGATGCGATATGACCCGCACATGGAAGATCACCAAAACAAAACTGGATGAACTCCGCTTCGACGACAACTCCTCGCTCGACGCGGCGACGCGGCAATTGCCTGACGGCTACTATTCGACATTCCGCACGTTCGACTCGTGCACGCGCGTCATCGGACTCTCCGCCCATTTGAAGCGACTCCCACATGCAGACGCTTCATTTCTACGGGGTTGCCTGACTCAGTTGCTTCGACCTTATCGTGCGGACGAAGCGCGCGTCCGCGTGATGGAGACGAAGCGCGGAGAGTTTTACATCTCCATCGAGCCGCTCAAACTTCTGCCGCGTGAAGTCTACGAGAAAGGTGTACGAGTCGAAACGACGACGCTTCATCGTAACGATCCGCGCACAAAGTCAACGGCGTTCATCTCCGCCAGCGACGGGGAACGGAAACACATTGCACAAGAGGGAATCTTCGAGGCGCTGTTGGTGAAGAATGGAAGGATATTGGAGGGGATGACGAGTAATTTTTTCTACATCTTCCGTCCTGAGCGGAACGAGGAGCGTTTGTTGCGACGAGTGCAGTCGAAGGACGCTTCGACTGCGGGACTGACAAGCATCAGTCCCTCCGCTCAGCGCGGAATAATTTACACCGCCCAACGCGGCATCCTCCTCGGCGTCACGCGGACGATGGTCATCCGCGCGGCGCGGGGGAGGGGGCTGGGGGTGAGATTCCGCTCGCTGAGGCTGGACCAGCTGTCCCGTGTGAAAGAAGCGTTCATCACATCCAGTTCGCGCGGCATTGTGCCAGTCATCCATATTGACGATGTGATAGTGGGGCAGGGGAGTCCAGGAAAGGTGACGAGGATGTTGATGTCGGCTTATGATGAATATGTTTTGAAACATGCGGAAGTAATTTAGGTGACAGTCACTTTTAAAGTGACTGTCACCTTTTTAAACTCCCTCAACCTGCGCGGCGAGGTTGTGAATCCATTTGCGGGAAAAATAGCGGTTGAGACCAAGGACGTATTTGGTCAGTTCTTCCGACATCACGCAGAGATAGACAAAATAGACGGGGAGTTCCCAGACGTTCGCGCCGAGGTACGCCATCGGCACGCCGACGATCCAGATGATGATGCCGTCGAGGAAGAGCGAGAAGCGCGTGTCGCCGCCCGCGCGCAGGATGCCGACGACGATGGTCATGTTGCTCACGCGAATCCACACGAAGAAGGTGACCACGTTGAGGACGGCGCTTACGTTTTGAAGAACCTCAGGCGAGACGTTGTACAACGACAGCACAGGCGTTTTCACGAGTTGGACGATGATGCCCATGACGAGACCGCCCAGCGCGGCGAGTCCCAGCGAGCGACCCGCGTAGGTGTGCGCTTCGTTTTCTTTCCCCGCGCCGATGCGGTTGCCAACGAGAACCGACGTGGCGTTTGAAATTCCGATGAAGAACACAAAAGCCAGTTGCTCGATCGTGCCGACGATGCTCATCGCGGCGAACGATTCAGTTCCCATGCGACCGTAGATGACGTTGTAGGTGGTGATGCCCAGCGCCCAAAAGAGTTCGTTCAACATCACAGGCAACATGGGTCGAATCACTTTACCGAAGAAGACGCGGTCGAAGTCTGTGAGTTGTCGCAGGGACGCGGCGACGGGCGATTTCTTCGCATACGTGATGGTGATGAGCGTGACACATTCGAGTCCGCGCGCGATGACGGCGGCGATTGCCGCGCCTTGAATGCCGACTTCGGGGAAGCCGAATTTTCCGAAGATCAATGAGTACGAGAGGAACGTGCTGAGGATCAACGCGCCGACACTGACGCTTGTCGGCGTTTTCACATCGCCCGTGGAGCGCATGACGAAGGCGTAACTGAACGTGATCGCGGTGAAGAGAAACGTCCACGAGAAGGTGCGGATGTAATTTGTGCCGAGGCGAATCACTTCGCTGTCTTTGGAGTAGATGCGAAGGATCTGTTCGGGGAGGAATTGCGCGAGCGACAGAAAGACGAGACTCGCTGATAGTGCGAGCATCAAGCATAATCCCAGCACGCGGCGTAGATTCGGAACATCCTGCCGTCCCCAGAACTGCGCGGTGAACATCGCCGCGCCGCTGATGATCCCAAAATGGACGAGTTGCAAGAGAAACGCCACTTGCCCCGCCAGTCCCACCGCCGCGACGGAGGTCTCGCCCTTTTGCCCAACGAGAATTACGCCCAGCATGTTCAACCCCGCAAACATCAATTGCTGGATGATGATGGGGATGGCGATCTTGCGCATCTCGGTAAAATATTCGCGGTCGTTGTAGTGGGCGATTGCGTTGCGGATGAAAGTCACAAGTCCTCCGTGGGAGGCTGTGATTATAAGCGACGAGGAGATGTCGTTGCGAGAATCGATGACGCAATCTCTCTCTTATCGTTTGCGAGCGACAGAATCGGAATCCTCAGCGTGTTCTTCAAGCGGGGCAGGGGAACTATTTCTTCTTGTTGAAAATTTCATCATAGGATTTGTTCACATAATTCTCCCACTTCTTTTCCTTGTCACTCTGTGGCGTCGTATCTTTGCCTGGAGTGTAGTTGTAAGTTCTGTTCAGCGCTGGGGACAGCCTCTTAATCATGAGTGGTTCGATGTCTTGAATGGTTCGATTAACATGAGGCGGGATAAAGTCCCCAAGGAATTCCATACAATCTTCCAATGTCCATAATTGAATATTCCAACTTAACGAGTCGGGCAGGTGGTTTTCAATTTTTACTCCAATGGGCGATTCTCCGTACACGACATCACCGTCCCACGTCATGTGACCGCCCCAGCCAAACCAGCGAGTCCAAACATCTGCCTCCGATATGCCGATGTACAAGACATCGCCTAGTCCGTTCTTCACGATATATAAGCAATAACCCGCATCATCATACTTTTGCTCGTGGAAATTCTGAAAAGTCAACTCGATCATTTTCGACTCCATTTTGAGTCTTTTTCAAATGCTTCGTAATATGCCTTGTCCAATTCATCGTCCGTCAATTGTGTGTATCGGTCTGTGACTTGAATGTTTTCATGCCGCGCGAGTCTTTGCGCGATGGCAAGATTGCCCGTAGCGCGTAATGTGGACGTGACGAAATAATGACGAAAGGTATGCGGCGTGATCTTACCGACCAGATCTTTTCCCAGAAATTGCTTCACGCGTTCCTTGACGATATTTCGTCCCGTCGTGGTCGTCATTGGCTTGACCTTTTTGCCAGCGCCTTTATCGTGACGCGCAAAGAGGGGCAGGGAACTCAATTGCTTGCCTGAATTCCCATCCAGCTCGGCGCGTTGCGACAGATATTCCTTGAGGACTTGGAGCGTATGCGATGTAAAACGAACAACAGCCTGCTTGTTGCCTTTCCCGATGATGATCGCGCGTCCTTCATTCCAATCAATGTCGCCGCGCCGCAGGTTGCACGCTTCATGGACGCGAAAACCAGTCTCTGCAAGAGTGAATAAAAACGCGCGGTCACGATATGCGCGTAGTTTTGCATTCGCTTCACCTTCATTTTGAGAGGGCGCAGTGAGCAGATTCGGAATGTCTTTGACCTTCTCCAATAGGCTGTCAATTTCGTTTAATTGATATTGTGGGGCGCGCTTGCCAGCACGACGCGCGCGTTGTCGTAAAAGGACGGTCAGCCGCGATTGATTGACGTCCGCCAGCCGCTCCGAATCAAGGTACAGATAGAAGCCTTTCACAGCCTGCAGATACAGTTGTTCGGTGGCGGTGGCATAGGTAGTGAGGTATTCGACAAATTTTGCGAAGTGATCCTCGTTGAGTTTTGAAATGGGGGTGGTTTCAGGCTCGAGAGATTTACCCTCAAGCATCTCCGAAAAAACGCGCAAGGCGTTCTTATACGAAAGCATGGTCGCCTTGCTCCTTGCGCGTTCGACCATGCGCAGATAACCGCTCATTGCCTGCGTAATCGTCAACAGTTTTGTTTCGGTGTCGATCATGGCGGTCATTATACGAATTTACCGTAGATTGTCAATGCTTTCGATAATAATACTTATCGAAAGCATAATGGGAAACTTTGTGGAGGCTGGGATTTTCGGATGAGTGAGTCTCCCCCACTCTTTGACGATAGACCACAGACGATGGACGCTAATTCGCGTCGCAGGGAAACGCTTCACTCCCAGCCGCGAGTTGATTCTTCTTTCTTCGGCGTTAACTTCATCCTTTGCGTCCCCTCCCCTGTTCTGTAGTCCTGTAGCCCCGTAGGTCACGCTTGTAGCGTGACTTTTGTTCAACACAAACTGTCACGTTAAAAACGTGACCTACGTTTTATCTTGTTTGCGTGGACTGGTAAAATTCGGAGGTGAAATCTTAGACCTGACAGGTTTTATCGTGGAGTCTGACGACCAGAGTTCTCCGAATGGAAATGGATCAGCCCCGTCTAGGTTCTGTGAAAACCTGTCAGGTCTCATCGAGGAGATAATCTTGTTCGAGCAAACTTTCAAAAACATTGACGATAAATTGTGGAAGGATGCGGGTTGTTCCAGCGAGTTGGATTATGTGGAGCAGACTTCGTGGATTCTGTTCCTGAAGTATTTGGACGATCTGGAAAAGGATCGCGCGGATGCGGCGGAGTTGGCAGGCAAGAAGTATACGCCGATTGTCGAGAAGAAGTTCAAGTGGGATGTGTGGGCGGCTCCAAAGTTGAGCAATGGAGGCTCTTCGTCTGCGACTGATGCTGACGCTCAGTCTCCGCTCAGAGCGAGAATCGATCATCACAAAGCGATGACGGGCGATGATTTGATCGAGTTTGTGAATAGTCAGTTGTTTCCGTATTTGAAAAAGTTCAAGAACGAGGACGCGAATACGATCGAGTATAAGATCGGGGAAATTTTCAGCGAGTTGAAGAACAAACTGCAAAGCGGATTTAACTTGCGCGAGGTGATCAAGCTCGTGGATGAATTGCGCTTCCGTTCGTCGAAGGAAAAGCATGAGATGAGCGCATTGTACGAGGATAAGATCAAGAACATGGGCAACGCGGGCAGGAACGGCGGCGAGTATTACACGCCGCGCGCGTTGATTCGATCCATCGTCAAGGTGGTGAAGCCCAAGATCGGCGAGACGATCTACGATGGCGCGGTTGGCTCGGCGGGGTTTTTGGTCGAGGCGTTTGAGTACCTCAAAGAAACAGAACCAGCTATGGGGACGAAAGAAGCGAGAATCCTTCAGGAGAAAACTTTTTTCGGCAAGGAGAAGAAGTCGCTGGCGTACATCATCGGCATTATGAATATGATCCTGCATGGCATCGAGGCGCCGAACATCCTGCACACCAACACGCTGGCGGAGGACATCCGCGATATTCAGGAGAAGGATCGTTACAACGTGGTGTTGGCGAACCCGCCCTTCGGCGGCAGGGAACGCGCCGAGGTGCAGAACAACTTCCCCATCAAAACGGGCGAGACGGCGTTTTTGTTTTTGCAACACTTCATCAAGAGTTTGAAGGCGGGCGGGCGCGCGGGCATCGTCATCAAGAATACGTTTTTGTCGAATACCGATAATGCTTCGGTGAGTTTGCGCAAGCAGTTGCTGGAGACGTGCAATCTGCATACGGTGTTGGATCTGCCAGGCGGCGTGTTTACAGGCGCGGGCGTGAAGACGGTAGTACTTTTCTTTGAGAAGGGTTCTGCTACCAGGAAGATTTGGTATTACCAGTTGAATTTGGATCGGAATTTGGGCAAGACCAATCCGTTGAATGAAAATGATTTGGCGGAGTTTGTGAAACTGCAAAATTCCAAAGCGGATTCGGAGAACTCGTGGACGCTGGACGTAAAAGACGTTGACCAAACCACGTTTGATTTGAGCGTAAAAAATCCGCATCGAAAAGATGAAACCGTTTTGCGCGCGCCTGCGGTGATTTTGGATGAGATGAAAATGTTGGATGAAGAGAGCGCGAAGATTTTGAAATCCATCGAGAAGATGTTATGAAGAGGTTGTGTGAAGTAAAAGACCTGACAGGTCTCATCATGGAGTCTGACGGGAAAGGTTCTCTGACCGCGAAACGACTTGACGATCAAGGTGTCGTGGAGACCTGTCAGGTCTGCTTGGGGTCTG
>WBZL01005570.1_pt1 | contig 10381 bp, 12 predicted proteins | sample 5204291 | NCBI WGS metagenome assembly WBZL01 (sample SAMN12344345, study PRJNA552823) | activated sludge metagenome | biome: Activated sludge suspended growth; feature: Nitrification reactor; material: Wastewater; isolation source: activated sludge from nitrification reactor of wastewater... | reverse complement strand
GCCCAACCGCCGCAAGCCACCGGAATGCTGGCGCCGGGTTGCGCCCCCAGATGTTCCGCCACCCGCACCAACCGTCGGTTCAGCCGCGCATCCCCCAACTCCACCGCCGCCCAACTCCACCGCCGCCCAACTCACCCTCGCCGTCTCCATCATCTCGTCCGCCTCATGCCGCTCAACCTACTTTCCCAGATGTGGCCAGCAGTCCTTGGGATCAAGATGTGTGGAATCGACAGCATTGTGCATAACGTTCGAGCTAAGCGGCCGGCATGTCAGCGACGGTCCGCTTCAGTGATGGGTTAGGTGCCATGCTATGCCCAGTTGTATGTGGAAAGAAGCATAAATGCCAACGCTGTGGGAATTGCGCAAACGATAGCCCACATCAAGCTACGCCAACCCATAACGACCGACACCAGGACCAAGAATCCCGAAACAAAAGCAGCGGCGAAAGCGGCAAACCCGAAGACATATGGATCTATGTAAGACGCGATGGCCAATCCCAACGCAGATATCAACGTCCAAGCCAAATAGAAAGCACGACTGAAAAGAATCGCTCTGATCTTCACCGACACCGCACCTCATGGCACCTAACGGGGCGGCGGATAAGCCGCGAGGACGGAAAAGCCGAAGACTTTGACGGCCGATGTCGGTTTGATCCGCGTGGTTGTGCGGCGCGAAGCGCCAAGCAACCACGCGGATTGCTATCCGCCGCCTCGTAGTGCGGGCGCGAAGCGTCCACACTACTAATGATTATGTGGTTTCTGCCCATCTACCACCATTTACCATGGCATACGATAACTATTTGGATATTCTGTTACTTGCCAGCGGTATATCGTTCATGGTCAGCTTCGTCACCCCGGATATCCCGCTTTACTCGCCATCGTCTCGGAACTCGTTCGGCGTGATTGGCGCCGAGGAACGTGATGGCTAGGCAGCAGCTCGCGCCTGCTTGACATGGGCGTCAATCGGGATGGTTGGTGTTGAGGGTCGAGTGTCCCAGCAATGCCTGGATATCCACCCATTCCGCTCCGACCAGGATCATTTGACGGGTTCGAGATGTTGGCGCTGTGCGCCCCGGAGGTGGACGACCTTGCCTTTCCAGCCGGCGTTGGGATTGAGCCACCAGGCACTGGCGACCGGTCCTGGAATCAGGATGCCGAGTTCAAGCGACTTCTTGATGGCCCTATGAACGGACTGTTTGTGCATCCCGAGCGCCTTGGCGATTTCGGTTTGCGGCACGCGAATGATGTTGTGGAAGTCCAAGCGGGCGTTGAGGTATATGAAGACCCGATAGACCTCTAGTCCGACATCGCGCCTCGCGGCGAATTCTTCCAGGAAAGTCTGGTTGATCTGCATCCAACTTTCACCGTAGGGACTGTGGATCTTGGTTCGACTGAGTAAGCCTACAAGCTGACTCAACTCTAGGCAACATCTTGATCGATTGGGGTGATTTCAAGCGCTATATATGTCTATGTAAACGTGGGAGCCAGGACCATGGCTGGATCAAGTAGCGATACGCGCTGAGATCGTGGTGCGGTTCCGGCTGAAACCGGAGGAGGAAGACAAGAGGATCAAAGCGATCTTTCCAAACCTGCAAAAACCAACGAAGGCCCCCGAGGGAGCCTTCGCTAGCGTTCACGAGTGGGCTGGCCTTAGCCGATCACCACCGTCAGCTGCTCGTAATGGTCGACCTTGGTCTGGGTGCGCTGATACTTCTTGTGCAGCTTGTCGACCTTGTACTTGATGAAGCCGATCTGCTTGAAGCCGCCGTTCTGCTTCCAGGAGCTGACGAAGCTCCAGGAACCGTTATAGGTGCTCGAACCGGTGTAGGTGTAGCCGCCGCTCAGTTTAGCCATGGATTGACGGTCGAGGGTCTTGCTCAGGTCCAGGTCTTGGATGGTGATGGTGCTCATGGTCGTATCCTCATTTAAGGGGTTGGGAAACTTTGTTTCTGTACGACCTGAATAGAGCAGACGTCGTGCCAACTCATGAGCCTCTTCGGGAATATATTTATAATAATTTGATTATTAATATATTTTTTAAAATTTCCAATTAAAGACCCGACGAGCATCCGTTCGGAATCGGAAAAATAGTTGTCAAATATCGAATCATTTAAAAATATGTTTTGATGAAACAGACTATTAGTTCCCGCCGTGTCCAAGTCCGTGTTTACTGTTTGAATTTTCGGAATGATGATTCTGTAAAGTTAAATACCGCTTCATTTATATTGTATAATACTATACTATATAAATTAGTATGATGCTGTGTTGAGTGTTCGCATGATCATGCAGCGAGAAACCGAACCGTGGGTCCGGCTGTGCTGGACCAAAGCCACCCGCTACTATGAAGTCCGATTGCACCCGGATTTATGGGGGCAATGGATTGTCACCCGGATGTGGGGGCGAAGCGGAACGGCGTTGGGTCGGCGCGTGAGCGTGCCGTGCCTGTCCTATCAGGACGGCCTGCAACGGGTGGAGGCGGTACGAGAACGCCGCCGGCAGCGCGGCTACCGATTGGTGCGGGAAGAGGCTGGTACCGATTCCGAAGATCGGTCGTTGTGATAGCAGCGTTTTATATCATATAGTATGATTCTATATGGAATCATCTCAGTTCATATCACAAGCACGGTGCATGAGCATCGTTGGTCGGGCCTCGACCAATCCCTCCGCGAGCGAAGCGGTCGAAGCGCGTGCCCTATCAGGTGACTTCGATAACCTGCAACTGGCGAATACCGTCATCCGCGACCGGATTGCCTATCGCAAGGCGGCGCGCGACAGGCTGGGCGTGGAGGAGCTGAAGCCGGCCGACCCTAAGGCGCGGGAAGAGATGCAGGCATTGTTTCAGGAGGTATTCCATCGATGAATGAAAGTAAGCTCAGCCGCCGCCCGCCAGCAATAGGTGAGGGACGGAATGCCCTGGATGATTCTATCGGCGGGGCCAGCGTTCACGGCACCGAACCGGCCGCCTCGGAACCGACCACGCCACCCGCCTATCCCTGGGACGCGCCCGGCGTGCGAACGGACGTCGCCAAGGTATTCAATCTGCGCCTGCCGGAACCCGATCTGCTTAAGCTCAAGTACATCGCCGAGCACACCCCAAAATCGATGCAGAGTTTTTGTCTCGACGCGCTACTGCCGGCCATCGACACCAAGATCAAGGCATTGACCGATCCCACCCAGCGCTAACCATTGTCCCGATGTCGCAAGAACCGCCCGCCCCGCCGCGCCCGCTCACGCCGCCCCAACCGCCGGTTCCCGGCGAGTGTTGCGAGCGCGGCTGCGAGAACTGCGTCTGGGTGTTTTATTACGAAGCGCAACGCCGCTATGAAGCCGCCTTACAGGCGTTGGCGGCGGCACCCGTTCACCCAAACCTTTCAGCCGATAACCCGCGGAAGCCGCCCTAACCGGAAGCGATCTTTGAGGCGTGGCGCCACCCCGGAGCCACGACGACGCGCGATCCGCGACTTCGAGAATCAGCGCTGTGTCCACCCCGCGCTGGAATCGGCGGGAGGTGGGTCAAGCTCAATGTTGTGGATTGCCCAAGCCCCCGATGTCTTGGCCCAGAGGACGAGCAAAGGTGTAATTGGCGGGTTGTACGACGAGAGTCTGCGCGGCTTGTTCGGTGCTGCCATTGATCAAGGTAAAGGGCAGTCCAACCACGAAGACGGCCGCACCAAGCACCGTCGCCACGGCGCCACCAGGTCTGGCGAGCAGGAGATCGGCGGTCGTGGCGCCGGCGGTCACCTCCGGGTTTGAGTGACTCTCTCCAGCGCGTGCTAGGCAGGGAGTCAGGCTCAGAGTGGCCGCCAAGATGAGGACAGTGCGGCGTGGAGCGATCACGGCGTTCATCGGTTGGAACCTCTCCTCGGTACGGTTTCGTGGGCATCGGCGCTTCAGCGCTTGCTCAAAATAATGGGGCCAGATCATGACCGCAACTTTCCATCGCGGACCGTCCGCCTAGACCCTGTGGGTTGCCAGTGAGGCGTGGGATCGTTCGCCCAGAAAAACCCCCTGTGCTCTCTCGGCTCGGTCAAGCGAGCGTGCGGCTACCACTGCGAGCCGTGGCCCTTGGTTGCACGTTCGCCTAATCCCGAACGGCTCGGCGACCTTACCGATCGCTTTGGTCGCCTCTTCGATTTTCTTCTCGAACGGCCGCGCCCCGACCGGAGAAAAGCGCCGTGCAAGGAGCGCCGAAGCACCGCCGGACCGGGTTAGTTGGCGTGAGTCGCCGGGGTGGCGGTCACAGAACGACCCCCGCCTTCTCCAACTCGGCATAGGTGGTCGGCTGCCGCGACGGACTGATGTCCAACCCCAGCCGCAAGCCGATCTCCGAGAGCGAGAAGATGCCGCGTACCGCCGGTATTTCGGTTTCGGGATCGATTTCCAACACTAGGGCGTGCTGACGGTTGACCTGCCGCAGGGTCGCGATGATGTCGCCCACCCGCGCGGTCAATAGGTCTTCCATCATCAACACCTCCAGTTTCGCTCGAAGGGTCATGACATCGGAGATGAGCAAGTCCTCGCGGCTGCAGCCGGCCTTGGCGAGAATCCGGTGGGCTTTTTCGCCGTCAATATCGCGGCTGGTCACCAAGCCGAGAATGTGGTCGTCGGCATCGACGACCAACAGGACGCGTACGCCGCGCTTGATCATGATGTCCAATCCCTGGTCGAGCGGGGTCAATAGCTCGGTGGTGACGGCGGCCACTTGGCAGAGGTCGGTCATCACCGACAAGGCGGGATCGTCGGCGGTGATCCGCCAGGGTAACTGTTGCTTGGGGCGAGCAGGGCGGATTCCCCGGTCTAGCCGGTGCAAGGGTAACGAGCGATAAGCGGGTTTCATCGGGGCTCACTCCTGGGTGTGGATACGAGCGGCAACTGCGGTTACTGTTATTGTGCAAGTGCAGTATAAGCGATGGTCGATCGACGAAACACGAATATTTCCACACAAATTATGCGGCAGGTTGGGGTATCAGCCCGTAACCCGCCACGGGGAGGATCGCGGGGAACCAGGGCCGGGCGGTTCGGCTTCGCCATCCGCCGCAAGTCCTTGGTCAGCAATCAGCAGGGACTATCTCGGCTCAGATTCTCGCGCAACCGAGGGCGGCTTCGGCGTCCGCCAGTTCCTCCAAGCGCCGGCCGTAGCCGCATTGCTCGATCAGTTTGCGGGCGGCGGCGAGATCGGCTCTCGGGCTGTCCCACGGATACGGCGTCGCGGCGTGGAACAGCCGGGCGCGATGCAGATGGATGTCGGCCAGAAACAGGCGCATCGGGCCGCGTTCGGCGATGGCCCAGGCTTCGTCAAGATCAGCCTGAGCGCTGTCGGAACCGCTGCACGCGCCGAGGAGAAACCGCAGCCAGGCGCGGGTGAGGAGGGCACGGGGAAAATGATCCTGTGTGCCAGCGCGACGGAGGCCGGCCACGGCCTGTTCGATGTCGGGCTGAGCGCGGCGAACATCGGCGGCGGTCAGGACCGCCTCGTAAAGCGCGGCCCGGCCCAAGCTGAGGTGGTCGAGAGCGATGTCGAGGAGCCAGCGATTGTGCTCAGCTATCTTGAGCGTCCGCGCCGCGCGCTGGGAGACGGCGCGGCAGATTTCGACAAGATCTTCGCCCCCAACCTTGCGCCCGGCAGGCGCGGGGAGAACAGTTCGCCATGCGGCGCGCTCGGCGTCGGCAAGCAGCAGGTCGCAATACCGAAAGCTGCCCAGCGAGTAGAGCAGCGGGTAGTCGGGCTGCCGTTCGGCCTGCATCCGCTCGGCCTCACGGAACAGCGCCGCCGCCTCGGCCCAGCGGCCCGCCTGGTGCAAAGCGTCGGCGTGGGTCGTGCGCTTGCTCATCTGCTGAAACGCATCGCCGCTGCGGTCAGCGTGGGTCACGGACTGCGCGGCGCCCGCCACCGCAGCGGCCATCTCGCCCAGCGTCAATTCCAGCCCGCTCAGGTTACCAACGTTGAGGGCAGCTTCCTTCCAACTTTCCTGCTTGACACGCATTTCCAGCCCAATCCGCATCGGTTCCAGGGCTTCGGTCAGCCGGCCCAAGGCGCGCAGTCGGAACGCGGCTTCGTTCAGCAGCCACGCTTGATACGGTTCCGAGAGCGCGGGCGAGACGCGCCGCCAGGGTTCTTCGAAAAAGCAGGCGACGGCACCCAAATCCGAACCGAACGCGCCGAGTTTTTTTACTGCGTAGGCTTCCCCGCCTCGTGCAATGCGGGCGGCGTAAACGTTCTCGCACGCCTCTTGCTGCATTCCCGCCAGACAGCCGTGGACCACAGCCTGATAGAGTGGTTGGAGGTCTTCGAGGGTGGGCGCGTCTTTCTGGTCCGATGTACTCGCGCATAGGTGTTCGTACAGCCGCCGGTGGGCCGCGCGCCAAGCGGCGGCGTTCGTCTCGCGCAGTTGTTGGGCGAAATAGGCCCGGAGGTGCGGATGCGCGTCGAGCGCAAGCAGCGCGCCGGTGGCATCACGGTTCACCGTGAGCAGGCGCGCGGTTTCGAGGCCGCTCAAGCAGAATGCCCAATCGTCGTCGGCAGGCCGGTCAAACAGGCCCATGAGTCGCAGCACAGCGAGGGCGCGCCGGCCTTCGGTATAGGCGCGCCGTTCGTTGACATCGAACAACCGCCGCCACCCTGCACGCCAACCACTGGGGGCCAGCGATCGAACGTAAGCGTCCATGATATGGAAGACGTGATGGTCGCGACCCGCCTGTTCCAGCTTCACCAGATCGCGCTTGCGGATGTCGCCGGCATGGAAGCGTAGAAGATAGGAACCCATCAAACTGAGGCTGAGAGCATGGCCTTTGAGGTCTTCGACCAGTTGCTCGAACTCGCTGGGCGTTCCGCGAATTTTGACCGGTTTATCCTCCGGGCCGACTTGGTAAGACTTCAGCAGTGCGATACCGCCTGCCGTGGTCAGACGCTTCAGTTCTTTTTCCGGCGCGGTGGTCTTCCAGAAAGCTTTAAGGTCGGGCAGCGAATAGCGGGTGGTGACAAGGCACAAACCTCGGTTGTGTTGCGCCAAGCCCCTGAGCAGCGCGACGAGGCCCTGATCCTTGAGTTCACCCGGCGTGGGTGAAGTGGGCGCGTATTGCAACGGTTCGAGGCCATCGAGAATGAGCAGGCTCTTGCGCTCGCCGACAATGCGGGCGAGCCGCTGGCCTTTCTCGAACGCGCCGGCGTTGCTGGCGGCGAATGCCTGATCCTCGTCGTCGCCGAAGAAGGTCAAGGCTTCCTTGAGGAAGATGTCGGAAGACGCGGCCGACTGCTCGCGAGTGCCCTGGCTGTAGAAGCTCCACGCAAACGCGGCGTCGCAACCGGGCCAGCCTTGCGCGGATAGATCGGCGGTCCAGTGGGCAACCAGCGAGGTTTTTCCTTCGCCGCCCAGCGCGACGAAAGTGAGAACACGGGGGTGGTTCGACTCGCCGCTTTGCACCTTGGCCCAAGCGGCATCGATGAGCTGGGTTTCGGCTTCGCGGCCGATCAGTTCGGCGGGGGCATATTTGAGGATACGGGAAAAATCGTGTTGAAAGTGGCCGGACGAAACGGGCGACGAGCGAGCGGCTACCGCTTCCAACTCCGCGATTTTAGTCTTTGCTTCCTCAATCTTCTTGTGTAGCGCGAATTTCTGGTCTGGATCGACGGTAATAGCTTCTTGCTGCTGGAAATAGTCCCGTTTTTCCCGCCAAGTATCGAGTCCCTCGCTCACGGTCATCCTCCCAAGGAACGAATTTTCTCCTGAGCCTCTGCGATCAGATGTCGCAATCGGAATTTCATATCGGGATCGGCCATAACCGCTTCCTGAACTAATAAGAAATCGAGCTTTTCCCGCCAAATGGCCAGCGCTGATGAAGGGCTGGGCGCGGCGGCAGGCGGTGACGCGCTGGCGCCAAAATTCAACGGTTCGCCGGTTGGGCGCGGTTTTCGTTTCAATGCGCCGACCGCGCCCGGCTCCACACCGCTTTGATTCAGAAGAGCGTCGTAGAGCGCCTGATAACCCGCTTCCGAGTCCAGCACGTAGAAGGTTTGCGCCCTCAACGGTTCGGGGATGCGCGGCTCGTCGGCTCGGTCGAACAGCACCGGAACGAATCGATTAGAGACGCTGCGCGCATCGTAGAGCGCCTGGGTAATCAACGCGCCTTCCCAATCGCCGCCTTTGCCCTTGCCGGGCACTTCCTGACCGCGAAAGCGCCGGTAGTAAGTCTCCGTGCACACGCACAACACGTGCGTGGCTGCGTCAAGGCCGTTCAGCATCCAGCGCGGCCAGCCTTCGGGCGGAGAGCCGTTCACGTAACGATCTAGAATCGTGGCGACACCATCGACCCGCAGCCGCTCGGACAAACTGAGCACCCGCTTGCGGTGTTCTTCAGAATCGTGGCTGTAACTGATGAAAACGGTGGGGACGCTCATAAGCAATCGGCTCGGAATTGGAAAGTTCGAGTTTTTTTATCAGTCAGCGCGGGCGCTGACTCGGTAAGCGTACAGGTTTACTTTCCCTGTCACAATTCGCTGAACTTGCGAGACAAGCGGCCGAAATTTGCTGCGGAAACCGTTGGGGTCTCCGGGTCGAATTGAAGACCCGACGAGCCGGCACAGGGATGTGCCGGCGAGGAAGGGTCCCTCCCACGCGCTACAGGGACGTTTCCATCAGCCAAGCCAGGGCGGGAGCCCGAGCTGACGAACATAGACATATACAGAGCAAGAAATCGCCCCGACCCGTCAAGGGGTTGCGAGGGGGTGAGTAAGCCTGTAGGCTTACCTAGTAAGTTCTACAGCTTACCGAGTTATCTCTACAGATTACAAAATCGAGGGAGAAAGGATGAAAAAACGAGAAATCATCGGCTGCGTGGACGAGCACGGCGAACTTCACCAGGGAATTCCGGTATTCTGTCGGACCAAGATCCACAGCCCATACGGTGAAAGTTGGATGCAGATCAACCAGCATTTCCTCGAAGAGTTCGCCGCCCGGCGTGACGTCGGGCTGGAGGTCTACCGGGTCTTCATGTACCTCAACGCCCGTCTCGACTTCCACAACATCATCCGCGTCCCACAAGTCGAAATCGCCAAGGCCCTCGGGATGCACAAGCAGTCCGTCCACAAGGCGGTCAAGAAGCTGGTCGATCTCGGCATTCTGATTCCCGGACCGGTCGCCAGCGCTTGGCGGCTCAACCCGCAAGCCGGATGGAAGGGCAAGGTCGTCGATCTCCGGGAAGCCCAGCGCCAGCAGCTCGAAATCGTCAAGTGATTCCGGCCGGGACCGAACGGCGAAAAGCCGGATCGGATGACCCGCCGCCACGCTTGAACTTCATCGCGGTCATGATGGCCCCACCACCCGCCGCAAATCCTTGATGAGCAGAAACACATGCAGCGGATCGGTGGGCGAGGCGATGAAGCCGAACCGCTCGTAAAAGGCGCGGGCGGTCTCGTCCTTGGCGTGCGCGGCCAGCGCTCGAACACCGACCATCTCGGCCACCTGCAACGTTCGCCGCATCGCATCCTTAAGCAGACCCGCCCCGACGCTCCGACCTTGCCAAACCACGCTGACCGCCAGCCGCGCCAGCAATATCAGCGGCACGGGATGCCGGGCCAGCCCCTGGGTCAGCCGCTCCGGCGCATCGGCGTAGGCCACTTCGCCGACCACCAAAGTATAAAACCCCACAATCTCCCCATCGGCCAGCCCCAGATAGGTTTGCGAGGCGTTGGCCTGCTGACTGGCGAGCGCGAACCGAGCTAGAAAGCGGTTGAGGGCAGCTTGCCCGCAATCGAAGGACTCCACCGGATGCCGCCGCGCTAGCTTCTCGATGGCGAAGGCGGTCACGGCGCCTTGCCGCCCTCGAACAGGCTGGGTTCGGCAAACAGCCGCTCCAGGCGCGGCAGCGAGCGTGGCGGCGCGTCGAGCGCCGCCAGGAATGCCGCCCAACGCTCGGCGTCCAACCCGAAGAGGCGCCGGTCGGCTAAGGTTTCCTCCGCGCGGCTCAAGGCGCTGTCTAGCACAAACTCGCTGACCGAGCGACGTTCGGCGGCGGCGGCGGCGTGCAGCAACTGCTTGGCGGCCGGGGTTAGCCGTAAATCCAGTTTCTCGGAACGGGTGGCGTTCACCATCAGCGCTCTCCAACCAAATAAAAAGCAGTATCGCAAACTGTCATGACATTGTCATGGCATTTTCGCTCAACTCGCTTTTTGTTGATCGGAATCAAAACCACCATCAATTTCTACAATTTAATCCATCAAAATACTAAATTTGATGGATGCAAGTTCCAAAGTTGAAGGTGCTGATCGAGGCGGGCGTGGTGCGCGACGTGGAAGCAATCTATCAACCCGATCCCGTGGGCTGGACGGTACAGGTCACCTACGCCAGCCGGACGGGTGAGCAGCGCGAAGTCCTGGAGCGCCAGCG
>WBZL01005569.1_pt1 | contig 10383 bp, 9 predicted proteins | sample 5204291 | NCBI WGS metagenome assembly WBZL01 (sample SAMN12344345, study PRJNA552823) | activated sludge metagenome | biome: Activated sludge suspended growth; feature: Nitrification reactor; material: Wastewater; isolation source: activated sludge from nitrification reactor of wastewater treatment... | reverse complement strand
CGTCGGGCCCGATGATCCGTGACCCGGCCTCGTGATGCGGACTGGCGGCGTTGGGTCCCGCCGCGACGATGGCGAAGTTCACTCGGTGGTGGCCGGCTTCGACGATCCGTCGCCCGAGATCCGCGGACACCTCCGCCTCGGTGCGACCGATGAGTCCTATGTGACCGGCCTGGAGGTCAGAGGCGATGGCGTCGACGGCGGCACCGGCCCGGCGCAGCATCGAGATCTCGTGGTCGTCCTTGACAGCTCGCAGCGGGCCGGTCACGTCGTCGGACCGGACGAACGCCGTGTCGGGCAGACGGTCCTGCACCTCGATCAGGAACCGTGCCCACGTGCGGTCCCCGAACGCCACCCGGCGGGCACCCCCAACCCGATCGACAACGAGTCCGATCGGATCGTCGGTCTCCCCCCACGGCACGATGTCGAAGTGGTCGCGGGCGGCGACCCGCGGCGCTTCGAGCGCGGGAACGACCAGCGAGCACGCGTCGGAGGTGATCACCGCCATCGTCACCCGTTCGAGCGGCATCGCCTCGTAGCCGGTCAGCCACGGAAGGTCTGGCCCGACCGACACCATCAACGCGTCGACAGCCAGCTCGTCGAGCCGGGCGCGAACCTGTCCGATTCGTGCCGCGAACGGAGCGCCGCCGTCGCTCTCAGCCAGGTTCATCTCAACCCTCTCAACCCGTCGATGGACACGCTGTTGCGATCGTCCCAATATCTCTCGATGCCGTCGGGACCCTTGCGTTCCGCCCACTCGGTGAGCGTCTCGCGCTCCCCCGCGTAGTCCATGAACGGAATGGAGTAGCCGCACGAACTCCGGACGATGTCGATGTCGAGCCGGACGACCGAGCGGGCACCGGGAGGCAGCGGCGACCACGGCTGCGCCGCGTGGGCGAACCCGGGGTCGTCGTGCAGGACCGCCGAGCCACGGCCGTACAGGCGCAGGATGCGGGGCCGTCCCTCGAACGCGCAGAACATGATCGTGAGCCGCGTGTTCTCCCGAAGGTGGGCGATCGTCTCGATGCCCGAGCCGGTGAGGTCGAGGTAGGCGACGGTCCGGTCGTCGAGGACGCGGAATGTGTCGTAGCCCTTGGGCGACACGTTGACGTGCCCGCCACCGAGGGGTGCTGTCGCCACGAAGAACATGTGCTGCTCGCCGATCCAGCGACGATGTTCCTCGGAGATGGAGTCGTACTCCCTACCCATCAGTGACCGGACCCATCAGCAGCGCCTCACCGGACCGCACTCGTGGGCGCGGCGGCCTCCGACGCCTGACGGGCGTGGTAGCTGGACCTCGTCAGCGGCGACGACTCGACGTGGCCGATCCCGAACCCCTCACCGATCTCCTTCCACCGTTCGAAGTCGTCGGGAGCCCACCACCGCTCGACGGGAAGGTGATGCGAGGTCGGGCGGAGGTACTGGCCGATCGTGACGATGTCGACGCCGACTGCGGCAAGGTCGGCGAGCGTCTGCACCACCTCGTCGAACGTCTCGCCCATGCCGGCGACGAAACCCGACTTCGTGGTGAGCCCTGCGGCCTTGGCTCGCCCGAGGACCGACAGGCTCCGGGCGTAGGACGCCGACGGTCGGACGGCGCGTTGTAGACGCGCAACGGTTTCGATGTTGTGGTTCAGCACCTCGGGCTGAGAATCGAACACCGATCGCAGGGCTCGCTCGTCACCGCGAAGGTCGCTGATGAGGGCCTCCACCGACGCGCCGGGAACCCGCTCGTGGATCGCGTCAATGGTCGCCGCAACGTGGGCCGCACCGCCGTCGGACAGGTCGTCGCGGGCAACCATCGTGAGGACGGCGAATCGCAGGCCCATCGTTGCGACGGCGTCGGCGACACGTCGGGGTTCGTCGGGATCGAGCTGGAGCGGCTTGGACGTGTCGACCAGGCAGAACCCGCACGCCCGGGTACACCGCTCGCCGCACAGCATGAACGTCGCTGTTCCGTCGGACCAGCACTCGCTCAGGTTGGGGCACCCGGCTTCCTCGCACACGGTGACGAGCCCCGAGTCGCGCAGTGTCGAACGGACGCGGAGTACGTCGGCGTCGAGCCGCACCTTCGCCCGCATCCATTCGGGCTTGTGGTCGGTGATCGGAACGTGTTCGCTGACACCGGCTTCGGCGAGGCGGCCGAGCAGCCGGAGACTCGTGCCGTCGGACTGCGGCCGAAGGACGGAGCGATCGGACTGCGGCCGAAGGACGGAGCGATCGGACTGCGGCCGAAGGACGGAGCGATCGGACTGCGTCGTGTGAGACGAGTAGCGGACGGTCGCGCCGGGACCCTCGCCGCGGCTGAAGGGCGCAAGGTCGGTGTCGGTCGCCGATGCTCGCCACACGACATCGGCGCGATCGACGTCGGCTCCCCGACCGAACCGCTCGATCGCCCGGGCGACGACGGCGTCGACCACCTCGCGCATCGTCGCATCGACACCCTCAGCGCGCAGCGAGGTCACCGGTTTGTCGGCGATTCCGCACGGAACGATGTGCCCGAACATCGCCGGATCGGGATCGACGTTGAGCGCGAACCCGTGCATCGAACGGCTGCGGGCGATCTTGACGCCGACTGCTGCGATCTTGCGAGGTCGGCGGCCATCGGCGTCGAGCCACACCCCCGGTGATCCGTCGACGATGCCGGCACCGGGAAGACCGAGGTCGGCCAACGCGTCGATCAGGAGCCCCTCGATGTTGAGCACGTGCTCGCGGGTGGACGGCATCTCGCCTGCGGCGTGGTCGGCGAGCGTGAGGATCGGATATCCCACGAGCTGTCCGGGACCGTGGTAGGTCACGTCACCGCCGCGGTCGGCGCGCACCATCGTCGCGCCCACCTCGTGGGGATCGACGAGCACATGTGCCGCGTCGGCTCGCACACCCAGCGTGTAGGTGTGCGGGTGTTCCAACAGGAGCAGGTAGTCCTCAGTCGTACCCGCGAACAGCGCCCGCTGGAGGGCGAGCGCGTCGTGATACTCGACGCGGCCCAGCCAACGGACGCGAAGGCTCACCTAGGGCACCGGCGCGGTTCGGCGGCTCACAGTTGCCTCGCTGTTCCCGTACTCACAGTTCCGCCGCCCAGTCGCGGGTCTCGAGGATCTCCTTGATGCGACCGACGAACGCCGCGGCGTACGCGCCGTCGAAGGCCCGGTGGTCCCAACTCAAGGTGAGGTTTCCGACCGAGTGGATGGCGATCGACTCCGATCCGTCAGGCAGCTCCACCACAACCGGGCGGCGCTTCACGCCGTCGGTCGACAGGATCGCAACCTGCGGCTGGTTGATGATCGGAGCGACCATCAGCGTGCCGTAGCTCCCTGAGTTCGAGATGGTGAACGTGCCGTCGTTGAGATCGTCGGGTGACAGCTTCTTGTGGCGGGCGCGGGATGCAAGATCGTTGATCTCGCGGGCGATGGCCCGCAGTCGCTTGCCGTCGGCGCCCTGGATGACCGGCGCGAGCAGGCCTTCGAAGTTGAGGTCGACGGCGATCGACAGGTTGACCGCGTGGTGCACGATCAGGTCCCGCTCGCCGACGGTGGCGTTCATGTGCGGGAACTCGGCGAGCGCGTCGATGACCGCACGCGAGATGAAGGGAAGGTAGGTGAGCGAGAACCCTTCCTCCGCCTTGAACTGCTCCTTGGCCGCGCGCCGAGCCCGTTCAACGGCCTCGTAGTCGACATCGATCGCGGTGATGACATGGGGCGAGGTCGCCAAGGAACGCACCATGTGTTCGCCGGTACGGAGACGGATGTTGCTGAGCGGGACGATCGTGTCGCCCTGACCGGCCAGGACCGGAGCCGGCGCCGGTGCCTGCGGGGCGGGGATCGGTGCCGCCGGGGCCGGAGCGGTCGCTGCGGACTGGGCCGCTTGCGGGGCCGGGGCACCGGCGGCCCGACCGTCGAGTACGCCGAGCACGTCCTCGCGGGTGATCCGCCCACCGACGCCCGTTCCGGTGATAGTCGACGGGTCGAGCTGGTTCTCCTCGATGAGACGACGCACCAGCGGCGACAACAGGACGCCGCCTCCACTGTCGCCTGCCGGAGCCGGAGCGGGGGCTGGGATCGGCGCGGGCGGAACGGTGGCAGCAGGCGCGACCACCGGCGCCTCGAGAACGGGTGGCGGGGTCGCCGCCTCGGGCGCAGCAGCGGGGGCCGGCGGAGTGGCGGGCGCCTCGGAGGCGGGCGCATCTCCCCCGCCGGTCGGCGAATCGGAGAGCACTACGAGCAGTGTGCCGACGTCTACCGTCTCACCCTCGGGAACCTTGATCTCGGCGACGTAGCCCGCTGCGGGCGAAGGGACCTCGGAGTCGACCTTGTCGGTCGACACCTCGAACAGCGTCTCGTCCTCCTCGACACGATCGCCCACCTGCTTGAACCACTTGGTGATCGTGCCCTCGGTGACCGACTCTCCGAGCTGTGGCATCACGATGTCAGCCATGGCTGAGTCCCTTCCTCGCCGGGAGGCGGTGGTGAGCCCATCGCTCGCCACTCGGGGAACCAGGCAGCGCCTCCCGGAACATGTCTGCAACCTGTCTGGCCTACGCTAGCGCCCTTCTCACCCTCCCCGTTCCCGAGAGTCCCGCCCGCCGGGCCACCGCTCCGGAACTCGGGGGCACTTACACGGACGGGTCGCGAAATCCCCCAAGGTTCGAGGACGGAGGAAGCACACTGATTCCATGCGAGCCCGCCACGCCACCCCCGACCACCCCACTCCCCCATTCGACGACGTGGCCGGCTGGATCGCGGTTCCCGACGTGCTCGAGACGGGCGAAGCGTCGACACTCGCGGCAGAATGCCTCACCCTTCTCGCCGACCTCGGCCACGACACACGACCGGGCGACAAGGCCGTCGCCGGCACCCTTCACCTCGTCGACCTACTCGAGCGTGTTCCACGCACCGGCGCGATCGTCGAGCACGAACTGATCCTCAGGGCGATCGAGCACCTGGTGGGCCCAAACGCCCGCCAGGCCGACATCTCCTTTCGCTGCCCCCAGCCCGGCTACGGAGGCCAGCGCCTCCACGCCGACTGGATTCCACTCGGCGCTGTCGGCCTTGCCCAGATCGCAACGGCCATCGTGGCGCTGTGCGACTTCACGGCCGACAACGGCGCGACCCGAGTCGTGCCCGGCAGCCATCTCCGTCCCGATCAGCAACGACTTTCCGGCAACCTCGAACGGCACCCCGACGAGGTCGCGCTGACCGGCAAAGCTGGAACGGCCTTCGTGTTCAGCGGCCACCTCCTGCACTCTGGAACGGTGAATCGCTCGAGCGCACCGAGGCCCGCGCTTCAGATCATCTGGCGCCGCCCGGGCGCGTCGGTGATCGAAGCGCTCGGATCAGTGCAGTGAGCGCCCGGTCAACGCGATGACGGTTTCGCCGAACAGCTCGCTCATCGACGGGTGCGGCTGGATGAGCGCGGCGAGCTCGTCGACGGTGGCCTCCCAGTTGACCGCGAGGTAGCCCTGGCCGAGTTGCTCGGTCACCCACGGCCCCACCATGTGGACGCCGAGGATTTTGCCGCCGCTACCGTCGGGGCGTTTCTCGGCGATGACCTTCACCAGACCGTCGGTCTCGCCGAGGATCACGGCGCGGCCGTTGCCGATGAACCGGTGTTTGTTGGTGACGACCTCGTAGCCGGCCTCCTTGGCCGACTCCTCGGTGTAGCCGGCGAAGCTGACCTCGGGGTGGCAGTAGATGGCCCACGGGACCTTGCCGTAGTCGACCGCAGCCGGGTTCTCGCCGAGGATGTCCTTGATGGCGTTGATGCCCTCGATGAACCCGATGTGGGCAAGCTGCGGCGTGGCGATGCAATCGCCGATCGCCCACACCCCCGGCTCGCCGGTACGGCAGTGCTCGTCGACCTCGAAGAACCCGCGTTCACTCACGCTGACCCCGGTACCGTCGGCGACGACGCCGTTGGCGACCGGCGCGCGACCCACCGACACCACCACGATGTCGACGTCGAGTGTCTCCTCACCGAACGCGACCGAGGTGCCGCCATCGGGACGGGGTGTGTGCCCGGTGACGGACACCCCGGTGCGAATCGTCATGCCCTTCTTCTTGAAGGAACGCTCCACGATGGCCGCCGCATCCTTGTCACAACCGGGGAGGATCTTCGGCAGGCCTTCGAGGATCGTGACCTCGGTGCCCATGTCGGCCAGCGTCGACGCGAACTCGCAGCCGATCGCCCCGCCACCGATGACGGCGGCCTTGGCGGGAAGCGTGCGAAGGTCGAGGAACTCGTCGCTCGTGAAGATGATGCGGCCGTCCGGGTCAAAGCCGGGAATGGTGCGTGGGACCGATCCGGTGGCGAGGATCACCGCGGTGCCGAGCAGGACGGCCGACGTGCCATCGTCGGCAACGACGTTCACCTGATGCGACGGACCGAGGGTGCCGACCCCGGCGTAGATGTCGACCTTGCGACCGCTCAGCAGCTGCTTGAGGCCACCCCACATCTGGTCGATGACCCGCTGTTTGCGGTCGACGGTGACCGACCAATCGATCTTGGGTTCGTCGACGTACACGCCGAACTCGGCGGCGTGGCGCACCGTACGGTTGACCGACGCCGACTCGAGCAGCTCCTTCGCCGGGATGCACCCGCGGTGAAGGCAACTCCCGCCGACTTTGTCCTTCTCGACGATCGCGATCTTCAGCCCGGCGCTGGCGCCGTACAGCGCGGCGGCATAACCGCCCGGGCCTCCGCCGATGATGACGACGTCGTAGTGGGCTGGGGGGTTCTGTTCCACGGGAAGTCCTTCGACGGAGGTGCGGTGCTCCGATGCTAGACCCGCGCCAAGACCGTCGATCGCGTGTCGCCCCTATCTCGCGAGGACGAACTGCGTCACGGCGGCGGCGACGATCAGCACACCACAGATGACGGCCAGGGTGATCAGCATTCGGGTACTCACAGTCGGCAAGGTTACGGTGGCCGGTACCCCACGATCGAGACAGGAGTCCCATGCGCGACGCAGTCGGCAACATCAACTCGGTGCTCGTCCTCGGCGGCGCGTCGGAGATCGCCACCGAGACGGTGAAGCTGTTGGCCAGTCGGCGTTGCCGTCGAGTCGTGCTCGCCGTACGCGACACGGCCAAGGTCGCCGACCTGCTCGACGAGCATCGGGCGCTCGGCATGGAGGCCACAGCGGTCACGTTCGACGCCGCTGACACGCACTCCCATCAGAAGGTGATCGACGGCGTGTTCGCAGACGGTGACATCGACGTCGTCATCTCGGCGTTCGGGGTGCTCGGCAACCAGGACCTCTTCGACGACGACCCGGCCGCAGCGGACGACGCCGCTGTCGTGAACTTTGCCGGTCAGGTATCCGCTCTCACAGCGGTGGCCGCCGCAATGAAGCGACAGGGTCACGGCGACATCGTGGTGCTGAGCTCGGTTGCCGGCGAGCGGGTCCGCAAGGACAACGCCGTGTACGGAGCGACCAAGGCGGGGCTGGACGGATACGCACAGGGCCTGGGCGACCGCCTCGCCGGCACCGGCGTGCGAGTCATGATCGTGCGCCCGGGTTTCGTGCACACCCGCATGACCGAGGGTCTCGACCCCGCTCCCCTGTCGACGACCCCTGACAAGGTCGCCGCCGACATCGTCTCAGGCCTCGACAAGGGAGCCGCCGTCGTGTGGTCGCCGGCACCGCTGCGCTACCTGTTCACCGTGCTGCGACACCTGCCTCGCCCGGTATGGCGCATCGTGTCGAACCGTTAGGACGATCCGAGGGACCCGAAGCCATGGACATCGCAATCACCGGCTCCTCCGGGCTCATCGGATCGGCTCTGACCGACGGACTCCGGGCGCAGGGCCACCGGGTGCTCCGGGTCGTTCGCCGTCGCAGCGAGCACCCGGCGTCCGACGAGGCGCTCTGGGACCCGGAAACCGGAACCATCGACGCCGCGGCGCTGGAGGGTATCGATGCGGTCGTCCACCTCGCGGGCGAAGGCATCGGCGAGAAGCGGTGGACGCCTGGTCAGAAGGACCGGATCCGCACCAGCCGCACGCGGGGCACCGCGCTCCTCGCTTCGACCCTCGCCGCGCTCGATCGCCCGCCGAAACGTCTGCTGAGCGGATCGGCAATCGGAATCTACGGCGACACCGGCCAGCGGGCGACCGACGAGACCGGACGGGTGGGCACCGGCTTTCTGCCGGACCTCTGTGTCGAGTGGGAAGCTGCGGCGGCACCGGCCAGCGATGCCGGCATCACGACAGCATTCCTCCGCACCGGCGTTGTTCTCTCGGCGAAAGGCGGAGCGCTCGCCAAACAGCTCCTACCGTTCAAACTCGGTCTCGGCGGGCGCAGCGGCAGTGGCCGTCAGTTCCTCAGCTGGATCACCATCGACGACCACGTAGCCGCCACGAGCTGGCTGATCGGCGACGGCACCGCAATCGCAGGTCCAGTCAACCTCACGGCACCGGAGCCGGTGACGAACGGTCAGTTCGCCAAGGCTCTCGGCCGGGCGCTGCACCGCCCCACATCGGTCATCCCCATGTTCGGGCCTCGGCTGCTCCTCGGCCGTGAGCTGGCCGACACGCTCCTCCTGGAAAGCCAGCGTATCGTTCCCGGTGTGCTGGAGCGTGAAGGGTTCACGTTCGCCCATCCCCGGCTGGACGAGGCGCTCGCGCACGTGCTGGCCTGAGCGCATGTCAACCAAACAGGTGTCGGTGAGCCGCTCGATAGCGGCGACCCCCGAGCAGATCTTCCGCGTCGTCTCCGACGCCTCGTTACACCACGTCATCGACGGATCCGGCACGGTGCGAGGAACAACCGGTAAGCCAGAACCCTTGAGACTCGGCTCCCGGTTCTCGATGCGCATGCGACTCGGGATCCCCTACGTCATGCCGAACACGGTCGTCGAGTTCGAGCAGGACCGTCGTATCGCGTGGGCACACTTCGGTGGGCACCGGTGGCGCTATGAACTCGAACCCCTCGACCCGGGCGCCGACGGTTCACCGCGCACGAACGTGACCGAGACGTTCGACTGGTCGACAGCACGGTCGAGGGGGTTCATCGAGTTGCTCGGGTGGCCAAAGCGCCACGTCCCGAACATGGAGCGAACGCTCGAACGGCTCGACGCCTTCGTCGTCAACCGGGCGAGCGCGCTGTAGGCCCGTGGAGACGAACGGGTCCGTCCGCCGCGTTGCCGCGTGGGACTTCGACGGCACGATCACCGAGCACGACACCCTGCTCGGGTTCCTCGAGTTCGTCGCGGGCCGCCGCGCGGTGCTGGCCGCTCTGGCGGCGGAGTCACCGCATTTGGTTCGCGGCATACGCTCGAGCACCCAGCGCAACGCAGCGAAGGAAGAGGTGCTCGGCAGGGTGCTGGGCGGTCGCAGCGAGCAGGACGTCACTGATGCAGGACGGCGCTACGCGCGGCAGTTGGCAAAGAAGTTCCGTCGTGAGTCACTCGACCGAATCGCCGAGCACCGCAGAAACGATCACGACCTGGTCATCGTCAGTGCTTCGCTCGTCTACTACCTCCGCCCCATCGCCGAGGACCTCGGATTCGACCATGTCATCGGGGTCGAGATGGAGGTCGGCCCCGACGGCATCCTCACCGGGGCGCTCACCACGCCGAACGTTCGGCGGGAGCACAAGGAGACCCGGCTGCGGGACTGGCTCGGTGACGAGCCGTTCGAGCTCTGGGCCTACGGCGACAGCTCAGGCGACGAGCAGCTCCTGGGAATGGCCCACCACCCCACCTGGGTGGGGCGGCGGGCACGGTCTTCGCCAACTATTGGACGTAGGCGTTAGCCGATCACTTCGGTGGCATCCGAATGCCACCGTCCACCCGGATGTCCTGGGCGTTGATGTAGCTGTTGGTGATCAGTTCGAGCGCCAGCGAAGCGAACTCGGAGGCAACACCGAGACGGCGCGGGAACAGCACCGACTCACCGAGCTTCGCCTTGAACGCCTCAGCGTGCTCACCCTCGCCGTAGATCGGGGTGTCGATGAGGCCGGGGGCGATCGTGTTGACGCGGATGCCGGCGGCACCGAGGTCACGCGCGATCGTAAGCGTCATGCCGACGACACCGCCCTTGGATGCCGAGTAGGCAGCCTGGCCGATCTGACCGTCGTAGGCCGCGACCGAGGCGGTGTTGACGATGGCGCCGCGGCAACCGTCGGCATCGCCCTCGTTCGAGTTCATCGCCGAAGCGGCAAGACGAATGCAGTTGAACGTGCCGACGAGGTTGATCTCGATGACCCGACGGAAGATGTCGAGGTCGTGCGGCTCGCCGTTCTTGCCGATCGTGCGGCTTGCCCAGCCGATACCGGCGCAGTTGACGAGCGCCTTGAGCGGACCCATCTCGACCGCCGCGTCGACGGCGGCCTGAACCTGATCGGTATCGGTGACGTCGGCGGCGACGAAGAGGCCACCGATTTCC
>WBZL01005568.1_pt1 | contig 10383 bp, 24 predicted proteins | sample 5204291 | NCBI WGS metagenome assembly WBZL01 (sample SAMN12344345, study PRJNA552823) | activated sludge metagenome | biome: Activated sludge suspended growth; feature: Nitrification reactor; material: Wastewater; isolation source: activated sludge from nitrification reactor of wastewater... | reverse complement strand
GCTCTGTCTGGCACATCGCCAGCAAAGCGCCGATCTGCTCGATCTGGTGTCGTAGGTCTTCGGTGTCCATCAGTCCTCGTCCTCCTCCACGCCGGCGATGCGGCGGAACTCGCTCAGCAGCTCTCGCAGGTACTCCGACCACAGCACGCCGGGCCGGATGGGTGGCCACCGCGGCGGCATGTGCTGCGACGGTCGAGCCACCGGGATGTCGCGTCGGTCTGGCGCTCGCGGTCGCAGTGCGAGGCACGCCCGGACGCGCTCGGGCAGCGCCGCATAGACCGCCTTCGCGTCGTGCTGGTCGTCGTCCTTCGGCCGCGCGCGCTGCCACTCACGCAGCGCGTAGACGTTGTCGGGCTGCTCCTGCCAGGCCAGGTCCGCAGCGCTGTGCCGGGCCCACGCGGCCATCCGGCGAGCGTGCTCGACGTCCTCCGCCGACACCCGCAGCAGCACCAGGCCGGACACCTGGTCCCGGCGGGCCGCCGCAAGCTCGCAGTGCAGCGCCTCCCACCAGCTCGCGAAGTGGTCGCGGGCCTCGAGGTCGGTGGGCCGGCGGCGGATCGTGGTGCGCAGGCGGCCGAGGATCGAGCCGATGTCCAGCTGGTCGCTCACGGCTCAGCCCCCGCGGGTTCCCAGTCGGGCAGTTCGCCGAGCGCGTCGAGGTCCACCGGCGCCGCGTCGGCAGCCCCCGCATCGACGGCGTCCCGGTACCGCCGGAAGCTCGCAGGGCGGCACAGGTGCTCCCAGGTCAGCGACCCGTAGCGGTCGCCCGCCCGGTCGAGCTCGAGGCGACGTCGCACCGCCAGGGCCCACTCGGCCGGCGATGGCTCCTCGGCGGCGTAGAGCTTCGCCAACGAGTCCCGCATGCCGGCGGTGAGCCGACGCGGACCGGCGGCGGTGCCCGGACTCAGCTCGCGGCAGGCCGAGACCAGGACCTCGAAGCACTGCTCGGCGAACCCGTCCGGCGGCGTGCGCCTCGGCTTCCCGCGGCGAGGCTTGGCCGGTGCAGCCGAAGGCGAGACCAGGACCTGACCCCCCTCCGCCAGCGGAGGGGTTGGGGGTGGTTTGTTAATCTCCCGTCTCCCGTCTCCCGTCTGTGCGTCACGCATCGCGAACTGTTCGCGCACATCTCCGTCACCAGTGGCGTCACATTGCGCGTCACGGTGACGCTCCCTGTAACGCCTTGTGCGTGTCGCCGAAGACGTCTCCTGCCAGTGCCCGTAACGGGCGAACCCGATGGCCCCGTCGTCGCGGACGGTGAGGGTCCGGCACTTCACCAATTCGGCGAGCTCGCGCTCGAGCTGCTGCCGAGTCCGATGGGTCGCTCGAGCCAGCGCCTCGCGGCTGATCGGTGAGCCGTCCTCGGCGAGCAGCCACCCGCCCGAGTCGTACTCGCCGTCCCACGTGGCCAGCAGCAGCAGCAGAGGGCCGAGACCGAGGGCTCCGCCGGTCAGCTCGACATGCGCCGGCGTCGTGAGCCACGCGACCCACAGCTTGATCCAATGCCGCGCGCGCTCAGCCACGTACAACCTCGATCTCGATGCGCGGCGAGTCCTTGTCGACGGCTCGGTGGAGCGTGACGGGAAGGCACTGGCGATCGTTCTCCACGATGCCGCCAAGCTGCAGCGCGTCGATGCTCGCCTTGCTGGTCGCATCGACGTCGCCCTGCCACGTGGGCCAGTAGGTGACGATCGAGACCGACACGATCGACGGCTTGCGGATGGTCTCCCATCCTCGGGCGTGACGCTGCGATTGGACCTGCGTCGACATGCTGTCGAGTCCGCTCCGGTACTCGCGAGAGAGGATGAGCCGACCGGTCGGGCGACGGCGCCGGTCGTACTCGGGCACGTGTCGTCGGTTGTTCGAGACGTCGCCGGGGTTGACGTGGAGCACGAGCAAGATGGAATCGATGGCGCTCACGACGTCACCTCAGCCGCGATCGTGTCGACCGCGTTCTCTGCGGCGTCCTTCGCATCGCTCTCGCTGCCGCCGAGTCCGGTGCAAGCGCTCCCATTCAGCCATGCTGACCATTGCCAATGCCCGGGCCAGCTGCGGCCCGCCCGATGAGCGCAGGCGTAGACGCCGTCTTCGTCAACGAGCAGCCACATGGCGCGCTCGCCCCATCCCCATCGCTGCCACTTCCGCGTGCTCATGGTGCGTCCTTCGCAGTCGGGTCGTCGTCGTAGATCACTTCGGCGGGCTCGTCGGCAGGCTCCGAGATCAACTCGTCGACGGTGGTTGCCGGCTGCTGCTGACGCACAACGTGCTCGCGCGGGAACTCGTCGCGCTCGTAGACGCCGCCCATCCACTCGGTGAACGCCATCCGGTGCGCGAGCGCTTCGGTGCACTTCGCCAGCATGTGGTGAGGCGACGTCTGCCACGGGCCCATCAACTTGCCGTCGCGACCGAACCGTGCGAACTCGCGGAACAGGCAGCGAGCCGTGTAGCTCTCCTTGCCGCCGCGTCCCCATCGATGCACGGTGATCTCGCACGCCGATGGGATGCGCTTCTGCTCGTCGACGTAGTCGAATCGAGGGGCGTCGATGCCGGCGAGACCGTTGCGGCGAGCCACCGCGCGGAAGCCGTCGATCCCGGTCATCACGATGAACCGGCCTTGGAAGATCAGCCCGTAGATCTGGCGCCGCAGCGGGTCGAGCCCGGTGCGCTTGCCGACCTCGCACAGCAGCGCGAACTGCTGATCGTTCAGGTTCGTACCGGCGCAAACCTGCTTGAGCATCAGGCGCTGCTCGTCGCTCATCTCGGAGTAGGCGAGCGGCGCAGGCGTTGGGATGGCGAGTGCTTCGGTCATGCTGCGAACTCCTCTCGTCGACGTCGGTCGACTTCGTCGCGTGTCTCCGACCGCATCAGGTAGAGCGGCGGGCTCGCCACCTGCAGGCCGTGGCACTCACGCGGACGCCAGTCGCCGGACTCCATGCGCGACTGGATGCCCGCCACGATCTCGTCGACCTCGATGCGCGCAGCCGTCTCCCAGTCCGAATCGAAGCGCCAGACCCAGACGTGGTGCGGGGCGTGGCTGCGAACCGACACGAACAGGAAGGCCCGCGCCGGTTCGCCGTAGCAGGCCAGGTGCCCGCGCATGTACCACTCCGCCTTGCGGTGGTACCCGAGCGTTGCAGCCTGCCGCATGACGTCCGCGAAGTTGTCGGCCGACGTCGTCTTCAAGTCCACGATCACACGCTGCGCTCGCAGGTAGCGATCGAGCCGTGCCTTGCACGACCATCCGTTGACGGCCCACTGCAACGTGTGCTCGGCAAGACCCGGGAGATCGAACAGCAGCTTGCGCGCGTCGGCGTGGCCATGCAGCGCGGTCGCCATCGCCTCGATCGTGTCGTTGTCGGTCTCACTCACGATCGCCTTGCCGGCCTTGCGCGCCTCGGCCTCGAAGGCCTTCCACGCGTTGGTGCCGCGGCGCATCGAGTGCTCGCCCTCCTTCGTCAGGCCGCCGCGCCAGATCGCGACGGCCTTCTCGTAGGCCTCTGCACCCTCGAGCACGAGGGCGTGGCATCCGAGACCCACTTCGGTCTCTTGCGTGGGTGCGCTACGCTCCATCGAGCGCTCGACGTGGCAGAGGAAGTAGCGCGTCGGGTCGGCGAGGTAGTCCTCATTCGAGGATGCCGACCACGCCCGAATCTGGTGGTACTCGTGCGCCTTCATCGTCCCTCCATCGCCAGGCGGACGATCGCCGCCCGCTGATCGGGGTCCAGTTCGACCCGGTCGCCATTGACCCACGCGTCCACCCACGCCGCTCGCGAGTCACCGTCGAACGCAACGACGCACTCGAACTCGGTTCCGTCCTCGTCGGTGTAGTCGACGGCGACCTCGATGGGCTCGAGCCGCGTCGACCGGCAACGTGGCGGCGCGTCGTACTCGCGCGGGTCGTCCGCGAACTCGTGCCACGACACCTCCTCGCGAATGAAGAGGTCGTCGAGTCGTCCGGCGATCATGGCGACACCACCGGGCAGTGCAGGTCGAGCAGGATGCGCAGTGCTTGCGCAGCTTCGCGGACCGCCTGCTTGTGCGCGTGCAGTCCTACTCCGCCGGGACCTGAAGTGATGATGTCGCTCAACTTGCGATAGGCGTCGTCCACCTCGCGCATGCTGGCGATGAAAGCGGCGCGCTCGTGAATGCGAGCCCACGGCGTGATGATGTGTAGATCGCGCAGTGCCTGCTCGTAGTCTTGGTCCGTAATCACTCGACCCTCCGCATGGCCAACGACCATCGTGCGTGTGTCTGCTGCAGCGCGTCGACGAGCCCGACCAGATCGGTGCGCGTCGTCTCCACGGTGATCGGCGGCGCGTCGCTGCGTGTCGTCACGATCACGCGCCACCCAGTAGGCAGCGGCTCGACGTGCGGCCGCATCATCGCCATCGAGAGGATGGCGTCGAGGGCTCCTGCTTGGAGCCGGATCAACTCATCGAGGCTCATGGGCACACCGCCTCGTGACGCGCTGCGCAGAGGCAGCGACGGCGGACCTCGGCGATCGCCAGCTCCAGCGAGTCGTGCCACGAGGTCAGGCCGTGGCGGTCGTCGCGGGCCCAGGCGCGACCGCTCGCGAACAGGTGCGCCGAGCCGATCGCGGTCCCGCCCTCATCTCGGATGCGGACGAGCGCCACGCTGCCCATCGAGGGGACAGGCGTGGCCGTGCAGTAGGGGTCGTTCATCGTGTCCTCCATGCCCAAGCAAGGAACAGCATCAGCGCGCCGATCAGCAGCAGCGCAATCCACAGTGGCTCCGGCATCGTCATGCAGTCCTCCGCATCCGAGCCGCGATGATCTCGATCCGCAGGCACGCCATGCGCACCTCCTCCAGCGCGTCGATCACGTCGGAGTAGGCCCGGCTCACGTGCGAATCGACCGGCGGACCGAGCAGGCTGTCGGCGATCGCCTCCGCCTCTTCGTGCCCGACGTCGAGCGCTCCGGGGTCGATCGGCAGGACTGAATGCGCGTTCGCGCGCTTCCGCTGGTAGTGGGTGGTCATCGTCTCGAATCCCCTCGCGGGTGCCAGCCCGCCGTTCTGTAGTGCAGCCGGTTGGCGCCGCCGTCAAGTAGAAAGTGCGCCCTTGCGTTCGCGCGGGTGCTACTGCATACCTCGGGTGTCGGCGTCGCCTCGTCTCGGCGTCCTCCGCTGACCGCCCCCACGTCTGCCAGGATGGTGGGGGACCGAGGGCCTGGCCTGCTTCACGCGCGCCGGGCCTTTGTGTTTCGGCGCCCTCGCCTCGCACGCGCGGCGCTCTCGTCCAGGTACTCGGCCGGCGTGAGCCCGAGATCGTCGAGCCACGAGATCGTCGCGGGCAGGACCCACGCGCGCAGCAACACGCGGCGCTGGTCCTCGGGCAGGCGCGGTCGGCCGGCGCCCGTGTCGGCGAGGCGGACCTCGGCGCCGCACCGGAGGCACGGCCGCTCGAGCGCGGTCTCGCGGCGGCGCTGGGTCGACCAGCCGCAGGATGCCGAGGTGCAGTGCACGGTGACGCGGGCGGTACTCACAGCGCCCACGCCTCCACTACCCGGCGCCGCGCCGCCAGGCTCTGCGCGAGCCCGCGCTGCCGCGCGATCACCCGCACGCGCGTGGAGCCGCAGCCGCACTCGCATACAGCACCGTTGACGCACTTGCGCCGCACGTGCTCCCACACGAGCGGACCCCACGGAGGGACGCGCGCGGTGTCGACGGGCGTGCTGCGGATCAGCCGGCCGGCTGGGATCGGCGGGGGCTGGTGCGCGTCGGCGAGGACCTCTGGCGGCAGTAGTCGGCGCGCGTCGGGGGTGGCTTTGGATGGTCGGCGTCTCATGTCGGCCCCTGCGGCGCGAGCCAGTACGCGACCGCGAGCGTGGCGCGGACTTCGTCGTCGGTCGTGTCAGCCATGGTCGTGTCCCTTCGCTCGCGCCGCGCGGATCTTCGCGGCCGTCTCCAGCGCCCGCGCTGCGGCCCTCTCGTACTGCTCGGGCGAGGGCCAGCCCGCGTACGCGCCGATGGTCACGTCGTCGCGGCGCTCCATCTCTTCGAGGACGCGGCCGTCGCTTCGGATGATCCGCATCGCGAGCCGTGGTTGGCCGCTGAACTCGCGCGCGCAGTCGACGAAGCCTCGCGCCCACGCCAGCGGGACGTGGGTGCACAGCTTGAACCACTCGCCGGTGTGGTGCTGGGTCTCGATGTTGTAGGTGTACTTCTTGTCAGGCATTGGTCGATTCTCGGTGACGTTGATTCCGGCTCGCTTCCACGCGGGCCAGTTCTCGATGTCTCGCGCTTGCGCTGGCGGATCCCAAAACGCCCGCGATTCCGGGGTGGACAGGTTGCGGTAGACCTTAGCCATTGGCGATCTCCCGTGCGGTGGCGGTGACGAGAAGGCGTGCGACCTCTCGGCCCAGGTCGGTCCGCTTGCCCCTCTCGTCAATGAGGCCGAGCGACGTCGCGCGTCCGGTCAGATCGCACCATGGGACCAGCCCGCAGAGCTGCACGCATGTGCGGTCGGCATCGTCCAGCAGGGCGAGCACAGCGCGTGCTCGTGCGGTCAGGTTGTCAGCCATGATCGTGTTCCAGTGCGGCCGCGGCCGCGGTGACGAGGGTGGCGGCGCCGTACCAGTCGGAGGCGACGCCGAATGACCGACAAGCCACCGGGTACCACCCACGCCCGGCGATTCCATCGGCGTACTCCAGCGCAACGGCAGCGACACGCACGAGTACGTAGGTGGGGGGCCCGTCCACGCTCCACTTCACGCGCCCGTCATCCGACGTCCACGACAGCGACGGCAGCGGCCCCGGCTCGACGCCACGGCGCGCGCAGTCGTCCAGGTACGCGTCGACGTCGGAGGGGTCGGCGACGGGGGTGGCCGTCCATCCGGTGGCGCCCACGGCCTCACACGCCCCGCACAGGAACACGCGCGCGATCTTCGTGCGGGAGCGTGTCGCCTGGTGCTCGCAGCCGCATGCGTCACACGGCATCGTCGTCCACGGATCGATGGTGCGGGGTTCCGGCTCGGCCGTGAGCCCGGCCGCCCACCGCCCCCAGTCGAGCCCGCACGCGAGCGCGAGCGCGGCGGCGACTCGCCAGGCCGGGGTCACAGCGCACCGCCAGTCGGTGCACCGCCAGTCGCGGCGTGCAGGTGCACGCGCCAAGGGCGGATCGCGACGCCGTCGCAGTCGGTGTCCGGGCCCCAATACTCGATCTCGTCGCCCGCCAGGTTAACATCACCTCCGTCGCTGTCGTTGAAGAGGTCGTTAGCGAGCGAGGGGGACCACCGCAGGTGCACGGTTCGGCCATCGCGGATGGACAGGTCCATTGCTTCGAGGGCGGACGTCGGGGCGTCGAGGTGCGGCATCGTCGTGGTCTCCTACCGCCGAAGCCCCGCGCGACCTTCGTCGGCGGGGCGGGGTGTGGGTGTGTGGGGTGGATCAGCCGTAGCCGTCGCCGTCGCCGTAGCCGGAGCCGGAGCCGGAGCCGTAGCCGTAGCCGTCGCCGTCGCCGTCGCCGTCGCCGTAGCCGGAGCCGTAGCCGTAGCCGTCGCCGTCGCCGTCGCCGTCGCCGTCGCCGGAGCCGTAGCCGGAGCCGGAGCCGTAGCCGTAGCCGTAGCCGTCGCCGTCGCCGTAGCCGGAGCCGGAGCCGTAGCCGGAGCCGGAGCCGTAGCCGTAGCCGTAGCCGTCGCCGTCGCCGTAGCCGTCGCCGTCGCCGTAGCCGTAGCCGGAGCCGTAGCCGTAGCCGTAGCCGTCGCCGTCGCCGTAGCCGTAGCCGGAGCCGGAGCCGGAGCCGTAGCCGTAGCCGGTCACTGCGGCCACCCCGAGATCACGGCTGCGGCCGTGGGCGTGGTGTCGATCACCTCGAGCACGCCGACCAGATCGATCGATGCGACCTCGACAGCGATCTTGCTGTCGCGGCCACAGCCGTAGACGGCCAGCTCCGAGCATGACACCTGGGACACGTTGTGCTGCGTGTCGATCTGAAATCTCCAACAGCGACGAGACCGCACGAGGGTGCATTGAGCTCCGTCCGCGCTGCGGTGTTGAAGGTGGCCGAAGTGCACGCCAGCGGACTGAGTGCGGACGATGACGGGGCGCAGCTTGGAGGCGCTGCGCTTGGCCGGGGCCTTTTTCTTCGTGGCGTTCATCTACCGCCGAAGCCCCGCGCGACCTTCGTCGGCGGGGCGGTGCTGGTGCGCGCGTGAGGAATCGAACCCCCGCGTCCGAGTTAGAATCTCGTTTGCCGATCCACCGGCGTCGCGCGCAATGGTCAGAAATCTACGGCCCCGAGCTCGCGGAGGGCGATCATCTCCGCTTCGTGCTGTTGCTCGAGCGTGAGCTCCACCTCCGTGTTGTCGCGCCAGCCGTAGCACTCCGACGCGGCGTCCAAGACTCCGAAGTAGCGGCGCTCCACGCTGACGACGACTCGAAGATCGCCGTCATCGTGTCGCAGGGACACGGTCATGATGCAGTCGCTTCGCATGGAAACTCTCACCGCGAGGCGTCGGTCAGGTGCACGCGCCACTCGTCGCCCTCGTCGGTCGTGCCCCAGTACTCGTGCCGCTCGTGCTGCGCGGAGAACACGTCGCCGTCGCAGGCACGCTTGAGCGCCGCCGCGAGCCCCTCCGAGTACTCGTCGCGGGAAATCTCCGTGTGGCTGACACTGCGAGCGACCAGTCGAGCGGCGCGCGCCCTGTACGACTCGGGGTCCTTCACGCCGACTTCGAAGTCCTCCGCAACCTCTTCGCCGAAGATGCGCCGCGCGGCGTCCAACTCGCCGTGACGAAAATCCGCTACCTGGAATCCGGAGTGCGGCCACATGTGCCACGGGCGATCATCTTCCGCCATGCGGAAGTAGACCGGCGACGCGGCGTCGCCCCAGTTGGGCACGCGGAGGTAGCCCAGCACGACCTCGCGGCCGTTGCTCGAGGTGGCGGTGACGATGGTATCGGTTCGTGGGTTCAGCATGGGGGTGGTCACACGCCCGAAGCCCCGACGGCCGAACCGTACGGGGCGAAAATCTGCTCGAGCTGTGCATCACCGGTGGGAGACGGTCTCGCCGTAGAGCACGCGGCTCGCTTCGACATCTTGGATCACGGTCATGTGCGCGGCCACCAGCGGGTGCACGCGCTCGCAGACCCGCGGGCTTCGCTGGGCCATGTCGTGGTAGTAGCCTCGAAAAATCATCAGGCCATCCACGTCGCGACTTTCTACGTAGACTTCGGCCCAGCGCGGCGCACGGTGCTTGATGTAGGTGATGATCTGGACGTCGCGTCCATCGACGCGCGCGGAGGTTGTGACGGTGCGCTCGTTCACTTCGGTTCTCACACGACCTCGAGCCCCGGCCCCTTGCGGGGTGCGGAGCGGTTCGGTCGAAATCTGGCGCCCTACTTCAACACCGCGAACCGGCATCGACGCCCTGCGAGGTGCGTTCCACAACAGTCGCATCGCTTGCTGCTGAACTCTCGTTCGCCCTCGTGTTCATCGAAGTTGGCGGACACCGGGAGCATCTCTCGTTCGGCGAGCCGCGAAAATCCCGCCTCGCACTCCTGGTAGCGGTCGTCGTCCAACCCGCTCGAGTCGCCGTTGACCTCCATGATGGTGCAGTCCTCACAGAACCAGAGTTCGGCCGCGATGATCACGAGTGCACCCCCTCGCGCGCAACGTAGATGTGCACGTGGGCGCCGCCGCGCGGGCAGTAGCGCCGCTTGGGCGAGTCGTACACACGGCGGACGCGTCGCATGTCGCCGCGGGCTCGCACCCACGCTTCGACCTTGGCGGCTTCAACCTCGTCAGCGCACGCCCATGCGGCGACCGACACGGCGGGCAGACCGTGGCCCCATCCCGACAGGAAGGCATCGGTCCCCACGATCAGGATGCGATGGGTTGCGCGTTGTTCCGGCGTGCGGTCGTCTTGGTTAGCGAGCATTGGCGAAAATCTCCCACGGCCTCGAGCCACGTCCTTGCGGTACGTGGCTTTTGGGCCTTGCGGGCGTTGGTGTGGCTGGTCAGCGACCGATGTACATGAACCACTCGTGGTTCTCGTCGCGGTAGACCCGGCCCTCGGGTTCGGCGTCGTCGTCGGCATCCTCCATACCCCGAACGTCGCCGGCGGTGAACTGTAGGATTAGGGCGTTCAGTTCGACATCGCTCCATGCGTCGATCTCGTCGCGATCCCAGGCCCCGAACTCCGCGACCCAATCGCGGATATCGTCTCGCGTGGCATCGTTGACGAACATGTAGGATGGAGAGGCTGCGATCGCGGCGCGCCACGTATCGGTGCCTGCCGTGTGCCCACCTTCGGCGGCGGAGTGGGAAAAATCGAACATGTCTTGTTCGCGCACGAACGCAGTGATGTGGGGGTGGAAGGTTCCCGAGGCATCACCGCGAACCGCGACGGTACCCGCGATGAAAGGC